>ERZ826220.765-NODE-765-length-35891-cov-5.498772_pt1 | contig 35891 bp, 31 predicted proteins | sample MGYA00519927_ERZ826220 | MGnify/ENA primary metagenome ERZ826220 (study PRJEB31778, sample SAMEA3449225) | human gut metagenome | biome: human gut; feature: human-associated habitat; material: faeces | place: United Kingdom | collected 2010/2012 ... | reverse complement strand
TGATACAAGGCCAAAACTATCATTGCCAGCATGTTTATCGTTTCGGATAGAAGAAATACCTACACCAAGTGCCATTATAAATGGTACAGTCATCGGACCGGTTGTTACTCCCCCTGAATCAAATGCAACTGCAAGAAAGCTTTTAGGAACAAACATCGCAAGTGCAAAAACAATTGCATAAAACACTAGCAGAAGCGGTGCTAACGGTATTCCAAAAAGTATTCTTAAAAGTGCAGCAACAAGAAATACACCTACTCCAACTGCTATAAGCACCATATTAGGAACTGCTGCCACCTGTCCTGCAAGCACCTGCAAATCCGGCTCAGAAATCGTAATTATAACTCCAAGAATAAATCCAATTGCTACAATGATCCATAATTTCTTAGTCCTTAACATGCTTCCGCCAACTCTTTCTCCCATTGGCGTCATGGACAATTCTGCCCCTAAAGAAAAAAACACCATGCCAATAATAACCAGCACGGCTCCAACAATGAATTCAACCAGTATACTAGGTGAAAGAGGTGCTATTGTGAAGCCAAGAAGCAACACTATAAGCATTATCGGTACTACCGCACTAACAGACTCCTTTGTCTTTTCCTTCATCTTCTCTCTTACCACTGTATTCTGGTAACTAAATTGTGTCCTTAATAATCCAGCCTTCAATAAAATCTCCCTTCGCTATTAAATATCAGTTTCGGGTTACATAGTAATATATTAACATCTAATAATTGTACTGGCTACTTAAAATTTTATAAAAAGTGCCCGAATCAGAACACTTTTTATAAATTAAAACTCAATTATAAATTGTCATTTTCTTTCTCTCTGAGCAGTTCCTCATACTTTAACTGGTATGCAATCAGCCGTGGAATGTATTCTGGTGGAGTTCTCCTTGATGCCTCCCAGTCCTCTAATGTACGCACAGGAATACCTGTGTGCTGTGAAAATTCTTTTCTTGTCATTCCAACGCTTTCTCTGAGCTGCTTTATTGTCTCTGCTATAGTCATAATATATCACCTCTTAATGCATTTTTATAATTTTAATAAAATATAATTAAGTCAAACTTGACAACATTAAATATACATGTTAAAATATGTTTAATAACTTTCCCTATTATTGTGCAAACAATAATACGGGCGTCAGAAGACTTTAGGAGAACCGATACGGTTCTCCTATCTTTCATATTGGTTCTTTTTGATTAGTAAAATAATAATTTATTTTTTTATCTATTACATTTAAACTATTTGCTGATAAACGAACTTTTCTTAAAATTATATCGTCATATATTCGTTGTTTGCTAATAGTTGTTATTTGTGTAATCAAGGCAATACTGTCAATTTTCAACTTATTTATTTCATTTCCTAATTTTTCTAAATATCTCATTTGTTTTAATATAGCTTTTGAAAAATCTTCTGGTATATTATCTAATTTATCAAGTTCGTTTAATAAGTTATTAAGTTTATTGTTTTCTCTTTCTATATTGGTAGACAATATATTGTAAAGTTCACTTCCTAAACTAACACATGATTTATGATATCTTTTATTTTCTTTTTTTGATGTTAAAGGAATAACATTTAGTGTACCATTAAAAGGATTATCAAATTTATTAATTACTACACAATAATGAAGGCCTCCTAGTTCATTACCAATATTATATCCAAGATTAACCTTTATAATATCCCCTCTTTTAAATGTTTTCATTTTAGTAGTATCAAATGTTTTTTCTTCATCATGATATTCTGAAAAATCATTAATCCAATATGCTAACAAATCACTTTGTTTATATTCTTTTAATTCTATATGTTTTAAAAATGACAAATCTAATCTATTCAAGGAATTGTTTTTATGGTTAACCGCATTATTCTTTATTTCTAATTCACTATTATTTATCAATTTTATCCTCCTTTCCATTTTTATAAAATTATATTGTTTTGAAATTTATATCACTCTTATATGCATTTGTAGTTTTATTTATATGTATATATTTCTCTATGATGTACAGTATATCATAATATTTATTAAATATCAATACAAATATAAAAAATAAATAGACTCTATATTAATTAACATAGAGTCTATTATTTTTGCTAGAACTTCCAATCGATAGAAAATTCACATTCTTTACCTTTACTTTGTTAATTTGATCAATAATTGCAATTGCCTGGGTCTTTTTTTCATCGGTCCATTCTGCCATAATTATTATTTCTTCTAATTTCCGTGAAATAGCTGGAAGTTCTTTAAGCATCTTGTTAAATAATTTCAATATTGTCATATAATCCTCCTTATACTACTTGGAGGCTTTACCCTCCAAGATTTAATAACCTTTTTGGGTAACTAAAAGTATCTATATATAATTATACTATATTTTACATACAACTTCAACATCTAATTTCAAATTTTCACCATTAATATTAGTTTCTGTGTAATCTGCTCTTTCAGCATCATAAACAATATCCAATGCCAAAGTATCATGCTTAATTAATTCAGCATTTTGTTTGATAACATTTTCAAGCATTTCATTTCCAGATACATAAAGATTTATTTTATCTAAAACTTCAAAACCTTTGTCTTTTCTCATGTTTTGAACTTTTGATAATACCTCTCTTACATATCCTTCTTCTTTTAATTCTTGTGTGATATGTGTGTCTAATACAACACCGATTTCGCCTTCACCTGCAAATGCAAATCCGTCTTTACCATTCATTGTGATTAGTAAGTTTTCTGAATTTAATGCAATTTGTGTATCGTCTATCTCGATGTATTCTACTCCTCCGTTTTTTACTGTGTTTGCTAAGTCCATTTGATTTTTCTTAGCAATTTCTTGTTTTATTCTAGGAATTAATCTTCCATATTCTTTTCCTAAAACTGGTAGATTTGGCTTGATTTCAAAGTTTACGTAGTCTGACATCTCTGCTCCTAGTTCTACTTTTTTAACATTTAATTCTTCTTTTACTATATCTGAATAGTATTCAGGAAGTGTATTAACAGATATTAGCATTTCTGATAGTGGTTGTCTGTTTTTGATGTTTACAGAGTTTCTTGCACTTCTTCCTAGTTTTACTATTGTGTATGCTAAGTCCATTTCTCTTTCTAGGTTAGAATCAACTGCTGTTTCGTCATATTCTGGCCATAAGCATAAGTGGATGCTTTCTGGTGCTTTTTCGTCTAATCCTACAACTAAGTTTTGATAAATTTCGTCTGTCATAAATGGTACAAATGGTGCTGCTACTTTGCATAGTGTTACTAGAACTTTATATAGTGTTACATATGCTCCGATTTTGTCGTCTGTTAATTCTTGACTCCAGAATCTTTCTCTATTTCTACGTACATACCAGTTTGAAAGTTCGTCTGTAAAGCTTTCAATTTGAAGTGCTGCACTTGTTATATCATATTGTGATAATTTTTCGTCTACTTCTTTTACTAATGTATTTAATTTTGAAATTATCCATTTATCCATTATGTTTGTAACTTTGAAGTCACTGTATTTTAATGGGTTGAATTGGTCTATTTCTGCATATAGAACGTAGAATGAGTATACATTCCATAATGTGCTTAAAAATCCTCTTTGTGTTTCTTGTACATTGTTTAGACTAAGTCTTGTTGGTAGCCATGGTGCACTACATGTATAGAAGTGCCATCTTGTTGCATCTGCTCCAACTGAGTCTAATAATACCATTGGGTCTACACCGTTTTTCTTTGATTTTGACATTTTTTGTCCGTGTTCATCTAGAACATGTCCTAAAACGATACAGTTTTCAAATGGTGTTCTTCCAAATAATGCAGTTCCTAATGCTGTTAATGTATAAAACCATCCTCTAGTTTGGTCAATTGCTTCTGAAATGAATCCTGCTGGGAAGTTGTTGTCAAACATTTCTTTATTTTCGAATGGGTAATGCCATTGTGCAAAAGGCATTGAACCTGAGTCAAACCAACAGTCTATAACTTCTTTTGCTCTCTTCATTTCTTTACCACATTTTGGACATTTTAAATGTACATTATCAATATATGGTTTATGTAATTCTATATCTTCTGGACAGTCTATTGCTTTTTCTTTTAATTCTGCAATACTTCCAATACATTCTTGATGTCCACAGTTTTCGTCTTCACATGTCCAAATTGGAAGTGGTGTTCCCCAATATCTGTCTCTTGAAATTCCCCAGTCAATTACATTCTCTAAGAATTTTCCAAATCTTCCTGTTCTGATTGTGTCTGGATACCAGTTTACTTTGTTGTTATTTGCAACTAATTCGTCTCTTAGTTTGCTCATTGCAACAAACCAACTTTCTTTTGGATAGTAAAGTAATGGTGTGTCACATCTCCAACAATGTGGATATGAGTGCATGTGTTTTTCTTTGCTGAATAATTTGTTTTCGTCTGCTAACCATTTACAAATATCTTCGTTACAGTCTCTAACAAATCTACCTGCCCAAGGTTCAACTTCTGGTACGAATTTTCCTGATTTATCTACTAAGTTTATAAATGTTATTCCATTTTGTTTTGCCACTAAGCTATCGTCTTCACCGTATGCTGGTGCAATATGAACGATTCCAGTACCATCTGTTAATGTTACATAATCACCATGGATTACTTCAAATGCTTTTCCATCAACTTTAGCAAATGGCATTAATTGTTCATATTTTACTCCTAATAATTCTTCACCTTTGAATTCTTTTACTATTTCATATGGAGTTTCTTTTAATACTGATTCAATTAAATCTTTTGCTAAGATGTAGTTTTCATATACTGGTTCTTCGTCTGTTCCAATATTTGCTTTTATTTCTGCATATGTGTATGATTTGTTTACACATAATGCTAAGTTTGATGGCAATGTCCATGGAGTTGTTGTCCAAGCTAATATATATGTGTTTGGTTCAATTGCTTCATTTCCTATATTTTGACCTTCTAGAACTTTGAATTTAGCAATACATGTTAAATCTTTAACGTCTTTGTAACCTTGTGCAACTTCATGTGAAGATAACGCTGTTCCACATCTTGGACAATATGGCATAACTTTGTGTCCTTCATATAAAAGTCCTTTTTTCCATAATTGGCTTAATGCCCACCAAACTGATTCGATGTAGTCATTGTGGTATGTTACATATGGATGTTCCATATCAACCCAATATCCAACTTTGTTTGTCATTTCTTCCCACATATGAACATATGTGAAAACGCTTTCTTTACATTCTTTTACGAATTTTTCAACACCATATTCTTCGATTTGTTGTTTTCCAGAAATTCCAAGTTTTTTCTCAATTTCAAGTTCAACTGGTAGCCCATGTGTATCCCATCCAGCTTTTCTTATAACTTGATATCCTTTCATAACTTTATATCTTGGAATTATATCTTTCATAACCCTTGTTATAATATGCCCTGCATGTGGCATTCCATTTGCTGTTGGTGGTCCATCATAAAATGTGAAATATCTTTTTCCTTTGTTCATGTCAAAGTTTTTCTTGATTATGTCTTTTTTCTTCCAGTTTTCTGCGACTTCTCTTTCCATTCCTACAAAGCCGTCTTTTAATTCTACTTTTTTGTACATAAAAATTCCTCCTTTTTTATTTTATCTTTTTTTGGACATTTTAAAAGGCTACTTCTATCCTAGTTTTTACTAGGACGAAATAGCCTTTTCCGCGGTACCACCTATCTTAATAATGTTCCACTTTTATTTATATTTTCTAATTTGTTTTACATTATTCTCTTATTTATCTTTAACGCAGATTTACGTTTAAACTTACTTTTTGCTATGTCATATTTTTTACAACACCATTAATTTGTTCAGTTCAAAAACAGTTAGGTGATAACAAATTATTTTTACTTACCAATTTTCACCAACCATTGGCTCTCTAAAAGATATTGTATAATTTGTGTTGTCCTTACTTTTGTTTTTTTTATTTTATTTTTTTAGCAAAGTTGCTTTGCTTTAATTTGTACATTATTATATCACATTTTTTTCATAATTCAAGTAGTTTGCATAAATTTTTACTATTTCAATTTTTCTTCAATCAAATTAGCAATTTCTTTTGCCTTTTTAGTTATATATTCTTGGTCTTCCCCTTCTATCATAACTCTAACTAAAGGTTCTGTTCCAGAAGGTCTAATTAAAACTCTACCATTTCCAGCAAATTCTTTTTCAAGTTTTTCTATTGCAGATTTAATTTCATCATCTTTATCATAATCATATTTCTTATCTGAATTTACTTTTGCATTTATTAAAACTTGTGGATACAATTTAATAATTTCTGCCATTTTTGAAGCAGTTTCATTTTCTTCCAATATTGCTTGGATTAACATTAATGATGTTAAAATTCCATCACCTGTTGGGTTGTAATCTAATAAAATTACGTGTCCAGATTGTTCTCCACCTAGGTTATATCCATCTTTAAGCATTTCTTCTAATACATATCTGTCTCCAACTTTTGTTTGAACAAGTTCTAATCCATTATCTCTTGCATATTTATGTAATCCAAGGTTACTCATAACTGTTGCTACAACTGTATCTTTTGCAAGTTTTCCTTTCTTTCTTAGATAATTTGAAACAATGGCCATTATCATGTCACCATCTATTTCGTTACCTTTTTCGTCAACTGCTAAGCATCTGTCTCCATCACCATCATATGCTACACCTAGGCTTAATTTGTTTTCTACAACAAATTTTTTCAAAGAGTCTAAATGTGTTGAACCACAATTATCATTTATGTTGATTCCGTCTGGATGATTATGTATTATTTTATATTTAATTCCTAATGCTTTAAATACTTTTTCTGCAACTACTGATGTTGCACCATTTGCAGTATCTATACCAACAACAAAGTCATCTCTATTTAATTTGTCAAAATTATCATCAAAATTTTTTCTAAAAAAGTAAACATATTCATCTAATAAATCTTGTCTATACTCAGAAACGCCTATTTTGCTACTTACTGCAGTAAGTTCATCAATTTTTCCAGAGTCCATTACTTCTTCTATTTCTTCTTCAAGACTGTCTGGTATTTTCATACCTTTGTTACTAAAGTATTTTATTCCATTAAATTCAAATGTGTTGTGTGATGCTGATATAACAACACTTGCATCTGCTTGCAATTTTCTTGTTAGGTATGCAACCGCTGGTGTTGGGATAACTCCTAATAATTTTACATTTGCTCCATAACTTAAAAATCCTGCCACCATAGCACTTTCTATAAGTGTTCCTGAAATTCTTGTATCTCTTCCTATTAAAATTGTAGGTGTATGATCTGTATGTTTTGATAACACATATGCTCCTGCTTTTGCTACTTTATATACTAACTCTGGTGTAAGTTCTGTGTTTGCAATTCTTCTTATACCATCTGTTCCAAAATATTTTCTCATGTTAAAAATCTCCCTTCAATATATTATAATTTTTATGCCACTTTAATCAAATTCATGTATTTAATCTTTAGTAAATTTGATTATAAGTGGCTCCAATATATTTTTATTTTTTTAAATACTCGCTTATTAATAATTTAATTCTTTCCTTTATTGTCAATTTAAATTCTTCAGGCTCTGCTATATCTATCCTTTTGTTTTGTAATGCGAGTTTTGGATTTTTTGTTGTAAGTTCCTCAAGTTTGCTTGCTCCCACTATTTCTTCTATTTCTTTTAATGCTTGTGGAATCACTTTATATACAGTATTTTGTCTATGTACATCACTTCCCAAAAAGTGAATCATATTATTTTCTAAGAATTTTCTTACTATAAATTGTGCATTTTTTCCATATTGTCCTAAAATGCTTCCATAATTTGCTTGCATTAATACTCCTTTTTGAATTAGGTCATATACAAGTTCTGGTTCTTTCTGGATAAAAGAATATCTTTCTGGATGTGCTAATACTGGTATTAGTTTATTTTCTTGCAAAGAATATATAACATCATACATGTTCATTGGTTCAGCATTTAATGGCATTTCAAATAAAACATAACAGCTATTATTAATAGTTGATGCTTTTCCATCTATAAGTAATTGCATCATATTCTCTGTCATATACACTTCGTTTCCTAAATATAAATCTATATCTATTCCTTTGGCTCCTAAGTTTTCACTAATCGCCTTTACCCACATATCTCTTTCTGGTACATCAGTTTGATAATAATCTTCTATATAATGTGATGTTAATACTATCCCCTCAAATCCTGCTTCTTTTGCTTCTTTTAATAGATTAAATGTTTCTTCTATGCTTCTAGATCCATCATCTATGTTTGGTATTATATGTGAATGAAAGTCTATCATTTGTTGTTCTCCCTCTTCTTCCTAGTTTAAATTTTTCTTCTCATTGTCCAAATATGAATTTATCTGTTGTAATATTTCTTGTGATTTATTCACATTATCATTTGAATTATTATTTAAGAAACTTGGTTTTTCCATGCTTTCTTCTATATTACTTCTATTTTCATCCATATTGTCTATATTATTTTGATTTTGTTTAAATATTTCATTTTTATAATTTTCATTATTTTGTTTTAAAACATTATATGTTTTATCTTTTATTTCTCTTCTACTTTCTGATGGTAAAGTAGATCCTGATGTTGATGCATAATAGTAATTTTCGTTGTATTTTTTTATTGATACAGGCATTTTATTTATTACTACTCCTGCTAAATGTCCTCCAACATTTTGAATATTTTTTATTACTCTTTCTAAGTTATCTTTTCTTGTTTCTTTATGTGCTGTTACAATAACTGTTGAATCAACTATTCTTGATAAAATAACAGAGTCTGTAACTAGTTCACATGGAGTTCCATCTATTATTATTATGTCACAAGCCTGTTTTAGGTCTTCTAACAATTTATTCATTTGTGGCGAAACTAATAGTTCTGATGGATTTGGTGGAATATTTCCTGCAGGCATTAATAATAAATTTTCAATTTCAGTTTTTTGTAAATAATTAATTACATCTGGTTCTTGTCCGTCTTTTACGTCTATACCTGATAAATAATTAGAAAGTCCTGGGCGTGGTGATGCTCCAAATATTGTGTATTGTCTTCCTTTCCTCATGTCTGCATCTATTAATATTACTTTGTTTCCTGCTTGTGCAAAAGTTACTGCTAAATTTGATGCTACCCAACTTTTTCCTTCACTTGGAAATGTTGATGTTATCAAAAGAGTTTTTAATTTTTTGTTTGTGCTCATAAATTGTATGTTTGTTCTTAATGTTCTAAATACTTCTGATACAGGTGATTTTGGATCTCTTTGTGTTATTAATTCTTTTTTTAATTTCATTATTTTTTCTTTCCTCCTTTGCTTTTAGCAGGTTCAAAATTATATAATGGTATGCTTGCAAGAACTGGCACTTTAAATTGTTTTTCAACTTCTTCTGCTGTTTTTATTGTTGTATCTAACATATTTGCAACTAATACATAACCAACTGCAACTACAATTCCTATAAATGCAAATATCATTATATCTTTTGGATGATTGATATTTGATGGAGCAGATGTAACTTCTGCTTCATCAACTATTTGGATATTGTTTATGTTATATAATTCTGTTATTTTTTTCATAAACACTTTTGCTGTTTCATTTGCTAATTTTGCTGCAGATGTTGCATTTTCGTTTGATACAGATATTTTTATTATTTCTGTATCTTTTTCTTGTGTTACTGTTATGTTGTTTTTTAATTCTTCTTCACTTATGTTTATTCCAACATTAGAAATAACTTCTCTTATAATGCTTTTGCTTTGTACAAGTGCACTATATGTTGATACTAATTTTGAGTTTAATGTTACATCTGTTGTTGTTATTGTATTAGTTTTGCTTGATGTGTTTCCTGTTGCTAATAAAAGTGTTGTTGATGACGTGTATTTAGGTTTTACAAACCCTGTTGTGTAAATAACTCCAAGTAGTATAAATATTAATACTATTAATATTATCTGTGTTTTTTTGTTCCAAAATAATGTTAGTAATTCTTTTAAATCAATTTCTTCTCCCATGTTTTTCTCCTTTTATTTTTTGATATCTCTTATTTTATCATACCTGAATTTTTGTATCAAGTGTTTAGAAAAATTTATGTTTTTTTATTGTGATTTTTTTGATTTTATTTGTTCTTAAAAAAATATATTGTTACATTTGATACATGTATTTTATAAAGTCTTGTTTTGCTTTTTCAGTATCTGTGACATATAAATATGCACCGTTTTCAAATATTTCATTACTGTAGTCTAATGCAGGTAGCATTACTGATGTAATGTTATTTAAGTATTCATCTTTATTTGATATAAAGTTTGGCAACATTGTTGTATATTTTGAAACATCAATATTTGTTGTTACTTGGCTTAATATTAGGTCCACAATTCTTGAAATTTCTTTTGGGTCTTTGCTTGCTATTTTGTTCATCATAGATATAAAGACATCTCTTTGTCTTCTTGTTCTTCCGTAGTCTCCATGTTCTCCGTCTTTTTTATTTGTTCCTGACATTCTTTCTTTTACATAAGATGCTGCTTGTTCTCCTGTAAGTGTTACTTTTCCATATGTTGTAAGTTTTTGCGTTGGCTTTCCTGAAAATTTATAGAACATATCTACATACTCATTTACCCATTTCATTTCATCTTGTGTAACATTTACTTCAACTCCGCCTAATTCGTTTATTATATCATACATTGAAGATATATTTATTGTTACGTATTCTTTTAGATTTAGTCCAAATGTTGTATTTACTGTTTTTAATGCTAATTCTTCTTTTCCTGTTGCGAATGCAGTATTTATTTTATACCTATGTTCCATACCTTCTATATTTGCAGCAGTGTCTCTTGGGATGCTTATTAATTTTATGCTTTTGTATTTTGGGTTAATAGATATTATTATCATTGCATCACTATTTCCTGCATATGTATTGTCCATATTTTTTGAATCTGATCCTAATAACATGATGTTTATTACTTGGTCGTATTCTTTTTGTGTTAGTCCTTCTGTTTCGCTATACATGTTTTCGTTTATTCCTATATTGTTTTCGTCTATTTCTTGAAAGTTTATCTTTGATAGTTTTCCGTGTATAAATGTTCCTGCTACTATTGCTGCTATTATAATTAGTACTATTATGGTTAATAGTATTATTTTGATTATTTTTCCTTTTTTGCTTTTTTGTTTTTTGTTTTCTTTTTTGCTTTCTGAGTGTTTTCCTTTTTGGCTTTGTTTTATTTCTTTTTCTTCTTCCATTTTGGTCTCCTCTTTTTTATTTTTTTACCTATATATCTTATATTTTTTTTGGCAAAATGTAAAGAGTTTTTGTGATATTTTGTTTTTTTATAATTTTTTCACTTTTTTGTTTTTATGTTTTTAATTATAGAAAAAAACTAATTATAGATTTTTTATAATTAGTTTTTGCTTTTATTAAAATTATTGTTTATATTTATATCTTACTTTTAAATCACTATATTGATTATATTCAATTTTTTTGTCTTTTTGTAGTCTTCCAATAACAATATATGGTTGAACTTTTTGAATTTTTGAAAATGCAATTATACTTTCTTTTGAAAAATCCGATTTATTAATATATATATTATAATCCTTCTTGTTAATTAAAATATTTTTTGCAAATTCATCTGCTTCATTTTCTCTTTCTTCATTTTCCACGTAATAATCAATTTTGTTATATTCTATGTCACCATTCAAAATATGTCCAATTTCATGAAATAATGTAAACCAAAAAATATCTGCATAAAATTGTCTTATTGTCATACATAAAATCATTCTATTTTCTTTTTTCTTTATAAATCCTTGTACTGGGCTCCTGTAAAATGTTTTACTAATTCAAATGTTATACCACAATTATTAAATACTTCTTTTAAATTATTTATCATATTATTTGGATTTTTCTCAAACATTAACTGCTTTATGTTTTGTAAATTGTCTATTAATAATTGTCTATTATATTCATTAACATTTTCATCTCTATTAGCTAATAGTTCACATACTTTCTGCCATGTATATAATATATGTTTGTTTACTTTTTGCTTTGATGCTGTTCGATATGCTGCTTGGCTACTTAATATTTTTTCCATATTCGTTTTTTGATATATTATTTTTTTCTTCAAATTCAATAATTTCTTTATCATATATTCCTTGTAAATTTATCCAAAATGTTGTAGGAATTCCAAATACATATTCTAAACTTTTGGCTAATTTAGGTGATATTCCTTTCTTTCCATTTACTACTTCACTTATATGTTTAGCTGAGAAACCTGTTCTTTGTGCCAATTCTTCTTGTAACATATTATTATTTTCCAATATTTCTTTCAGTGTTTCTCCTGGATGTATTATAAATTCAAGGGATAATCCATTCATTTTTGTCTCCATGATAATCTAACACTCCTTTTATTATGATTTTCTCGCTTCCTAATGTTTCTGGTTTTACTATTAATCTATAATTTCAAAGAATGTTATTCTTATTGAATAACATTCTTTGAAATTATTATTAAGTGGATGCGGTATTCCTAAACCTATTTTTATATATTGTTCAAAGTTTTCACATGATTCTAACTGATTATATCTTTGTTCTACAGTTTTAGCCATGGCTAATCCTATTTTTGATGTAAGACATTTCATATCAATCATAATCTTTTGTACTTTTTGATTTTCAAATTGTATTTCCAAGTTTTCACCTCTGTTTGATAAATTACCTAAAAGGTAATTTACTTATAACATATAATATAAAAATGTCAATACTTTTCTTAAAACTAATTTATAAAGTTTTTTAAAAAATACAGATAAATACATAAATATTCTTTAAATTTGTTAATTTAATATATAGAAAAACAACTTAAGTACTTAATGCTCTTAAGTTGTTTTTTATGACATTTATTAAAATTTATATTATATATTGTTTGTGGTTTGCTTCTCTGTGAGTGCTTTATACACTGAAATTATAATTAATACTAATATAATTCCTAAGAATACTCCTGCCGTATCTATTCCTACATCTATTATAGATGCGGTTCGTCCTGGAATGAAACTCTGATGAATTTCGTCTGAACTTGCATATACTAGTCCTACTAATATGCTTATTAGAAATTTATATTTTAGATGTATTTTGTATGTACTTATAAAGCTCATTATGAATATTCCGACTAATGTATAAATTGATAAATGTGCTCCTTTTCTTATTATTGGTTGTGTTTTTTCTACTATTTTGTTTTTTGTTTTTTCGCTTAAGTTTTTGGTATATGGGAATACATCTACTATTTTTCTTGCTACTTTTCTACTTATTCCACCTGAAGTTTGTCCATCTTGGTTTGAAAAATTGAATATTGATATGAATGTTAGTCCTAATAATATTAGCATTGTTATTCTAAATAGTGTTCTTTTCAAGTTTTCTACCTCCCAATATTCTCGTATAAATTTAGTCTAGATATTTTTGTTTAATATAATCCCTGATATTTTTCCTCCAACATTTTCAATTTCCATTTTTGCTTTTACAATGTCTTCTTGTTTTACTTTTCCTGATTCTGCTATTAAAACTGATGCATCTGCAATGCTTGTTAAACATATTGGAAGAATATTTTCGTTAATAGAAGTTGTATCTATTAAAATTATATCATATTCTTTTTCTAATCCTTTTATTATATTTAACATATTTTCTGTTAAAAATGCTTCTTCTCCAATTTTATTTCTTCCAGCAGGTAATATATAAATATTTTGATTGTTTGTTTTTTGTATAAAATTATCAATATTTTCTATGTTTCTTGAATTTATGATGTCTGTTATTCCTTCGCTTCCTTTTTCTGCTATGTTATTTGTTAATGTTTTATTTTTTATGTCTGTGTCTATTATTAATATTTTTGAATATATTTTTGCAAATTCTATTGCTAAATTATTTGTTATATAGGTTGTTCCACTTCCTTTTTTTGTACCGATTAATACAATTGTTTGTGGTTCCTTATTATCTTTATTTAACATTATATTGGCTTGTATTCTTTTTAGTTGTTTTTGTGTCTTTTCATTTTTGGCTATGTATAAATCTTGTTTTTTATTTTTCTTTTTATCTAAGTTTACAATCCCTAATGCTTTTATTTTTAAGAACTCTTCTATCTCAAAAATATTTGTTAGTCCTTGGCAGCCTAATGCAATTAATACATATAATCCGTCGATTATGATTCCTATAAATAGAGCTATTAGAATGTCTTTTTTATAATCCATATTAATTGGGTTTTCTGGAAATTTTGGTTCTTCTATTATTTTAAATGTTTTTATTCCATAAATTTCTTCTAGTTTTGTTTTGAGTTGTTCAATATATTGGTTTGTTACATTGAATGTTTCCTCTTGATTAGATGTTTCTGTAGTAATCGCAATTAATTTACTTGTTTTGTCAAATTCTGCTGTTACTTTGTCTTGTGATAGTTCTTTACTTGAAAAGATTTGTTCGATTGATGCATCTGCTTTATCTATTAAAACTTTTGCTGTTACTTTATAAGTTGGTTTTTTAATTGAAAAAGTATATAATCCCCCTACTATTAATGATATTATTATTATTGTTATTATAATCATTATTTTTTTATAAATATATTTTAATATTTCTTTTAAATTTATTTCATTATTCATATTTAATTCTCCTTTTAAAATATTAGAATATTATTTATGTTTATAAAATTAATTTTTAACACGATATTTTATTATTAATAAATTCTTTACTTATTTTATATATTTTTCAAGATATTCATATAAATTTCACTCTTCGTTTATTTTCATTCGCCTTATTCTTTTTTTAAAATTTTATACACAAATATATAATATGCAATATTTATCTTACTACGAAATTTAAATTATTTTAAAAATTTTCTTAATTTACTTTTAAACTTTCTAATAAACATTATTAATCTACTTGTATATTTATAATCTAAAATGGGATATAATGTATAATATATATAATAAAAAAATCTTTTTTTACTAGGGTTTTTTAATTGTTTATTTCCATTAACCGCTTCTATTATATTCCTTTTTTCCCATTTTACATCCTTCATAATATCTTCTATAATTTTATTTCCTTTTAAAGTCATCGATATAACTAAAGATATGCCTTTGTTTTCATTATCATAAATATTAGACTTTTTATTCAACCCCCAAAAATCCCCTAATGTTATATCTGAAATTCTATTTGTTTGAGCGTAACTGCAAGAATAACAATTTTTTCTAAATATATTACCATCAAGAAAATTTTTCATATAAAAATCATTATCTAAATTAATTTTTTTATATACTCTATTATTTTTATAATTATTGTAATTACTATAAACCTTAATTCCAAATCCATCTATATCTCTAAAAGTTATATAATGGTATTCATTAATTTTAAATTCCTTGAATTCTTCGAATAGTAACTTTTGACTTGAAACACCATGACAAATTAAATCAATAGTTATTAAATTGTCATATTTCTTTTTTAGAAACGATAATAAACCTGCTATTTGACACGGAGTACCTATAAATAAAACTTTTATATTTAATTCTAAATCTTTCTTTACTTTTCTAAATGTATCATTAATATAACAATGAACATATTTTGAACCTTTTAATTTGTATAAATCTTCTATTTTGTCAATCCTTAAAAAACTAAAAGATTTCTTATCAAATAAATTAGCAGCACCATATACAACTCCACCTTCATTAATAATTTTTTCGCTTATAATTGTTGCTATGCCCCCAGAGCTACTATTCTTTCTTCTTTCAAAATTCTTGCTATACATTGCATAAACATTTAATGGCTTTATAAATACGGTTTTTGAATTTATTTGTGGACATATTTTTTTACACAAACCACAATTTATGCACTTATCCTTATTTACTTTTGGATATATATTACCATATAAATCTTCTTTCATTACAATAGCCGAGACTGGACATATGTTATAACAAGCAAAACAACCAGTACATTTATTTTTTTCACAAATCATTTATTTTTCATCTTCCTTTAAACTATTTTTTAAAAAATCAAAAGACTTCATTCTTAATTCTTCAATTTTTTTATCAACTTCTAGCCACTTTTCTTCCTTTATATGTTCTATGCTATCAACCGTTTTTATCTCTTTCCATCTATCTAACAAATCCAAACTTTTTAACAATTCAATTATTCTATTGTTCTGTTCTGGTCTATTACTATCTTTTTCAAAAACTATAAAATCTTTATGAAATATTATTGATAGCACTGTTCCATGAAAAGAATCTGTAAAAATATATTTTGCGTTTTTTATATATGCTAAAAACTGATATGGATCAACATCCCACAAAGCGTTATTTAAAATATCTTTATCATATTTCAAACTATCTTTTTGAACTCCTACAATTGACTTCATTTCAATATTATTTAATAAACAAAATTTTTTAAAAACACTCCTAGTATCATAATTGCGCCCTAAAAAATATGACAAACAATATTCTTCTTCACTTTTATCTATATTAGTCATTCTATTTTCTATATTTTCTCTACCAAGTAAAATAACTGGATCTACTACTGTTGTTACCTGTTTACCTATTATTTTCTCTAATTGCTCAACACATTTTTTATCTCTTGTTGAAATCTTATAAAAACTACTCAATGCTTTTTTATATAATTGATAATAATATTCTGGAATAATAGAAGAACTTAAACTAGATCCATAAGAAATTTTTTTATTATCTTCATTCACCCATCTTAATAAATAGTTTTCATCCAAAGAATTCGGATTCCATATTTGATCACTTCCACTTATAAAAATATCAAATTTTTCATTTAACCCTTCTAGCTCATTACTTTTTATTTCAAAATTAGGATATAATGATATATTATTTTTTATAAATTTTCTAAAAGTTTTATTTTGCTTTTCTAATTCCTTATTATACTTTTTAGCATAAAATTTATCATATAAACTTAATATTTTATTTTTATAATTTTTATAATTAAAATAAAAAGAAAAACTTTTCTTTTTACTCATTGGATTTGGTTCATAATTTAAAATTTTGCATTCAAACCCTTCTAATTTAATCTTATCTGATATGTTTTTATTATTTATAATATCCTGTAAAGCTGTAGCTTGTAATAGCGACCCATAGTTATTATTATTAAACCATGTAAGTAGTAATATTCTATTTTTTTTCATCTTTAACTTCCTTTCTTTTAAAAATTTTAGAAATTGCTTTATAAATATTTTTTCTATATAAAACAGTTATAATTAATAGCAAGATTATTTGTAATAAATATTTTATAATTAAATTTATTTCCAAATATAATAGAATAGCTTGTATTATTAATATAAAATAAATAAATAAATCTATTTTAATATTAAATTTTAAGTTAATTATCTTTTTTATATATATTATTCTTAAAATCCAAACTACAAAATACGCTATTAATGTTGAAATTGCAGCACCCATAGTTCCTATTACTTTTACTAAAATCAAATTCAAAAAAATATTTAAAACTGCACCTATTGTAGTAGTTTTAGCAAATAATTTACTATTTTTGGTAGCAGCAAAAATTCCTCCTAAATATCCAGACAGTCCACCAAAAACTACAGATATCATCAAAAACGGAGCATATTTCCATGCCTCAAAGAATTGATGTGAAAATAAAATTTTTGCAATTATCTTATCAAAAATAATTAAACATGAACAAACAATTACTAATAAACAATTATAAACCTCATATATATTAACATAAAACTTATAATTTTTTTCATTTAATTCTTTTATTGCTGAAATTGTCCAAGCTTGACCAAATATGGTTTGAAAAACATTCAAAACAGATGGGATTTTATATGCTATAGAATAAATTCCATTAGCTTCTGCTCCAATCAAATATGTAACTACATATCTATCTGAAACATTATTTATCCACCAAGAAATTGTATTTGAAATCATTGGTCTACTATATTCTAACATTTCTTTCTCTAACTTTTTACTAGCTTTTATTTGTATATTTCCATATATTTTTAATTTATACATTATATAAATTATCGGTATTAAATATGATAAGCAATTCGCAATAAAATATCCATCTAGTCCCAATCTTAGAATCATCAAGAATACTATATTGAATATTACCATTGAAAATGTATTTAAAAATCCTGCAATTGCTAACTCTTTAATTTTTTCCATACCTCTACAATACTGTACAAATAAATCATATAACGCAGTAAGAAAAAACAAAATAACAACATAAATAGCCTCTTCCTTTATAATTAATATAATATTAAAATAATAATTTAGTGCCACCAACGCTATTAAAATAAGAGTAGCCCTTAAAACATATTTTAATCCTATAGAAAAAACTTCACTTGCATTATATTTTTTTTCTATAGAATATCTCATAACTGCTTCAACAATATTTAATGATAATATAGGTATAAATAATGAAATTGTAGTATAACACAAATCATATTTCCCATAATCCAAAGTTGTTAAAAACGTTGTATATAACGGTATCAAAATAAAACTAAATATCTTTGATCCAATATTACTAATTGTTAATATTCCAATATTTTTTAATAAATACTTATAATTATTACTAATCATTAATCCAATTTTCCTTTTATAAAATAGTCATAATATGTATTTGAAACTTTTTTTGGCATTTTTGTATCTTCTGTAAAAAATTTATAATAAGATACCTTATGAATACTTGTATTTTTTTTTATTTGCTCCCAATATTCCTTAGAATATTGATTAAAAAAGTTATATAATAATAAATGAGAATCTTCCTCATTTATATATACAATTTTCTTATAATCTTCCGGATATTTTCTTAGTGCCATAGTTACAAAAAAATGCCATAAAAAATATTCACTTAAATTTTTTTCCCTTAACCAATATTGATATAATAAATCTCTAACAATTTTTAATGTCCTATTATTCTTTTGTGCATAGATAAACCAACTATTTTTTAATATTGTTATATCCTCTCTACATTTAAACTCTAATAAAAACAATGGTTCTTTATATATAATTTTTGGTATTTCTCCTGTCATATATGTTGTAGCATCTACCCATAAACCTCCATATTCTACTAATAATTCAGTCCTCAAAATATCTGAGAAATGTGCATATGAAATTACTCCCTGCTTCCATTTTTTTATTATATACTCCGGAATTTTAACGTAATCCGAATAATTCTTTTCTGTTATTATATGAATTTTTTTATCATTTAAATGCTTAAAAATGCTATTTATACATATTTTTATTATATTAGGAGCATTGTCTAGTCCTTGAAACCAACAAATCCAGACATTTTCGTTAATAGTATTATCTTCATTTTCTGTATTTTTATAATTTAACTCATTAAGAAATTTTTTATATTTTCTTTGAATTTTATTGTATTTTTTATTTCTAATTTCTAGTGCTTGCAATTCCATATTAGAATATTTACATTTTATTAGACCAAAACAAAAAAATTTATCAAAAATATCTTTCTTTTGTAAAGCTCTCTTCAATACAGATTGTATACCTCCTCTGTCATTAAAATTCATTTTCAAACCTCCTTATCCTTGTCATCTATTTTAAAAGCAATTATAATTCCTATCATCATTATTGCTGTACCAGAAATAGTGTAAATAGAGTTTCCAATAGATGATATTAACATATATACATACGAACTTATAAAAATTGCTTTTATTTCATAATCAATTTTTAAGTTTTGAATATATTTAAATAGATTATATAAAATAAAAAGTACAAAAAAACAACCAATATATCCAAACTGGCCTATTACCATTGGCCAATAATTATCATTTAAAAACTTTGTATCTTCTTTACTCATACCATTTAATGCGTTAAATCCATATTTATAATATAACTCTGAATATTCTTTCGCTGCCATATCAGAACCAAATGTTGCAAATCCAGACCCTAATGGAAAATATTCATTTGCAGTAATAAAACTATATTTAAACAATAAATATCTTGGAGCATTCTCATTAGTTAAATATGTTTTTATTTGGTAGTTTCCTAATACTAGACTTAACAAAAGTACTAATAATAAATGCTTCTTGCTTATTTTGTTTTTATTTTTAATTAATGCTGGAATAATAAATATTAAAATTGCAGTTATCATTGCCGGACCCTTTAAAGATAAAAACAATTGTATTGAAGTAAAAAATTTATATATATTAATTTTTTTATCCTTACTTATTACAATTACTATTAAATTAAATATTAGTACTAAGGCATATGAAAAAGCATATTTAAATATAAAATTAAATCCCCATATTCCAAATCTATACTGTCCTCTCATCCCTATATTTATAAACAAAGAAATTATTGAACATATAAATCCAGTTAATATAAATATTTTAGCAGGTATCACCAATAACCTTACTAAATTTTCGGCTGTATTCTTATCTAAAATATTATAAAATCCAATCAAAATTATTGGAATTTTAAAACAAGAAATTATATCTAACACTATTGTATATAAATCGGCTTGTATTAAATATAATATATTAGATAAAATTCCTAGTATAAAAATACTTACACACGATACTAAAACCTTAAATTCTAACATTCTTATTTTTTTATGTTTTAATATATAAAATGCATTATATATAAGAAACGCACACGCCAAAAATTCATCTATATATCTAAAATATATTATATTAGTCTTATCCATTAAAATTTCACAAATAATCAAATTTATTATTATAAAAAAAAGTATTATAGTTTTTATATTTAGTTTCACATTATTCTCCCTTTAATTGTTTTTTTATATCTTCGTCAACGATTTCTTCACCAGTCTTATTTTTTAGAGCTTCTTTTGATTTATCAGATAATCCATCATTTGCAACACATTTCATATCACATGTTGAACATTTGTCTAATTCTTCTTTGGTTACTTTTCCATCTCTATAATCTCTAACTATTTTATTCTCAAACATTGAATATTTATTTTTTTTATAAAATCTTAAAAATTTATGTTTTATAACCCACCAAGTTGGTTTCCAAATATATTTGTGCATAGCTGGTGAAACTGATCCAATCATCCAACATTGTCTGTCACAATGCCTAACTTTTTTACGCACACTTTCTGCTTGTTCCGAATTCCATAACTGTTCCCATGTTTGTTCATTTAAATTTCCCATAACCTCTTTATTCTTTGTTCCATTACATGGCATAACATCTCCGTATGGATCTATGAAAAAAGTATCAAAAGCCATATCACATGGCAATAATCTTTTTTGCCCAAATATATAATTAATTAATCCATGATTAAAGTATGCTCTAAACCACTTTTTAGGTGATTTTGAATCTAATAACTTATTTATTAATTTTTCAAATTCTTCAGCGACCATTAATCTATCTTTAATTATATTTTTAGCTTCTACAAAATAAAAACTATTATGTAATGATGCTGTTGCAAATTCCATATTAAATTCATTTGATAAATCGTATAATGGTACCAAATCTTTTGCATTTGCATCTTGTACTGTCATTCCAAATCCAACATCTGGATGTTTCATTTCTACTAATTTTTTTAGTGTTGAATATCCTTTATTAAATCCATCATTTAATCCTCTAATTTTATTATTAGTTTCTTCTAAACCTTCGATTGAAATTCTAATTCCTACATTTGGAAATTCTTCACAAAGTTTTATAATTCTATCTGTAAAAAAGCCATTTGTTGATATAACAATTCTATCCGATTTTTTATATAATTCTCTTACTATATCCGGTAAATCTTCTCTTATAAATGGTTCTCCTCCTGTTATATTTGTAAAATACATTTTAGGTAATTTTTTTATTGTTTCTATACTTAATTCTTCATCTGGCTTTGATGGACATTTATATCTATTGCACATTGTACATCTTGCATTGCATCTGTAGGTAACTATAACTGTACCGTTCAATTTTTCTTTTGACATATTATTTTCTTCCTTTCTTCTCTTCTATAATTTTGTTGTATATTTTCAGTATTTTATTATAATGTTCTAAGCTTGAAAACTCATTTTTAATATAACTTTTAGCACTTACTTCCATTTTCTTTCGTAATTCATTATTTTCTAATAACAGTTTTATCTTCTTTTCTAAATCTTTAATAGAATTAAATTCAAATAATAATCCTGTTTTATTATCAACTACAATTTCCGGTATTCCTCCAATATTTGACCCTATAACACATCTTCCAATTGCTCCTGCTTCCATTCCTATATAAGATCCATTTTCATACCATGTAGAAGGTACAACTACGAATTTCGATTTATAAATATATTCTTTTAACTTATCAAAATCTAATTTTCCTAATAATCTTACCTTACTCTCCAAATCTTCTTTTTCTATATAGCTTTCAATATTTATTTTTTCAGGTCCATCTCCAGCAATGTACAAATTAATATTTTTAATATTTTTTATTGCTTCCAATAAATTAAATATTCCTTTTTCTTTGCTCAATCTACCTGCATATAATATAAATTCTTTTTCATTTTTAACATTTGAATAGGTATTGTCTTGATATTTTTCAAAATTCAAAAAATTATGAACTTTATAAATTTTTCTTTTGCTAATCCCATCTTCCAATAACTTTTTTTTATAAAATTCAGTAGGTGTTATTATAGCATCTATTTTTCTTAAATAGATTTTATTTAATCTATAATAATATGCTTCTAATGCACCTAGTATGCTTTTTATTGTAGAATTTTTATTACATTTTTTCTTTATACAATTTATATATTTTCCTTTTAAACATAATTCACATGGATTATATTCATTATCCATCATCGTTATAGCAGGACATATAGCCTGCAAATCATGTGCTGTAAAAACAATCGGCACATTTTTTCTACTTATTGCTTTTATAATTGATGACGACAATTGTCTTTGGAAATTATTCAAATGTACAATATCCGGTTTAAACTCCTCCATAGCCTCTTTCATTTTTTTATAATTTCTATAATTATATATAACATTTAATGCTTTCCATTTAGATGAATTGTTTAAATCAAATTTTTCTACAAAATATTCTTTACAATCTGTTTTTATATTTTTTTCATCTTGCATTGAAAAATATGCAACTTCATGTCCTTGTTCTTTTAAAAGTTCTCCTAATTCGAAATAATATTTTTCACTTCCACCTTTTAAATAGTGAAATTTATTTACTAATAAAATTTTCATATCTTAATTCCTTTATTTTTTTTATTGTTTTTAATGGATAAAATACTATATCCGTAAAAATTAATTTAGCACTTATTTTCGAAACTATTACTGGAACATATATGCTAAACACAACTCCTAAAATAAGATGAATATAATAATCCGTTATTCCAATCCTAAATAAAAATATTCTTATTCCAGCAGCAAATATTGTATGCATTAAATAAATTTGAAATGTATATCTTATAAACGAATCCAATATAATACTCTTTTTTATTTTCTCAAAGATATGATATATAATATATATCCCGCCTATTGCAAACAAAAATACAATCAAACTATTCAAAACATCATTAAATTCTTCTTTTAATATATAGAAAAATATAGTACAAATAACATACATAACTATTAACAAAATTTTCTTATAATAGTTTAAAGTATTATTTTCATTTAAAAAAATAGCAAAATAAAAATAAACCGCATTTTTCATAAATGCATCCAATATGTATATATTAGTTCTAAATCCAAAAGATATAAACTTTAAAATAACTAATAAACTAAAAAGTATTTTCTTTGAGTTTATTTTTTTTTCCAATATTGGTATAAATAAAAATATTGATAAAAGCGCATATAGAAACCAATATGGCGACATAGGATTATTTATCATGCCCTTTAATTCATTTATTCCTTTAGGAGAATTAACACTAGCTGCAAAAAAATAATTTATAGCTAAATATAAAAAATAAAATACTAAATATGGCGTTAATAAATTAATACTTTTTTTAAAAATAAATCTTTTATAGTCTTTGAAGTCTTTAATCTCCGTGTTTTTTAGATATAAATACCCCGACATACACATAAATAGAGGCATATGGAATAAGTAAATAAACCAAATTATAAAACTTGTTATATCAGTATAAGGATCTATATTTGATTTTTGGAAGGATTGTAGTAAATGTCCAATAACCACTAATAAGCATGCAAAAGCTTTAATATAATCTATACTTTTAATTTTTTCTTTCATTTACTTTGTATACCCTTTCTACTTTTTTAATCACATCATCCCAATTATATTTTGTTAATATGTAATTTTGCAATACTACTGAATTATATCTATCTTTTTCTTTTAAGCATTCTTCTAATTTTTCTTTTAAATCTTCAACATTACTCTTTTCAAAAGTTGTAGCCATATTTTCAACTACTTGAGTATTTTCCTCAATATTACTTACTAAGCAATTTTTTCCATAACTCATAGCTTCCAATAAGCTAATTGGCATTCCTTCCACATCACTTGGTAAGCAATATAAAAAACAATTGCTATACAACTCATCAAGTTCTTGTCCTTGTACAAAACCTGTTAATATTATATTTCTATTTTTATTTACTTTTTCTCTAATTTCTTCTAAATATCCATTTGTATGACTTGCTCCACCTGCAATAACTAATTTTTTATTTGTATTCAACTTGTTGTAAGCATCTATCAAATAATCTAAGCCTTTTTCTGGAACTATTCTTGCTAAAAATAATATATATTCATTTGTATCTAATCCATATTTTTCTTTTATAATTTCAGGTTCTCTTATTGTTGGTTTATTGACTCCATTTGGTATAAATATTGTATCTCTTCCGTATGTTTCTTTAAAATATTTTTGTACTCCTTTTGATAATACAATTATTTCATCCGCATATTTTACGGCCATTTTTTCACCAAATTTTATATATTTACTTGCAAATCCACCCCATTTTGCTCTCTTCCAATCTAGTCCATGTATAGTTACAACTATTTTTTTCTTTAATATGTGTGGTATCCATAGCATTGCACAAGAACCTTCGGCATGATAATGTAATATATCATATTTTTTAAAACTTGCTACTATACTTGCAAAAAAGGAATATACTAAAGCATCTAATCCTTTTTTATTTATTGTTGGTATTGTAATAATTTTCGTTCCTTTATATTCTTTTATTTTTTTATTTTTTAAATCTGCATTTTTGTCTTGGACATTTTTTCCTTTTCTATTATAAATATCTACTTTATGCTCTTTTTTTGCAAGGCGAGTAGAAAGTTCTTCAACTACTATTTCTACTCCACCTTCTCTTGATGGTACTCTTTTATGTCCTATCATTGCTATTTTCACGTTTAAATTGCCCCTTCTTTTTCAAATACTTTTCTAATTGTTTTTAATATTATCTTTATATCTCTTTTATTCCCACATCTACTTGCATATTCCTCATCTAATTTAAGTCTATCTTCAAAAGTCAAATTAGATCTACCTGCAACTTGCCATGGTCCAGTTAATCCTGGTTTAACTTTTATTATGTATTTATAATATTCTCCCATATCTTCTTTTTCTCTTGGCAAATATGGTCTTGGCCCTACCAAAGACATTTTTGATGTTAATATGGAAACAAATTGTGGCCATTCATCTAATGATGTCTTTCTCAAAAATTTTCCTGTTTTTGTTATTCTTGGATCATTTTTTAATTTTTTATTTTTTGCATATTCTTTTGCTTCTTTAGGGTGTGTATTAAGGTATTCTTCTAATATTTCGTCTGCTCCAACAACCATACTTCTAAATTTATAAATTTTGAATATTTTTCCATCTTTTCCAATTCTTAACTGATCATAAAATATTGGTCCATCTTCTTTATTTATCTTTTTCATTGTCCATACAAGTAGTGTTATAGGAATTAATGTAATAGTTCCTATAAGACCAGTTATAATATCTATACATCTTTTTATTGTTCCACTTATAAAATTTCTAACTGTTCTTTTTTGTATTCTTTCATTATGTTCTTTGTTTCTAAGTCTATATTGTTTTAATTCCTCATCATTCATCATGTTTATTTTTTGTAACACTTCAAATTCACTATTATATTCTTTTACCTTTATCATTTCATCCCCCAAAATAATATATAAATTTTAGTATTCTTTTAGCCATTTCCATCATTTCTAGACTTTTAGCATATTATCCTCATTATATAATTTTTAGTTATAAAAAGCAACATTTTTTTGCTTTTTATAGCTAAAAAAAGTCCAATCCACTTCAATACCAGTGGTTTGAACTTTTTGTTAATTTTTTCTTTATTCATTATTTTGTATATCCAGTCTTTTTAATTATACTATCACTTATTGTTTTTACATCATTTGATGCAGTATAATCGTTTTCACCAAATGCTTCTTTGTGTAATTGTTCTACATTGCTTTGTAGAGTAATTGGTATTCCATACCATCTGTCCATTGTTTTTCCTTTTGTTTCATATGGCCAGCCGATACTCTCTCCTACTTTATATTTTGCCATACTTGGTATCATTGATATTAAATCTCCTGATGAAATATTTGTATATACACATGGTAATATTTTATCTGCAAATGAATTTATTTCAGCAACATTTTTTGTTTTTAATTTAGTTAACATTGCTTCTATTACCGTTCTCATTCTTTCTGTTCTTTTGTAGTCTCCACCTGCTGTGTATCTTATTCTTGAATATGCTACTGCTTGAACTCCATCCATATTGTATGTTCCGGCTTGTGTTATATGATTTGCTGTTTTTCCTGTAACTCTTGCTGTTTCATCTATATACGTATTTATATATTTTGTTTCTTCTGCAGTTACATTTATTTTTACTCCGCCCAATTGGTCTACTGCTTGAGCTACTGAGTCAAAGTTTACTGTTACGAATTCTTTTATGTTTAGGTCTAGGTTTTTGTTTAGTGTGTTTATTGCAAGTGGTGCTTCTCCATATGAATATGCGTGTGTTATTTTATCTAGTCCATGTCCTTTGATATCTACATATGTGTCTCTATATACAGATATTAGTTTGATTTCTCCTGTGCTATTATTTATACTTGCTATTATTATACAGTCACTTCTGTTTCCTACTCCATAATCGTCTGATCTGCTGTCAACTCCAAATATTGCTATGTTTCTATATCCTGATAGTTTGCTGTTTGTTTCTGTTGATATTCCTAAGTCAGCTTCATTGATGTCTACTTTATTCATTTTTCCCATTTTATTTGTTATATACCAATATGCTGTTCCTAATAATATTGCTATTATTATAATTAAAACTAATACTATTCTTCCAAATATTTTTAGTTTTTTGTGTTTCTTTTTCTTTTCTTTTCCCATTTTTTCTTTTACTTCTCTTTCTTCTATATTTTGTTCATTTTGAAGCGCTTTTGGTATTTCACTGTTGTTTTCTTCATATTCTCCAAAATTTTCATTTTCAGATAAGATATCTTCGTTTTTTAGTTTTCTTGGTATCTCATTTTCGTTTTTTTTTCTAAAGTCTCTTGGTATTTCGTCTTCGTTATTATTTCTAAAGGCTTTTGGTATTTCGTCTTCTTTCTCTTCATATTCTCTATAATTTTTGCTGTGTTTTCCATTCATAATTAGTATTGTTCCTTTCTTTTGTTTGATTTTTTGTTTATTTCATCCAATTTTTTTCATATTTTTTTATCCGTTTTAAAGTATAAATATGTTTTTTAGTTTGATACCCATCTGAACATTTTTATATCATTATATTTTTTTAGTACTTTTTTGTATTTTTCGTATTCTTCGTCCCATAGTGCTTCTGGTACTTTGTCAAATGCTGTGAAGATTTTTTCCGCTTCTGCTAGGTATATTACTTGTTCTTGTGGTGACATGTTTTCGTATTGTTTTGCTAATTTTTCCAGTTTGTCTAGCATTTGGTTTGCTTCTATAAAACTCCAAAAGTCTTTTATTTTTATTCCTAATAGTTTTATTTGCGTTACTGCGTATAGGCATAGTGCAAATATTAAAAATACTAATATATATATTACTACTAATATTGTTTTCATTTTTTCCACCTTTTTTCCATTGTACTTTTCAAATTATACCATAGATGTTTTTTTTATGCAATTATTTTTTGTTTTTTACATTATTTTACAATTGCCACTTTTTGCAGGGTTAATTCTTTCTTGTTAAAATTTTTTATAAAAAATACCCTCTGTTTTAGTTAATCAGAAGGTATTTTTTTATTATTATACTACATATCTTTTTAAGTTGCTTATTTCATATTCAAACATTCTATGTTCTTTTTCATTTTTTTCATTGTATTCTTTCATTTCTTTACGCATTTTTATTTGTTCTTCAAGTATTTGTGCTATGTTATTACTCATGTAATCTAATTTATCCATAATACTATCTGATCTTTTTGTTTGTTTAGCGTCTACATAGTCTATTTTTTTATTTAAGTTGTTGTCTACTGCATCAATTTTATTATCTAAATGTTCTAATTTACCACTTATTTCGTCAAATTTTTGCAACACAACTTTTTCAAATTCACTGCTCACATGTATCCCTCCTTTCCTTTATGCCTTTTGAATTAATTTTCAAATTAGGCAGAATATAAATTTTTGTACTCTGAAGGAGTCTGAATTAAAAAATATTAGATATAAAAATATGAATAAAAAATTCTTTAGATTAAAAAAATACTAAAATAAGTATGGCATTATAATACCATACTTATTTGTAAAAATCAACTATTTTTTATAACTTTTTTATTTTTTTATTAAAAACAATGTTACAATTCGAAGTCCATTAAATTATTTTTGGCTCTCTTCAATGTAGTGCCAACTATCTTTACACATATCATCGATATTTTTTTCTGCTGTCCAACCTAATTCTTCTTTTGCCTTAGTAGGGTCAGCATAACATGTAGCAATATCCCCAGGTCTACGAGGTGCTATTTTATACGCAACCTTTTTACCTGTTGCTTTTTCAAAACCTTTAACCATATCTAAAACACTATAACCATGTCCTGTACCTAGGTTATAGATATATAAACCTTCATTTTCTTTTTCTAATTTTTCCAATGCTTTTATATGTCCTTTTGCTAAGTCAACAACATGGATATAATCTCTTACACCTGTTCCATCTGGTGTGTTGTAATCATTTCCAAATACTGACAATTCTTTTAATGTTCCGGCTGCAACTCTTGCTACATATGGCATTAAGTTGTTTGGTATTCCTTTTGGTTCTTCACCAATTAGTCCGCTTTCATGAGCTCCTACTGGATTGAAATATCTTAGTATGCAGATGTCCCATGTGTTGTCAGATTTGTAAATGTCTTTTAGTATTTGTTCTATAAATAATTTTGTTGTTCCATATGGATTGGTTGTTCCACCTGTTGGTGTATCTTCTGTTATAGGCATTTTTTCTGGTTCACCATATACTGTTGCAGATGAACTAAATATGAATTTTTTGCATCCATATTTTCTCATCGTGTCTAATACTACTAATGCTCCTGATATATTGTTTGTGTAGTATTCTATTGGTTTTTGTACAGATTCTCCAACTGCTTTGTATCCTGCAAAGTTCATTACTGCTTCTATGTTGTTTTCTTCAAATACTTTTTCTAGTTTTTCTCTGTCCATGTAGTCCATTTCATAAAATTTAAAGTCTTTTCCTGTTATTTTCTTAATAGCCTCTAATGATTTTGGTGTACTGTTTGAGAAGTTGTCTATTATAATTATTTCTCTTCCTTTATTTAATAATTCTACTGCAGTGTGACTTCCTATAAATCCTGCTCCTCCTGGTAATAATATTGCCATTTTGATTCCTCCTAATTTGTTTTAAAAAAATTATTTTCCTTTTTGTTTTTTATTTTTATTAATAACCAAATTTCTGGATATTTGCTTTTTTCTTAATTTATTATTTTGTTTATTTCTACTCCATTTTTAGTATCTTTAACTAAATATCCTTTTTGATTTATTAAATCTCTTAATTCATCTGATTTTGCCCAGTCTTTGTTTTCTCTTGCTATTTTTCTTTGTTCAACTAAATCCAAAATGTCTTGTGGAATTTCCTCTTTTTCTGTATTTTCTTCATCTATTTTAATTCCAAGAACTGTGTCAAATTTTGCAAGTAATCTAGCAACTTCCGGATTTTTCTTTTCAAATCTTGCTGCTTCCCACACAAAACTCATTGCAAGCGGCATGTTTAAGTCATCATTTATTGCTTTGTGGAAATTTTCTTCTATTTGTGCTAATTTTTCTTTGTCCTCAACTGTTAATTCGTCTGTTCCATTTAAGTTTAGTTGGTAACTGTTACGCAGTCTTTCTAATGATTTTGATGCAGAGTCTATTCCTTCCCATGTAAAGTTTAGTTTGTTTCTGTAATGACATGAGTAACTGAATAGTTTGTATACTATTGGGTCATATCCTTTTTCTTTTATGTCTTTTACTAGGTATACATTTCCTAGTGATTTTGACATTTTTCCTCCATTTATTAATAGGTATTCTCCGTGTAACCAGTATTTTGCTGGTATTTTTCCGCATCTTCCTTTGCTTTGAGCAATTTCGTTTTCATGGTGTGTTGGTATTAAGTCGATTCCACCTGTATGTATGTCAAATTGCTCTCCTAAGTATTTTCTTCCCATTGCAGAACATTCTATGTGCCATCCTGGGTAACTTGGGCCCCATGGACTATTCCATTTCATTAAGTGATTTTCTGGTGCTTTTATCCATAATGCAAAGTCATGTGGATTTCTTTTTTCTGGGTCTACTTCTACTCTTGCTCCTGCTTTTTGATTTTCTATGTCTAGATTGGAAAGTATTGGGTATTTGTCTAATTTTGATATATCAAAATATATTGCTGTTGATGTTTCGTATGCATATCCATTTTCCATTAGTTTTTCCACATATTCTAGCATTTCTTTTATGTGGTCTGTTGCTTTACATACTATTTCTGGTGTTTCTATGTTTAAGGATTTTAAGTCGTCAAAAAATAACTTTGTGTAGTGCTCCGCTATTTGTAGTGGCGTTTTGTGTTCTTCTCTTGCTGATTTTAACATTTTGTCTTCGCCTTCGTCACCGTCTGATACTAAGTGCCCTACGTCTGTGATGTTCATTGCGTGTTTTATTTTATATCCATTATAGCGTAATGTTCTTCTTAATACATCTTGAAATATGTTTGTTCTCATATTTCCTATTGTGGCATCTTTGTATACTGTTGGTCCACATGAATATATTCTTATCTCCTTTTGGTCTAGTGGTTCAAATTTGTCTTTTTTTCTTGTTAATGTGTTGTAAAAATATATGTCCATTTTTCTCCTTTCCAAAGTGCTCAATATTTTATATTATTTTTATGGCAGAAATTAGATTTTGTAGCAGTTTGTATTGCATACAAAATCTTAATTCTGTTTTTTAGTCTGCTGTTTCATCTTTGGCGGTTTCATCTTTTCCTGTTTCAGCAGGCACTTTATTTTCTTCTGGTTTTGTTGTTGGTTTTTCTACTGTATTTCCTATTTTATTTTGTTCTTTTTCTACTGTATTTGTTGGTGTTTTATTTTCGTTTGATGTTTTTTCTTCGATTTTCTTTGTATGTACTGTACATACTTCGTCTATTTTTTCGTTTGATGATTTTGATTTGTTTATTGTATTCCATAATTTTAGTTGTTCCTTTGGAATAACTCCTCCATAAGAAACTGTTTTTACCTTATCTGCTGGGCAGTATTCGTTTGCAACTTTTCCTGATTCTGTACATATTTTTTGTGTTCCGTGTCCTTGGCAGTTTTCTGGCACATTGTCTGTTGTAAATGTTTCTGTGTATGTGTTTGTACATGAAGATGTTGCAACTCCTCCTGTGTATTTGCATATTGTTTTTTGTACTAATCCTGTTGATGGTTTGTTGAAGTTTTTGTTTGCTAATCCTTTATGGATATCTTTCATTATTGATGACCATAATTGTCCTGCTGGGTTTCTTCCATCTACACTATATGTTGTTTTTCCAACTTTTAATGGTTCTTGGTCATTGTCATATCCAAACCAACATGCTGCAGTATAGTATGGTGTAAATCCGCATAACCATCTGTCTACATAGTCATCTGTTGAACCTGTTTTTGCACATGTTTCCATTCCTGGTATTGCACAATATGTTGCTGTTCCTCCACTTTTTGTTGGTTCTGATACAATTGATCTTGTTAAGTATGCATTTTGTTCTGATATTACTCTTGTTTTTTCTTGGTTTGCAGTTAATACTGTGTTTCCACTACTGTCTACTACTTTTGTGAAGAATATTGGTGCTGTGTATACACCATCATTTGCTATTGATGCATATGCTCCTGCCATTTCTAATGGGCTTATTCCTTTACTTAGTCCACCTATTGATAATGCTGGGTTTGCATCTTTTGTATCATCTAGTGTTGTTATTCCCATTTTCTTTAGGTATTCTATTGATTTTTTAGGTGTTAATTCCATCATTACTTTTACCATTGGTATGTTTTGTGATGTACGTATACAACTTCTTATATTGATATATCCCTTTGGATTGTTGTAGTCTTTTGGCTTATATCCTCCTCCAAAGTCTGTTATTGCATCATCATATATTGTTGCTGCAGTTATTACTCTTTCTTGTAATCCCGGTACTATGTCTGCTAGTGGTTTCATTGATGAACCTGTTTGTCTTGTTAATTGTGTTCCTCTGTTCCATCCTGTTGTTTTTTGCTCTCCAAGGCTTCCTCCTACTGCTACCACTTGGTTTGTTTGATTGTCTATTATTACCATTCCGGCTTGTGTATGGTCATTTTTTAGTTCACCATTTTTATTTTTTTCTCTACCTTTTATTTGGTATTTTGTTTTTGCAAATTCTTCTTCTACTCTTGCTTGCACTTTTTGGTCTTCTGTTGAGTATATTGTTAATCCGCTTCCATATACATAGTTTTTTGCTAAATCTTCAGATATATTTTTTTCTTCCATTACTTGTTTTATTACTTGTTTTATTGTTTCTGCTGTATGGTATGAGTAACTTGATGTTCCTGAATATCCTTTTTCAAATTTTAGTCCATCTTCTACTTCTTTAACTGCTGCATTATATTCGTCTTCGTTTTCTATCATGCCTTGTGTTTTCATTTCTTTTAAAACTGTTAGTGTTCTTTCTTTTCTTAGATTTCCTGCTTTTTCTTGGTCTAATGATGTGTCATATGGGCTATATGAATTTGGTGAGTTGTTTATTCCTGCTAAAAATGCACATTGTGCTAAACTTAAGTCTTTTGCACTTTTGTTAAAGTAATATTGTGAGCCTAGTTCTACTCCGTGTAGTTCGTTACCCCCTACAAATATTATGTTTAAATATAGTTCTAGTATTTGGTCTTTTGATATCATTCTTTCTACTTGTACTGCTTTTGACCATTCTTTCATTTTTCTTACTACACCTGCTAGTCCTGATCTTGCTTTGTCTTTTGTTATGTTTTTTACTAATTGTTGTGTTATTGAACTTCCTCCATATGATGAGTTCCCTGTAACTGCTCCAAGTATTGCTCCAGCGGTTCTTTTTATGTCTACACCACTATGTGAATAGAATCTTTTGTCTTCTATTGCTATATATGCTTTTGGTAAGTATGGTGACATTTCACTTAGTGATATTGTTTTTCTATTTTCGTCTGTGCTTAAGTTTGCTATTTCATTTCCGTCTTTGTCTAATACTATTGTGTTAGAGTTTCCTACTATTAGTTCCTCTTTTGTTATTTCAAAGTCGTTGCCAAATAGTCCAAACATCATTGCTGAGACTATCCCTGCTCCTGCTACACAAAATAGTAAAAATATTATTAGTAGTATTTTTAGGAATAGTTTTAATTTTGGATGTTGTTTTCTTTTTTTATTTTTTAGTATTTTGCCTTTTTGTGTTTTTATTTTGGTTGTTTTTTCTTCTGGTTTGCTATGTCTTGTTTCCTTTTTATTATTACTTCTTGGCATCTTTTTTTACCTCCCTGTAATTGCTTTTGATATACCTATTATATTATACTTTTTATAAAAATAAAAGGGGTTAGGGAAATTTTTTATTTATTATTTATATATTGGGAAAGTTATGCAACTTTCCTAATATATAAAATTACATTGCACAGAAAATTTTCAGATTTGTTCTATGTTGGTATTATTATAATATCTGCAATTTCTTTTTTTATTTTTTTCCTAAGTTCTTTGTACGGAGTTTTTTTATGTAGTTCTGACTCGTACAAGTCCTTGCAGTAATATTGTCTATCGACTATTTTTTCTCCAAAATAATTATTTTTTGGTTTTATTTCGTAATCATTTATTATTCTTCCTTCAAATCTTTTTTGCTTTATTTTTAATTTTTCTTTTATATTTATAATTGTTGCATATTCGTTTATTCTGTATCTGTCAATTAGTTCTTTTGGAAAGTCCACATTTATTATTATTTGTGATTTCATTAAACTTTTTTTCTTGTTATTAGTTATCGTTATTATTATTCCATTTTCTAGCATTGCTTTTTGTAGTCTTGTGAATTTTTCTATATGGTTTGTTACAATATTTATATTTTGATATTTATTTGCTAGTTCTTTTATGTTTTCTAATTCTATTTCTGTTAAGTCATTTATTAATATTGATATGTTTACTTTTTCTATTTTTTGTTGTTCTACTATTTTTTGTACAACGTCTGGTATTAGAATTTCAAATAGCCATTTTCCGTCCGCTATTTCTATTCCATATGTATTTAATAAATTTATATATTGTTTTTCTTTTTGTATTTCTTTGCTTACAACTGCTTTTACACTGTTTGAGTTTTTTCTTATTATTTTGTTTGTTTTTTTTGCTAGTTTTTCAATACCTTTTGGTTTTATTTTTTCATAGATTGGTAGTATTATTGTGTTATCTTCTACTTTTATTATGTTTGCTTTTTTTATAAGCCAGTTGGGCTTGTCATTTTTTTCTATATAAAACATAAAAAACACCTCATATCTTTTTTATAAAGTATATTCAGTGTTTTATTTTTTATGAAATTTTTATTTTTTAAAGTTCCTAACTTTTTGCTTTCTTGTATTGTAATAGTGAATTTTTATAATATAATGTCTCTTTTTAATAAATTATCTTTAATTGTTCCTGTTCCTATAAATTGGTTTATATTGTTGCTTTCGTGGCTATATATTTTGTAGACTCCATCATCGTACTTTTGTGTAAGCATAACTCCGTTTAGAAATAGTTTTAGTTTTCTTTCGTCTAGTTCTATTGATGGTGATGCTTCAAATATTTTTTCTACTGATATTATTTTTTTGTCTATTTCATTGCTCATTTTATTATTTGCTTTGTTATTTGCTTCATTATTTTTCGTATTTGCAATCTTTGAGTTTTCTACGATTTTGTTTAACTCTTCAACAGTAATGCTATCTTTAATTTTAAAGTCTCCAACTTGCGTTCTTTTAAGGGATTTCATGTATCCCACTGTTCCAAATTTAGTGGCAATATCTTCACATAGACTTCTAATATATGTACCTTTTCCACAAAACACTTCAAATTTAATTTGTTTTTCTTTTGGTGAATAGTCAATTAAATCTATATTATAAATTTCTATTTGTCTTGGCTTTATTTCAACTTGTTGACCTTTTCTTGCATATTCATATAATTTTTTTCCATTTACTTTTATTGCAGAATAAATCGGTGGCACCTGCTCTTGTTTTCCGATGAATGTTTGCAATATTTTTGTTATGTTTTCTTGTGTTAGAAGAGTTTCGTTTACAGGTTGTTCTTCTATTATTTTTCCTTCTGAGTCTGCGGTGTCTGTTTTGGTTCCTAATTGTAGTTCTACTATGTATTTTTTGTTATGGTTTATTAAGTATTTTGAAAGTAGCGTTCCTTTTCCTATTAGTATTGGCAATACTCCTTCTGCCATTGGGTCTAGTGTTCCTGTGTGGCCGACTTTTTCGTTTAGCAATTTTTTTATTTTGTATACTATGTCGTGTGATGTGCATCCTTTGGGTTTGTTTATGATTATTATTCCGTCCATATTTTCCTTTCTAAAAAAAACGGGATAAGGGGGACGGGTCTTTAATCCCTAAAAAATTTTTTAGGGAT
>ERZ826220.757-NODE-757-length-36239-cov-21.980516_pt1 | contig 36239 bp, 35 predicted proteins | sample MGYA00519927_ERZ826220 | MGnify/ENA primary metagenome ERZ826220 (study PRJEB31778, sample SAMEA3449225) | human gut metagenome | biome: human gut; feature: human-associated habitat; material: faeces | place: United Kingdom | collected 2010/2012 ... | reverse complement strand
GTGCTGAACAAGGCGATCAAACTATGTCTGGAGTGTGTGGGCATTGGATAAGAAAAAACCATTTTCCTTTCTGCTCGCCCGCTGGCGCGGTCTGGTGCAGGCCTGTGCGGCACTGCTCACCAATCTCCACCTGCCGAACTTTTTCAAAGGCGAGCTCTATCGCGGCGCGGGCAAGACCGTGTGCGTGCCGGGGCTGAACTGCTACTCCTGCCCCGGTGCGGCAGGCGCGTGTCCCATCGGCTCGTTCCAAGCCGTCGTCGGCTCGTCCAAATTCAGCTTCTCCTATTACATCACCGGCATCCTCATCCTGCTCGGCGTGCTGCTGGGCCGCTTCATCTGCGGCTTCCTCTGCCCGTTCGGCTGGTTTCAGGAGCTGCTGCACAAGATCCCGACCAAAAAGCTCTCCACCAAGCGCCTAAAGCCGCTGACCTACCTCAAATACGTCATCTTGGTGGTGATGGTCTTCCTGCTTCCGGTGCTCGTGGTAAACGAAGCTGGCATGGGCGACCCGTTCTTCTGCAAATATCTCTGCCCGCAGGGCGTGCTCGAAGGCGCTATCCCGCTCTCGCTTGTCAACAGCAGCATCCGTGCCGCGCTCGGCAAGCTCTTTTCGTGGAAGCTCTGCGTGCTCGTGACAGTCGTCGTGCTCAGCGTCATCTTCTACCGCCCGTTCTGCAAGTGGCTCTGCCCGCTCGGCGCGTTCTACGCGCTCTTCAACCGCGTGTCGCTGCTGTCGATGCACGTTGACGAGAGCAAATGCGTCTCCTGCGGCAAGTGCGCAAGGACCTGTCCCATGGACGTGGATGTGACCAAAACGCCGAACCACAGCGAATGTATCCGCTGCGGCAAATGCGTGACCGCCTGCCCGACGGAGGCCGTCCGCTTCCGCTACGCCTTCGGCAGCGGCGGAGCATGTTCCAAATTATCTCAAAAACCGATCATTGAAGAAAACAAAGGAGAATAAACCATGAATTTCAAGAAGATCATTACACTGCTGCTCGCCTTTGCGCTGACGCTTTCCCTCGCCGCCTGCGGCAGCAAGGGTGACGGCAAGGGCGATGGCGATGCGCAGGGCGCGACCGCCGAGGAGATCTACGCCCAGATCCAGGAGCTCGCCGACAAGGAAAACGCCATCATGGAAGAGAACCTTGAGCTGTGGCAGAAGCTCTTCGCCGCCATGAACGAAAAGCGCGACGAGATCCCCGATGAATCGAACTACGGCGCTTACCTGCTTGCCGCCCTCGACCTCGTGAAGGACAAGTTCACCGAGGACGAACTCAAGACGCTGACCGAAGGTTCCGAGAAGATCCGTGACCTTGAAGACCAGATCCAGCCCCTGCAGGAGCAGTATGCCGCCCTCCAGCCCGCGGGCGACAGTGAAGACGGCGGCATGAACGATTCCGTCCCGGCCTTCCCCGCCTTCACCGGCAAGGACCTTGACGGCAACGATGTGGACAACAGCATTTTTTCCCAGAACGCCGTGACGGTCGTGAACTTCTGGTTCAGCGGCTGCAAGCCCTGCGTGGCGGAGCTTGGTGAGCTGAACGCCCTCAATGAAACGCTCAAGAAGCAGGGCGGCGCGGTCGTCGGCATCAACGTCGATACGCTCGACGGCAACGCCGATGCGATCAGCACGGCCAAGAACCTGCTTGAGTCCAAGGGTGCAAGCTACCAGAACATCTACTTCCCCTCCGACAGCGCAGCCGGCGACTTTGCGGGCGACATCATGGCCTTCCCGACCACCTATGTCATCGACCGCAGCGGTGCCATCGTCGGTGAGGCGATGCTCGGCGGCATCGACAATGAGGACAACATGGCAGCACTCCAGAAGCTGATCGACCAGGCCCTCGCAAACGACAGCGCAAAGTAAGCTTTCCATCACAGCAAAAATACGCCCCGCGGATCATCCGCGGGGCGCGTTTTGTTTCTCTCTATCTTTTTACCCGAGCGATACCTCGCGGTAGAACGCGGCGTATGCCGCCTCCTGATAGGGGCGCAGCGCAAGGTTGCCAAGGCCGAACGTCAGCGAGCTGAGGAGCATCCAGCCGATGAAACTGAATTGCAGGCAGAACAGCCGCCAGCGGTTGCCCTCCATCATTGCCTTCGAGCCCTTCATCACCTCGCCCGGCGCCATGTCCGGGTGCTCGGCCAAAATGTAGTCCGTCATCGCGTAGGTGTAGCCCATAATCAGTCCCGGAATGACGAGCAGGATCGTCCCCAGCAGAATATAGAGGCCCTTCCAAAGCCGCGTCAGCGTCGTCGTCTTCCAGTTCGGAAGATAGGCGAACAGCGCCTCAAAGCCCGGCTCCGTGCGGTCGACAAGGCCGAGGTTATATTTGGCATACCCCACGCCCACGATGCTGCCGAGGATGAAGTACGCCGCCGCCAACACGAGCGTGATCACGATGAGATAGACCGCACCGCCGACGAGCAGTCCGCTCCACTTCGAGTCCAAACCGTAGCCTGTGGAGTAAATCGTCTGTCCGCCGTAGCCAAACGTCGTCGACACGCCCGAGGACACATCGTAATTGAATTTGACCTCCGGACCGCCGCTCCCCGCGCCGCCGAGCAGCACCGCCACAAGGCCGATCAGAATGGCGATGGGCCACTTGCCGCGCAGCGCCTCGCGCGCCGCCTGCCGAAAATCCGCCGCAAGCTTCATAAATTCTCCTCTCTGCCCTCCGCATGGGAGGGTCTCTCTCAAATCTTCTTGCTTCTGCTTATTTAGACGCATTCCGCGCCCGTTTTGTTTCACCGGGCGCCAAATTTTCTCACATTCATGATATCATATGCCGCTGGGAACGGGAATCTCTCTTCTTTCTTTTCCTTGCAAGTCGTTTCCGCCTCTGGTAAAATACCAGAAAACAACAATGGAGGAGACGCATGAGACCAAGCGAACTGCTCGCCGCGCTGCACACGGCGGAAAAATTGAAGGACACCACCCGCCACTGCTACACCTCCGGCGGGCGGCACGAGAGCGTTGCCGAGCACAGCTGGCGCATCGCACTGATGGCGTTTTTCCTGCGCGATGAATTTCCCGAGGCCGACATGGACAAGGTGACGCGCATGTGCCTCATCCACGACCTCGGCGAGTGCTTCACGGGCGATATCCCCGCCTTTGAAAAGACCGCACAGGACGAATCGACGGAGGAAGCGCTGCTCTACCAGTGGGTCGCATCGCTTCCCTCCCCCTGCCGCGAGGAGATGCGCGCACTTTACGACGAGATGGCCGCACTTGAAACGCAGGAGGCCCAAATCTACAAGGCGCTCGACAAGCTCGAGGCCGTGATCTCCCACAACGAGTCCGACATTTCGACCTGGGAGGACCACGAATACGACCTCCAGCTCACCTACGGCGAGCAGAACGTCGCCTTTTCGCCCTACCTGACGGCGCTTCGTCAGGCTGTCCGGCAGGAATCGCTCGACAAGATCGCACGCGAGGGTGACCGGCGCAAATAAAATCTTTCGCAGCCCATGTACAGCAAAAAGCACTTCCCGCCGCTGGCGGGAAGTGCTTTTCTATGTCTTTTATTCCACGATCTCCGCGTCCAGCAGGTCAAGGATCGCCTGGTCGGCGCTCCAGAAGTAGGACTCCTCGCCGAGAAGCTCGGTGATGCCCGCGCGGTCAAAGTAGCTGCGCACCGCCTCGGTCATGCCGCAGCAGGCGACCGTCTTGCCTTGGCTCTTGAGCGACTCACAGAGTTCGAGCATCGCCTGCGCGCCCGAGACATCCACGCTCGGCATGCCGCGCATCGACAAAATGATGTGGTCGTACTGTGGCATCTCCGCCATGCGGTGGTTGAACTCATCCACCGCGCCGAAGAAGAGCGCGCCCGTGATATACGCCACGCCCGAGGTCTCGAGGATCGGCGGCTTGCCGTCGACCGAGCGGAGCTTGTTCGTGTCGATGCTCGAGAAGTTGATGCGGATGTGACTGGACTTTGCCATGTACAAAATGGCGGAGTACACCACGCCGAGGATGATGGCGACCGTCAGATCAAAAACGACCGTCGCAACCATCGTGACAAGGAACTGGCTGATACCGGACTTGAACTTGTGGCGGAAGATGTAGCGGATGCCCTCCCAGTCGTTCATGCGCCACGCCGTGACCATCAGCACACCCGCGAGCGCCGAGAGCGGCAGGCGCGCCATCACGCCGCCGAGCAGAAACATCGAGGCAAGCAGGAACAGCGAATGGAACACGCTCGTAAGGCGCGTCTGCTGGCCGGACTTGACCGCCACGCTCGTGCGCGCGATGGCCGCGGTCGCGGGCACGCCGCCGAAGAGCGGCAGCAGGATATTGCCCACGCCCTGCGCGATCAGCTCCTGATCGGCGTTGAACGCTTCGCCCTTCATGCGCGAGGCCGACGCGCCGCAAAGCAGGCTCTCGATCATGCCGAGCGCCGCGATCGTCACGATGGGAGAGATCAGGTTTTCGAGCATCGTGAAGCTCAGGCCGCCGAGCGACAGGCGGTCAGCGAGCAGGAGCGTCTTGGGAATGTCGCCGACGACAGCGAGCTGATCCATGCCCGCGACTGTCGCGACGATCGTCGCAAGGATGATGCCGACGAGCGAGCCCGGCACACGCGCGCCCCATTTTTTCGGCCAGAAGACCATCACCAGCACGACGAGAAGGCCGATGAGCACCGCCTGCATGTTCGGATGGAAGCCAAGACGGCCGTAGGACGCGAGCTTTTCCAGGTTCGAGCCGCCCTCCGACACCGTACCGAAGAAGTTGTCGATCTGCCCCATCGCGATGATGATGGCAATGCCCGAGGTGAAGCCCATGATGACGGGCATCGGGATGAAGCTAATTAAGCGACCCAGCTTGAAGATGCCCGCAAGCAGCAGCAGAACGCCCGCGGCAAAGCAGGCAAAAAACACGCCCTGCAGGCCGTATTCCGCGACGATGCCGACGAGCACCGCGCTCATCGCGCCTGTGGGGCCCGAAATCTGGTACGACGCGCCGCCGAGAATGGCGATGACCACGCCCGCGATGATGGCCGTGACAAGCCCGGACGCCGCGCTCGCGCCGGATGAAACGCCGAACGCCAATGCCAGCGGCAGCGCGACAGCGCAGACCGTCAGGCCCGCCATCATGTCGGCGAGCAGCTTTTTCGAGTTGTAGCCTGCAAATTCCTGCTTCAGGCTGCGAAAAAAGGCAGAAAACATATTGATCCTCCTAAAAAACACATGCCTGTTTACTATACCACCTGCCCCGCGCCCGTGCCAGTAGTAAAAGGGACGGTTTTTAACGAGTTTTTAACACTAATGCGTCGGTTTTGCACAAACAAAGTCGAAATCCTGACCGAAACGGCAAAAAAGCGCCGCGTCCCGAAGAAAATACGGGACGCGGCGCTTTCTGTTTCGCCGGATTAACTTGAATTTTTTGCCGTCCTCGAACGCGCTGGCGACCTTCTCGCCCAAGACATAATAGCCGTGGTTGGCGTAGTCAAAGGTGATGACATGCAGCTTTTCGACAGCGAGCTTGCCGTTTTCGTCGAGCGCGCGCTCGTCCACGCTGACGTTCACGATCTCGCCGGTCAGGAGTCTTGTCTCCTCGTCGTAGCTCACGAGCTTGCACTCGAGCGTGAGCGGGAGCTCGTCGATCACCGGCGCGTCCACATGCTCGCTCTTCGTCACGTGGAAGCCCGCGCGCGCCACCTTGTCGGGCACGCTGTCGACGGACACGACCCACATAGTCGCAGGCGACCAGATGCTCCACATCGCCCATGCTCACGGTGAACGCACCGCGCTTTAAGATGTTCTTCACGGTCTTGTGGCCGCCGCTTAAATACATTGCGATGCGGCTGCTGTCGGCCACGCCGCCCCAGGCGGCGTTCATTGCGTCGGGCGTGCCGTTCTCGCCGTAGCTTGCGATGATGAGCACGGGCTGCGGATAGATCCAGGGCTGTGCGCCAAAATTCTTTCTCATGTCGAAATCCCTCCAAAATAAATCTGTCAACCGATTTATGGCCCGATCTTTTCGAGCTTCGCGCGCAGCGAAATGCTGCGCGGCGTTCCCATGCCGTCAAACTGGATGACGTGTGCGCCTTTGTTTAAGTCTACGTCCAGCACTGTTCCCTCGCCGAACACCGCGTGGCGCACGCGCTGCCCGATGGGCAGCGTGCCGTCGCCGTCGTCCTCGCGCAGATACTTGTCTCGCCGCGCGACGTCATCCGCCGCTTCACGCAGAAGCGTCTCGTCGACCTCGTGCGTGAACGACAGAAGCTCGCGGTCGATATCCAGCAGAAAGCGCGAGGGATAGCGCGGCGAGCCGTCAAAATTCCACCCGTCGGCCTCGGAGAGGTAAAGCCCCTTCTCCGCGCGCGTCAGCGCAACGAAAGCGAGCCGCCGCTCCTCCTCCATGCCGGGGAACGTTCGCACCTTGCGCGAGGGGAAAATGCCCTCGTTCATGCCGCAGAGGAATACATACGGGAATTCGAGGCCCTTCGCCGCGTGGACGGTCATCAGCTTCACCTTGTCGCCCTGCTCGGCGACATCGCCGTTGCTGAAAAGCGCGATGTGGGCGAGGTAATGCTCCATCGTGCTCTCCTCGCCGCAGCTCGTCTCGTATTCGTAGATGGACTGCTTGAGCTCGGCCAGATCGTCCAGGCGCTCCTGACTGCCCTCGGTGCGCAGCGCCTTTTCATACCCGCTCTTGTCCAGAATATCCGAGAGCACCTCAGAGATGGGCCGACCCTGATACGAGTGCGAAAAGCGCTCGATCAGATCGACGAACTGCTTTGCCTTCGTGCCGCTGAACATGCTGTCTTCGAGGTGATTTTTGAGCGTTACATAGAGGCTCGTCCCCTCTTTTTCCGCCGTCTCCTGTAAAAAGGCCATGCGCCGCTTGCCGAGGTTCCGCTTCGGCGCGTTGGCAATGCGCCGGAACGACAGATCGTCCTGATAGGCGATCATGCGCAGGTACGAAAGCGCGTCCTTGATCTCCATGCGGTCGAAAAACTGTACGCCGGAGTAGATCGTATAGGGAATTTTTTCGTGCATCAACGCCTCTTCCACCGCGCGCGTCACGTAGTGCGCGCGGTAGAGGACGGTCATATCCCGCAGCGGCAGACCGCGATCATGCAGCCGCTTCATCTCGCCCACCATCCAATACGCCTCCGCCTCCTGCGTGTCGGCAAAGTGGCAGACGACCTTCTCGCCCGAGGGCTTCGTCGGGAGCAGGTCCTTTTTGATGCGGTGCCCGTTTTTTGCGATCAGCGAGTTCGCCGCCGCCAAAATCTCCGGCGTGGAACGGTAGTTTTCCATCATCATGATGGTCTGCACGTTTGGAAAGACCTTGTCGAAATCCAGCAGATACTTGACGTTCGCGCCGCGCCAGGTGTAGATCGTCTGGTCCGGGTCGCCCACGATGAAGAGGTTTCCGTGATAGCCGCACAGCACCTCCATCAGCTCATATTGCAGCGCGTCGATATCCTGAAACTCGTCGATCATGATGTATTCGAGCCGCTGCTGCCACTTGAGCCTGATGTCCTCGTGCTGCTCGAAAATATAGAGCGAGAACTTGATGAGGTCGTTGTAGTCGAGGCCGAAGCACTTTTTCTCCTGATAGAGATAGCCGTAGAAGATGATGTCCCCCGCCGTGTCGGCGCGCTCGTACTTTTCGCGCAGCGTGTCGAGCGACATCGTGATCATGTCCTTGTAATACTCCGGCTCCTTAAAGAGTTTTCGGATCTCGATCATGTCCCGTGCGGCGGAATACGTCATGTCGCGCAGTGTGAGGCCGCGCTCTTCGTAGATGATGCCGAGCATCGCGTCGATGTCGGAATTATCCAGCACGAGGAAGCTCTTCGGGTACTGCACCGCATGGCTGTCCTCCTGCAAAACGGAGACACAGAAGCCGTGGAACGTGTTGATATAGCCCGTGTCGTTGTCGCCGGTCAAGGCGTGGATACGCTGGCGCATCTCGTTGGCTGACTTGTTCGTAAACGTCACGCACAGGATGTTCCCCGGCAGGATGCCGAGCTCGTTGACAAGATACGCAAAGCGGTGCGACAGCGCACGCGTCTTACCCGAGCCCGCGCCCGCGATGACGCGGACATACCCCTCCGTCGCCGTGACGGCCTCGTGCTGCGCGCGGTTCAGTCCCGCAAGCAGATGCTCCATGCGCTGTCCCCTCCCCTCTGCAAATTTCTCAATGGCGGTATTATAGCACGGTTTTGATAGTCAAACAAGTGTTCGCTTGAAAACTTCTTCTCTATTGCACGGCGAGCTTGCTGCTTCAAGCTTCATTCCACCGCAAAATGTGCGGCAGGAGCTTTTCAAGAAGCGCGTCACGGTTCTGCTCGTCAATGAAGACAAGCTCCGCGTTCTCATGCCCGCGCACGGCGCGCAGGAACGGCGTGTCCTTCGGCTTGACCGCGGCCAGCACCGGCGTCTCGCTGTCCAGCGCGCGCAGCACCGTAGACTGGAACACCCTGGCGTCATTTTCGAGAAAGCCGAGTTCGTCCATCAGGATGATACCGCCGCTCGGTGCGGACTTAATGAGCTGCGCGCCAAGGCCGTCAAAGACCTCCGGATGGCGGATGCTCGAGCGGCTGTCGCACGTCCCGACAAGATTCGCCGTCTCGTTGCGCCGCTCGCCCTCACTCTGCGATGCGGGATAGAGGTAAATCGGAAAAAAGCCGTTCTCATCCGCGACCGGCAGCCGCTTTGTCACAAAGCCGCCGACCTCCCGCGTGCTATGCTCCAGCAGGCGGCGGATCAGCGTCGACTTGCCGACGCCGCGCTCCCCGCAGATCAAAAGATGTCTCTTCATATCGCTTCCTCCGGAATGTCCGCCGTCTCGACTGTAAACAGGCACAGCGCCTTTTTGTGCGGCAGGTAGTAGGGAAATTCCGCCGACGGCCCCGCGGTCAGGCGCGCTTTGATTTCATCTTTCGAGAGTACTTCGCTTTCGCTGCGGTTGTAGAGGTCGAAAAAGCGCTCCGCCGCCTCGAGCGAGCGGAACGGCTGTCCGAACTCCGCCGTGAAGCGCTCCACGGTGTAAGGGATGCCTTTTTCGTGCAGAACGGCTTCCGTACTCCCCGCCGTGTACTCGCCGAGACTCACCTTTCCCGCGCTGAAGCGGTGATGCGAATAGTCCCGCTTGACGAGGAAAATTCTCCCGCGGCACTGCTTTTTCGCGATGCGTAATGTATCCTGCGTGCGGCCAAAGAGACAGAACACCATCGCGTCATAGGGCTTCTCCGGCGCAAGCGTCTCCATATCGCCGCAGCGCGCGGTGACGCCCTCTATCAGGTGGGCTTTCAGCGTTTTGATGGCCAGCGCATCCGCGTCCACCGCCGTGACATGATGGCAGTACGGCTTCAGAGCAAGGCTCAGCTCGCCGATGCCGCAGCCCGCGTCGCAGACGTGCGCGTCTTTGGGAAGCTGCAGCGCGATCCTCTCCGCGATGGTCTCATAATAGCGGTTTATCGCCGCCGCGTCGCGCAAAAACGCGATGCTCTCGTCCGTCCACTGCATGCCGCATTCTCCTTTTCCCATTCAACCTGTTTCACGGGCAAACCGATACCAGTGCAAAGCACCGCTTTCACGCAAGACATAGCCGCTGAATATCAATATACCTTTATAGAATCACTATAATTCGCCGTGCCGTCTGTTGTCAAGCTACAGCGAGTGCCAGCGCCATTCGAAAGCGCCGTTGGTATTTTAATCGCTGGGTCAAAGTGAATATTTAAGAAAAAACAGCAGGAAGTTGGCGCGACACGCCGGCTTCCTGCTGTTTCTGATTTTTTAGAGGCTCAGCCTTTTTTGAAGAATGCGACCGCCACCACGCCAGGGCCAGTGTGCGTGCCGATCACGCTGCAAATGAGCGTCGAGTCGAGCGAGTCGGCCTTGCTCTGCCAGATGTCGCGGCTGTCCTCGACATATTTTTTGAGGTACGAATCGCTCAGCCCGCTGTATCCGAGGATGATTGGCTCGTCGAAGTCGATGCCACCGCTCTCGTGGATTTTCTGCACGAGCAGGTTGTTGCCCTGCTTCGACCCTCTTGCCTTACCGATAACCTGAATCTCGCCGTCGACGACGGTGATGACCGGCTTGATGTTGAGAAGACCTCCCGCAAAGGCGACAGTCTTCGAGATACGCCCGCCCTTTTTGAGGTATTCGAGCGTGTCGAGCAGCGCGATCAGGCAAATTTCGTCGCGCTTTTTCTCCAGCGTTTCGGCGATGGTCTTCGCGTCCATGCCCTTGTCCGCGCACTCGAGCGCGTACTCGGCGAGGATGCCAGAGCCGATAGCCGCGCTCTTGCTGTCCACAACGTAGATGTTGTCGTACTCCGCCGCGGCGATGCAGGCACTCTGGTACGTGCCGGAAAACTTCGATGCAATCGTCACAACGACCGCGCTGTCGCCCACCGACACAACGTCGGAGAAGATCGCGTCGAATGCCGCGGGCGTCGCCTGACTGGTCGTCGGCAGTTCGTCGCTCTCGACAAGCCGCTCATAAAAGCGGTGCTTATCGATGGTCACACCGTCAATATACTCCTCTGCGCCAAAGTGCACCGTGAGCGGCACGATGCGAAAACGGTCCTTCATGCGCTCGGGCATGTCGACCGTCGAATCCACAATGATCTGAACACTCATACTTTTCCTCCGTTATTGTCTGTCGCGGGCGGCTCTGTCGCCCGCGGTCTTCTTATGGGTATAAATCCGTTCCAAATTCTCGCTCACGAGCGCGAGCGCGCGGTACATCGTCTGCCGCTCGGCCTCGCTCAATCCCTCGGATGCCGCCTCGACGATGCGCGTGATCTTCTCCCCGATCGCACGTCCGACCGCCTTGCCCTGCTCTGTCAGGCGCAGCGGACTTTTGTAGCGCTTGCCCGCGCCGCTTGCGCAGGTGATGTAACCGTTTTTCTCGAGGTCGTCCAGTGAGCGGGAGATGGCCGCCTTGTCCTCATCGCAGCGCTCGCAGAGCTCGGCGGCTGTCATGCCGTCTCGCTGGGAGAGGTAGTAGAGGCAGGACACATGCGGCCCTTTCAGTTCGAAGTCCGCCATTTCGTCCGCCTTGATGCGCTTGATGCTGCGGCTGATACGCGTGATCAGGACGGTAAAGGTCTCAAAGCGCTCCTCCATTGGTAATTCTCCTTTTTCCTATTTGTTGACAAATCAACAAGCTCGTTTATCATAGCGCATTAATGTTGATTTGTCAACAAGTTTATTTAAAAAAGAAGTGCCCTTACGATAGGCACTTCCTTTTTTATGTCGATTTTACGTGATTCTACCGCCGCTCAAATGTACTCCGCGGTAATGTCGTTCCCGTCTTTGTCGTAAAACCGCAGCGTGCTGCGGTCGAAGTCATAATCGCCGAGCTGTGGAGAAAGCTCTGTGCAGAACAGGAAATGCGTCTTTCCCTCCGCATTTTCCATCGTGCAGGTCTCGCCGTTCTGCGTCATAGTGATTTTGGCGATGCGGCCGGTCACATCGCGCCCGCCAAAGAGGTAGTAGGCTTTCTCCCCACTGCGCACAACGCCGTCACGGAAGCTCCCGCCGCCGTAGCCGAGGCGCACAATCTTGTAGCGGCCAAGGATATTCCGTTCCAGCTTGACATAGCCCAGATCTATGTCCTCGCCGATCTCCATGAGATACCACACCGTATTTTCGAGTTCAACACTGTCGTACACCCGAATACTCGGCGAGAGGGGCTTGGGCCTGCCGATATTGTAAAAATCACAGATATGATCCGGCAGCGTCGCCGGGTCCAGCGGAAAAGTCGTGCTCCGGATGATCCCCACAGCGCACGCCGCCAATACCAGCACCGAAAGTACGGCTATGCACACCTTCTTGCTCGTTTTCATCTCGATCTCCTTTTTGTTCAGGGGGAACTCAGAATGCCACGTGCATGAACAGCGCCACACAGCACAGGATGACCGCGAGCGGCACGTAGACGAAGCGGCCCACGTTGTACCACAGCGCACCGCGCTCTTTCTTGCTGCCGGTGTTCACGGCGGCGAGCAGCTCGTCCTTTTTCATCACGTAGAACCACGAGATCGCGCCGAGCGTCGCGCCGATGGGGATAATATAGATGGAAACAAGGTCCATCCACGGGCCCCACTTGCTGATGGGCTCCATGAAAATGCCGATGCCGAGGCACAGCACACACAGGATCGCCAGCACCGCCGTGCGGCTGAGCTTGGGGAACTTGTGCAGCAGCGATTCCGCCACGGCCTCGAACATGTTCTGCAGCGAGCTCACGCCCGCGAAGATCATCGCAAGGTAGAGGATGATGGCGAACAGCCGCCCCATCGGGATATCCTGTAAAATGGTCGGCAGCGTAACGAACAGCAGGCTCGGGCCCGCGCCGACGTCCAGCCCGTAGGAGAAGCATGCGGGGATGATGACGAGCGCCGCAACGACAGCGGCGATCGTGTCAAACAGCGCCGTGTGCTGCGCGACGCCGACGACGTCCTCGTCCTTCGAGAGGTACGCGCCGTACACGATCATGCCGCTGCCCGTGACGGAGAGGGAGAAGAACGCCTGTCCCATCGCCCAGATCCAGATCATCGGGTCCTTGAGCGCCTCCCAGCGCGGAGTGAACATGAAGCGGTAGCCCTCTGCCACGTTCGGCAGCATCGCCACGCGCACCGCGAGGATCAGGAAGATGATGAAGAACAGCGGCATCATGATCTTGTTGGTTTTTTCGATGCTGTGCGCGCCCAAATAGAGCGTCAGCAGCGTCCCCACGACCACGATGATGTGGTACGGAATGACGGAATACGGTGTGGAGGAGAACGTGCCGAACCACGACGCGGTGTCCGCCGTCATCAGCGTGCCGACGAGCGAATCCACCAGTGCCTTTAAGATGTACGTGACGATGACCGCGTAGCCGAACGCAATGCACAGCGAGCCCGCGAGCGGCAGCCAGCCAAGAAGGCCTCCTACCTTGCCTGCGCCCTTGCCGCGCGTCGACCATGCCTTTTCATACGCGCCGAGCGTGCCCGTCGCCGCGTGGCGGCCCATGGCGAATTCCGCGGGCAAACCCACGTAGCTGAAAATGAAAATAAACAGCAGATAAATGAGCAAAAATGCCCCGCCGCCGTTGCTGCCAAGCTTGTTAGGAAAGCCCCAGACGTTCGCCATGCCGACCGCTGAACCGACGGACGCCAGAATAAAGCCCCATCGGCTCGCAAAGTTTTTGGTGTTCTTCATGTTTTCTCCCATCCAGGTGAAAAAATAACCGTATAAGCATTTCTCGGCTCACGCGGGCATCAGCCTGTCTCTCATCAGAATTTGTACGCAGGATACACAACGCATGAAAATCCTGCTCTTATATTTTATACATTTTAATGCCGCTGCACAAAAAAGTCAAGCGCTCGAGCGGTTTATATTATGGCTGTTCCAGCCTTTTCCTCACCGGCGCGCGTTCTTCCCGCACCGCGGCGCAAGGGTCTCGTAACAGCATCGCAGTAGATTTGTTCATATCTTTTATGATATGATCGCCGTACCAAAAGGAAAATGAGGCATTATAGGAGGATCATGATGAGCGCCTGCATCTTTTTCGCTTCCGATGCGCCGCTGCCGGAGGTCTTTCCTCCGCCGGAGTACGACTACCTCGCCATCAATGTGGACGACGGTACGATCGACGACGGCGGCACGGACGACAACTTCGCGCTGCGCACTTACCCAGACAGTTTTCTCTATACCGACAAAGCCTTTGCCGTCTGCCTCGACTGGGCCTACTATACCGATGGCCGCGCGCGGCAGCTGATCGACTACATTGGCTCTGCCCTCGAATCCGCGCCCTGCGTGGAACTCTGGCATATCTGGCAGGGCGGCTTCTACTCGTTCGATGAGCGCCCCGTCATTCACCGCGCTGCTGTGCGATTCGATGAATTCGTCGAGGACGATCTGCGCGAGCTCGGCGAAACTGACCTCTGGAACAACAAGGAGACAAACCGGTTATCATTTTACTGCCTGACCGTCACACGGTGAGCAGTATTTTCCATACTTTACAAAACGAGGTGACTCCCATGTCTCATTGCACCACATTCGCCGAAGCAGGCCGCCTTGTGGACGCCGGCCGCCGTGCACCGTTTCTCCTGACGCTGTGTGAGGAGGGTGAAAGCGAGCTGCACATCACCATCTGCTGCGCTAAAGCGGAGCCAAATGCACAGACTCCGTCCACAGGAAATGCCGCCCTCGACGACATTCTCGCGCACTGTACGCCGCTGTGCCCCGATGAAAACGCCAAGATCGAGCTCATCTTTGAAAATTACCTGCTCTATCAGGTTCGCAACGAATCCTACTGCGTATTTGACGCAGACGAAGTCCACAGCGGCACCTATCTCTGCACGTTCGAACGGTCCAAACTGCTCGACTATCTTCCCCGTGCCATTGATGTTCATCTTATACCCGATGGAACGTACGCTCTCGCATCGTGGAAGCACTACGGCATTTACACGCAGAATCAGATCATCGACATCGTTGCCCCGTCCGAGCCCACGGTGCGCACGTCCTTTTGACGTACACGCGCATATATTATGTCAACAGATGTTCTATTCCATAAGACAGTCAAAAAGAAAAAGCCCGTGTCTTGTGACACGGGCTTTTTGAACCTCGCAGTAGGGTGAGATTACTTGATCTCGACCTTCGCGCCAGCCTCTTCGAGCTGCTTCTTGAAGTTCTCGGCATCCTCCTTGGACACGCCCTCCTTCAGAGCCTTCGGAGCGGACTCGACGAAAGCCTTGGCCTCGGCCAGACCCAGGCCAGCGATCTCGCGGACAGCCTTGATGACCTTGATCTTGGCAGCAGCGTCGAAACCGGCGAGGACAACGTCGAACTCGGTCTTCTCCTCGGCAGCGGGGGCAGCACCGCCGGCAGCGGGAGCAGCCATAGCAGCGGCGGAAACGCCGAACTCTTCCTCGAGAGCGTGGACGAGCTCAGAGAGCTCCAGGACGGTAAGGCCCTTGATTTCTTCGATCATAGCGGTAACTTTCTCGCTCATTGTAATGATCCTCCAATTTTAAGATATTTGTTTTAGTTTTTGAGTTGGGTGCAGACGATTACTCTGCGGAAGCTTCCTCGGCGGGAGCACCGTTCTTCTCGGCGATCTGCTTGAGGACGCAAGCCAGGCCCGAAATGGGAGCCAGCATGGTGCCAAGCACCTGTGCCTGCAGGACGGGCAGTGCGGGGATCGCGGCCAGAGCATTGACGGTGGCCATGTCGACGACCTTGCCGTCCATGAAGCCGCCCTTGATCTCGAACTTACCGTTGAGCTTCTTGGCAAAGTCAGCGATCACGCGCGCGGGGGCGACGGGATCGGCAGCGATGGCAAGAGACGTGGTACCGTTCAGCTGATCATCGAGCTCATTGAGGCCGACGTTGTTGAAAGCAAAGCGGAGCAGGGTGTTCTTGACAACTGCATACTCGACATCGTTCTTACGGCACTCAGCGCGGAGCTCGGTGTCTTCCGCGACGGTGATGCCCTTGTAGTCAACGATAACGCCGGCAGCTGCGCCCTGCAGCTTCTCGGTCAGAGAGGCCACGATCGCCTGCTTTTCAGACAGAACTTTTGCGTTAGGCATTTCTTGAGTTCACCTCCATTGGATTTTGCGGCACGCCTCGCGTGCCAGGGGAAAGAGGCGTTCTAAAAAGGAAACCGTCCTCATGCAGGACATGAGGACGGTAAAGCAATCAATAAATGTTTGCCATCCTCGGCAGGACTTACGAGACGAATCTCACCTGCTGTCTTTGGAACGCTCTAACAGTATATCCAGAGTTGGCAGCATTGTCAACCCCAAATATCGTTTTTTCCGCAAAATACCCCATATTTGCGCCACGCACAGCGCAAATCATTTTTCTGACGACATGCGCGTCAAAAATAATCCAATTTGATTTTTCTGACGACATGCGCGTCAGAAAAATACCGCGGCTCAGCCGCGATCGCGCGGCGACACCAGTTCGCAAACTGGTGAGGGGGAATCTAAAGGGGGGACAGCGTCCCCCTCTTTAAGTTTTCTTAGATCTTTGCGGTGTTCATCTTGACGCCGGGGCCCATGGTGGAGGCGGCGACGCAGGACTTGATATACTGGCCCTTGGAAGCGGCGGGCTTGGCCTTGATGATAGCACCCATGAGAGCGTTGAAGTTCTCAGCGAGCTTCTCGGGGCCGAAGGAAACCTTACCGATGGGGCAGTGGATGATGTTGGTCTTGTCGAGACGATACTCGACCTTACCGGCCTTGGACTCCTGAACAGCCTTGGCGACGTCGGGAGTGACGGTACCGGCCTTCGGGGACGGCATCAGGCCCTTAGGACCGAGCACCTTACCGAGACGGCCGACAACACCCATCATGTCAGGGGAAGCGACAACGACGTCGAAGTCGAACCAGTTTTCCTTCTGGATCTTCTCGACGAGGTCCATCTCGCCGACATAGTCAGCGCCGGCAGCCTTGGCAGCCTCGGCCTTGTCGCCCTTGGCGAAGACGAGAACGCGGACGTTCTTGCCGGTGCCGTTGGGGAGGACGATGGCGCCGCGGACCTGCTGGTCAGCGTGACGGGAGTCGACGCCCAGCTTGACGTGCAGCTCGACGGTCTCGTCGAACTTCGCGGAAGCGGTCTTGCAGATCAGGCCGAAGCCCTCTGCGGCGTCATACTGAGTGTTCTTTTCGATCTGCTTTGCAGCATCCTGATACTTTTTACCTCTAAACATTGTTCACACCCTCCTTATTCTTCGACGACAACGCCCATGGAGCGTGCGGTACCGGCGATCATGCTCATCGCGGACTCGAGAGTGCTCGCGTTGAGGTCACGCATCTTCATCTCAGCGATCTTCTGGACAGAGGCCTTGGAAATGGTAGCGACCTTGGTCTTGTTGGGGACGCCGGAGCCAGACTCGATGTTGCATTCCTTCTTGATGAGGACGGCAGCGGGAGGAGTCTTGGTGACGAAGGAGAAGGAACGGTCGGCATACACCGTGATGACAACGGGGATGATGAGGCCCATGTCGTTCTTGGTGCGCTCGTTGAATTCCTTGGTGAACGCAGCGATGTTGACGCCGTGCTGACCGAGCGCGGGGCCAACGGGGGGTGCGGGAGTTGCTTTGCCTGCAGGGATCTGCAGCTTAACGTAACCGGTGATCTTCTGTGCCATGAGAGGCACCTCCTTAATATTGAATGTGGTAACGACCGGCGATTCCGGCCGCCCTTGGCGAGACTGAACGTCTCTCCCACGTTTGCCGCATATGCGGCTCATCGCTTTTAGCGGTGATTACGGTTCTACGACCTCGACCTGATCGAGCTCCAGCTCGACCGGCGTTTCGCGTCCGAACATGGACACGACCACGCACACCTTGTTCTTCTCTGCGTCGATCTCTTCGACCGTGCCGAGGAAGGACGAAAGCGGGCCGTCGGTGATCTTGACCTGATCGCCGACATTGTAGCGCACGACGATCTCTCGCCGTTCCATGCCGAGCGCCAGGACTTCCTCTTCCGTCAGAGGAATGGGTTCATTGTTCGCCGTGCCGACAAAGCCGGTCACACCGCGAATGTTGCGGATCAGATGCCAGGTGTCGTCCGTCATGATCATCTTGACGAGCACGTAGCCCGGGAAGACCTTGCGTTCGACTTCCTTCGTCTCGCCCGAGTCGGTCACTTCCGTGACTGTCTCCAGCGGGATCTGGATGTCGAGGATCATGTCCTCCAGATGACGGTTGGCGACGAACTTCTCGATGGCCGTCTTGACTGCGTTTTCATAGCCGGAGTAAGTATGCGCGACATACCACTTAGCATTATCAGCCATGACTGCTCTCCTGTCAGCCCGCGAGACCGATCAGCAGGTGCACTGCGGAAACGGCCACGTAGTCGAAGATCCAGATGCAGGCGCCGACGGCGAGGGAGCACAGCAGCACAGTGCCGGTGTTCTTCGCAGTGGTGGATGCGGTGGGCCATACGACCTTTTTCAGTTCGCTTCTCATTTCACGGAACCACTTGCTGCGGTCCTTTTTCTTCTTTTCTTCTGCCATGTTTCAACAGCCTTTCCTAATTACTTGGTTTCGGTGTGGACGGTGTGCTTCTTGCAGAAGGGGCAGTACTTGTTCAGCTCAAGCTTGTCCGGGGTGTTCTTCTTGTTCTTCATCGTGTTGTAGTTTCTCTGCTTGCACTCGTTGCATCTGAGCGTGATCTTAATGCGCATCTAACGGCACCTCCTTATTTACTCAGCTCCGTTTGCCAAAAGCGGCATGAAGCTGGCGATTGCCTCCCTGCTCTCAAATTTGAGGGGTGCTTTTCCCTTGCGTGCCGAGAAGCAAAAGCGCGCAAAAAGAAAGCCCTCTTTCACAGGTAAGTAAGATGATACCACATGGTATGTCCAGCCGTCAAGCACTTTTTGCACGATTTTGCAGAAAATCGCGCAGATTTTGCGCTCTTTCCCCTGTTTTTTCTCTCCCGCTGCCTCTCTTGACGCGATTTTCCCGTTTCCGCACGCCACTTCCCTGCCTCGCGCTTGCTTTTTGGGTGAAAATCCTGTATGCTGGCAGTCAAAAGAAACGCTCAGGAGGCAATTTTATGAAAATCATGGCCATCGACTACGGCGACGCGCACACCGGCGTCGCGATCTCCGACCGCACGCTGACGCTCACTGGATTTTCGACCGTTATCACCGCGTACCGGCCCGAAGCGGTCATCGAAAAGCTGCTGCCGCTCATCTCCGAGCACGAGGTCACAGAGCTCGTGCTCGGCCACCCGCTTAATATGGACGGCACGCGCGGCCCCCGCGCAGAAAAGGCCGAGGGCTTTGCCGAAATGCTGCGCGAGGCCACGTCGCTCCCCGTCACGCTCTGGGATGAGCGCCGCACGACCGTCGACGCGCACAATATTCTATTGAATAATGGCAAGCGCGCCAAGGAGCGCAAGAAAACCGTCGACGCCGTCGCCGCGAGCTTGATGCTCGAAGGTTATTTAACCTTCAAAAAACGTCAAGGGTAAAATTCACAGCGCGGCAGCGCTGTACTTTGTTCCCCTGCGCCGCGCAGGGGAGCGGGATAAGGGGGCCATTCTCTTTTGCAAAAGAGAATGGCCCCTTTGAACCCCCAAGAGAAAGGCTTTTGATTGGCAGTCTGAGGCTTGAATGACACTTATACCTCCGGAATGGGAATACCTGCGCGCGGCGTTGCCGCGGTTAGTGTTGCTATACGATTTGTCTCTGCTTCTATTATCCGCCGCCGCTCTGCCAGTCTCGTAGAAGTGCAGCCTAATTTCCGTCTACCGCCAGTCTCATCAATGCGGCGAGCGAAGCAATGCCGCTATTTCGCACGCAGTCTGCCGCCCAGCTACCGTCACTCGCGCCTCACGATAGTAAGGCGCGGTTGCTGAATGTTTCGAATCGCAGTGATTCATGGCGAAGCCATGTACACCGCACCTGATTCCGCAGGCCGAGCAGCTCTTCAAGCCCCAGACCTGCAATGTCGGGGGTCGAGGGGGACTCCCCTCGCGTTCTCTTGGGGGTTTAAGGGGGCCATTCTCTCACGTGAGAGAATGGCCCCCTTTGCCGCGTCCCCACACGGTGTGGGGATAAATCCCAAAAAGTATCACTTTTTGAACTTCTTAATCGTATCAGCAATGATATTCTGCTTCAAAATCATGCTGACCAGCACGTAAATAACGCACCCCACAACGCCCGTCAGGCCGCACTTGACGACGAGCATCAGCTTGCTGTCATCCGCCGTGACGAGAAGCAAACGCCCGCCGTAGAGGACGACCGCCATCGCCGCCGTGGCGGCAAGGCCCTTGAGGAGCGGCACCAGGCGCACGATCTTCGTGCCGTGGAAGAGCTGGATCGTCATCGCGATCGCGCCGATCGTCAGCGCAAGCGAAGTTGCCAGCGCGACGCCGGTGTCGGTATAGAACACGCGGTTCAAAATGATATTCAGCACCAGAACGCCGAGGTTGATGAGCAGCGGCACCAGCGTCTTTTTCATCGCGTAGTAGGCCTTGTTCAAAAGGTCGAGCACGGCGAAGGCGCTCATGCCGAGCGCGTAGCGGGCAAAGATGCTGCCTGTCATCTCGGTCGACTCAGCGGTGAAGCTGCCGCTTTCAAAAATGACGCGGATGATATCCGTGCCGAACGCGCACATCATCGCGCAGACCGGCAGGATGAAAAGCAGCGTGTTTTCCGTCACGTTCCAGATGTAGCCGAGGTACCCCTTCGAGTCCTCCTTCGTGAACTCGCGGTTAAAGCGCGGGAACATGACCGCGCTGATGCTGTAGAGCACGCTCGTCGTGAGCGGGGTGAAGAGCTTGTCGGCGTAGTAGAATGCGCTGACGGCGCTGTCGTTGAGCGCCGTGGCGGTCGCCGTGTCGATGAGATAGCAGAACAGGAAGATCGACGTCGTCAGCACCGTGACGAGCGCGGTCTTGAAGTAGGTGCCGACGTAGTCCGCCTTGCGGTCGAGCATCGGCCGGTAGACATAATGTTCCTTCTTCGCATACGGGATGCTCATGGCAAGCTGTAAGAGCCACGCGCACGAGCTCGCGATGACGACGCCCTTGATGCCCCACTTTGCGCCCAGCGTCACAAGGAAGATCGCAAGGAACGCATTGTACGGGATGCTCATGCTGCCCTGCAATTCATAGTGGTCGGTCGCCTGGAAGATGGCGACGTTCAGATACGCCGCCGCCACGACCGGCAGCGCGCAGGCCATGATGCGGATGTAGCTTGCAAGGCGCGGCAGCTCGGCCGCGTCAAGGTCCCAGATCGTGCCGACAAGCGGCGTCGAGGCAAAGACTTGCCACAAAACGACCGCCGCAAGCGAGCCGAGCAGCGTGATGGTCAACAGGTTGTTGGCCGCTTTCTCGCCGCGCTTGCGGTCGGCAGCAAATTCCTTCGTTAGGATCGGCACCGCCGCGATGCACAGCGCGTAGCACATCGTCGTAAAGAGATAGAGCGTCGAGTTGTAGGACGCGGTGTAGAGGTCCGCGTCAATGCCGGTGCCGAAGATGTTGGCCTGCATCATCTCGCGCACCACGCCGAGGAGCTTGGCGAACAGCGTCAGCAGAAAGACGAAGCTGATCGCGCCCGCCGTGCGGACACCCGATTTATCCTTCTTTTCCGTATTGTTTTGAGGGTCTTGCATGGTATGTTTCCTCGATTTCTCCATGATCGCGCAGATCATTTTCTCGTTCGTGTCGAGCTTGCGCGAAAGCTTGGCCATATGCGCTTCGACGCACTGCACCTGCTCCTTGCCCGTTTCGAGCACACGCTCGGCCTCGGGCAGGAAGAGCTCCGCCGTGAAGTTCTCCTTCGTGCTCAGCTTGTCGAGCCCCACGGAATTCAAAAACGCCGTGCACTTGGGGTCATACGAAATGCCGATGAGCGGCACGCCCATGATGGCCGCATAGATGAGCGAATGCAGGCGCACGCCGACGAGCAGGTCCATGTTGCCGATGATGGAGAGCATATCCTCGGAGAGGTACTTTTCATTCAGGCACACCGCCGTGTCATCGGGCAGCTGCGCCGCGATATGGCGGCAGACCTCGCCGTCCTCTTCATAGTGGAACGGGATGAGCACGGACTGCGCGTTGTACTTGTCCTTCATCATCTGGATGGAGCGCAAAAGCTCTTTGACAAAGCGGCTGTCTGTGTCCCGCTCACGGACGGCCCAGCCGACAGTTAGACGGCCATCCAGCGAGACACCTGCCTTTCGCAGGATCTCCGCGCCGACGTCGCCGTCGGGCTTTTTCATGCGGATGACGGGGTCCGCCGTGATGACGACCTTGTCGCGCGCGATGCCGATTTCCTCCAAAAGCGCCGCAGACCGCTCGTCGCGCACGACGATACCGTCCGCCCGCTTGAGCGCCGCCGCCGCGGCGCGGCGGTTGCCGGGGCGGTCGATGGGGCCGATGCCCTGGGAATAGATAAAGACCTTTTTATGGAAGAATTCCGCGCAGCGGATGATGGAGAGGTAATAGTGTAAGCTCTTGCTGCTCGTCACATCCTGCAAAAGACTGCCGCCGCCGGAAATGAGCATGTCGCACTTTTTCACCACGCGTAAAATCGCCATCGGCGACATGCGGTCCACCGCCTCGACGCCGTATTTTTCGCGCGTGGAGGCGGGATTGTGCGAGAGCACCGTGAGCGAGCAGTCGGGAATGTGCTCGCGCAGCGACGAGACGAGCGTGCGCAGGATGGACTCGTCGCCGATGTTGTCGAAGCCGTAATAGCCCGAGATCAGAATGTTAACCATTCGTCACCCCGCAGATCCTGCGCACAAGGCGGTAAATGAGCTCCGCCACAATGACCACGGCTGTGCCGATGAGAAGTCCGAAGAGGATGCCCCAGCCGGTGCGCAGCAGGCTCAGCAAAAACGGCGTGCGGATGTGCAGGAACGTGTTGACCACGCTGACAAGACCGATGGTCATGCCCGTGCCGAAGATCATCGGCAGGAACTTCATTCTGCGGCGCAGCGACCAGATGAAAAGCATCAGCATCGGCCAGCCGACGATCATTTCCTTCGTGCGCGGGCGGGCAATGAGCGTATTTTCCAGGAAGTTGCGGAACGCAAGCTCCCTTGCCGACGTCGTGGTCGAGTTGCCGGTGCGGTACATATAGTAGGCGAACACCAGCAGCATGAACACCGCCGCCACCGCGATGACGACGATTGCAAGGAACCAGCCGAGTTTCATCGGCGTCTGCATCAGCTCGCCGAAATAGGCGTTGAATCGCTTGACGCGGTTCTTCTCCCCGCGCTGTCCTGCGTGGGCAAGGACAGCCTCGCGCGCGCCGGTCTCCTCATAGGCGTAGACCAGAAGGTAGGCAAGCATGAAAAGCGCGATGGGGATGAGCTGCATGAGCTTGACGCCGCGGTACAGGTCGATCTCGAGAATATACGAGAGCTGCGAGAGCGCGGACGATGCGAGCAGCGACCCGCAGAACGCCGTCAGAATGGTCACGATGGCTGTGCCAAGCGTAAAGCCAAGCAGCTTGCCGAACTTGATCTGCGGCTCGCTGCGTCTCTTTTCCAGCAGTACGCGGCACAGAGCGACAGCGGCAATCGACGGCATCACGATACCGCCGGACATCGAAAGGATCAGGCGGAACATCGAGGGCTTCAGCACCGCGAGGCCGGCAAGGCCGAGCGCGCCGACGGCAAACAGGATCGTGCGCCAGCGCTTGCCGATAAAGAAGAATAGATCAAGCAGGATCACGATGAGCGCCGCCGTGCCGATGCCCTGCAGCACCTTGAGCGCCATGGACGGCGCTTTCAGCTCCATCGCGGGCACGGTCGCGTGCGTGTAGCCGAGGGACTCCAAGCGCGCGTCGAGGTCCGTGAGCATCTGCTCATAGTCGGCAGGGTCGGTGATGTAGACCCACTCCTTCTCGTCGGCGTCCCAGCTGACATCGGTATCCGGCTCTAAGATCATCTTGAGGAAGATGATCTTGCAATTACGCTCGGCGATGGCTCTAAAGAACGTGTTCGTGATCTCCTCGGGGCCTTCGTAGCCGCAGTACTGATAGCGGTTCTGGATGTAGGCCCACTCGTTGAAAACGCGCACGCTGCGGTAGCCCGTGTTGTCGAGCAGCTCTTCAATGCCGGGCCAGACAAGGTTCTGGCTCTGGTCGTTCTGCTCCATCATGGCGACGCTCGCGCCGCTCTCGTTGAGATACTGCGTCAGAAGCTCGAGGCTCTCGTCATCCTCATAGCCGACGAGCTCGTCGCCGTTGTTCATAAAGTACGGCGCGTTGAAGTGCTTGAGCACTTCGATATAGGCCTCGGCAAATTTCGTGCCGTTCATATTCTTTTCCGTCACAGAGCGCGGGATAATCTGGTAGCCGTGGCGCTCAAACAGCTCCACCGTGTCCGGCCAGATGCCGAGGCGCAGGTCGAGCAGCTTTTCGCCCTTCATGCCGTTTTTCTGCTGCTGGATGAAGATGAAACCGTGCTCACCCTCCAGATACGTCTTGGCCTCAAAGTCCTCAAAACGGGCCTCGAAAGCGTTCAGGATCCACTCATAGCTCGCGGCGGTCTCCGTCCAGATGATCGCGTCGCTCACATCGGTGCTCTCACGCAGCCATTGCGCGACCTCGGCGGGGTACTGATTTTCCCATCCGTAGCTCTCCGCCGCCTTTTTCACGGTCATCGCGTGGACGGGGATGGCCGCGTTATCGTGCAGGTTGAGGGCGCTCGCCTCGCTGAGCGCGACCTTGTCGACGCCGAGCGACTTGAAGAGATCGATCCACTCGTCCTCTGACTGCGAGGATTGGCGCGCCATCGAGCGCATGCTGTTGTAGTCGAGGACGATGTCGTAATACTTGTTGCTCTCCTCCGCCTGCACACGCGAAATAAGCGGCACAAGCGAAGCGAGCAGGCCGATCAGCGCAATGACGGCCAGAATGCGGTTTCTTTTCAGTATGCTTTTCATTTGTGTTCTCCTTGTGCATTCTCCGCACTGTTTTTCTCGTTAAAGAGAGGCAAGCTCCACCGGCGTGCCGAGGACCTTGGAAAAGGTGTAGACCTTGGCGACATCTTCGATGTATTCCGCGCGCAGATATGCCTGCGCAAGGTCCTTCCCCACGGCGAGCACGCCGTGATTGGCAAGCGTGCAGCCGCCGCGGTCCCTGAGCGCGGGGATGGCGTTCGTGCCGACGGCCTCCGTCCCCGGCGCGGCATAGGCCGCGCAGCGGATGTCGCCGCCCAAAAAGATGCACGATTCGATCAACACCGCGGGGATGCTTTTCCGCACGACGGCGAACGCCGTGGCATAGGGTGAGTGCGTGTGGAAAACGGCGTTCGTCTCGCCATACGCCTTGTAGACTGCCGCGTGCATGCGCCACTCGCTCGAGGGCTGCAATTCACCCTCCAGCACCGTGCCGTCGAGCTTCATATACACGATGTCCTGTGCGCGCAGTACATCATAGCGCACGGACGTCGGCGTGATGAGCATTTCGTCGGGCGCGACGCGGCAGCTCATGTTGCCGCTCGTGCCGGAAAACAGGCCCTCGCGGAACGCCTCAAGCGATTTGTCCACGATTTCCTGACGAAGAATGTCCAGATTTTGTTCCATTTAGATCACCAGATTGTCCTTGCCGATGCTGCCGTCCGTAAAATAGCGGTGCAGATCGTAGGGAGAATAAATACCAAGGTCGGTCACGACGCCCGAGACGAGATGTGGCGGCGTGATATCGAAGGCGGGATAGTAGCCCTTCACGCCCTCCATCGCCGTGCGCACGCCCATGGCCTGGAGCGTAAAGTTCGGGTCTCGCATCTCAATGTGGATACTGTCCACCGTCTCATGTCCCTGATCGGGCGCGCCGGTGACGAAGTACGGGATGCCCATGTACTTGGAGACGATGGCGTTCTGGAACGTGCCGACCTTATTGACGACGTGGCCGTCGCAGCAGATGGCGTCCGCCGCGGTGGTGAAAACGTCGACCTTTTCGTTCTGCATGACGAACGCCGGCATATTGTCGGAGATGACCGTCACGTCAAAGCCCATGTCGTGGCAGACGGACGCCGTCAGGCGCGCGCCCTGAAAATACGGGCGCGTTTCGGGGCAAAACAGCCGGATGTTTTTGCCGCGGCTGCGGCACTCACGAAGCATCGTGCCGACGATGGTCTCGGCGAAGCAGTGCGTCATCACCGTTCCGTTGTCGGGGAACATATCGACTAAGTACGAGCCGATCTTCGCCATTCTGTTATAGCGCACGTTGTTGAGCTCGATGGTCTTATTCTTGATGGCCTCAGCCACATTCTCCCCCGCTGAAAGCGCGCGCTCGGCCTCTTTCAGGCAGATGTCGCACAGAAGCGTCATGCGCTTTTGCGTCGTGGGGCGCGCGTGGGAAATGGTGTAAGCCGCTTTCTTGAGGTATTCCATCTGCTCGTCCGCCGATTTGCCGCGGCATTCCCACGCCGCGAGCGCCATGCCCATCGGCGCCGCCGTGTAGGGGCCCGCGCTCTGCGTCACCATGTCGGTGATGGCCCGCGCGACTTCCTGATGTGTGCGGCAGGTGACAAATTCGACCTTTGCGGGGTAAATGCGCCGGTCCAAGATGCGCACCTCGCCGTCTTCAAACCACGCGACATTCTCGTAGCGCAGCAAAAAGGCGAGGTCTTTATCCGCTCTCTCCATGTTTCTTTTCTCTCACTTTCTATAAAGGCGCTCAACGGCACGCTCCATGTCGGCGCGCACCTTGTTCTCGTCCAGCGTCTTAAATTCACCGTTTTCGTACAGGATCTTGCCGTCCACCATCGTCATGCACACGTCGCCCGCCTGCGCCGAGCAGGTCAGGAGCGCGGGCGTGTCGAAATTGGGATAGAGGTGGGGCTTGCTCAGATCAATGGCAATGATGTCAGCCTTTTTGCCGACAGCCAGCACGCCGGTGTCGTTGCGGCCCTGCAATTTTGCGCCGTTGACCGTCGCCATATCGAGCACCTCCTGCGTGGAGATCAGCGTCGGGTCGTTGTGATAGCCGTCGTGCATGATCTCAGCGAGGTGCATCTCCTCGAACATATTTAAATTGTTGTTGCTGGCCGTGCCGTCAGTGCCGAGCGTCACGTTGATGCCTTTGTCCATCATCTGGCGGATGGGGGCAAAGCCGCTGCCGAGCTTCAGGTTCGACGTCGGGTTATGGACGACGCTGACGCCGTGGGCCTTCAGAATGTCCATGTCGCGCTCCGTCACCGCGACGCAGTGTGCCGCCGCCGTGGGCGAATCGAACGTGCCGAGCGATTCGAACCACTCCGTCGGCGTTTTGCCGTAGCGCTCGATGCACTCGCGCTGCTCGCGCGCGGTCTCGGCGAGGTGGATGTGCATGCGCCCGCCCTTTTCGCGGCAGAGGTCGCTGTACGCCTTGACGATATGGCTCTTGCAGGTATACTCCGCGTGGATGGAAAAGTCAATGTGAATGCGCCCGTCCGCCGCGCCGTGGTACTTTTCAAAAAGCGCGAGCGATTCAGGGATCTGCGTGTTCTGCTCCACGGTCTGGTTTTCGTCAAAGCACTGCACACAGCGGTTCAGGTTCGCCTTGATCCCCGCCTCTTCGACCGCCCAGACGGTCTCCTCGGGGAAAAAGTACATATCGGAAAAGCTCGTCGTGCCGCCCGCGATCATCTCGATCAGGGCAAAGCGGCTCGCTGCGGCGATATCCTCGCGCACGAGCTTGTCCTCGATTGGGAAAATGGCCTTGAAGAGCCAGTCCTGCAAAGGCAGTCCGCTGCCGATGCCGCGCATCAGCGTCATGGCGATATGGCTGTGGCAGTTGATGAGTCCCGGGGCAAGGAGCCTGCCGCTCATGTCCTTTTCAAGGTCATAGGCCTTTTCGGGTTTTTCCTCACCGATATAGTCGATCTTCGCCTCATCGACGCCGAGATAGGCGCCGTGCAGCGTTTCATATCCGTTTTCCTTGCGCAGCAGAATGTCCGCGCCTTTCAAGAGTGTTCTCACAAAAGAGCCTCCTATCTGCATTTTATCTCATTATGCAGTCTATCACGCGTGCTTTCAGATTGCAACGGGCAAAAGGATTAAGTTTTTCCATATTGCTGACCATGTCGACAAAAATTTCTCATTTTGCAAGCTCAACTACTTAAAATTTCACTATTGAATTTCCTAATATGCCTGATTATAATTAGCGCATACTTTTTCTTAAGGAGTGAAACCGGTATGAGCAAAGTCTATATCCCGCAGGACTACCACACCCCGCTGTCTGTCTATGAAATGCAGCGCGCCATCGAATTCATCAAGAGCAATTTTCAGGTCAATCTGAGCAATGCCCTCAATCTCCGCCGGGTTTCTGCTCCGCTGTTCGTGGATGAAAATTCTGGTCTGAACGACAACCTCAACGGCGTCGAGCGTCCCGTCTCCTTTGACATTCCCGACGTCGGCACCAACGCCCAGGTCGTTCATTCGCTGGCCAAGTGGAAGCGTCTTGCGCTCAAGCGCTACGACTTCAAGGTCGGCAAGGGCCTGTTCACCGACATGAACGCCATCCGCCGCGACGAAGAGGTCGACAACCTCCACTCCGTCTATGTGGACCAGTGGGACTGGGAAAAGGTCATCTCCGCCGAGGACCGCAACGTCGCTTATCTCAAGCGCACCGTGCGCGATATCGTCTCCGCCGTCAGCGAGACGAGCAACGCGCTGAATGTCGCTTTCCCCTCCCTGCACACCAAGCTCCCCAGTGAGGTCTTCTTCATCACCACGCAGGAGCTTGAAGACCTCTATCCCGACCTGACACCCAAGCAGCGCGAGGATGAGATCTGCAAGAAGAAGGGCGTCGTCTTCCTGATGCAGATCGGCAAGATCTTAAAGTCCGGCATCAAGCACGACGGCCGCGCCCCCGACTATGACGATTGGGAGCTCAACGGTGATATCCTCTACTGGAACGAAGTGCTCGGCCGTGCATTCGAGATCTCTTCCATGGGTATCCGCGTCGACCCCAAGTCCCTCGACTCCCAGCTGACGATCGCCGGCTGCGACGACCGCCGCGCGCTCCCCTTCCACAAGATGCTGCTGAATGGCGAGTTGCCCCTGACCATGGGCGGCGGCATCGGCCAGAGCCGCCTGTGCATGCTGCTCATCGGCACCGCGCACATCGGTGAGGTACAGGTCTCCCTGTGGGACGAAGCCACGCGCAAGACCTGCGAGGATGCGGGCGTCATGCTGCTGTAAAGCACATTTTAATTTGTCACCATTCTTTTTTCTCTTTTTCTCAATGTAGCACAAAAGCCGGCAGGTCCTCCTCCCCGCCGGCTTTTGTGCGCTCTTCTGCCGCTTTCCATCGGCGCAAAGCAAAACAGCAGCACAAAGAGGGCGCTTCCCAGCTTGGGAAGCGCCCTCTTTCTTATTTTTCACAGCGCAGGCGGTAAACGTCACAGCTGTCCGCGCGGCCCTCATACGAAAAGCCGTGCCTGCGCGCGATGTGCGCGCTCGCCGTCTGTTCGGGGACACATTCGATTACGGCATTCTTCCCCTCCCGCCGCGCAAGCGCGGTCAGAAGGTCCGTCATTTCGTCCGCATAGCCCTTGTGCCAAAAGGCAGGCTTGAGCACCCAGCCGAGCTCCCGGCTGTACTCGTCATAGTCGTGGTAGATGGCGTAGCCGAGAAATTCTCCCGCCATATTCTCCGCGGCATAGATGAGCGGCGGCTCGGAAAGTCCCGCCTGCTCCAAAAAGCGCTCGGCCTGCGCGCGGTTAAACGGCGGCTCCAGCCAGCGCATCACCGCTTCATCCGAGAGCAGGGCGTATAATTCGTCCGCGTCCTCCCGCCGCATCATCCGCAGGCGGACGCGCGCCCCCTCCGTCAGGATCATCCCCTGTGGTGCTTGCCGCGGAACGTCATCTCCGGATTTTTGACGCTCACGACCGTGTTGGGCGCGACCGACGAGGTCAGAAACGCGTTGCCGCCGACGACGACATTGTCGCCAATCTCCGTCGCACCGCCGAGCAGCGTGGAGTTTGCGTAGATGACGACGTTGTTGCCGACCTTCGGGTGGCGGCGCACATTCGGGTTCGTCGCCATACCCGCGGGCGAGAGCGCGCCGAGCGTCGCGCCCTGATAGAGCTTGACGTTGTCGCCGATGATCGTCGTCTCGCCGACGACGACGCCCGTGCCGTGGTCGATGAAGAAGTATTCGCCGATCTTCGCGCCGGGGTTGATGTCGATACCGGTCTGCGAGTGCGCGTATTCCGACATCATGCGCGGGATCATCGCGACCTTGTTCTCATACAGCTCGTGTGCGATGCGGTAGATGAAGATGGCAAACATGCCGGGATACGAGAGCAACACTTCCTCCTTGCTGTAAGCCGCAGGATCGCCCTCAAAGTTCGCCGACAGGTCCTTGAGCAGCAACTCCTGAATGGCCGGGATGCGCTCGATGAATGCCGTGCTGATCGCATAGGCCACTTCGCAGTTCTCGTCGCACTCCGGCATCGTCAGCGTGATCTGGCGCGTCAGCTTTTCGTGGATGTGCTCCATCAAAAGCGCGCTGTATTGCTCCGGCGGCAGCTTTAAGAGGTCGCGGTCGCCGTAGTAAACAGGGAAAATGAGCTTCTGACAGTCGCGGATGATCTCGATGACCGCATTACGGTTGGGCATGCGCAGCGCATCGCCGTACATGGGGATCTGAGAGCTCTTGTAGTTCGCCGCCATGCGGTCAGCCGCCGCATGGATGACGGTGTTCTTTTTTGCTTTGTCCATAGCTAATCCTCGCAGTCTATCAGAAACAGTCATATCACAATTAGAAAATAATTATAGTATCTCCCCGCGTCAAAATCAAGTATTTCCTCTGCAAACGCCTCAGAAATATACACCTCCGCGCGGGAATTCAGCCAAAAAACGTGTCCATTCATTTTTTCATTTGCATCCCGCGCACTTTTGCTTTATGCTGTTTTTATAGGGACGCTTCGCATTAGATACGTCCCAAGCAGTAAACTATCCGCCTCAGGAGGATCAAAATATGAAAGCAAAGGTTTATTTTTCCAAGCAGATCACGCCGGAAAAGGTCGTGGAGCTCTACAAGGTCGTGGGTCTCGATCTGCCCGGCAAGGTCGCCGTCAAGGTGCACTCCGGCGAACCGGGCAACCAGAACTTTCTGACGCCCGAATTCTGGCAGCCGATGGTCGAGACCGTACACGGCACCATCGTTGAGTGCAACACCGCCTATCCCGGCGAGCGCAACACGACCGATGCCCACCGCCGCACGATGATCAAACACGGCTGGAGCAAGCTCTTCGATGTCGACATTCTCGATGCCGAGGGCCCCGATCTTGAGCTCCCCATCCCGAACGGCAAGCGCATCCAGAAGAATCTGGTCGGCAAGGATATCAAAAATTATGATTCCATGCTCGTTCTTTCCCACTTCAAGGGCCACCCGATGGGCGGCTTCGGCGGCGCGCTCAAACAGCTCTCCATCGGATGCGCGTCCAGCGCAGGCAAGGCGAATATCCACGGCGCGGGCAAGCCCGAAGAGATGTGGACGACCGAGCAGAATGCCTTCCTTGAGTCCATGGCCGACGCGGCGGAGTCCGTCGTCAAGCTTTTCGACGGCAAGATCGTCTACATCAACGTGATGAAGAACATGTCCGTCGACTGCGACTGCTGCGCCGTGGCGGAGGACCCGTGTATGAAAGATATCGGCATTCTCGCCTCCCTTGACCCCATCGCCATCGACCAGGCGTGCCTCGACCTCGTCTACGCGTCCGACGATCCGGGCCGCGACCACCTCGTTGAGCGCATCGAGAGCCGCAACGGCGTCCACACCGTGGAGGCCGCCGCCGAGCTCGGCTTCGGTTCGAGAGAGTATGAGCTGATCGAGCTCTAAGAAAAATCGCAACGAAAAAGGCGATGGCCGCACGGCCATCGCCTTTTCTTTTGCTTCTTTACTTGATGAACCAGATGTCCATATCGACGTTGCCCTTGATGCCGTCCACGCTGCCCTTGGATGAATACTGCCACATGGCAAAATCGTAGTAGAACGAGGGCGCGTCCACATCGTAGCGCGCGTACCACAGCGGATAATCCAGGACCTCGCTGAGGTCATACTTGACATAACCCGCGTAGTCGGTAATGTAGATCATCGGGTCGTAGCCCGCGTCCTTGATGATCTTGCAGAAGGCGTTTGCCGCAGCGCAGAGCACGCCGGTCTCGATGCCGTAGGTGCGCGCCTCCCTCTTGCCGATGACCTCCCAGTCGAAGACGACGGGACCCGTGATCTCATGGCCGCGCAGCTTGTCGAGCACGTGATAGGCCTCCTCCTGCGCCTCTGCCACGCTCACAGCCTGCGAGAAGAAGTAAGCGCCCACCTGAAGGCCCGCTCTCGCCGCGCCGTCGGCATACTCGTCAAACTTCGTGTCGTCATAGATCGCGCCCACAGTGTAGCCGCGGCCGCCCACGCGCGCGATGACAAAGTCCACATCAGTGCGCGCGACCGCGTTCCAGTCCACATCGCCCTGATACTGCGACACGTCGATACCGACGCGCGTGCGCACGCTGGGATCGTTGTAGGTCATGATGCTGCCGTTCTTGACGAACGCAGACTGATTATAGGTGTTCGTCGGCACACCCTCGAGCACATCGAGCGTGTAGTCCTTGTAGTAGATCTTCTGCTTCTGGTCGAGCGAGCTGAGCTGATAGATGCGGTAAACGATTGTTGCCACCTCCGCGCGCGTGATGCTGCTGTTGGGGTAGAAATACGTCAGGTCGCCGACCTTCGTGCCGATGAACACACCCGCTTCATAGAGCGCCGTCACATAGCCGTCGTTCACGTCGGCAAAGGGAGAGGCCGTGTTGGACGCGCCGTAGCCCAGCGCCTTGGCCGCAAAGCGCGCCACATCGAGGCGGCTGATGCCGTTATTGAGCTGGCTGTCGCTGTAATTCTGCGCGGCAAAGCCCATGGAATAGCCGTAGGTCGCGTAGCCGCTTGCCCAGTGCGCCGTGCTGGGCTTCTGCTCCTTGTGGCCGGTCGAGAGCAGCACGAGCTTGAGCATTTCGCCCGTGCTCGTGGGACGGTTGGGGGCAAACGTGCCGTCGCCGTTGCCGCCGACGATGCCCTGCTCGCTCAGCTCCATCACATAGTTATAGAACCAGTCGGACTTGTTGACGTCGGTATAGGTCTTGCCGGTGTAGCTCGTCGCCGTCCACTGCGCCGTGACGACCGCGTTGCCGTTCACGATGCTGTTTTCCGTGATGGTCTTGCCGTCGCTCGTCTGGAAGCCGGCAAAGCTGTAGCCGAGCTTTTCCGCTTTGGGGAAGCTACCGTAGGTCTTGCCGATCTCGTAGACGGCGAAGTCTGTCTCATAGGACGCGCTGCTCTCCATATTGATGATGAGATACGCAAACTCGTCCTCCGCCGCGCGGGTGTCGTCATCCAAATAAATGGCAGCCTCCTGCAGGCGGCGGTCGGCAAGGCCCGCCTGGGCCTGTCCGCCGGAATGGCACCATTCGCCGAACGCATGCGCCACTTCAAGGCGCGTCGCGTTCTTTTCGCCGCGGGCGATCTTGACCAAGTCGCTCGTGCCGCTCATCCAACCGGTGCCGAAATTGTAGCTGAAGCAGATCAGCGCGTCGAACTGCCCCTGCGTGGGTGTGACATCGTAGCGGTCAAAAAAGTCGTTGAGCTTGGCCTCATACGCCTCGACCTTGCTCATCAGAAGAAGCTCCGCCTCCTCACGCGTGATGCCCTCGGGATAGTCCTCGGCATCGCACTCCGTGCCATAACCGATGTACCACTTGCCGCCGGAGGAATACTTCTCCGCGCGGAAGCCCTCTTCCTCTTCGATCTGCGCAATGGCCGCGTCGCCCGCGCGCATCAGCCGATTGCTCGCCATCGCGGCGGGCACGCAGAGCTGCATGGCAAGGCACAGCGCCAGAAGCACGGCCAGCGGCGTTCTCTTTCTCATGTTCTGCTTCATCTCGTTTCTCTCCTTTTGCCGGGATCGGGCGAAAACGCCCACTCTCTAAAATGTCTTTTTATGATACCACAGGTTTACATAAGAATCAACCAAAAAGCGCAAAATATGCCGCCCCGTGTCGAACCGGGTGGCATTTTTGTTATAGCAGCGCATCGAAGAGCGCGTCCATATTGTCGTCGGAATACTCGACCTCCGCACTGTACAGCCGGCAGAGCTCGATCTGATCCTCCACCGTGAACTCGCCGTGCAGCAAAAGGTGCAGCGCACCGAGTGCGAAAAGCAGCCGGACAGACAGCACGGCGAATGCCGCCTTGCTGCTCACGTCCCCGTCGTCGAGCGCCGTCGGCACGTGACGATAGAGGAAGTAGACGAGCAGCTGCTCATACTCCGTCTCGCGTCCTTTCATGTGCGCGGCAAAATCGTCGAGCGGCAACTCATCTGCGTGCTCGCGCAGCGCTTCCAAAATGCCTGTCCACGCCTCGTCCATGCGCTCGAGCGAGAGATAAAATTCTGCCCACTGCGCAAGCGGGACGTCCGGCACGTGCGCACCGCAGGCCGATAAAATCTGCTCCATTCGCCGCTCGATCGGTTCCTCACGGTTTTGCGCAAGGGTGAAAAGGCGGTCGCGCAGCGTGAGCAGCGCCGTCTCCTCTTCGTCGAGCTCCCCCTCGCCCGTCACGACGAGCGTTGTCTTCTCCGGCCTGGTCAAAATGAGGCGCGCGGCCTCCTCGCAGCAGAGGCCAATGCCAATCTCCGTGCGCTCCGAAAAAAAGCTGCGGTAGCGCGGGTGGTCGGTGCAGATCTGGCAGAGCATACCCTCCCCGCCGTATAAAATGAGATCGCAGAGGTTTTTGCCGTTCAAAAACGGGCAGCGCTCCTGCTCGCCGAGGAGAAAGTGCGGCATCTCGCCGCTGCGGTCGATACATTTATGCAGGCGCTCGCCCATCTCGCCGCCGATCTGATCGTAGGCGGCAAGGGAATCCCCGTCCACGTCGATCTCCCAGCCGATGCAGCAGTTGTGTCGGCAGCGGTCGGCGATGCAGCGGAAGAGCGGGTAATAATCAGGATAAGCGTTCTGCACGGCGGAGTCCTCCCATGATCGGTGCTGCGCGGTCATATATCGCGCGCTGCTCCATTATAAATCTCGCAGGCGCGCATTGCAACGAATTTTCTCCTTGCCGCCGCGAAAGAGATATGATATAGTAAAATATATGCGGGCATGATGAAATTGGCAGACATGCGAGATTTAGGTGATGTCACCTCAGTGAAGGATTTGCCGTTCCATTCGTCGCCCGCTCCCCCAAAACTAAATATGCGCCTGTGATGGAATTGGTAGACATGCGAGATTTAGGTTCTCGTGCTTTCAGCGTGTGGGTTCGAGTCCCTTCAGGCGCACCAAACCAATATAATCCGAACCAAATCTTCTTAATCGGAGATGGGTTCGGATTATTTGTTTTCTTCGAGAAATTCGAGGATACGCATTTCAGAAACGGCGTGGTAAAGCGTCCCGAATCCAAGCCCAGAGGGCCGAGAAAACCAAAGCTGGCAAAGGATAAGGAGGACAATTATGAAAACCATCAAAAGCTGTGAATTCAACATGGACACGGGCTGTGTGGAGCTGCGGTTACAGGACGGCAGCATGATCTCCATCGACTGCACCGCCGTGGAGAACGAGGTGGCGGACAACCGCTTCCAGCGGTCAGAGCTGGACTATCTCATCTACAACGACCCGCTGGCTTATGCCGATCTTATTTTGAACGGAGACGTCGAAGCATACCTGAACGCCGTCACGGAGTACAAGCCCTATGAAAACTGAACAAACGCACAAAAGGGGATGGCGGTCGGCCATCCCCTTTTGCCATGCTGTTTTAGGAGTATATATCCCTTGGATTTGTCTTATATCTATCGTCAGGCGACGTTCTCGCCGTTGCTGTCTTTGTCCGTTTTTGCCCCGTCCTGCGCCGCCTTCCATTCGGCAAATTCCCGCTGCCCTTCCTCACTTTCGTAAAAGGCGAGAATATCCGGCAGCAGAATTCGGGCGATGTTCTCGATCTCATGCTGCGGGATGCCGCTGTTGTTGGTGAGCTTTTTCCGCCTGCTCAAGTTGCACCTCCGAAAAAGTATTTTGCCGCAGCTTTCTCCCGTGCGGCGGAGGAATGGCGTCTTGAGCGTCTTTTGTCGTCTGTGCCTCTTTTCCCTTCGCATCCTTCCCCTTTCCTATCTGAAAATGAAAACGCAGCCGCCTGTCAAGCCTTTCGGCCCGTCTGCGTCTGCATGGTGTCCTGAGTCTGAAATTGTGTTTTCATTATAGCAGCGATGGGGCTGCCCGTCAATACCACGGGAACGGAACGGCTGACAGCGTAATTTTGGCAGCGGCTACCGAAATTGTTCTGTGGCTTGCAGATTGGAAAGGGCCGTAGCGCAGCAGCCGCCAGCCGTCAATGGTCAAGATGAACGCTTCGCGCCATTGACAGCCGCCGCCCGTTTTGCTTTTCGGCAGACAAGGCGGGCAAGCACAGCTTGTGCCTGCCCGCCTGCATGGATTCTGAGATTTCGCTTACGGCTTGATGAGAATGGCGCTCACATCCGCCATGCTTTCGCCGAGCGTGAACGTGACGGCCTTGCCGTTGTGGGTGAGCCGGTAGGCTTCGCCGCCCTCGCCCTTGTCCAGCAAATCGGAGAGCAGGAACGCTGACGTTGCGCCCTTGGTGACAAAGATGATCTTCTCCACGCCCTGCGCCTTGAGAGTGCGGATGCCGCTGAGTCTGCCCGTGAGAATGGCGAGGTCCTCGTCAACGGTGACGGTCAGCACGCCGCCCTTTTGCTCGGCCGTGTAGGCAATGTCCCTGCCGTCCTTATCGGTCACGCGGTAGAGGGGA
>ERZ826220.753-NODE-753-length-36330-cov-6.543267_pt1 | contig 36330 bp, 61 predicted proteins | sample MGYA00519927_ERZ826220 | MGnify/ENA primary metagenome ERZ826220 (study PRJEB31778, sample SAMEA3449225) | human gut metagenome | biome: human gut; feature: human-associated habitat; material: faeces | place: United Kingdom | collected 2010/2012 ... | reverse complement strand
TATCTGCCTGTAACTCATCGTTGATCAGGATCATGATGATGTCAGCCTGTTTTGCTGCTTCAGCTGCTGTGAATACTTTGAATCCCTGAGCTTCGGCTTTTGCCCATGATTTACTTCCTTCATAAAGACCAACGATAACATCGCATCCGGACTCTTTTAAGTTCAGAGCATGTGCATGTCCCTGGCTACCATAACCGATGATAGCGATCTTCTGTCCCTCTAATACTGATAAATTACAATCTTCCTGATAAAAAATTCTTGCTGCCATTATAGCATACCTCCTAAAAAATAAATGATTTTTTATTTTCTTAAACAAGGGGTCGCCCTTCCACCGGGCTCGTCTCTGTTTAATGTCTGATTAAAATGTGTTACTGTTTGTCCATTATAATATATCAATTATAATGTGTTGATGTTTCCTTCCTGATCAATGACTGTTACATCCTTGATTCCTCTCTGTAATCCGGTAATACCTGTTCTTGCAAGTTCAAGAATCTCGTAACCTTCCAGAAGTTCCAGAAACGCATCTACTTTTGAACCATTTCCTGTCAGTTCCACCATCAGGGAATCCTTCTCTACATCAACAATCTTCGCGCGGAATATATCCGCCACAGATATGATCTCCGTTCTCTCCGTCTTATTCGCCCGAACCTTCACCATGATCAGTTCGCGATATACCGAATCTTCCGGATGAAGTACTTTGATCTCAATGACATCTTCCAGCTTTCTGACCTGCTTTTCGATTTGCGATAAGATCAGCTCATCTCCGCTGGCCACAATGGTAATTCTGGTAAATCTCGGATCTGCCGTAACTCCGGCAGTTATACTGTCGATACTGTATCCTCGTCTGCTGAACAGTCCGGATACACGGCTTAATACACCGGGATTATTGTCTACCAATAATGAAAATACTCTTTGCATATTGCACCTCTTTTCTATCATTTATAAAAAACAGAGTGCGTTCTGTTTTTTTATAATAACAACTACTTCTTCTTTTGTCAAGTATTGGCACCCATATTTTTACATTTTTCACAAAATGCAGGATTACCGCATTATTTCAGGATGATCCCGGCAATGTCTTCCGGCGTCCCGGCAACGTATACTGCGCCTGCTTTTTCCAGTTCTTCACGGTTGCCGAATCCGTATAATACCCCCATACAGTCAAGCCCTTCCTGCTTTGCCCCAAGCACATCATGTTCACGGTCACCGATCATCAGTATCCTCTTCTTATCCTGCATCCGGCAGGTATCAATCAGATATCCGATCACCTCTGCCTTACTGCCTCTGCCTCCGTCCAGTTCCATACCTGCCACATATTCAAAATATTGATCCAGGTCAAAATGTTCAATAATCCTTCTCGCATATACTTCCGGTTTGGACGTCGCAACAAAAAGTCTTTTTCCTGCTGCCTTCAATGCCTTTAATGATTTTTCAAATCCGGGATACACCGAACACTCAAAAATCCCCGTATCCTGATAATATTCCCTGTAATACTCCACCGCCTTCCAGCTTTTCTCATCGTCAAATCCATAGAATCTGGCGAACGAATCGGTAAGCGGCGGACCGATGAATTTATATATTTTTTCCCGTTCGGTCTCTTCGATTCCGAATTTCTCCAGCGCATACATCACCGAATTCGTAATTCCCGGTGAAGAATCGATGATCGTGCCATCCAGATCAAAGAAACAGATATCATACATTTTATCAAGCTTTTCTTTTTCCATATTCTCTACCTGCCTGCTTCAAAAAAATACCGGAGCCGTCCTTCTGCGTTTTTTCCGCATCCGTCACACCCCAGTATTATTATAACCGTTCCATCTATACTTTTGCAAACTGTATCATCCAGAGAAGCAGAAGATGCACCGGATAAAATCCGTAGAAAAACCATTTTTCCCAGCCGTGTGCTGTTTTGTCTGCTTTGTTATACATACACTGTATAACCACTCCCGATGCTGCCGGCCCGATACAGGCACATGCAGAATGTATGAGCGCACTCTCCAGCCCGCAGTCCGCCCTGTATGACAACACATTCAACAGAAAGAAGAGTCCCACTGCTTTTCCATATGCCAGTGATACTTTTTTCCTGTCCCCATATGCATTTGCAAACAGCATCGTAAATACCGGTGCCAGAAGTGCCCAGTCCGTCCAGAGCGAACAGATTACCAGCACGCACAGCCATAACATTTTCTCCCCTTTATGTTTTACATGATCTGCAACCCACACCACTCCCAGACATAGAAGAAGGCTGAACATCATGTTCAGGTTCGTCTGTTTCAATGCCAGCATGAAGGGGATCTGTGAAAGGATCCCGAATACAAGCAGCCGCAGTGCATAGTTCTTTACAGATCTTGTGTAATGATATCCTTCCACAAGGAAATAGCACATAGTAATGGCTGTAAAATACCCGATATCAACCATAACTTCCTGCCCTGTACTGCCTTCTTTTAAAAATATATAGGCAAAATGATTACAGAACATAGCTGCCATTGCCAGATATTTTATTGCATTTCTACTCATACTTCCCTCTCCATTTTCATTCTTCGATATTTCTGATAAATCCGACATAGGTCGCTCCAAAATAAACTACATATACGCCAAAGAATAGGGCGAATGAAATTGCAAAATACTGTAACACCGGTGTACTGACTCCTGTATAGAAGTTAAATCCGGCACCCATATACACCGCTATGATCCCGCTGATCACTGCCGAAAGGATTGCCGGACACAGATAATACCCGGACAGCTGACGGAATACGGTCTGTTGGATCTCGCGTCTTCCAAGGCCGATTTTCGAAAGCACCTGGTAGCGGAACCTATATTTTGCCGAATCACTCAGCTGCTGTACCGATAACACCGTCAATGCAATACACAAAAATACCAGCCCGATATACATACATGGGAATGTGATACAACTCATCATATATCTGACCTCAGCCGATGCATTTTCCCGCACAAGATTCACCGCAGCATATGTGACAATGGTATCCGTACCATAACATACATTATCATCGTCTTCTTCCATGTATGTATGACCGGCATAATCATGTTTATCTGACAGATCATCCAGCTTATTCTGCAGGTTATCCGGCACTTTTTTCTTCACACTTACCGCAAGTTCCGAATAGTACGGTGTCATCTGCTGTATCCGTTCATCCGGCACAACGATGATATAATCACCGCCGTTATGTCCGTCCTGCGAAAATGATTCGGTGCAGATCTTCCTGCAGGTCAGTGTCTCTCCTCGGTCCTGAAGCTTCACGCCATCCGTAAAATCTCCGGTTTCCTTATACACTCTTTGCTTCATCTGAAGGATATATTCATTTTTTCCAAGCGTTTCCGTGGAATATCCCAGCATTTTTCTCAGATGATTGTAATCACTCAGCCCCATATATGTATCATATCTGCAATATGCATCATCATCGGAACCTTTACGTATCTTTTTCTCATCCGGTGTTCCGTCTTCTCTGCGGTACTCATCTCCAAAATACCGCAGATGCGTATACAGCCATGTATTCATTGTGTTCGTATGATTTTCATAAATACGGTACACGCACGAATCCTTTACACCTGCTTCTTCTCCGACAATATGCAATTCCTTTGCAAAATCATATTCCGGATTCTGACTGTTCACCTGTACATCAAATGGAAATTTCATCTCTAAAACCTGATTCTGCCAGTCCGTAAACATTAATGCAACCGAGCACCCCAGAAATGCGACCATAAAAAGCACCGTAAGTGTTCCCATGGTAAACCGCATCGTTTTCAATTTAGATGCAAACTGACGCAGCAGGAACAGATTCTGCCCCCGGTAGACCGCATTTCCTTTTTTCCTCACATAGCAGATGATCCATGCGGAAAGCCCTGTATAAAACACATACATTGTAATAAACAGACCCGTCAGAAATACTGCTGCCCCTCCCGGCGACTGTATATTTCCGCTCAGTATCCAGACACCGAACGCAAAGATGAACAGAATGGAAAACGGCAGTAATAACCGCTTTATTTTTTCATTCTTTTCTTTTAATTCCTCATTCTTCTGATTTTCTCTCATCAGATCATGAATGTTCATCTTGCGGAATTTCCGGCTGCACCGGAACAGTGCCAGCAGATAACATCCTGCAAAGCAGCACACAGTCATAAGGAAACAATATCCATTGAATTCCAGATGGGGTCTTAGTTCCACCTGTATGACACTATAAAGGACAACGAGCAGCACCTGCTGAAGCAACATTCCAAGGCCCAGTCCTATCACAAAGGAACACACACCGAGCAGCAGATTTTCTTTCATATAAAGCCCGGACACTTCCTTTTTATTCATTCCGATCAACAGATAGATACCGAATTCACGGCTCCTTTTTTCCAGCATGAACCGTACCATATAATTGATCAGCCATGCAACGATCAGTACAATAAAGAATGTGGCAATACCGATCATCGCTGCCATTATCGCTGCCATTTCATACATTTTCTGAAGATCCTTCGAAAAAATGATACTGTTAAATGCAAACATCAATGATACCACAAATGTCATCGTCAGCACATACACCAGATAATCTCTGGCGGAACGTCTGACATTGCGCAGTGCAAGCTTACCGAACATCTGACAGTTCACCTCCTGTCAGAGATAATACATCCAGGATCTTATTCAGAAATTCCCGCCTTTCTTCCACTCCTCTTACCAGTTCATGGAATATCTTTCCATCTTTCAGGAAAAGAATACGGCTGCAGTAGCTGGCTGAAAACGCATCATGTGTAACCATGAGGATCGTAGAGTGCATATCATGATTCATCTTGCGGAATGTTTCGAGCAGCATCTGTGCCGCTCTGGAATCCAGCGCACCGGTCGGCTCATCTGCGAGGATCAGTTTCGGACGATGAATCATCGCTCTGGCACAGGCACAACGCTGCTTCTGGCCCCCGGATACCTGATAGGGGAATTTATCCCGGATTTCTTCGATATCAAGCAGCTTCAATATGTGATCACATTTCTCTTGGATCTCTCTTTTACTCTTGCTGTGCAGCGTCATTGCCAGCACAATATTCTCTTCTATCGTAAGTGTATCTAACAAGTTGTAATCCTGAAATATGAATCCCAGATTGTCTTTCCGAAATTCCGCCAGTGCCTCATCACTCAGCTCCGTAATATCCGTTTCTCCGTAGTATATATGCCCTGCAGTCACACGGTCAATCGTAGACAGCATATTCAAAAGTGTTGTCTTTCCGGAACCCGATGCTCCCATGATTCCCACAAATTCTCCTTTTTGGACGCAAAAGCTTACCCTGTCTACCGCTTTGGTGATGTTCGTATCACTTCCGTAATATTTTTCCACATCACACACCCGAATCTCTCCATCCGGGATTCTGCCTCCTGCCAGGATTCTGTCTGTTTTTTTCTCTGTTGTCTTGCCATGCTTTCTTATTCTTCTCATCCATATCATCCTTTCCGGTCTTTTTGTAATACTCTTTTTCATCTCTACTTTATCCGTCCGGACCAGAAAGATGTATCGATGTATCTTTCAGTTATCTTACATTTTTGAAAGATAACTGCTGACCGGAAATGTAAGGATCATCTTCGTGCCTTCACCACGGACAGATTCCGCCTCGATGGCAATTCCAAGCTTTTCACACAGCCGTCTGCACAGATAAAGCCCCATCCCCGTAGATTTCTTACCATTTCTTCCATTGGAACCGGTAAAACCTTTTTCAAAAATTCTGGACATCTCTTCTTCCCGTATTCCGGTTCCGTTATCTTCTACGATCAGCCGGACACCATGACCGTACCTTTCCGTGTATATATGAATATACGGATGAACCTTTGGATTCTCACTTTTATATTTCACACTGTTCAGCACAAGCTGGTTCAGTATAAAAATGATCCACTTCTTATCGGTATATACAAAATCAGGGCACTCCACTTCCCCGCGCACTCCGTTACTAATTAGATAATACTTATTTTTCATCAAAATTTCAGAAGCCGCCTTCCCAAGGTCTGTCTCTTCAATCATATAATCTTTGTATACCTTTTCCATTCTAGCATAATACAGAACCATATCTACGTCATTTTCAATCCGTTGATTCTCAAGACCAATCTGTCTGGTCACTTCGTCTTTATGATTCTCACACACAAGCTGGATACTGGTAATCGGTGCTTTGATCTCATGCACCCAGCTTTCGATATAATCCCGATAATCATTCTGTTCATCTTCAAGCATACGGATCCGTTCGATCACAGATTTATTCGATCGTCTGATCAACTCCCGGTAGATCCGATCTTCCAGATATGGTGAAGCTGGCAGCAATTCTCCAAGCAGATATCTCTGATCTACATTTTCCAGAATATGTTCTGCCCTGTCAAAATATTTCTTCCTGCGATAATATCCTGTCACAATCCATATCCCAAGGATGATCCACCAGAAAATGAGAATCAGTGCAGCTGCGTTTCTGTTATACCCTGTAATATAGAAGAACCCCATCAGTAATATCATACACAGGAGGTGCAGCAGACATATCAGAATCTTATCTTTTATATATTCCGAAAATCTCATATGCGGTACCCCATTCCCCGTTTTGTCTCAATGAAATCCGTCACTCCGATGTCAGCCAGTTTTCCTCTGAGTCTTGTAACATTCACACTTAATGTATTGTCATCTATGAAGACTTCATTGTCCCACAGATATTCGATCATATCCAGTCTCGGAACAATCTCACCCTTTTTCTGATATAGAAGATGCAGGATCTTCAACTCATTTTTCGTAAGATCTGTCTTTTTTCCTTCATGCTCTATGCAGCCTCCCACAACATTTAGGATTACACCTTTATATTCCATGTTCAAGGCATTACCCCTTGATTTCTCTGCATTTTTATCAGTAGTTCTTTTTAGTACTACTCCTATTCTTGCCAGCAGAATCGGTGGATTGAACGGTTTTGTGATATAATCATCTGCCCCTTTCAAGATTCCGGTCAGTTCATCCATGGAATCTGTCCGGCTGGTCAGAAATATGATTGGAATATCTGAATGTTCTTTCAGCTTCGTACAGATGTCAAAGCCGCTTTCCCCCGGAAGATTCCAATCCAGGAGTACCAGATCCGGTGCCGGTATCATGCTGCATATCTGCTCTGCCGTATCTTTAAATTCTTCGATTATCTCTGCTTCATAAAAAGCATTTTCCAGGAGCTGTTTTAATTCCTTTCGGATACCCGGATCATCTTCTACAATAACAATCTTCATGTCGTTCTCCTCATGATGTTCCTTTTATAATTATACTGATAAATACAGAACAGATTGTAGAAAATACGCTTTTACATTTTCCACAATCTGTTCATTATAGCATATAACATACGTTGAATATGTTTGTATTATTTCACAAGAAGTGATGTTCCAGTCATCTCAGCCGGCTGTTCCATACCCATCAGTTCGATCAGTGTAGGTGCAATATCTGCCAGGCATCCGTCTTCTTTCAACTTGTATGCAGGATCTGCGTTTACAAGGATAAATGGTACAGGATTGGTTGTATGTGCTGTAAATGGCTCTTTTGTTTCTTCATCGATCATGTACTCTGCATTACCGTGATCTGCACAGATGAACATCTGTCCGTCAGCTTCTTTTAATGCTTCGTAAGCCTTTCCTACACACTCGTCAACTGCTTCAATGGCTTTTACAGCAGCCTCGATCACACCAGTATGACCTACCATGTCAGGGTTGGCAAAGTTAATTACGATAACATCATACTTATCAGACTTGATTGCTGCAACGAGCTTGTCACATACTTCATATGCACTCATCTCTGGCTTCAAATCATAAGTAGCAACCTTTGGAGATTTTACAAGAATTCTATCTTCTCCTTCATTTGGTTCCTCTACGCCGCCATTGAAGAAGAATGTTACGTGAGCATACTTCTCTGTCTCAGCGATACGTGCCTGTTTCTTGCCGTTCTTGGCAAGGAACTCACCAAATGTATTAGTGATTTCTTCTTTCACAAATGCGACCTGTTTATTTTCGATTGTAGCATCGTATTCTGTAAAGCATACAAATGTTGTCTTGATTCTGTCTCCTCTGTCAAATCCGTCAAAGCTGTCGTCACAGAATGTTCTTGTGAGCTCTCTTGCTCTGTCCGGGCGGAAGTTGAAGAATACTACGGAATCATTTTCTTTGATCGTTGCAACCGGTGCGCCGTCCTTTGTTACTACAAATGGTACAACGAACTCATCCGTTACATCTGCGTCATAAGAAGCCTGGATTCCTTCTGTTGCAGAAGCGGCTGTCTCGCCTTCGCCTGCTGAAAGTGCCTTGTAAGCCTTTTCTACACGATCCCAGCGGTTATCACGGTCCATTGCATAATAACGTCCGGAAACACTTGCAACCTCTCCTACGCCGATTTCTTTCATCTTAGCTTCTAACTGCTCTACATACTCTTTTCCGGAAGCCGGTGGTGTATCACGACCGTCAAGGAAGCAGTGTACGTATACTTTCTCAAGTCCCTGTCTCTTAGCCAGTTCCAGAAGGCCGAAAATATGTCCGATGTGGCTGTGAACACCACCGTCAGATACCAGCCCCATCAGGTGCAGTGCAGAATCATTCTTCTTGGCATTCTCACATGCAGCCAGAAGTGCTTTATTCTCAAAGAATACACCATCTTCAATTGCCTTTGTGATCTTTGTCAGTTCCTGATAAATGATACGTCCGGCACCCATATTCATATGACCAACTTCTGAGTTACCCATCTGTCCGTCCGGAAGTCCTACTGCAAGTCCGCTGGCATTTCCTTTTACACATGGATATTCTGACATCAGTTTATCCATAACAGGTGTTTTTGCCATAGCAATTGCATTACCTTCTGTCTTTTCATTCAGTCCATAACCATCTAAGATCATAAGTACTGTTGGTTTCTTACTCATTTTTAATATCACCTTTCGTCTTAAATATCACTTTTACAGCATAAAACCGCAGGAAGCAGTCAAACGAAAGCCTCCTGCGGCTGATTTTCTAAATCTTATTTGTAGTTTACGACTATAAGTACAACCATAGGATTTTCCCGTTTTTACTGCATTCTACAGTTATTTGATTATTATGGTGATATTTATGAGTGATATCTAAAACATTACGAAACGACATAAAATGTTATATATACACTTCCTTTCCTGCCATTTTCTTCATAAAATTTTGATACGCTTCATAAGTGATATAATATTCTTTCCCGATTTTATTGCCATATCCCATCTGGAACATCACTTTCAAAATCTTTAAAGCTTTATTACTTTCACATTTATATAAACTCATAATATCACTTTTATTTATAATTTCTAATTGATTATGTTTTAATTCTTCTATAGCCGTGTCTTTGTTAAAACATTGTTCAATTAGTTCTTCCTTGGTCATTCTATCATATAATCTTGTATTGTTCAAACATATTCCTCCGTAAAACAAAATGCAAATAGGGTGATTTTAGTATCACCCAAATTTTTATGTTATTTACTTAATAGTTTAGTCTGTAGTACTTCCAAATCCACCATTCCTTACGCCATCACAATTATCATCTGCTGTAATTCCATACTGCATAAACACCCCCTGTGCGAATCCTTTCCCGGAAGGAATATTAATTTCTTTATCTCCACGATTTACAAGCTTAATCATAATATGCCCTTCATTATCAGAATAAAAATAATCAGAATCTATTAGTGCTAAAGTATTTGACAGCATCATCTGATATTTAAAACCAAGTCCACTTCTAGGCAAAATAAACAATGCATAATCTGGATTCATTTCACAGCAAATACCTGTAGGGATTGTAACTGATTTGCCCGGTTTGAGCCTAATATTCATAGGGGCAAAGAAATCATAACCGGCTGATCCTGTCGTAGCTCTTTCTGGCAATTCTAATTTATCATAAGCACTTTCAGCGAGATACCAATGATTATCTGCACAGTCACTAAAAAACTGATCTTTACTTACTTTGTGGAATTTTGCCACTCTTCTTGCTGTGCTTGTCATGTTTACTTTTTCTGTTGTTTTTGTATTTTCCATATTTTTTAACCTCCAAAATTTCTTCTTTTACCATTTCATTAATTACTTCATTTATAACCTTGTCGATTTTATCAACGACTTCGTTAATACCATATTCTCTGTCATAATATTGGGCATATATATTGTTGTCTTTGTCCACCACTTGATAAGACCAGTCATGATTATCTACATCAATTACCATCAAAAAATAAAACATATCTTTATAGACATTGCATCTATACGTACCATTTCTGAATCCATTTTTGCGAAGTTTTAGTGCAGTAAGATTTTTCGATAATTTATACTTTTCTCGTTTAAGCATTCGGAATCTCCTTCCTCAAATATTTTAAATAATCATTCCAGTGTCCTTCAGAGTGAATGAATTCTTTTCCTTTTAACATCTTTTTACGCATATAAGTTTTCATGTCAACTCCTCTATACAAACGCTTTTTACTCAATAATTTGATGTAATTTTGAGTCAGTTTTGATAAGGCAAGCAATTTACCATCTTCTTTCAAAGGAGCGATTATATCTTCATATTCTCTTAATTCGTCCTTTGGTATGAGGTATTCTATCTTAGGAAGATTCTTGGGACTGAATGGAGAAATATCAGCACCGGATGTCTTTGGTTTTAATAATGGAATGATTTTTATCTGAGTTTTTCTCATAGAATTTAAACATTACTTCTGAATTTGTTTCCAGAATATCAAAAATAAATTTTGAGTTTTTGATATCAGAATTGAATTGTTTGTGATCGATTATTTTATATGTAGTACCTTTTCCGGACTTTAAAATAGATACGTTTTCTGAATTAATATTCTCTGCATATAACTTACGAATAATATTTCTACCTCGTTGAAGAGATGGAATATACGATTGCAAAATTCCTTTGCCATAATAAAATATTTTATTTCCAAAGCTGCAATCAATATAAACATCCGCATCTTCATATGTATCTTTTAATGTTTTTGGAAAATCATTTGTCACTTTATCAACTTCACATTTCAGACGGTATTTCCCCTTATATTTTGTTGTAAGGTATCCCAATTATTTATCACTTCTTTCTTAATCTTCTTCATAGAATCTTTCGTTGCTAACTTTTGGTTTATCTTTTTCTGCATCAGTTACGAGAGTTAATGCTTCCAATCTATTTGCAAAAAGAATTTTGTCGATATCGGAATAATTAAATAAATATCTTTTCTTTTCACGTTTATCCATGCAAGCAAAATAATCTTCATATAAAGTACAGACAATCATTTCACAGACATTATATATACCAACATTAGGAAGTATTTGGGCATAATATAGAATGTCTTTCTTCTTTATTTTGTTATCACCTGTCAATTTATTATTCTCTTTTCTTTTATTTTTAGGAGTGCTATAGAAATATAACACTCCTACTTTTTACGAATTTAGATGGATCTTAATCGCAATATAGAATTACTTTATTCTGTTTTAATGTTTCTGGGATGTTAATGACTCTTTGATTTGACGAGCCACGAAATTTTAGACTTGGATTTTTTAAAGTTTCATCATAACGTCCATCGACAAGAACATCTACGAAAAGTAAAACTTTAAATTGTTCCCTACTTAATGATTCATATTGATATCCAGAATATAACCAAATCTTTTTTTCTGGAAACTTATCTTTGATTTCTTTACAGAGTTTACAAATGTCTTGCATATTTTGTTTGGCTAAAGGTTCTCCACCTAACACACTAAATCGTGAAATGTATGGTTTATTTAATAATTCTAATAACTTATTTTTTTTTTCTTCAGTCCATTCTTTACCACCATTAAAATCCCATTCCTCTGAATTAAAGCATCCTTTGCAATGGATTGGACATCCTTGTACAAAAATGGAGACTCCAACTCCTTCTCCATTCGAAATGTCCATTGATCTGATTTGTGCATAATTCATTTTATTTATTCCTCTGCAATATCAGTTAAATGGACATATCTTTCTTTTATTTCCTGAGTCCGCCCATGTCCCCAGAAATTTGTTCCAATATATCCACAGGTTCTTCTTGCAACATTCATTTTATCATTGTCTCTATTACCACAATTAGGGCATTCCCAGATTAGTTCTCCATTTTCGTCTATAATCTTTATTTCTCCGTCATATCCGCACACTTGACAGTAATCACTCTTTGTATTTAATTCTGCATACATAATGTGATCATAAATAAATTTCATAACTTCTAATACAGCTGGAACATTATTAATTAATCCAGATGTCTCAACATAAGATATGGCTCCTCCAAGTGACAATGATTGGAATTCAGATTCTTTTAAAAGCTTTTCAAACGCATTAATTGGCTCTTTTACAAATGTATGATATGAATTAGTGACATAATCTCTGTCTGTAATTCCTTCAATTATCCCAAAACGTTTTTGTAAACATTTTGCGAATTTTCCAGTTGTGTTTTCGATAGGACTCCCGTAAATTGAAAAGCCTATATAATGTTCTTTATTCCATTGATCACATTTATCATTCAAGAATTGCATAACTTTAATTCCAAAATCATGTCCTTCTTTAGAATTTATATGTGATTTACCAGTCATATATTTTACACATTCATACAATCCTGCATATCCAAGAGAAATACTAGAATATCCATTATGTAATAATTTATCAATTTTTTCTCCTTTTTTTAATCTTGCAAATGCGCCATATTGCCATAATAAAGGAGCTACATCCGATAACGTTCCTTCCAATCTTTTATGTCTACATAATAAAGCTTCATGACATAATTCAGCTCTTTGTTCCATCAATTCCCAGAATTTGTCCATGTCTCCTTCTGAAGATAATGCTACATCAACTAAATTTAATGTAACAACGCCTTGGTTAAAACGTCCATAAAATTTATAATTACCATTTTCATCTTTCCATGGAGAAAGAAAGCTTCTACACGTTTTTATTACATATTACTATGTACACTGACTATATGTTCTCTCCGAGTCCGTTACTCTCATCAACGAGCCGACTGCTTGGAACTGGTGCTTATCTCCAGCTCTACACCGCTACACTCATCACGGTTAGTCGATACACACTTCCTATTTTCTAGGCTTGGCACGGTACTTATCTTATGTCACAGAATTTCTTCTCTATAAGACTTATCCGTTAGCAACTATTTATTAGTCACACCCTTTAAGCAACAAGGTTCAATCGGTTTATCCTGGGCTGTAGTTTACGCTTACCCATACACGGAAAACAATTTTCTTCTTTATATTTCTTCATCATTTTTTCTGAAATATAATCAGGGTTCATTCTTTTCGCAGTACATTTAGCTGCCAGCTCTGTTAAATACCAATAAGGTGAATCTTCATGAATATTATCTTCTTCCAGAACATAAAGAAGTTTTGGAAATGCTTGAGTTGTGTAAACCCCAACTTCATTTTTTAAACCAATAATTCTTTGCTTTAAGAATTCTTCGATTATCATTGCAAGTTCTTTTTTATATTCATCTGTTTCTCCAAGGTACATAAATACTGATAGAAATGGACTTTGACCATTTGAGTTAGACATAGAATTGCACTGATAATTAAATGTTTGTACGCCATCTTTGATTTCTTTTTTTGTGTCTTCTTCTGCATACTTCTTACATTCTTCTTCGCTATGTCCTCTAGATTTATATAATTTATAATAACGATTATAGCTGTCTCTTACGAATGGTGCCAAATGTGTTAACGTAATTGTCGCCCCACCATACTGAAATGACGTAACACCAAGAATAATTTGTGTTAAGATTGTTGAAGCTGTAATAAATCTGTGTGGTTTTTCAATCATAATTTTATTTATACATGTCCCATTTTGAAGCATATCTTCGGAATTAATGAGAGAACAATTGCTCATGGCATTCATTCCAAAATAATCAGAATCATGAAAATGAATAATTCCTTCCTCATTGGCTTGTACAATTTCTGGCGGTAGAAGAAAACGTCTTGTAATATCTTTATTAACAATTCCAGCCATATAATCACGTTGCGTATTTAATAATTTAGGATTTTTATTAGAATTCTCCGTATTCCAATATTCACTTGTTCCATGAAGTAATTCATTTATTTCATCATCTGTTGTATTATTATTTTCTCTCTGGAATTCTCTGGTGCTTCTATACCCTTCATAAGCCCTTGCAGTAAGACGTTGTTTTTTTGTAATCAGCTTATCGAATACCATTAATTCAATATCTGAAATATCAATACTTTCTTTATCATTGCATTCTTCATGTATTTCTTTTGCAATACTCTCTGCAACTTTAGGTTTGATAATCCCAGATCCATTTTGCATAGCTTTCATAATTGCGTTATAAATTTTTGATTCATCAAATGCTTGCTCAGTGCAATCTCTTTTAACTACTAAAAGTTCACCCAATTCTATTCCTCCTGTTTCTTTTCATTCTTTTCTTTTAAATATTTCTCCCAAAGTTCACCTGACTTCTCATCAGATCTTTTTGCAGTATTCATTAATGCATACATAACTACGCACACAAAGATAACTACACAAAAGATTCCAAATTTCATCTTTCTCACTTCCTATCTTTTTATATTGCCATCTCCACCATCTTTGCAAATGAGCTTGATATGAGTGGATAAAGCATCAAAGTAATTTGGCACACGTCTAATTGTGTCAATTACATATTCTCTTCCATTCACTTCAACTGTGATGAATTCATCGTCAAACTTTTTCAATTCACGTTGAAGTAATCCACATGATGCGACTATATTTATCACCTCTTTTCTTAATAGTATCCTGCAACATGCATCATTACTTTTGTTAATGCGTCTTTGCCGGTTTCAACCTTGTCAATTTGTTCTATTTTTTGATCATCAATATTTGAATTACTATCTGAAAATGCAATTACAGGAACATTGTTTAAATATGCATATAAAATATCATCACTTGTTTCTATATCAATATTGTTTAGATTTACAAGCAAAACATCGGATTGTTTGATTGCCCGAAATCTGTACCTCATAACTTCTTTGTAAGTGTATTGGTTGTCTGAATGATTGCTATAATAAATAACTGGATCAAAAATATTGAATCGATCTTCATAATATAATCCAAACCATTCCTTCACAGTTTTTCTCCATTTATATGGCATCATGTCATCTTTGTCAGACCCTAAAGCACCAGACAAATAAATTCGTTTTTTCATTCTTTTAACCCTCTGTTTTATGCGCTTCTTCAAGATAAGAAATAATTTTGTCTACAACTTCCGGAATCGTATTTCTGTCATTGTTATAAACAATGTGATCAACTTTATCTTCCAGACCTTTGAAATCTGCTAAGTCTGCTTCAATACGTCTTGCAGCTTCTTCTTTCTTATCTCCACGCTTCTTTAATCTGTTTTTAATTGTTTTGATATTGGAATAAATATAGAAGGAAGTTATATCTTCCTTGTTAAGATTCTTTAAGATTTGATCATATCCGCTAGGGTTTAGAATAATAATTGAGTCTGAATTACTTTCGTAATCATCAATTGCAGAACCATAAAGCCATGTACCTTCTTTGGTATTATACGATGTATATTCTGCGAAAAAACCCTTTGATATGAGTGTTTCGAATTCTTCTTTATTTATAAAATGATATGTCTCATCTTGGACTTCGCCTGGTCGCACAGGTCTTGTAGTATATGTAACCAACTTTTTATATCCTTTTTGAATTAGTTGGTTACATACTGTGTCTTTACCAGAGGAAGTTTTACCTAGTAATACTACAATCATCTATTCTCCTTCGTTTTCTCTGACATCTACAATAATATTTTGCTGACCGTCTTTTTCTGTGATATTAACAATGCCAAAATACTCGAAGTCAACATTGCCATCTTTATCAATAATTACAACATGAGCCGGTTCATTAAAGTCATTATTGATTACAAGATTCTGTACTTCTACAGATTCTTTCTTTTTGTGATTCGTCTCTACGCTAGGTTTTTTCGCACATCCAACGAGTAGATAAGCGATTAAACCAATAATCGCACATAATACTACGGTGAATAGAGAAGCCCATGCGAAATCCTTCATCTTTTCGATAAACCCCTTGTTTTCTTCTTCGAACATGCTATTGTACCCCCACAAACCACTTTGAAATGCGTCTTTCATACGAATTTAGCGAATTTTCGACCTCCGAAAAAACCCGTAAAATGGCGGTTTTTTGAAAACACGATAAAATGCCCATGATTGACTTTCCGTCAACAATGTATCTTCCGACACAATAATCAATATTTATGTCAGAAAACGTGTTTGAGATGTCTACAAACTCTTTAATATCGTCTAAAGTCGGTAATTTGATATTATATTCTCTAATTGTTCTCGCCTCCTAAGTATTTTTCAATAAAATCATCTTCGGATAAGATTGGGATATTAAGACTCTTCGCTTTCTTATTTTTTGATGAGCTAGATTCTACATCGTTATTGATAAGCGCAGTCGTTTTGGAGCTAACAGATCCAGTTACTTTTCCTCCAAGAGATTCAATTTTCTCCTTCAGAGCATCACGATTTTTAAATTTATTCAGTGAACCTGTGATTACAAATGACATTCCGGATAAATCAATATCTGATTTTACAATTTCTTTCTTTGCGAATCTCAGCTCTTTTGCGAATTCAACACAAGATAAACAGTGTTCATTCCACCATTTATCCAAAGATCTACTCTTTTCTTCTCCGATTCCTTCTAAATGATTAAATGCTCCTGACTTTTCTGATAGCTTTTTCGCAAAAATATCAAAATCATCATCACAGTATTTAGCAATTTGTTTGCTATTTGTATACCCAAATAACGGGATTGAACATGCATTAATGAACCTTCCAAGATCAATATCTCTACTTTTTTCAATTGAATTTAGGAGTTTTTCTACTGATTTCTTACCTAATCCATCAAGAACAATCATCTGTTGCTTGTGGTCTTTAAGGTAATAGATATCTCTGATTGATTTTAACCAACCAAGATTAATGAATTTCTGAATTGTTTCGTCTGAAAATCCAACGATATTTAATGCGTGAATGGTAGATGCATGAGAAATTTTTCCTAATAATTTTCCACTACAGTCAGGATTTTCACACATAAGGACTTCCGAATCTTTGTCTTTTACGATATTAACATGTGTTCCACATACGGGACATGTTTCTGGAATATCTAAATATTCTCTACTTGGATTGTAATTATTATCTTTATCTGCCCATGCAAGCTGCGGAATTATCATATTGCTTTTATATACACCAATTGTTTGTCCAACATAGGGATGTCCTAATAATGATTTCATAACAGATACGTTGTGAAGACTTGCTCGCTCAACTATTGTTCCATCAATCTCCACAGGAGAGAAAATTGCTGTTGGGCAAAGACTTCCAACCTTTCCCATAGTCCATTCAATGTTAAACAATTTTGTTTCAAATACTTCATCTTCCCATTTTAGTGCTAACATATCTAATGGATATTTTGCTGTCTTTCCCAATGAATTGCCATAAAATACATCGTTATACTTAAAAATAAGTCCGTCCACGGGAAGCTTATATTCTTCTGGATTAAATTTTTCAATCATTTCTTCTACATTATTTTCGTCTACAAGAATATGCTCTACGACATTAAATCCGCATTCTTCCAGATAATTAAAAGATTCTTCCATTGTCATAATTTGGTCATACATATCTGGATTAGATAACGTATCTTCTTGATCTAATTCGAATGCTTTATATGTAAGTTTTCTTTCTCTTACGATATTAGAATCTAACTGTCTAACCGTTCCGGCAGCAAGATTTCTAGGTGTTTTATATCCTTCAACCAAACCACTATTAATTCTATCAAACTCTTCATAAGAGATAAGGCATTCTCCTCTGACTTGCATATCAGTGCAATACGGAAGTCTCATTGGAACGTCAGAACACATTTTCATTGTATGTGTTACATCTTCCCCAATTAATCCACCAGATCCTCTTGTAATTGCTTGCACAAATTTACCGTCTTTGTACCTTAGTACAACAGTTAAGCCGTCTTCCTTCCAACTCATCATACATGGATGCTTAGAAACAAACTTCTTTATTTCTGAAATATCTTTTGTTTTGTCTGAAGAAAGCATCGGTCTTGTATGTTGTACCTTCTTTAGTTCTGGTATAATTTCTCCTCCAACATTTTGTGTTGGTGAATTATTCAGAATAATGCCTGTTTTATTTTCTAAAGCAGCAAGTTTGTCATATAAATCATCAAATTGTTTGTCAGACATAATTGGATTGTCATATTTGTAATATGCTTCAGATGCCTTATTTAACAATTCAACAAGCTCTTTTATCATTTTTACATCGTTCATCTACCTACTCCTTCCGACAAATTCATTTACATAATCCTTAAATTTTTCTTCATCATCCTCAACAAAGAATGGATCTAATCCCTTGTTCCGAAGAAAACTGAAGAAGTTATCAAGGAACTGACATACTCTCATGTCAGGATAATAGATAGAATGCATACATAACAGATGCATATATAATGGTGGTAATCTTTTAGGGTTTCTCATAGATTACACCTCCTTCTGATAATCTTTGTCCACATCGGTCACAATATCTTTGGAATGGAACGTTATGATCAACCACATAATCACATTTAGGACAATGGCGGAAACCATTTTTAAATATTTTTCTCATTGGTTTTTCTCGTTCTTCTCTCTTTTTATATTCATCTATCTCTTCTTCTAATCTCCAACATTTATTGCGAAAATAAGAGAAGTCTCTATGCCATGCTTCATATTCTTCTACTTCACGACCGGTTAATACTAATTGTTTTTGCATACTGTTCCTCTATATTCTGAAAGTTCCTCCTGAAATGCTTCTGTTTTTGAGTATCCACATGGGAACATTTCTGGACAAAAACCTCTATAAATACATTCTCTAACCATACAAGAAGCCAACTCTGGTTCTGTTTTTGCTACATCATCTTTTACTTCTTGCCATGCTTTACGTGTTTCAGGGCTTGCACAATTGCATAATCTCTTTCTACTTATATTAATAAGAGCCTGAGCATCAGCTTCACAAGCGTGATTTACTGGTGTTCCCTGTGGCGATTCATCTCTATTGACACCGGTTCTATCTGTTCTCTGAGTAGAAACCCAATGTTCAATTCCAATTTTATGTCTTACAAAATGAACACTTACCCAACTTTTTAAATCTTTCCATCTCCAATAAAACTTCATTCTTCTAATTGGTGAATGTTCAGATAAAATAAGTCTTCTTTTCCAGTCTGATGTGGGATACTTACCAGTTGTTTTACCAATTGTATTCATTGTAGAATCCTTAATATCCTGCCAATTGTCTTCGTGTTTAAAAATGTCTATCAATTAATCTTCCTCCGCAATAACTTTTTCTTTCACTATTTTTAATAATTTTGTCGCTAACGTTGTTACGCCATCAATGAAGTTTCCAACTTCTTTACCGGATACGTTAGATTCAAAGCACCAATCTTCTACGTCCATCATGGTCTCAAAAGCCTTTTTGTAAATTACATTCTCATCAATCTCCATCTGAATCCTCCTCACTTCCTAAAACTTTGTCATTTGTCCATACTGAAAATCTGCCAATCCAATTGCCTAGTTTATAACTTCCAATTATTGCTAGGATCGTTGTGGAACATTTGTAATTTACAATCCAAAATGCAATCATAAGAAATAAAATTGCAAATGTAACAAACATCACCCAGTTTCTTTTCATTCATTTTCTTACATTTTTCATCTTTTCTTTTCACTCTCCAACTGCGCTGCATATGCCGGTAAGCACATTCTTAATGCCTCATTATCGATAAAGTCCGGTCTTCTGCAATTCAAACTTACATAATTAAGAAAACCGATTAAAAATGAACCTATGGTACAATTCGGTAGATGTTCTTTCTGAACCTCTAACAAATCATTATAAAACGATTCCATTTCTTCAAAATTTACTTCTGTTTTCATACAAAATCCTCCTTGATGAATTCTTTCTTCATTTCTTCTATTCTCTGTTGAAAGTAATCTATCTTCTTCTGTACGAGACTGTTATATAATTTGATGCATTCTTCTTCTGTATCTGCATATTCTCTTGCGTTTGGAAAAACTTTCTTTGATCTTGATGGAGTTCCATCTTTCTTCATTGTTGTAAAATAGCATACCTTATCACCTGTTACATCGTTCCACCCGTCTGTCAGTATTCCAAATGTTGGTTTTATATTGCTCTTTACTATCTTTTTGTTATCAAATTCATATGTGCAAGCCCAGATTTTATCTCCAGGCTTAAAGTCTCTTGTTATCTCTCTGCTTGTATATGTTGCTATATTTCACCACTCCTTTATAATCCGATGAATCTACAAACCGCTTGCCCAATTGAGCAGAATCCAAATAGCAAAATGACAATAAAAAATAAATTTATTGCAATTGCTACTGTCTTATCTATGTATTTATTTTTCTTTACTATTTTTGTGAGTTTGTCATAAATGAGAAAAAAGAAAAATAAGAAAATAAATGTTAATAAACCGACTATTGAATAGCCGAAAGATTTTAAAATAATCATGATTTGTCGCTCTCATATTTTTTGAACAGCTTGCTCGTTGTTATTCTATTCTGCGAAAACAACGATAGTTCTCTCTGGAATAATCTGCTGTGGAATTACTTTCTGCACTAACTGGTCAACCTGTAATGGATCGTATTCATAGTTATAGCTAGTAAAATAAGAACCCGATCTTGTAATATACTGTGTGACCGCAACATCATATTTTGTAACAGAACCATCTTCTAATATTTCACACAAAATACCTGTCACATCTTTGTACTGATATTTTCCTTGGTCATCCCAATTAGTTTCGTCAATGATTTTTAACCCATATTCAACACCATCAATTGTTGCTCCAAGTTCTTCAAAATCATCTTCGTTGTCGAAATGACTTACGATTTCTTTCGCTTTGTCTAAATCCATATGTTCTAATTCTTTAAAATTTACATTAAGTCCTTCCATTAAATTAAGTTCTTCCATTAATCTTCTCCTTTTACAAATTCATAATGTCCATCTGCGTATGATTTAATATGCCATCCATCACTGAAGTCTACCAATATTTTGTAGCCATATTTCTTTAACCATTTTTTATTAATTCTTTTCTTTTTATGTTTTCGTCTTTGAACTGGTTTTGTAACTTGAATTTTATATGCATCTGGAGTCTTAGATATATCTACTCCCAATACTTTAAATAAAGTTTCCTTTTCAATTGTACTGGTGAATGATAATGTTGTTTCACCTTTCTTTATATTTATATTCTCTACATTTCCAAGAATATCTCTTTCTTTAGTTGCTGAAGTCAGCGCAACTTCGTCTACATTATCTAGCGCAAGAACATTGTTACCATCATTATCTTGAAAGAACAGTGTTCCATTTTTCATTTCGTACATGCTATCTCCTTTTTAATGACTGACTCTCAATTACAAGAGTCAGCCGTTGAAACCAAAATTTCATATATTTATTTATTCTCTATTTCCATTTCATATCCATATACTTTTTAAACTCTGGAAATTTTGCTTCGAATTCTGTAATATATCTATTTCTTGCTTTTTGTTCTTTTAAACTTTCAATACCAAATTCTCTCAAGCTTTTCTTTTTGAAGAAACTTGGTTGATTGCACCAAGCTGCAACAGTTTTATATACTCCTTGATATGGTGATTCCACATATCTATTGAATCGCATTATATAAGGAAGACAATGATACTGCATTAATAATTCAATACGTTTAAACATATCGAAAATATCCTGTTTCCAAAACTCATCATCCCATTTGTTATTTCTATCAAAACCACAGAATACATAAAATTTTGGATATTTATCTGTATACTTCCTTAATAGTTGTAGCTTTTTATGTATAATGTCATAATCATCTACATTATCAAATGCGAATATATAATCTCCATCATATTTGCTATTAAATAATACTTCGCATTTTTCATCTGTAAGCAATCTCTCGTCCATACCTTGTTTATATTGAAACGGTTTTTTAGTCGCTTGAAGTTCTGTAAATATTTCTTTCCAACATGGACTCCCAAGAATATTGTCATCTAGCAAACAAATTTTCTTTCTCATTGGATCAACAAACTCCGATAAAGGACTGTGACATTCTACCTTTTTATAATTCTTGTTTACACAAAATTCACATTGTCTAAAACAACCTCTTGTAGTAAAGCCAATACTGTAATCTGTGTAATACTTTAAATTAGTCTTAGATACACCTTTCTCCAACTGTTCGTTTACCCAACTATCATATAAATGATAATCAGGCATATGATGTTCTACCTCTTCTGTAAGTCTTGGAGCTTTATCATAATAAAAGCCAGTTCCACCATATTCAACGTTTTCTAGTCCTAAAATACTTTCATCTATTGTTGTGTCTGTAAAAACTTTTGATATATAAACTTTGTCATAATACTCAAGATCTTCATAATCCATCTTTAATTCAACATTAGCATCTTTATCCTTCCAATAACCGGAAAGCTTCATACATACTAAATTCGGGAATCTATGATTTTTCCTTCCTATTAAATCGGCATCAATTATTGCAACCTTATAAGGTTCTTTGTGTAATAAATGCATATCACACATACTTTGTACCACAAGTGCTGCGCAGCTTACTCATGAGACTATGTTTTATCCTTTCCTTTTTCATTTGCTTATGCCAAAACTAGTATTTTACTGGCTATAAACACAACATAACTTACGAAACTTTATAATTTTTGAATCTACGAAACTGATTTGTCATTGATTTTCAAGCTATTTTTGAAGACCAAATGAAAAATTAATTTCTTTCAGATACTATTGTTTTATTATCTTTTAAAATTCTGTAATATCTAGGTGCGTTTTCTTCAGTCCAATCTGTTACATAAAGGTCTTTACACAAAGATACAATGGCATCATATTCATTTTTTGTAATTTCTTTAAAATTATCTTTAGTAATAAACGATTTTCGCATTTTCTGATTAATATTTAGAGTTGAACTATCTAAATTTAAACCATACATATTTACAATAAAATGTTTACCATCATATCTTTTAATTTTAAATACTTCTTTTCTGTCGGAATTTTCTCCGATATCTCTTTCAAAATATCTTCCTATATATCTTTTGAAATTTTCCATCCATACCTCCTGAAGAAATTGTGGTTTCTACCATTCATTCATTTACTTTATTCTCTTGTCCAATTGGAAATTTTTGAGCTGAAACGCTCTAAGAAATTATTTTAAAATTACTATTTGATATCTCCATTCATCTTTGCATTGAAGATAGCTTTTAGATATTCTTGTGGATTATCTTTTGCAGCCTGGAATCCTCTTTTCTGCCTCTGAATATCATCTAATACGGGCTTATACTTTAGACTATTGCCTACTTCATTTCTATATTTTTGCACCTCTTCACGAGTTACAATTTCTTTGTCCACTAGAATTCGCAACACTACTTGTACATCAACCAATGCTTTCATAATAGTTTCCTGCATCTGTAATTCATGCAAGGCTTCGTCTGGTTTATAATAAGAATCATTGCTTACCGCCAATATTTTCACCTCCTAGATTATCTAACTCTTCGTTGACTAATGCGTTAATCTTCCTCCAACAATGAATGCATATATGATATGGTTGTCCATGTAGGCGACACGATCTAAGATATACAATCATATCATCATTTAGTTCTCTGTCACATACTTTACACATACAACCCTTTTTTGCGTGTCGTATTTCTACGTCATTCAGATTGCCAATAAAACTTCTGTCCATTTTATTTTCCTTCTTAATTTTCTGACATCCAACAATACCCCTCGTCTCAAATGTCATTATCTTATCTCCTACTTGCTATCAAAATGCAATCGCCTATATAGAATAAAGCAATCATCATAAAATTCATATCTGTAATATTTAGATTATTTGCCCATCCAATTGTGCAACATATAAACCATAATACACTCATATCTTTAGCTCTTTTCTAAATCACTTAATCTAACCCAGCCTAAATCATCAGGTACTTTCCAAGCTTTAATCAATCTTTCATTTATACTTCCACACTTATGGCATTTCCATTTCCATGTAATATCATGATCTGGATGACCAAAGCTTATGTAAAAATTTTTAAATTCTTTGCCACAACAATCGCATTTTTCATAGGTAATAATTCGACTCATGTTTTCGCCTCCGTTGAAAAACATATTTCATTTCGTTTCATACTATTTATTTTTATTTAGTCTAGGTGTAATTGCAACACTTTGTCCTTGTCCGTATGTCCACCCGGTAACAACAATATATTCCATATCTTTTTTATTATCCGTCATGATATATGTTTGCAAATCACTATTGTCGTTATCGACAGGCTTAAATTCAAAAGGATCTTTTTGTCCTGCTTCAACAGTATTTACACAAGATCCGGCAATAAATCCACATAATACAAATCCTGCTGCAAATATAATTCCTTTAATTTTCTTCATTCTTTACCTCGCATTCTTCTTGCAATACTTGATAATATTCTCTTTACATTTATCACAAATTCTTGCTTTATAGTTTCTTTTTGTTCTACTTGGATGAACTCCTGCAATAAACTCTAAACCGTTCCAATCAGAGCAATTCACTGTAATGCCATTTGCATCTGAAACTTCTTTTCTACAAATATCGCATATTTCAATTACTGCCATTTACAATCTCCTCATATCTTTCACATCTATTTTGCAATATTTCAGAATAATCTTCCAAATCAGATATCTCTTCATTCAGATCATCCACTTGCTCTTGGAGTCTGTCTACTTCATCTTCGGCATCTCGTAAATAATCATCAGACTTTTTAAGCTCACGCTCTAACTCATCGTATTCTTCATCTGTATGAATCGGAAATAATTCTACAATTTTAGCAGCCAGCTCTTTATTATATTCTTCAACAAGATTAATACATTTATCTAACGTAGAAGGTAATTCCCAATAACCGTTTATATAAATCAATTAATCACCTCTGGTTCTTTCTCAATTTCTCTACAAAATTCTATGTAGTCATCCACCGCATCATGAAATTCCTTTTTAATTTTTGAATAATCCTCTGTATGAAAATTTACAAAATCACGTATTCCTTCAATTTTTCCGTAGAAAATATTATCTTCTCGATCAAATTCTATTTTTGTTCTATATCCTTTATATTCTAAAATCATTATTTTTCTCCAATGAAAGTGCGATTTCTACCGGTTGCTATTTATGTCTTTAAACGGAATTCTCTTAACAATATTCTCTGAAACACGTTCCTCAAAAACGTAATCTGTAATTGGCTTCAGCAGATCACACATATCTACATTACACTCAGATCTATATTTACCACAAAACCAATCGCTACCACATTCCATTCTTGACAAAGGACATTCACTTACACATCTAGGCATCTCATCTACAATAATTTTCATAATTCATCACCTCTAATCTTTCTCTCCAAAATATACCCATACTCATTAATCACTTCTTTTAACAGTCTTTCGCTCTCTTTTCGTGCTTTAATACTATTAATAGCCGACAATTTATTCTTCAAACCATATAGATTCTTCATTTCTATTTCTGTGTCATTAAAATAAAGTTGGAGATTTAAGATTTTATTTGCGATAGATTTCAGATTATCATTATATTTGTTAATAGCAATTGTTAGTTCTTTTGAATATTCCATTACTTCCAAATCCTTTCATATTCATCAACCCAATGCTGTGCAGAAAAATTAATATGTCTGTGGATTTCATCACGTATCTCTTTCCACGGAATATGATAATCTTCTATAATTTTATTTCTTACAGCTTTGGAATATTTATTACCTTCTGAGCGTATATCGTTGTAGTGCAAAAACGCTTCTGTCGGATCATACTTACTTCGTTCATCAGTTAATGATCTATCATATTATTCTGTCATTCCCATGTACAAACAAGCTAATTTGTATGGTAAATTAAAACTTGGCATTACTTAATCTCCTTCCACATATAGGACAATAATTTATTTTTAATGACTTACTTCTCCATTTTTCGGGGATAAAGCCGTCAGGTCTTTCAATATCAAGTATGTATTCAAGTTCCCCATTTAAAGAATTACCCTCGTACATATTTATTTCTTTTAACTTAGGTTCTGCCATAAAGTCACTACAGAATTCACATGTACCAATATCAAGTTGGCACGTACCATCTATACAACTTCCACACATGAATTCGTTACATTCTCTTCCTAATCTTGGACAGTTCATAATTATCACCTCAAGTCGTTCGTTAGCCTCTTTATCTTATAAAATTTTTCTGCTGGGTTCCCATTTATAAATGTTTCAATCCAACCTTTATGTTCAATTAATGAAAATTTACTATTCTCCGTAAACTTATAATAATGTTTCAATATATGAGAATCATAACAATATGTTTCTTTTAAGCTTTCTTGGACATTTTCAGTATCAATTTTATATATTTCAAAACTGTTATTCCCACAAATATAAATCATAATATTTACTACATCTCTCTATCTTGATGGCTGTTTCCCTAATTTCTGCCAAATTTTATATAATTTCATATTTTGTCATTCCTCTAATAATTCAGGATTGTCAAAAATATTTCCGACAACTTCTTTCTTCTTATATTTAGCAAGTAAGTCTAACCCAAAAATATCTCCGTCTAAATAATTGGGATTTCGTGTAGTAGTACATGCGAATCTATATCTTTCGTCATCCCAAAATATTCTCCAAATATTCCCGTATTCATCTTTAACGAAATCTCCTTCGAAAATTTTTGTTCTATTATTATCAGTTATTCCTGTATATTGACAAATAGTATCCTTGATGATATAGTCCTCATTATCCCAATCCATGCATCCGTGCCATATAATTTTATATGTAGGTTTGTAGCCAGCTTTTTCTATAATAGAACCTTTTAACCACTTATTAGAAGGCTTCCCATAAACATCTTCGCCCTTTGCTCTATATAATATATCCCTCATATTTTTCTTCCTAATTATGAAATTTCTCTTTCAAATTACTATATCGTAATTTCTTAATACTCTACCTAAATCATCAACCAGATTATATACAATACCATCAGCTTTTGATTTCGCATATTCTTTTACTGAATCAATATCCACATCAATATTAATTACGTCTTTGCAATATGGTTGACCGGAAAATTCTTCTCCATAACAAATTCCGTCAAATGGTACTTGATACCATGAACCAGTGTCCCCATCTACACAACCAAATACTAATTCGGTGTTTTCGTCATATCCAATTTTCTTCAATCTATTAATAAGATCTGCCACTTTTAGTGTTGTCATAATTCTTCCTTCCTTTATGAAACGGACGTTTCATTAACTTTTCACCCTGCAAATACGCTCACATTTAGCGTAAATTTTGTCACCATATTTTTCGCAATACTTTTTAACCAGTTCTTTCATCTTCTCATTTGCATCTTCTTTACTCATATCAATCTTATAGGCATATATACACGTTTCGTCATCGCATACTTCTTTCATAACCTTGATGAGATCTACGATTTCTGTCTCTATTTCTTTCTTCTCATGATCTTTCTTCCACTGTTTGAGGATTTCAACAGCTCGTTCAGGATATTCTGCTTTAAAAAAATCGCAACTATAACCATTTTTTTCTTTACAGATTGGGCAATCTTTACAATTACTTATACTTCTACACATTTCAGCTTGAATTTTAATTGCTGCTTCGGCTGTCAGTTCATCCTTTGCTTCAAACATATCGTCTGTCCAATACCAATTTTCACCTTTATCCTCTTTGATATAGTAAGTATCTGAGAATACTTCCGAGATCGTTGCTGGCATCCCTTTGTATTTCTCCATTTGTTTTACAAATGTTTGACTTCCATATTTTTCAAATATCATCAAGTCTCTTCTAATTCTTACCTTGTCTCCAACCTTGTATTTCATTATTCTCTTCCCTCCTATTCTTCGCTTTGGTCATTAACGTAATCGTTGGATTTTTCATTTGGATCTAAAACGTTGATAAATTCAGGAATCTCTCTATGCGTGACGGCACAATAATATTCTCCACTTATTGTATATAGATTTTTACAATTATTATCTACACAATTCATATTTCTGTATATCCTCCAGATTCATACCAGGCATCAAGCACAGTTAATAATCTTTCTCCATCTTCAGTCAACCAACATCCACCAATTCCACCGCCATGTGTCGTAAATCCATAGCTATCTAATACATACGCAAGAAACTGAAGCATTCCATATTGTATTGAATCGTCATAATCCATATGCAAATTGACATTATAGCTTTCTTTAACAAGATCATATGACAAATCATCTCTAAATCGAGCTTTTCTTATATGTAGATATCTTCTGATTACTTCGTATGTATCTTCCGGAGAACCACATCCGCATAGTCCCATTTTTTCGTGCATGTAAAAATCTAATAATGGTTTAATTAGACTTTCTTCGTACCATTCTTCTCTGCATCCTTTGATTACTTCATTGTTGTATGCCATACAACAATCAGAATAATTGTCTACTATGTATTCTGCTATTTCACTTAACTTCATATTTATACTCCCAATCAAACCTGTGCTTTATTAGATATTGTTTCTAGACTATCCAAAAATTGTTTCATCCAAAGATTCTTTTCCTCTGTTTCTTTTATATTCTCTTGCCATTTTTTATAGCTTCTTATTACTTCCTTCTCACAAGTTTCTTGCATCTCATATAAATAATTGATTATATTTTCTTCGCTATCATCAATCTTTTTGTCAGACCTTGTTCTAAAAAATTCAAGAGAATCTTTGCTGTTCATAGAAATATTTAGCTGGTTGAGTGCAAACTCTTTCAACTTTTCATGTTTCGATGTTGGAGGTATCCATTTTTCAACTTCAATTCTCACAGACCGATATCTATCATTCTCTTCAATCATTTTGCTTAAATATTCTTTTGAAGAGTTTAAAGATTTAATTTCTTTTTCAACAAACTCTTGTCTGGCTTCGTCAACAGTCATTCTTTTATATTTATTTCTTTTACTTACAGCCTTTTTATACATTTCTTCATAAAAAGGATCTGGTTCAAAATGATTTGGTGTCGCCACAGATAAATCTTCATCTTTAATATCTACGGCAATTCCAAAAGCTCTAGTACAAAGCTTTAAAAAATCCGCACCATTTCTAATTTTCCCATCATATATATAAGATGTATATCCTGTAGGCATTTAATCCCCTCCGCTTATTCAACTACTATTTTCGCATTAGCTCTACCTACAATTGCATCATCTGCAATTGAATTCAGTCTGTTAGTATGTAAATCTATTACAAGATTTGGATAATTTGTATCGACTTTTATACATCCGTTGTCGATTTTCATATGCAACTTATCTTTGAATATAAAGCATTCTCCTACTTCTACATTCTTCATTAATATATCTAAATTATTAGTTTCTATCTTCAAAATATTCCTCCTTATGAAACAACGGTTTTCTTGTTTTCTCTAATATTATTTTTAATTATCATATCTGCCGAATCAAGATCATCTTCAAACACAATATATTCATTGTCATTTAAATCCTTAATTGTATATGTATTTTCATTAACAGCAGTTATAAAGGAAGCTCCGTTCACACAAAGACGACGATCACAACGTACAAGTTCATTAAAATAGAAAATATCCCCGATGGTATATTTACGATTCTTGTTTTTTAACAAATCTTTTTGTTCGTGGTCTTTTTCTTTCATAAACTGAGCAATAACATCATGTGCATCTCGAAGCGTTTGTTTATCAATAGTAACTTCGTACCCAGCCATTCCAACAGATTTACACTGAGATTTACAATTAAGATTAATTAACAGTTGATTAACATCTACATCTCTCTCAATATTAACTTTCATAAATTAGTCCTCCTTCTTCAATTTACACATTGCTTCATTAACATCCTCAGACTCCTTTTTCATATCTTTTGCAACGCTCTCTAAATTATTTACTACTTTATAACAATCTAAAAATTCTTTAGCACCTTTCATCCTTATATTCTCCTTCCATAAATCGTACATTTTATTTCTACTCTAACCATTCATTATCTAAGTAATAGAATCCAAATACTGCTGCTCCGGTTAATACAATCCAAAAGATCCAAAATAGAATTTGCCAGAATGTACCGTCAGATACTAATACATCCATAGTTTCTTCTATATTAGTATTCACAAAGAATCTTGTATTGTCTGGTATTGTTTTATCTTTTAGCTCTGCAAAAATCGTTCCATTAAATTTTGTTCCAGTTCCGTAATATTTAAATCTTACATGGCTAGACTCTTTGATTGTTTTTATGTAACTTGTACTTGGGTGTTCTATTTTCTTGCTCGGAAACTTAGTGTTACAAAAACTAATTTCTTTACACTCTTTTGATTCTTCACCGGCATAATCCCATGACCAATAAGTTCTAGTATGAGTTTGTGTGTGCCCCTTACTATCAGTTGTTGTATATGTTTGTGTATGCATGTTATAATGTTCTTCTACTTTTTTAACATACATATATTCCCCACCAATCTCAGGGAATGTTACTGCATCAACTGCCTTAAGCTTTCCATGTACAAAAGCATTACCAACATTTGTCTCCATACCATACTGGAACATATCTTTATCGTTTTCAATTTTTATGGCTTTGTTATATTTCTCATTTGCATCTATATTGTTTTGTGAAATCTTTCCAGAAATCACAAATCCAATGAGTAACATTACCGCAATGATAGAAACACTCGCCAATATCTCTCGAAGAGTTATTTCAAATTCTCCAAAATCTAAACTCCATTTTCTCATATATTAATCCTCATTGAAGAGATTCTGCGGTGCTGTTTCTGGAGCATTATAATCTAATAATTTATAATCCTGTTTGTCATATCCAAGCATATTTAAGAATGTTCTTGCCGGAAAACCTTTTACATATCTTCTGTAATCTTTAACCTGTTTATTGTAATTTTCTCGATAATTTGCAATAAGATTTTCTGTGGTGGCAAGCTCAGTCATTAATTGTTTGTAATTCTTATTAGATTTAAGTTCCGGATAAGCTTCTGACACTGCTGCAATTGATGTTGATACATTTTCAATATTTGCACTTCCGGAACTACGACCGTCTACAACAGCTTTCAACGTTTCCGCTTCATGTTTATCATACTGTTTTACACAATCTGCAAGATTATATACAAGATCTACTCTTCGTTTTTCCTGAATTTTAATATCAGACTGTGCGGTATTTACCTGTTCTTCGTAATTAATTGCTTTATTCTGGAATCCCTGTACCCAAAAGATTCCCATTAAAATTACAGCAATTACTCCTACTACAATAATGAGTGGAATTTTCCAGTTCGTATTCTTTTCTTTCATATAAAATGTTCCTCCTAATTTTTATATTATTTTATTCTCCAAATGAAAGCGCAGTTTCATCTATTCAAAATAGCCACCAAGATACGTTTTGTTGTACTCATTTAGACTTATTTCATTCACTTCAAAATAGTAATCGTATTCCTTTTGCAATTCTTCTAGTGCATCGTATACATGTTCTTCGTCAAATACACCAAACATACTAATCCGAGAACCCCATGAACCGTTGTATGTATCTGCGCTTATGACATATAATTTCATTCTTCTATTAATCCTTTCTTCCATTTAATTTTCTACCACACCACGGGCAATAGTTAATATATTCTCTCTGATGCACAAATCCATCATCATACTCATCCCATTCTGAAGTCTCGATGTCTAAATAATATTGATTATCCGATGGATCAATGTAAATGCAGCATTCAGGAGAATTTATATCACAATTGTTGCACATATGTATTCTCTCCTCCATTACCAACTAATCCAGAAATCTACTTCATCATTTTTTATATCCGGAAATTCTTCAAACATGTATTCAAGACCTTCTATAATATCTTCATCTTCTACATCTGAATAAAATCCTTCAAACCAAATGGATGTGATTGTATCGTTATTTATGTAACCTAAATCACACAACATGTCCCACATTTTATTTTTGAATCGTTTGACCTTTTTATCTACATAATTTAATACACAGATTAGATCATAATACGGTCTTGATTCATGTTTCTGTGGCTTCTCCATATTCTCTACTCCTTCTCGCTTACAAGCTTAATCTTATATCCAAGTTTTCTTTCAATTTCTGAAAGAGTCATTTCACGTTCTTTCTTTCGAATATTTTCATACTCTACTTTGTCATCCACACATCTCAAATCTCCAAATCCAAGATCCATAAAAGTTCCGTAAGTTCCATAACCACACATTTCTCTAGATATTTTGATTGTATCTATATTGGGTAATTCAAGTTTTGTCTTACATCTATCAACAGAACTTTCTGTTTCGATAATCATGGATAAGTTAATGTAATATTTATTATCTTCTTCTACAAATTCTATATTTTCTATATTTTTGATATTTCTATTTAATATTGAAATCTGCAAAATTCTGCCTCCTTTGGAAGAGTGATTTACTTATTACACGCATATGTATCTCTTACAGACACTCCTTTAATGAATCTTATAATGTCATCTATCGTTTCTTCATCTAATAATTTGCCATCTATTGCTTTACTTCCTCCGTATTTGAACATTTTATTTTTGACATCGGAATATTCCATAAGCAATTCTTTTAATCTAACAATGCTGTTGTTAAAACTAATTTCAATAGACTCTTTTGCATATTGTTTAACTAATTTTTCTACATCTTCTTTAGAAAAATCTACTTTTACAGTTGCGATACATTGATGTTCTACTGTTGGTTGATCATCTAGTAATTGTCTAATATCAGGTAATGCGCTTAAATTTCTAAAGCCAAGTGCCAATCTAATGTCCCTATTTGAAATTTTATCTGTATCAATCAATCTCATATTATTCGTAAGCGCTTAGTTTTTGGGTAACTAGATATTCGCCCTTTTCTAACTCATAATAATAGAAGATAGATTTTTACTCCACTTCTTTGATAGAAAGTAGAAATTTACTACATTTGGAGGTTTCATTATGAGTGATAAACGTGCACCAAGGCGTTCCTTGGATGATTGGATGGAGCTGGTAACTGAATGCAGGCAAAGTGGATTAACAGACGCTGCATGGTGTGAAGCACAAGGTATTTCTCCAAGTTGCTTCTATAATGCCGTTTCCCGTCTGCGCAAAAGAGCCTGTCAGATACCAGATCCGATTGGCAAAGCCAGCACTCTTGATCTTACATCCCACAAACAGGATGTCGTTCAGATTGCTATAGAACCGGAACTTTCTCCGGCAGAACTGTTTCAAGATGAAAGAAGCAGTTCTATGTACCTTGACAATTCACATACGATTGAGATTGAAGCAAAAGGATTAACAATCCGTATGAGCAATACTGTTCAGCCTATGCTTCTAAAAATTTTAATGGATGCATTAAAGGAGCCATTATGTTAGCGGACATTTCCAATGTCGATGCAATCTATATCGTTTGTGGCAGAACAGATATGCGTAAATCTATCGATGGATTATGCGCAATTATTCAGGAGCAGTTCTCTATGGAAATCGACCATTCGCTCTATCTATTCTGTGGACGCAAATGCGACAGGATTAAAGCTATCTTAAAAGAGCCTGACGGAATTGTTATGATCTACAAAAGACTCACCGCCCAAGGCTCTTACCGGTGGCCCCGGGATAAATCAGAAGTCCGGAATCTCACTTGGAGAGAGTTCGACTGGCTGATGTCAGGCATCGATATCGAGCAGCCAAAAGCTATTAAAACCACTTAAACTGTACGGCAAAAAAATACACATAAAAGCACTGGATTTCCTTGAAAATTCAGCGTTTTTCAAGCCTCTTATTGACCCGTTTTCCTAGGAGTTTTCCATGATTTCTGGTATAATAAAAGTATCAAAAACCGGGAGGGAAACGCAGTGGCAGACAGTTCTAAAGGCCTTCAACTCCGTGAGTTGAAAGACATGATCAACGATCTGAAAAAAATGATAAAAACACTTCAGGCAACTGTAGATGCCGCTAACAAACGGGAAGAGGCTCTTACTCAGGAACGGGATAATTTAAAGGAAGAAGTGGATCTGCTTCGCAAAAAGCTTTTCGGTTCTTCCAGCGAAAAACGTTCCATGGATGTTCCGGGACAATTGAATTTATTTAATGAAGCCGAACTGGAACAGAATCCAACTATTGCAGAACCAGAAGCGTTGGAAAGTCTTTTGCCTGAGAAAGAGACAAAAAAGCGGAAATCCCGTGCAACTAACGCAGAACGGTTCAAAGGGATTCCAGTAGTCAAAAAATATCTGGATCTTCCGGATGCAGAAAAAGTCTGCCCTGTTTGCAACGCTCCTCTGGTAAAAATCGGTGAAGAATTCGTACGCCGCGAACTTTCCTTCGTACCGGCAAAGTTAAAAGTGATCGAAATATACAGCTTAAATTATATTTGCCCGGAATGTAATAACGATGACGTTACTGTTATCAAAAAGGGAAAAGACGGCCATGCACATATGCTTCACGGTATGGCTGCGGCAGATACTATCGCCTGGGTCATGTATCAGAAGTTTTGTAACAGTCTTCCTTATACCCGGCAGGAAAAAGACTGGGAACAGTACGGTGTTGCTATCACAAGAGCAACGATGGCAAACTGGGTAATCCGTAATACATTGGATTATTTCACCCCGATGTATGATTACTTCCACCGGCAACTCTTAAAAAGGGAATTCGCAATGGCAGATGAAACACCACTCCAGGTATTACACGAATCCGGTAGGCGTGCACAGACCAAATCTTACATGTGGTTATTCCGCAGCGGGGAAGATGGCGGATTCCCAATCATCCTTTATAAATATTCAGAAACCCGTGCCGGGAATAACGCAGTAGAATTCCTTGAGGGATTCAAGGGATATCTGATGTGTGATGGTTACAGTGGTTACAACAAAGTTCCTGATGCCAAACGGACAGCATGCTGGGCACACATCCGCAGATATCTGACAGATGCGATTCCGAAAGGAAAGCAACTGGATTATACACAGCCATCTGTTCAAGGCATGATGTATATCAACCAGCTTTTCCATTTGGAAGATGTCATTAAAGCGAAGTACTCATCCTTCGATGCTATCAAGAAAGCTCGTCTTGAGAAAGAAAAGCCGATAGTAGAAGGCTTTTTGTCGTGGCTTGATAAACAAAATCCAGTCCGTGGATCAAGGATGGATAAGGCAGTTACCTATATTCAGAATCGCCGATCCTATCTTATGACCTATTTGGAAGATGGTCACTGCAGTTTTTCTAATAATCTCAGTGAAAACGCTATTCGTCCGTTTACAGTAGGCCGGAAAAACTGGCTGTTCTGTGATACTCCAAACGGCGCCCAGGCCAGTGCTATCGTCTACACAATGGTAGAAATGGCGAAAGCAAATGGAGTAAACGTCTATCACTATCTAACCTATCTTCTGGAAAAACTCCCGAATGATAGGATGAGCGATGAAGAGTTAGATAGGCTTGCCCCATGGAACGAAGAAGTCAAAGCTGAAATCGAACGTCGTGCAAACGACTCAAATCAATAATCAATCATATGTGAATTATCAAGGTGCTCCGGTTGCAGAAATGTGGCCGGGGATTTTTGTATCCATGTCTAAAATTTAAGCGCTTACTTTTTAAATAAGAAAGAGGCAGAAAAAGAAGAAAAAAGAGTAATAAATAAAATCGAGGAATATAAAAGCAAGAATAAACTAATGGATATTGAGCATGATGTCCAATTCTATGTTGAGCAGATGAAAGAGCTCCAGACGAAATTAATAGAATTAGAAGCTCAAGCTAATATCATTGATATGATGGATGCATTTGTGAAAGATCCGTCGAATAAATATAATTTGGTGCCAGTTTTATTGTCAGCCCAAGAAGGAGAGAAAGGTGGTCCTTTGACTTCCTATAATGAGATTTTATTAGAGCGTGCACGTGTTATTCAGAACTCAAGTATAAATAATCCATTGGTCGGGACACTTACGGAGCAAGCGGATAAGCTACGTAAGAGTGTTGTGGAGACTATTGGTAATGCACGGAAAGGACTTCAAATATCTGTACGCGACGTGAAAGAGAAAGAGAAGCAGATTTATGAGAAGATGAATAGTTATCCCGTTGCGGAACGTCAATATGTAGAAATGAAACGTCAGCAAGAGATCATTCAAGGAGTCTATTTGATATTATTGCAAAAAAGGGAGGAGGCAGCTCTCATTTTGGGTCAAGCTAGAGATAAGGCAAGGATTGTGGATGCTGCCTATGTAAAAAGTAAGCCGGTTGGACCTCGTAAATTGTACGCTGCTATTGGTATGTTGCTATTGACACTTGTGTTAC
>ERZ826220.748-NODE-748-length-36473-cov-6.614696_pt1 | contig 36473 bp, 24 predicted proteins | sample MGYA00519927_ERZ826220 | MGnify/ENA primary metagenome ERZ826220 (study PRJEB31778, sample SAMEA3449225) | human gut metagenome | biome: human gut; feature: human-associated habitat; material: faeces | place: United Kingdom | collected 2010/2012 ... | reverse complement strand
AGGAATATGAAATTCAAAAGACCAGGATACAAAAACAGATTTCCGAATACCAGTCAAAGCTTGAATACAAGGCAGGTAAGCTTCAAGAAAAGGAGCAGGAACTGGAGCAGATGACAAAGAATATAGACCGTGTCGGTAGACTGGCGCAACCTTTCCGCAATCACAAGATAGATTTTGAGCCGCCACGGATCACTGGTAAACCTCCGATATTCGGTGTTGACAAATGGATTGAGGAGCAGAACAGGTCTATCGCCAGCCGATTCTTGAAGATTGTCCGTCAGATTGAAGAACGGTATCGAAAGGATGCCGAACAGCAAATACAAACGGTGCGGAATAATGCGTTGCTGGACTATCGGGAGTTTAAATGGCTGCAACAGGAGTATGCACGACTGACGGATCTCAACGACAATCAGACTGAACAGATGCAGACATTTCTTGACCAGCTGGCTGAGCCTTCTGTGCGGGAACGAATCTTCACCATCGCTGATGCTTTGATTGGCGGACAGCCTGTCGCTGTTTCATTCGGCGGAGGTGGTGGCAACGCCGACTCAGATCTTCGCTGGGACGGAAGAAGGCCGGATGAGGAGGAAGAGGCGTATAGGAGAAGGTGTTTAAAAACAGCTATAATAGTAGTAATGAGAAGTAGTAAATCGCGTGGACGAAATAGATAAAACAGTACTAATAATCTCTTATTGCATTTCATAAACTGATATTTATATCAGTATGTTTTGATGATTATCTTTTTATGTTTAACTTTGTGCTGTTAATCATGTAATATGAAGCAATATGGCAAAAATAGAATGCTCAAACCGATTGCGTGTAATTTTAGCTGAAAAAGAAATAACCAATCGTTGGCTGGCAGAACAGATGGGGGTTACAGATATGACTGTCTCACGATGGAAGACCAATAAGGTGCAGCCATCTATGGCTCAGTTTGTCGAAATCGCCCAACTGCTCAAAGTGGATATTAAAGACCTCATTGAGGCTGACTTTAATTATGATATAGAATAATGAAGAAGAAATACACATTTATAGATTTGTTTGCTGGATGTGGCGGCTTGAGTCTTGGTCTTGAACAAGCTGGTTTTGAGGTTGTATTCATGAATGAGATAGTTGAGACCTTTGCATCTACCTATTTGGCTAATCATAACCTTAAAGAAGGACAGTATTTTATTGGAGACATCAATGAATTGAATAAATGCTTAGATAAATATAGCGACATTCTCAAAACCCCGGATAAACCAATTACTTTGGTCTGTGGAGGGCCTCCTTGTCAGGGTTTCTCGATGGCTAATAGGCAGAGGATTATTGATGATCCCAGAAATCAACTTTATAAGGCTTATTTACAATTTCTTTCTGAGGTTAGACCGCAATTCTTCATAATGGAGAATGTAAAAGGAATGGCTAATAAGTTTGATGAAATAATTACCAATTTCAAAGAGTATTTAGGCGAAGAGTATATATATGATTACCGATTACTGAAGGTTCAAGATTTTGGTATTCCTCAAAATAGAGAACGCTTTATAATGATCGGAAATAGAATGGGGATTGATCCGAATGAGATATTCACAGAAATCGAACGGCATAAAAGGCCTCCATTTGTATTAAAAGATGCATTATATGGATTGCCGCATCTGGAAGCCAGAAAAGAAAAAAACAAAGGCGAATATGAATCTTTGGAATGTGGATTTACAGAACGTGATTTTTCATATCCCGATACTGATTTTTATCATTTTATTAATGGTGACAAGGTTATCACTAAGTTATATAACCATAAAAATAGGTATAATAATTTGCGAGATATAGAGATTTTCAGAAGATTGCCTCAAGGAGCAAATTCCTTACATGAATCCATACAAGATATAATGCCATACAAAAGGCGTAATAATATCTTTAAGGATAAGTATTTTAAACTTGATGAAAATCAGATATGCAAAACTATTACTTCTCATATGAAGTATGATTGCAACATGTACATTCATCCATGGGAAGCGCGTGGATTGTCACCGAGGGAAGCTGCCCGCATACAGACTTTCCCTGATGATTTTGTATTAAAAGGCCCTCAGAATTCCTGGTACGCACAAGTTGGCAACGCAGTTCCTGTGAAATTTGCAGAAGTAATCGGAAAGAGTATAATGAAATTTCTATGAGACATTTAGAACTATTTGCAGGTATAGGTGGCTTTAGGAGAGCAATGGATATTCTTACGAATGATCATATCATGGAGTTTCATTGTATCGGGTATTCGGAGATTGACTCTAAAGCAGAGGCAACTTATCGCTCTAATTATGCCATAGGAAAGGATGAGATTGTGATGGGTGATATTGTAAATTTTACAAGGATTAAAAAGCATATCAAATCTCTTCCAAAATTTGATTTACTGACAGGGGGATTCCCTTGTCAAACATTTAGTATGATGGGGAATCAAGCTGGATTTGAAGAGGATCGCGGGCAGATGTTTTTCCGTATAATGGATATACTGGCAATCAAGAGACCTAAGTATGTCCTATTAGAGAATGTCAAAAATCTTTGTAACCATGATAAAGGAAGAACATTTACACGAATAAAGAATGAATTGGAGTCGATCGGTTATCGCGTGTATGCAGATGTTTTTAATACAGTTGATTTTCATTTACCACAAACACGAAATAGGGTTTTGATATTTGCTACAAAAGTAAAAGTACCCAAAAGTTTTCAATTCTCTGCTAAGCTAATTGCGGAAGTGTTTGATAAGAAATATAAAGAGACAGGGCTTGTTCATTATGAAACAATTAATGATGTGTTAATGCAGGAAGTTGAATCCAAATATTTTCTATCAGAACGCATAAAGCCTACACTTCTTGCCGATGGGTCTTCAAATTTTAAGTCAAGGTCAGATATAAACAAGAAGATAGCCCGTCCGTTAACCGCTACAATGCATAAGATGCACCGTGCGTGTCAAGATAATTATTACAGCCAAGATTTCATAGAATCTCATGGTAAAATAAATCCAGTTGACACTATGACAAAGGAAGAGTTAGCCAAACTACCAATTCGTAAGCTAACACCTGAAGAGGCTTTTATGTTGCAAGGCTTTCCTGCAGAATTTGCTATAAAGGCCAGAGCGAATGGAGTTTCAGATGGTGTCCTTTATAAACAAGCAGGAAATGCCGTAAGTGTCAATACGATATATGCAGTATTGTATTATCTTATTATGAATAAAATAATTAAATAATAGAAGAAATGGAAGAAATAACTAAACACATAAATGATACTAATGCCAGTTATCGTCATGTGGGAGCCGGTGATGCCAAGAATACAGACCTGTTCTTAGACAATGATCATTTCGATATGTTTCGGGATTGCGGGGATCAAGTGACTGTAAGATTTGACAAGACAAACCTTACGCAAGCGATTCTGTTCATTGCATCTATTCTACCAAGGAAATTTGACCAATCAAGCAATCACTACGTTGTAAGTTATTCTAATGAATTTGTAATTGATCAGCTAGCGATACTTGATGCTTTGTTCAAAGAAGATGGCGTTGCTGTAAATACAATTACCCAAATTTGGAATGCCAGAAAAGATGTTCCGAAGAAAAATGGTGAGATAGACAATCGTTTTTATTTTAATAACTTACTTAAGGATATCGAATTTAAGGATCATAACGGTAATATTCAAACGACAAAGTTTACTATAAGAAATTATTTAGCAGGAGGCTTCTCAAATCTAAACATTAAGAAAGCCTTAGATGGGATATTTGATATAAGAATTGATAATGTAACAGAACCATATGATGATGGAAAAGAAGATGGATTAGAGGATATTGCCTTATCTTCATCAGAGTCTTATGACGAGTTTAGTCGCCAGATAATTTATTATGGTGCTCCCGGAACCGGAAAATCCCACAGCGTTAAATGCGAAATTAAGGCGTGGGAGGAGAAGGGGCGAGTTGTAAGAACCACTTTTCACCCCGACAGTGATTACTCCACTTTTGTCGGGGCATACAAGCCTACAACGGAAAGCGTGCAAAGGTATGACATCTACAACAAGCCTATGACAAAAGACGGACAGCCTGTGATGGAGCAGATTATCACTTACGAATTTGTGGCACAGGCTTTCCTGCAAGCCTACATAGATGCGTGGAAAAATAGAGAAGAACCGGAGTTCTTGATAATCGAAGAAATTAACCGAGGCAACTGCGCACAAATTTTCGGAGATTTGTTCCAATTGCTAGACAGAGGTGATGATGGCTATTCAGAATATTCTGTTCGAGCGGATAAGGATTTGCAAAAGCACCTTGCCAAAGCTTTTGCTGATGTGGCATTGGATAATTATCCGAAGGTGAAATCTGGCGAGGTTCTGATTTTGCCAAAGAATCTGTACATCCGTGCGACGATGAACACTTCAGACCAAAGTCTGTTCCCGATAGATAGTGCATTTAAACGCCGCTGGGACTGGAAATATGTGCCGATTGCAAAGGGAAATGACAATGGTGTAGAGTTGAATTGGGAAATCGCGATTGACAGTGAAAAATACGATTGGTGGACATTTATTGAGACCATCAATAAGCATATCTTTGGCACAACTAATTCGGAGGACAAGCAACTTGGATTTTTCTTTTGCAAGGCAAAGAATAATATAATCGATGCTGAAACCTTCGTAGGCAAGGTCATATTTTATCTATGGAACGATGTTTTTAAGGACTATGGATTTGATGGTTCCATCTTTGCGGACAAGGACGATATGGAGAATCCAAAACTTTCCTTTGATAAGTTCTATCTGCCAAATGGAAAGGTAAATAAGGATAAGATAAAAATATTCCTTACGAATCTTGAGTTGGAACCAACAGATAAAAGTATTAATCTCATTGATTCGAAAATAGAAATTAAAGTAAATGGGAATATTGCAAAATATATAAATGCCATCCCATATATGGCTATTGACGAATATGTTCGTTTGAATCCGCTCAAAACTGCTCAAGAAGTGATCGACGTATGGAGTCCGTTCAAAAAATATTCAATGAGATCATGGATTGTTTGCAATAAACAAGAGCATGATGAAATGGCTCCCAAATATGCGAATTATTCTTATGAAATAAAATGTGCTGACGGACAATCTTTGTGGGTAAACAAAGACGGCTGGATGCATCATCCTGAGAATCTGAGTCTTCGTGATACTATTGCTGAGTTCGTTGAAGCTGTAAATGAAGCAGAATTAGGAATAACCATTACGGAAACAGCCATTTAACTATGCGCATCCTTATCGAAGAATATCAATACGAAGTGGCAGCCGTGAAAGACATCCTTCATGGCATTGACCCATTGACTGACATTGAAGGCAAAGTCTCAATACACTATGTGGGCTATTATTATAACAGCCTCTTGAAAGACTGCATATTCATTCTTCCCAAGGTGTTGCTTCGAGGAGGTGATAATCCGACGGACGGGCCGGAGCTGGTATTCGGCAAGTATAAACCAGAAGATATTGCAAATCTTGATGAGAAGAATCCGCTCTCTCAACAGGAGCGGGATTTCATCTACAAATTCGCAGTATGGATTTATCGGGCGATTGTAGTCTATAAAAATGACAAGCGAAATGACAGTTCCATTATATATCATGCTCAAATTGCGCAAGTAAACAAAGGTCAGCGCAGACTAAGTAATACCTATTTGGACATACTGCTGTCTTTGTTACAGTTCAACCGGGAAAATCGGAATTTTTTCTTTTTTATATTAAAGAACATTCATTCCGGTTTCAACAAGATCAATTGGACCCGGACAATAGGGATGACGACGGCTATCGTGCAAAGGAATCGCCCTGTCTATCTGAACCCTGTAAACAAGAAGAGGAAAATAAATTTCGATGAGGAGCTGTTGGTGATTTTCTTCTCCATATTGAATTATATAGGAGATACTTACGGATTCTCTAAGGAGATAGATTGCCAGTTCGACTTGATTACAGGAAAGCTGTTCGAGACTTACCTAAAAGGTTATGGCAAGACAAGACTTCTGCAAATCAAGTACAAATATTTTTCAGATAAGGCCCTGGAACTTTGGCATCTTTGCTTTGCTTTCTTTGATGAGGTGCGACAAGTGTTCATCAATACGGAACAGAAAGAATATCTGCTTGTCAAGAGTTTCTATGTCGTATTTGAAGCCATCATTGATGAATTGATAGGAGACAAACCATTGCCGGATGGCATGGACAAAAGACAGGAAGACGGGAAGATTGTCGACCATCTGTTTACGGCTCAAAGTCTGATAGACAGGGATGACAAACAGACCTATTATATAGGTGACAGCAAATATTATAAGATGGGGCATGAACTTGGTCCGGAGGCCGTTTACAAACAATACACATATGCTCGGAATGTGATACAGTGGAACCTGGACATCTTTAATAATGGTGGACAGACAGATTCCGGTGTAAAATTGCGTGACGATGTGACTGAAGGGTATAATGTCATCCCCAATTTCTTTATCAGTGCAAAGGTTAGTGAGAGTTTCGATTACTCGGACGATGGCATAGATAAGACTGACCGCAGGCACAACAAGTACAAAAAGGTGCAGTTCAAAAACAGATTGTTCGACCGTGACACTTTATTGCTGTTCCATTATGATGTGAACTTCCTTTTTGTGCTGTCATTGTACGCACGCGACAATACCACGCAAAAAGCCAAATGGAAGCAAAGCATCAGAGCCAAATTCCGCAAGGAAATACAGGAATGGCTGCAGACGGATTATGACTTCTACGCTATGCAGGCGCATCCTGGCGTTGATGCAAAGAAGTACATCAAAGAACATTTTCAGGATGTGTTAGGAAAAATCTACACCCCATTCAAGAACGAAACAGTATTTTCCTTGGCCTTAGAATCGAAAAATCCGGAAAGTGTAGCCATAAGGACTGAATTGGGAAAGTATTTCTATATTAAAGAACTTGCACTTGGAGACGATCCTATATCGGCCATTAATGCCGCCAAAGCAGAAGTTCATGCTATGATTCCTGCCGAGCCGTCAAAGGATGGCGTTCTCATGGTAATGATGGAGGACTATGATGCCAAGTCCGTTAAATTTGCCGATGGCCGCATTGCTATAGGTTTGAAGATGACAGATGAGTCTATGAGGATTCTGGAGAATATCCAATCTATTGGGTTCATCCTGTTCCATATAAGAAAGGATGAAGGACAGCATATGTTCGCCTTGACATCTCCATGCGAAGTCCGTCCTCAAACCTTACTTGAAGGCTCCCTTTATAGAAATATTAATACTGCCAGTCTTTATTTGCTGGTATCTTTTGATCCTTCTACGGAATTGGAATCATCTTCCATTCATTCTTCCAAGGCACTTTGGACCAGACAAACTAGATATGATGCGCAATATGAGATAATAAATAGGTTATTAGATTAGCAAGTATTAAGAGACTTCAGCACTGGATTTTGTGTAATATATAAAAATTGTGAATATGACATTTGAAGATTATAAGCATCTCATTGCGGGTGACGAACATAGAACACTTGAACTGAAGAAGAGCACAGGAGAATTGATTGATGGGATGCATACCGCATGTGCTTTTTTAAATACTGATGGGGGTTGGCTGATTTTCGGGGTAACTCCAACTTCGTTAAAGATTGTCGGTCAACAAGTGACAGATAACACACAAAGGGAAATAGCGAATGCATTAGGCAAGTTGGAACCCGCTGTAAATATTCTTGTTGACTATGTGGAAGTTCCAAATTCTAAAGGGAACAAACTTATCTGTATGCATTTTGACGGATATACCTTTGGTTGTAGGCCATATACATACGATGGCAGGCCATATTATAAGGTTGAAAGCACCACGAAGATTATGCCACGAGAAATGTTTGAAGAGCGATTGAGAATGAGCAGGCCCTCTTTTTATTCGTGGGAACAGCAAGTTGCATCCGGTATAAGTGTCAGTGATCTTAGTGAACAGCGAATACGTGGGGCAATCCGACTTGGTGTTGAGGGCGGGCGAATAAATCCATCGGCAATGACTGAACCAATTGAGATGGTTTTGGACAAATTACAGCTTTTATCTGATGGAAAGCCCAACAATGGCGCATTAGCCTTATTCGGGATCAATATTAATGATGCTCGGTTTAATTTGAGAATGGCCAGATTCCGCGGCGTCGATAAAAACGAGTTCATTGATAATCAAAAAGTAAAAGGCAATTTTTTTGAGCTGCTTGATGCCGGAATGGCATTCTTCTTTAAATGGCTTGCCCTAAGCGGAAAGATCGTCGGGTTATATCGGGAGGAACACCTTGAAATTCCATATGAGGCACTTAGGGAGGCTTTAATTAATGCCTTATGCCACCGAAATTATGAACAATACAATATTTGCATCGGAATTGCTATATATGATGACCGCATTGAGATAGAAAGTCCCGGCAAATTCCCGCCTCAGATTACTCCTGAAAATATAAAATTGGAACATGGGTCATTTCCGCATAATCCTATCATGGCGGATTTCTTGTTCAAGACTACATTTTTGGAAAGTTGGGGCTCTGGAGCAAGACGTATAATTGATGCTTGTAAGGCTCAAGGTCTCCCGGAACCGACATGGGAAGAAAGAACAGGATATGTTGTATTGATTTTAAATCGACCTTCCAAAAAAACATTGGAGCGGATAGGTGGCATCCAAGTTGGACCTAAGTTCGACCTAGGTTCAACCCAGGTTCGGTTGCTTGTTGAAATGTGTCCAGAAGGATATTTATCCGTCCCGGAGATGATGAATTACCTTGGGATTAAGAGTAGAAAGAATTTTAGGGAAAATTATTTGAATCCAGCTATTAGAGCAGGTGTAATAGAAGCCAAGTATCCAGATTCTCCGTTCCACCCTAAGCAGAGGTATAAGCTTACTAAAGCAGCGTATCTTTGGAAACAAAACCAATAGGTATTTTGCTTCACTTCTTTATTCTTATAGAAACAATGGGTATGGATCAACTTACAAAAGAACAAAGACACCGTTGTATGTCAGCAATAAAAGACAGAAATACGAAACCGGAATTGCTGGTAAGGAAGTTTTTGTTCAGCCGTGGGTTTCGGTATAGGTTGAATGATCCAAGGCTTCCCGGACATCCGGATCTTGTACTTCGGAAGTATCGGACGGTCATCTTCGTGAACGGTTGTTTCTGGCACGGGCATGAAGGGTGCAGGTATTATGTACTGCCCAAGACTAATGTGGAATTCTGGCGGAATAAAATAGAGCGAAATAGAATTAGAGACAAGGACGAACAGCGGAAACTTGCATCCATGGGCTGGCATTGCATCACGGTTTGGGAGTGCCAATTGAAATCGAAAGTTCGTCAGCAAACCTTAGACGCATTGGTTTATACACTATGTCATATTTACCTAGAAGATAGAAGAATCAAGCTATATAAGCCTGTTGGAGAAGATATTCAAATTGTTGCAGAAACAAAGCCTAAATATAGCAATAAATCATAATAATTTTTTCGTACATAATAACTGATGGATAAAATAAATTTAAATTTTGATCATTGCTTTGGTATTACAAAGCTTTCACAGGAATTGTCTTTTGAAGGAGAGAGTGTGGTGCTTATTTATGCACCTAATGGTTTAATGAAGACTTCCTTTGCTAAAACGTTGCAATTATATGGGCAAGGCAAGGTGGATAAAATTAAAGATGTGGTAGAAGATATTGTTGGAAGCATAGATATAAAGGATGAACATGGTAATGTCGTATTACCGGCATCAATATATGTATCAAACTGCGAAGAACCTGATTCTGAAACCCCGAAAAACATCACATCATTCCTTGCAGACAGTGAGTTAAAACAGCAATATGATGATATCCTAAAAAACTTGTCCGAAAAGCAGAAAGCATTATTCAAAGAGATTAGCGACCATGCAAGAAGTTCTGATATTGTATCAGAATTTATTCGAACATTCTGTGAAGGCAAGCCAAGTCTTTTCTATGCCAAGTTTGAGGAAGTGATGGCAGAGGTTGTGGAAAACGAGATTTGCTATGATTTTAAATATAACAGCATTTTTGATAAGGATGGTAAAGTCAGAGCATTCATTGACAGCAATCGTGATGTCCTAAAAGATTATTCCGATAAATACCAAGCCATATTACAATCTTCGAAACTATTCAAGCAAAATAATGGTAAAACATTTGGCACTTACCAAGCCTCTGAATTATCAAAATCTGTTGCAGACAATGCATTCTTTGAGGTTAGCCATAAAATTGTATTGGGAGATGGGGAAACCACAATAGACTCATCAACGGCACTTGCAACTTTAATAAACGAAGAACTTTCAGGTATACTGAACAATGCTGCAATTAAAAAAGCATTCGAAAAGATTGATAAAAAAGCCAGTGCTAACGATTCTTTACGACAGTTCAAAGAGATAATCGAAAGCCATCCAGACTTGGTAGACAAATTGCTTGATTACGATAATTTTCATAAAGAAGTATGGAAAGGATATTTTGTCAAATTTAAAGGTCTGGCCGACAACTTACCTGTTGCTTATCAACAAGCCAAACCCACGCTAGACTCCGTGCTTCAGCAAGCGGCAGGCCAAAGAACTGCTTGGGAAAAGACGATAAGTATTTTCAATAGAAGATTTTCTGTTCCTTTTGAGGTGAAAATCAAGAATCAGACGGATCTTTTACTTAACGAGGAGGCTGCAGCATTGTCGTTTGAATACAGTACGCAAACAGGTCAAAAAGAAATGGAGTCAAAGGTACTAGAAGAAATCGTCTTAAGTAAAGGTGAACTTCGTGCGTTCTACACCTTACAATTACTTTTTGCTATCGAAAAGATGAAACATGACGGAGGACAAGAGAACATTCTTGTATTCGATGATATTTCAGATTCTTTCGACTACAAAAATAAATACGCGATAGTTGAATATCTTAGTGATTTGAAAGATGACGCGAGATTCAAGGTGATCATCCTTACCCACAATTTTGATTTCTATCGAACTATATCCTCTCGTCTGCAAGTTAAAAGAAATAGCACATATATGGCTTATAAGAATGACAATGGCGAAATCAAGTTCCATCAAGCAGAATATTTGAAAGAACCATTCAAACTTATAAAGAATAATGCAGATAAGCCGGAGTTCTTTATTGCCTTAATTCCTATGGCACGTAACCTTATTGAATATACAAAAGACATTACAACAGGTCAGCCCAAATCTGATTATTTAAAATTAACCTCATGTCTTCATGTCAAAACCGAAACTATAAGTTTGACAGTCAACGATATTGAGCAAATCTTACGTAATAACATAGATGTGCCTAACTTGCCGACAGAGAACACAGCTTCCAACATAAAAGATTATATTTACAACATAGCGGAGAACCTCTGCAGCAAACCAACTATAGATGAAATACATATTGAGAACAAGATTGTCTTTGCTGTTGCCATAAGGTTAAAAACAGAGGATTATATGATTTCTAAATTAAAACAGGTTATGCCGATTGAGGATTTCAATAATTTTTATAGCAACATTAAATCGAATCAGACTTCTGTACTAACAAAAAAATTTGACGAGTTATGTTCATCAACTAATGACATACAATTGCTGGTGAAAGAGGTCAATTTAATAACACCAGAAAACATACACCTTAATAGCTTCATGTTTGAGCCACTTGTTGACATGTCGGTATGGCGATTGAAAAAACTATATCAAGATATAAAGCTACAATTGGTGTGATAGGGTTTACAACTTTCTTATCACAATCCTATTCTATTAAGTCGTATGATTGTGTGCGCACATCTTATATCTACTTGGAAGATAGAAGAATGATTGATTGAATAGATGTACTAATGGTCGAAGAAGTGGTTATAGTAGAATGTAACAGTACTTATTATAAATGCTTATTTGAATACTAGACATATATTCATTTGAAATGTCCAAATAGAAACGCAACGTTTTAGTGTTACCGGCGTCATGCCCAAACCATGAAAAACACTGCGGGGGCCGCCTAACGGCGGGGGCGCAAAGCCCCCGGGAGTGTCCGACAGCAATACAAAAAACAAAAAGGGAGACCGCCGTCTCCCAAAGATTAGCTAATTTTGTATTGCATTATGTCAAATCAACTAACCGAGGCACAAAGATACGCAATTTATCTTGGCCTGAAAAGAAAATGGAGCAAAAGCCGCATAGCGGCCGAAATAGGAGTGTCGAAATCGACTGTCAGCCGCGAGGTTCGCCGCAACTCGAAGCCCGACGGCAGCTACGTGTGGAAATATGCGCAGGCCAAGTGCGATGAACGCAGGCACGGCTTCACGGGCAACCACCGCAAGCCGGACGAGTTGTGGTGGCGCATCGACCGCATGATAGAGGAAGACTGGTCGCCCGGGCAGATAGCCGGCGTTCTGCGCAAGGAAGGCATAAGCATATGCAAGCAGACCATCTACAACCACGTCCATGCCGACAAGACGGGGAAACTGGCCGGGCACATGCCGCATGAGCTGAAGTACAACAGGCGTGCGAGGCAACATCGCCCGACCAAGGCGACCAACATCGCCAACCGCACCAGCATCCATGAGCGCCCGGCCGAAGCCGACGGCAAGCGTTTCGGCGACTGGGAGATGGACACGATAGTGGACGCGCACGGCCATGCCATCCTCACGCTGACGGAGCGTTCCACGAACTTCATCCTGATGGAGAGGCTCAAGGAAGGGCGCAAGGCCGTTCCGACGGCAAAGGCCGTGCTCAGGCTGCTCCTTCCATACAGGAAGCACGTCAAGACCATCACGACAGACAACGGGTGCGAATTCGCAGCACACATGGAAATAACAAAGGGGCTGGCCGTCAAGGGGGAAGGCAACGCCGTTGTCTACTTTGCCGACTCGTATTCCGCATGGCAGAAAGGTGCGATAGAGAACGCCAACAAGCTTATCAAGAAGTACATACCTAAAAAGGCCGACTTCAGTGACTATACCGACCGATACATCAAGAAAGTGCAGTACAAACTCAACTCAAGGCCAAGGGAAAAATTAAACTTCGACACGCCAAAATGCAGGTTCTTCAATTTCTTTGAGTAATTTTGCATTTGCTGTTGGACTCTACAGACATATATTCATTATGAATTGGAAAAAGTTTTATATTTTTGAATAAGAATGTTCTATTTATAATAGTAAAAATATTAATATGGATAAAGAAACCCTTTCAAATCATATTTCTACTTTAGGAAAACGTGATTTTGCAATAGCTTGCCGAATCGTTTTAGAAAAAGTGTTTGGTTTTAATGTTGTAAATGTAGATGGACCTAGAGATGGAGGATCGGATTTTACAAGTTTTGCAGATGATGGTAAAAGGCGTTGTGTTGGTATTCAAATTACTACGCAAAAATCGGATATTAAAAATAAAGCATATCGTGACGCTAAAAAATGTTTAACTAAATTGGGCTTAAGTAGATTCTTCTTTTTATCTACTTATCGGCTTTCAGAGGAAGATTCTAGAAAAATAGAGCAAGAAATTGAGGATGAATTAGATGTAAGAACATCTGTGTATGATTCTTCTGTCATAGCAGGTTTTTTAATTAAAAATTCACTAGTTGCAGAGTTCTTAGATGAAACAGGTTTCCCTGATTTGCGTCAAGCGTATCACTCAACAGTTGATTATAAGCAAATGGTATTGCATAGTTATACTCTTTTGTCTAGTGATGCAAAAAATATGAAGGAACAAATATATGAAGATACTATTTTACTCGTCATTTCAAGTAGAACTGAAGGAATGACACAAGAAGAAATTGTTAATGAGACTATAAATTTATTGACTCTTACTTCAATAAAGGAAGATCGTATAAAAGGACGTATTGATGCTCTTTTAGCTAAATCTAAAATAAGGAAGCAAAACGGCTTGTTTTACATATCTCCAGAGTCTAAGCAAGAAATAGAAAATAGACAAATCCTTTATGAAAAAGAACTTGAGACATTGTCTGCAGCACAAACAGACATTATGAGAGAATTTTCTATTGAGTGGACTATAGATGATGCTAGATTAACTTCAGTTTGGATTGCAAATACATATTTGGCAAGCCAATTATCAACATTAGAAAAAGTTGACGCTCCTTTATCAAAAGATTTATATAAGCATATAGATGATAATGGTATCAAGAGCTTAACATATTTTTTAATTAAAGAGAAAAAACTATCTCAGGATATATCATCAAAGGTCATTGAATCATTTATATCAATATCAGCAGGGCAACCTTTGATGAAAAAATTAACTAGTGCTTTTGTCTATGTAGCGTTAGAAGGTAAGAATCCAATGACATCTTGTCGTGCATTAGGTGTTAATAGATGGAGCCAATTTAAGCTATTGATGGAACCAACGATAGGTATACCTGTGTTATGTTCGTTTTTCTTTAAATCATCTGTCAATAGAATTTTTGATAATGCTATAAATGCTTTCAAACAGTCACAAGAATTGGGAATACCAATGTATGTATCTTATAATTATATTAAAGAATGCGCTGGACATTTGCATATGGCAAGGAGGTATGATGGCTTAGAGTTAAATCCTGATGAAATGATTTATTCATCAAATGCATTTGTATCGCATTATTATTCTCTTAAGAAGCAAGGACTTGAGCTTCCAAATACATATTTGGATTATCTGGCATTATTTAGTTCAGCCATAAAAATAGAAAAAGAGTATAAGGATTGGATAAGATCGATGATGTCTGATATACAATCGTTATTTACAAGAAAAGGTGCTGCTACATATATTGATATTCCAATGTATGATTTATCTGATTTAAAAGATATTGAAAATGAGTATGCTGTCTATTTGGCTGAAAATGGTATAGAGAAGTCAAAAAGCTTATTGACTAATGATGTGATAACAATTAAATTCACAAAGGAGCTATGTTCAAAGGGGGATCATTGGATGATTTTGACAAATGACAAGACTCTTGTAAATGTTTCTAAGGAATGTGCGAATGAGGCTTGGATAACTAGTCCATATTTATTTTTAGACATGGTTGAAATGACTAAACCTATGGATGAAAGAAAAGTATTGTCTTTAGTCCATTCCGTAGCTAAGTATAGTGAATCAACATTAGCGGTTGGAGCTAGAATTATAGATAAAATAGTTTTTTATGCATCTGATAAAATGCAAGATTGGCAATTTAAAAAGGAATTAGATATTTTTAAAGAAGAAATGATTAGAAATTTATCAATAGACGCTACGGCTGATATTGTAAAGGTGGATAAAATGACAGATGAATTCTTACTAAAACATAGTATATCTATGAAAGTTGAAGGTGAAACTGATGTTGAAATGGAAACTTTTGTAGAATAATAATAGTTTATTTAAATTATGAATTTGTTTGTCACATATGTTCCTCCAGTCGTATTTGATCGTCTCGGATAGTGCGGTTTGTTTGTGCAAATTTCATTGTGATTTGACTAATAGTTTGAAATTCAATATGCAAGCAATTCTTCAACGAGGAGGAATACTGATCCTTATTTGAATAGATCAAATAATTAAGCACTGACGGGACAACTTGTTTATCCCGTCGGTGTTTTATGGTGCCAAAGAGACATATTTAATATCAAACTTTTGTAAAACACAAACAAGGATTAAAAATATTTGTCCTACAAAAATAATTGTGAAAACGAATCCGTCTTAATTAACGAGTTTATCACTTTTGCTCCTATTGCAACGCCAACATAAAGTTTGTAGATTCTCTGGCAACGTTTTGCCCCCCCCTTAAATACAGGAATAATACGGTCTATTTCCAATAACAGATGTGGCTCATCCTCTAAAGAAGCTCCACAACAAACACACTTATATCCATCCCTCCTTTTTATCTGTTCTCTTAAATTGTTTGTCATCAGTTGCCTTTGGCACACCATTGAATTTTTCTTTTCAATAACGGATGCTATATAATGGACAAATTTTTCCAAAGTCGGCACATCAAAATCCACAGTACATTCCAAAGAACTATTGCCACCGGAACTCACATACAAAAACCGATAAGAAGGATAATATTTATCTTCAATATCGAATGGCCGAATCCCAAGTTCACGATAGAGCCGATTCATACTGAAAAGCATGATAAGCGTAGGAACTTCAGTATGTACGGACTTTATCAATGCCTCGCGCTCCGCGATGTACGATTTCTTACCCTGTTCGATAGCTGAAAACCTGTTTACCAAATCTTCATGGAAAGCTAGGCTATCTTCATTGCAACTGATTTTAAAGTATTTGCATATATATTTAAATGGTTGATTCCTTGCATTAGCACAGACCTGTCTTGAACAATTATAGATATTGTCTGCCTGTAAATTCAATTCGTTACAATCCTGAATATTTTCCTTTATAGAAACCTTCATCTGGAGAACTTTCGAGATGAAAAATAGACAAACAGAAACAAACAATAACAACCATAAACTATCGCACATACTATCGCAGCAACGCATACAGCAACCCCAATATAATATAGCAAAGCTATTAACGGCAAGACTATTAATGCCATGATTAAAAGTAATGCACTTATTCCTCTCATTAATCTTAAATCATCTAATAAATATTCCGATAGTTTCTACAAAATTAATTGATTTCATCTAAGTTGTAAATATGATCGTGTCCCGAATACGTAAAAACGGACCCGTCGGGCGGTCTCACGGCTTTCGCACCGCTCTCTTACGGACATGGGTCGGCATAAATACGGACGATATACCAAAGCGGAGGAACATAATCGATCGGCATCCGCCGACAAGTCATGCGTCGAGCTGCTCGAGGAACCGGGATTCGCAGCAATGCCTGACAATCGTCGGGACTGAGGAATTGTTCTGCAAAAAAGTGTTCTTTGGCGACGCAACAGAATGCCCGAAATATAGCTCCGTGTAAGCCACGATTCCCAAATACCTTGTCGGCGGGCTATTCCGGTGACGATCGGGCCGGTTCGGCCGCTACGACTCGAATGCAGCCGCGACCTGCCTGAGATAATCCGTGATCGGCAAGTGCTGCGGACAGATTTTCTCGCATTTGCGGCAAGCGATACACTCGGAAGCCTTTCCACGGGTACCCGCATAAGTCTCGTAATAGGCTCGCTGAATCGAAAAGCCCCGGTTGAGCGACTGCTTTTCGGCATTGAACAGCGCGAAATACTCGGGAATGGCGATCTGCTTCGGACAGCCCGGCACGCAATAGCGGCATGCCGTGCACGGGATGGCTATCGAGCGACGGATAATCCCGACGGCCTCGGTCACGACGGCTCGCTCCCTGTCCGACAGAGGCTCGAAACTCTGCATATAGGACGTATTGTCCAAAAGTTGCTCCAGAGACGACATGCCGCTGAGAACCATCATGACGCCGTCGAGGCTTGCCGCGTAGCGGATGGCCCACGACGCCGGCGAAAGATCGGGCCTCAAGTCGCGGAAAAGCCGCTCGGCCTCGGCCGGAACACGAGCCAGCGCGCCTCCCTTGACGGGCTCCATCACCACGACCTGTTTGCCGTGACGGCGAGCCACCTCGTAGCACATGCGCGACTGAATGCTCTCGTTGTCCCAGTCGAGGTAGTTGATCTGCAATTGCACGAACTCCGTTTCGGGGTGCGCCGTCAGGATCTCGTCCAGCAGTTCGGCCCGGTCGTGGAACGAAAAGCCGACGTGGCGAATGCGGCCCTCGGCCTTCTTGCGGGCGACAAAGGCGAAACTGTCGAGCCGCTCGGCAGTCGCATAGTTCGTGCCGTTGAGACTATGCAGCAGATAGTAGTCGAAATAATCGACTCCGCACTTGACCAGCTGCTCGCCGAAAATACGCTCCTGATCGTCTTCCTTTTTCAGAAACATCGTCGGCAGTTTCGACGCCAGCGTGAACGAATCGCGGGCATGGCGTTTGACAAGCGCCTCGCGCGCCACGCACTCGCTCGTAAAGTCATGATACATGTAGGCCGTATCGAAATAGGTGAAGCCCCGCTCGATAAAAGCGTCCACCATCCGTTCGACCTGACGCATATCCACCGCACGGTCGTTCTCGGGCTCGATGAGCGGAAGACGCATCATTCCGAATCCCAGTTTCCCGGCCATGTCTATCTACGGATTAAGCGGTTGATAAAAAGCCATCCCCCGAGAATCTGAAGCAGCATGCCGGGAATTCCGATACGGAAATCCTGTACGGCCATATGCCAGCTGCCGGTCAGAGCCCACTCGCCCAGCGTGCCGGCAACCTGATAAAACGCTACCACAGCGGCAAGCAGCCCGAGCGACGCCTTGCGAAAACGAGCGGCAGCGAAACCGGCCGCTCCGGCCAGAAGCACGGATTTAAGCCCGATAGCGGGCAAGACCGCCGCTGCGGGCATGCCGAAAAGCGCCGAATTCAGCCAAGGCGACGCGACGGCCGTCAGAAGTCCCACGCGCCAGCCGTACTTATAAGCACCGACAAGCGTAAAGAAATAGATCGGCAGCCACCGGACGCCGCCCAGAGGGAACAAATGGCACAACTGCGGAAGAAGCACGTTGCCTGCCACGAAAAGGAATGCGGTCCAATAGGTCTTTGCCTGGCCGTATCCCAACGAATAGAGTTTTACAGTAGTCGTTTGCATATCTGCATATATTTGATTGGTTCGTTCTAAAAACGGATATTCGCTCCGGCCATGACCGTCGCCCGAGGCATCGGAAAGCCGGCGACCGTCTCGTACCTCTGCGCCAGCAGATTTTCTCCCCGAACCCAAAAGCCGAGCCAATCGGCCGCACGGAACGAGCCTCGCACGTTCCACAATACGAAATTTTCCGTAGCATAGTCGCCCGTGTCACCGAGCTTTACTTCGGTATAAAGATCTGCAACGTATTGAACGCCCGACGAAACATTCCACCGCCCCTTCGAGAACGTCGCCCCGGCATAGAGCTTGTGTTCGGGCGAAGCCAGCACGGGCCGCTGCATGTGCAGATAGCTGTAGTTGGCATCCAGCGACCACGACCTCGAAACAAGGCAGGAAGCCTCGAACTCGACGCCCGCATTCCGGATCCGCCCGGTATTGACGTTCATGGGACGTCCGCCGACCGGCATCCGCACGATCAGGTTCTCGCCGTCGATAAGAAAGACGTTGACTCCGTAAGAGAGACGTCCTCCGAACGGTTGCTGGGAGAAAGAAAGCTCGTAGCTCCACAGCCGCTCGGGCTTCAGGTCGGGATTGGCCGGAGGAAACATATACAACTCGCGGATGGTGGGATAACGAAATCCTTTGGCTGCCGAAAACTTGAGCAGCGCGCGACGCGGCAGGACGAACGACAATCCGGCCTGCGGCACCCACTCCGTACCTACGTGCGAATGATGATCGAGGCGCAGCCCGGCATCGAAAGTCAGCCAGCGGGTCAGGCTTTGGCGAAAATCGACATACCCCGCCGTTTCATGCTGTATCTTGTCCGCCTGCATCTCGCGCCCGCCGCCCCCGACCGGCTGATTCCACGCCTCGCCGCCGAAACGGAAATAGTCCACACCCACCGTCAGGCGATTTCCCTCGAACAGCCGGACGCTCTGATACCACGACAGGCCCAGCATGTCGTCGCGCGAACGGAAGCGATAGTCCAGCGGCCGTTCGTCGGGATGATACCCGTCGTTGATCCAATGTTTTCCCCAGTTATAGAAAAAGCTCAGGGTTCCAGAGGTTTTCTCGTACCGGTTCTCCAGCGCGAGCGAAGTCATGCCGCGGGTTATCCGCTGATCGTTGTCGATCAGCGGATCGAACGTCTCGCCGGGATTCGAAGCGTTGAAATGGGTCACGTTCATGTCCGCCCATGCGTTCCAATGGTCGGAAATTTCATAGCCCAGCTTGGCATAGCCGCCGTACTGCTCGAAGCCCATGTTCGCCCGATGCCCGTCGGTCCGGTTGTAAGAGCCGCTGACGACGCTCGTGAAGCGTCCCTTGCGTATCCGGTTGGTCAGTTCGGACTGCAACGTATTGTAAGAACCGTAGCCGGTATGCAAATAATTCTTCACGCCGTCCTCGCGCATCTTGCGCGTGACGATGTTCACGACTCCGCCCATAGCGTTCGAGCCGTAAAGAACCGATGCCGGACCGCGCAGCACCTCGACCCGCTCGGCCATCAGCGACTGGTATGCGTCCGATATCGGATGGCCGAACAGCCCCATATACTGCGGGTGACCGTCGATCAGCACGAGCATCCCGGTCGTCGGAACGCCCGATTGCGCCGGACCGCCTATGCCGCGCAGCGACATCTGGCCGGCCGCTCCGCCCGAAACGCCGTAACCCATGATGCCGCGTCCGGTGGAGAACAGCCCCGGAATCCGCTCCGAAAGAATCGGCAGCAGCGAAGGCATGTTGGATTGCTCGATCCGCCGCCGGTCCACAACGGAAACGGTCATCGGCAGATGCCGGATATCGGTCTCGCTGCGAGTGCCGGTCACGACCACCTCCCCCAGATCGTGCGCCGGTCCCGGCAGCGCATCGGGCTCCGTCGCCGCCGCACGCGCCAGACCGACGAAAGGAATCAGGCACAGCGTCCAAATGATCGAATGACGTTTTTTCATAGAGCCGTCAACAACTGTCTGCTCAACGGAATTCAGCCCGAACGGGAACGTATCCGGTCTCGAAAACCCTCGTTTCACGCACGCCACGTTTTCCGACCGCCGATTTTCCGGTACAAAAATAAAAAAGACCGACGAAACATCGGTAGACGCATTACAGAAAAATCTACCCCGATTCCTGATTCACAAGCCCTACGCCTCCGATGTCCCGCATCCGGCGCATGCGAATCGGTTCGGAACAGGCCGGTCATCGCGTATCCCGGACCTCCGGTCCAGCATCCTTTTTCCGGGCGCATCGCAATACCCGGCCGTTCCTTTCATCCGCCCCTACCCCGGCCCTTGGAATGTCGGACGCAATGTATCATATTGCAAGGAAACGATGTGCCGAACTCTCCTCGAAAGATGAAAAAACTTCCGCTCGCCTGCCTTCTGCTGACGCTCTACGCCGGAATCCCCGGCTGCAACGACCGACCGGACCGGCAATCGCTGCAAAACATCGAAGCCTTCGCCCGCATGTACGGGCTCGTCCGATGGTTCCATCCGTCGGACGAGGCGCAGCGGGTCGACTGGAACCGATTCGCGCTGTACGGAGTAGAACGGGTGGCAGCATGCGAATCGACCGAGGAGCTGGAGAGGGAGCTCGAACGTCTGTTCCGGCCGCTCGCTCCAGGAATCGGCTTTTCGGACCACGGGCGGGACGAGGGACTGCCTGCCCGCATAACGCCTCCCGACACCTCCGGCAGGCCAGTCGTGGCATGGCAGCACAAGGGCGTGGACACGGAAACGGCCGTTTTTCTCGACGGACAGATATTCAACGGCGACTATATCAGCAAGCGGACGAACCGGCCGCTTGAGTACCGCAACGACAAGCGACTGGTACTTTTCGGCCAATTGTTTCCGGCGGCCGATTACGGCGACCACGAAATCAAGGTCAGGGCACGCATCCGGAAAAACGCGCCGTCGGACGATCTCCGTCTCTCCTTCAAGGTGGCCACGAGACCGCAGTGGCGGGATGTCGTGCCGTTCGGTCCCGATGCCGACCGGTGGCTCGTTCAAAACGACGGACAGTGGGAAACCTACGCGCGCAGCTTGTCGGTCGCCGCCGAAAATCGAGGAGAGGCCATCCGATGGGGCATATACGCCGACGGAGAAGGCTCCTTCTCGGTCGGGGCGATCGAGATGGAAAACCTAAAAACGGGCAAAAAATCGCCTTCCCCGGTTTACGAAAGCCGTAGCTACCGGTATCGGACCGACTCTTCGGGAAGATACGACATCCGGGTGTACGACCTGCTTCCGGCCCGCATGCAGCTTTTCGATGGACACGCCTCGTGCGGCGAATACCGGTCGGAACGGCTGACCGAGGGGCTGTATGCTCACGCACCGCTGGCACTATACGACACACGGAGCGGAACCTATCCGCCGGGCGATCCGGAAACACTGGAGGACCTCCTCCGCGCGACGGAATCCGCCGCACCGTCGGATCGCGCGAAAATGTATGCCGACCCCATCGTGGCATGGAATGCGATAAAATATTTCGGCCCCTATCTTGCGGAAATGCGGCTCGACTGGGACGAGGAACTGCGCAAGGCGCTGTCGCGGGCTTCCCGCTGCAAGCGATACGACCTGAAACCGCTGCGACTGATGATGGCACAGATCGAAGACGCCCATGTACATTACGTCGAGCCTGCCGCCAGCCAAGTCCGGGAGCGCTTTTTACCGCTGCAAGTCCGTAAAATGGAAAGGCTGATTGTCGTGACCGACTCGAAAGACTCTTCGTTGCGAAAGGGCGATATCGTTCGGACGGTCGACGGAGCGGATGCGAGGAGATGATCTCCGAAGGCCCTCACTTCAAAGCATGGATGGCAGCAAGAGAATGGCAGTGCCGTCCGGGGCAGGGTCGGATTACGCTCGAAATCGAGCGCGAAGGCCGCCGGCGGACGATTACGACGCATTGCCTGAAAACGCCCGAGTACGCCGAATGGCTCCGGTCGCTGCGGCAGCAGCGGCCGAGCCGGTGGATAGACGGTCGCACGCTCTATCTGAATCTGGCCTGTACCGGACTCGACGAGGCAAAAGAGCTGTTGAAAAACCGGCAGCCGGGACAGACGGTAATCGCGGATATGCGCAACGGTATCGGATTTCTGTTTCAAGACCTGATCGCCCCGCTCTGCCCCGACGTCCGCTGGTCTTTCCGACAGGGGACTTCGCTGGTTCCCTGCCCCACGCATCCCGAAATTCCCGAGCTGAAAGACATGCTGCCGGACATCCGCCTCCGGAGCCGAACCGGAAAAACATTTTCCTGACCGGCCCCTCCAACCTGAGCCACTACGAAAGCGTACTGGACTTCGTCCGCTATGCCGGACTGGGCTACCTCGTCGGAACGAATACCGGAGGCTGCACCGGTCCCATAAACTATCTCCCGTTGCCATCGGGACATGAAGTCGCTTTCACCGGCACGAAGGTTCTGAGCAATCTGGGCCGCAGCCGCTACTTCTACCGGACGGGAATCCGTCCCGACCGCTATGTCGAGGAGACGGCCGACGATATCCGTCTCGGACGGGACGCCGCGCTGGAGGAAGCCTTGCGGATAGCAGGAGCTCCGCCCTCGGCCGGGAATCCGTGACCGTCCGCATCGAAAGATCGATCGGATCAGCGGTTCGTCGCAACGGCGGACCGGACCGGCCTCAGCCAGTTGCCTCTCCAAAGTCGAAGAAGAAAAATCGCCCCGCGAAAACAAAGCTCGGCGCACATGGCGATCCACACGCCGCGCAACCCCAGCACCGGCGCGAGCAGAGCCGCCAGCGTCAGACGCACCGCCCACATGCTGAAAAAGTTCATGAAACTGGGAACGAGCGTATCGCCCGCCCCTACGAACGCGCCGTAAGCGACGATCGAGGCCGCGAACATGGGTTCCGCAAACGCCTCGATCCGCAGAACAGCCGTGCCCAGCGAACGGATCTCGGCATCCGGGGTCATAACTCCGATCATCTGCGGCGCGGCCAGATACATGACCAGCCCCATAACGGCCATCACGGCCATGCCGATTCCCACCGTCATGCCAGCCAGTTTCCGGGCCAGTCCCTGCCGGCCTGCTCCCACGCTCTGCCCTACCAGCGTCGTCGCGGCATCGGCTATCCCGTAGCCGGGCATGTAGCAAAGACTCTCGGCCGTAATGGCGAACGCGTTGGCTGCAATGGCGACGGTTCCGAGAGGCGCGACGATAACCGTAGACATGATCTGGGCTCCGCATATCACGATGTGCTCGCAGCCGACCGGTCCCCCGATACGGAGCGCCTCGGCAAGACAACGTCTCGTAGGACGGAAACTACCCGGCCGGCGAAGGAGCGCGAGCTCGGGCGAGCGCAAGCAGAGGTAGCTCGTCATCAGGCAGGACACGACGACGACGGCCAGCGCCGTCCCCGTCGCCGCGCCGGCCACTCCCATATCCGCTCCGGGCAGGGAAACCGTCCATCCGCCGAGACGCAACTCCCTCGACGGAAAGATAAGCAAGATGTTGAACACGACGTCCAGAACGCACATCAGGATGCTCAGCATGCTCGGAATCCGCATGTTGCCGCTGCAACGGAGCATGCCGCCCGAAAGAAAATTGAGCTGAAGGAACGGCAGGGACAACGAATAGATCAGAAAATAGCGGGCCGCATCAGGCACGATAGAGGCGTTTCCTCCGAGCCAGCCGGGCAACGAGCCGCTCACCGAGCAACCGATCCCCGACAGCAGCAAGCCGAAAAGAGGAACGGCGACGAAGGACTGACGCAGGACGGCCCTGGCCCCTTCCATGTCATCGGCACCGATCCGGTGCGCCGCCTGAACGGAAAAGGCGGTGGCCGCCGCCGCGCACACCCCGTTGAAAAGCCAAGTGGTCGTAGATACGAGACCGATGGACGCCGAGGCTTCGGCACCGAGACTGCCCACCATCGAGGCATCGATGTACAGCATGACGATCGAAGAGAGCTGGGCCAGCATCGACGGAACGCTCAACCGCACGATCAACTCGAGCCGCTGCCTCCAGCTCATCGGCCTGCCGGAACGGATCGACTCCAGCAATATGTACTCTTTTCTTCTCTTCCCGGAGGACATAGCCACTCAACTTGCCGGATTATCCTCTATCTGCCGAGCACTTTTCTCAGCCGCAGCAATCCTTCTTCGAGCAGCGATCTGGGACATGCGATGTTGAGCCGGATAAAATCCTCGCCTCCGGGGCCGTAGATCGTCCCGGGACTGATCATCAGCTTCGCTTCGGCGAGCAGCCTGGCCGCGATCTGCTCGGAGCTCACTCCCGTCGTCCGGCAATCGATCCACACGAGATACGTGCCCTCGAGGGGCAGTACCGGATATTGCGGCAAATACTCGGCGAAGAACCCGCACAGCATGCGATAGTTGTCCGCAAGGTATTCCCTCAACCGGTCGAGCCACTCCTCGCCCCGATCATACGCGGCCATCAGCGCCTCCACGCCGAAAGGATTGACGTCGCACACCTCGTTGTCGTTGATCGCACGATCGATTCCGGTCCGCACGTCGGCATCGGCCGAGACGATATTGGCGATCTGCATTCCGGCCAGGTTGAACGCCTTGCTGGGCGAGTTGCAGGTAACCGAGCCATGCAGGAAATCGTCCGACAGCGAAGCGAACGGGGTATAATCGTGTCCTTCATAGGTCAGCTCGCAGTGGATTTCGTCCGCCACGACGCGCACGCCGTGACGGAGGCATATTTCGCCGAGGCGGCGCAACTCCTCCCGGGTCCACACCCGGCCCACGGGGTTGTGCGGATTGCACAGCAAAAGCAGCTTGGCCTTCGGATCGGAAGCCTTCGTCTCCAGATCGTCGAAATCGATCGTATACGCTCCGCCTTCGTAGCGCAGCCGATTGGCCAATAGCTCGCATCCGTTGTTGCGGATCGACGAGTAGAAACAATTGTAGGCAGGCGTCTGCACGATCACCCGGTCGCCCGGAACCGTCAGCGCCTTGATAACGGCCGAAAGGGCCGGGACGACTCCGGTCGTATAGAGTATCCAGTGCGGATCGATCCGCCAGCCGTGCCGACGGGCGAACCAGTCCGTTACGGCATCGTAATAAGCGGCGGGCACCCTCGTATATCCGAAAACGCCGTGCGACACGCGTCGCCGCAAAGCCTCGACGATACAGGGAGCCGCACGGAAGTCCATGTCTGCCACCCACATCGGGAGCACGCCCTCCTGCTCGGGCGTGTCCCACTTGTAGGAATTCGTTCCGCGACGCGGAACGACGGTATCGAAATCGTACTTTTCCATCGCCCTCAAGCCGAAAAACAGTTTCTCTCGCCTCCGACCCGTATCTCGCAGTCGGCCGGCGCCTTGACATGCGCATCGAGAATGATCTCGCCGTAGCCGCCGGCCGTGATCGAACCGCTGCGAGGATTTTTCACGCTGCGGACGCAGCCTTTGATGTCGGCCCGAAGCGTCGAGTACTCGAACGCCAGATCGCAATCGTCGTCCATCGTGCAGTTCTCCATCACCAGGTCCTGCGCATAGCACAGGGGCTGCGTGCCGGAAATCCGGCAGTTCACCAGCTTCAGCCGCTTCGAGTGCCAGCCGAGGTATTCGCCGTCGAGCACCGAATCGTAAACCGTCACGTCCTCCGAATTCCAAAACGCATCCTTCGAATGAATCTCGGCATCGCGGATCGTCACGTTACGGCAATATTGGAAAGAATAATTCCCGTTCTGCACGTAATCCTCGATCCGGATATTCTCACCGTGCAGGAAAAGGTAGTCGGCACGGTCCGCCCGAACGTTTTTCAGGTCCACGTTACGGCAATGCCACAGCGTCTCCTGCGCGTTAGGAATCTGCACGTTCTCGAGCCGGACACCGTCCATCTCGCGAAACATCTTCGGCGCCTCGACCCGGGTGTCGCTCATGCGCAGATCGCGCGAATACCACAGCGCAGCGCGGGCTCCCTCCGTAAAAAGACATTTCCTTATGACAAAGCCGTCGTTATGCCAGAAAGGATATTTTCCCTCGAAGCGACACCCCACGGCCTCGACGTTACGGCACTCCTTGAGCGCCGACTCGCCCGCATGAACGGTCACGTCCTCCAGACAGAGGTCGCACGAGGCGAAAAGCGGGCGTTCGCCTCCGAATTCGTTACCGACAATCCGTTTCATCTTGTTGTTATATTTTAAACTTTCAATCTGCAATAAACGTGCGTCTCGGCACAGTCCGAACGAGTTCGACTCTGCGCTCGGCCTGCAGTTCCTTTCGCATTCATAACCCACTATGCCGAACGCTTCCAATCCGGCCACCGCCGCCACGCCTCCCTCACCTGAGCGACCGAGCCTCCGTCGCACCGTCCGGACGGCCGCCGGCCATCATAGCCTCGCGAAAAGCGCCGTACAGTCCAAACCGCAGGACCGCCGTTCTCCGACGCGGGGCGTCCGGGACCCGACCGGCGTTCAACAGACCGACGGACCGATCGAAATACGTCATGCGCCATTCCGTTCGTCCGTGCGAACGTTCCCCCGACCATTTTCCCGCACGGGATGCTCCAGTCAAAGAATCTCGCATCCCGTCGTCCGGCCGCCGCAGATATGGCACACATCGAAAGCACGACCATTCCAATGAATAATCGCCCCAATACCGCACGGAGTCATGCCGACCCGTTCACGAATCGATCGGCGCTCCGACCTCCTCGTCGGCGGCCTCCAGCTTGAAAAACACGGGGCGAAGTCCGTCGTTGCAGCAAGCGATAGCCACTCCCGGCTGGCGGATCCAATCGTTGTAATAGAACGACCGCGCTCCGTTAGCCAAAGCGAAAACATACTGGTATATAGTGCGCCAAGCTCCGTCGCAGAAGCCGTCCGGCTTAGCATGAGCCGCATAGAACACCTGCCCCTGTTTCATCACGGAGCAGGGCTTGAGGCCGGGCATCCCGTACTCGAGCGCCAAATCCTCGTTGAAAGTCGCGCGCAGCACGGTAATTTTCACCTTCTTCATGATCGTCTCTATTTTCTTTCATGTATTCGTCGAATGGCTCGAACCGAATTCCGCAAGACCGGATCGCCGCCCCGAGTGGCAAACACCGCACGGTCTCCGCATCACTGCCCGGAGCCTGTTCCGCATTCCGTTCCGCCGCCGACATACCGGACGGCGACCTCGCTCCGGTTCAGATCGTCCGAATTACCCGGGCAGGAACGCCTCCCACGATCGCGCGCTCGAGAACATTTTTGGTCACAACCGCTCCTGCCGTCACGACAACGCTCTCGCCGATGGTAACGCCGGAAAGAATCGTCGCGTTCGACACGATCCAAACGTTTTTCTTCAGAACGATAGACGCATAGTCGTTCCTCAAAACGCGGTATCTCGGCCGTATCGAGGAGATTCCGCGCCTCGACATGCTGTAAGAATTCATTCTGTGCCATTGTCGTACCTCATATCTCCAAACTGTTTCGCGACGATATTCCGTGCCATACCGTAAAGCCACGATATCCCGGCGAACGAACCCACCCGTTTCCGTAGCACCGCGCATGAACTCGGTCGCACAGCGTGTCGGAATTTCCGTCGCGACGAGGGCTTGACGAAATGATCGACATATTTCTCGCTCGTACGGTTCGTTATTTATCCGGCACAAAAATAGAAAGACATATGCCTCGATCGTGTAGACAGATTATCGGAAAACGTACCCCGATTACGGATTCGCGTCCGGAGCGGCCGCCGCATGTCCCGATCCGCCATACACGGAATTCCGCGCCATCCTCGCGCGCTGTATACGATTTACGGAGATTCATACCCCGATCACGGTTTTCACGGCCGTCATGAAACCGATTCGGAAGAAATGCGCTACATTTGTCTTCGACATAAAATCCGAAGGCCATGCAAACGAACGAGATCATTCAGGTGAACACGATCGACCAGTACAACAAGCTGTTCGGCATCGAGACCCGGCACCCGCTGATCGGAATCGTCGATCTGAACAGACCCGAGCAACTGATTCCCTACAAGATGAACATCGGGTTCTACGCCTTGTTCCTCAAAGAGGAAGTATGCGGCGAACTGACCTACGGACGCGGCAGGTACGACTATCAGGAGGGCACGGTCGTAGCGCTCGCTCCCGGCCAGATCGTCGGTCTGAACAACCCCTCGGGAGTGAAGCCTCCCGCCTCGAAGGGCCTGCTGTTCCATCCCGATCTGATCCGGGGCACGGCGCTCGGGCAGGAGATCAGGAACTATCAGTTCTTTTCCTACGAGGCCAACGAGGCCCTGCATCTGTCGCTGGAGGAACGTCGGATCGTCGCCGACTGTCTGAACAAGATCGCAACGGAACTGGAACATCCGATCGACAAGCACAGCCGCCGCCTGATTACGGCCCATATCGGCGTGCTGCTCGACTATTGTCTGCGTTTCTACGACCGCCAGTTCACGACCCGCAGCGAGCAGAACCGCGACGTCATCGTACGGTTCGAGCGACTGCTGGACGAATATTTCGAAAACTCGATGCCGCAAAGCGAGGGACTGCCTTCGGTCCGATACTTCGCGGAAAAGGTATTTCTCTCTCCGAACTATTTCGGCGACATGGTACGCAAGCAAACCGGGAAAACGGCCTCGGAGTACATACAGACGAAGATAATCGAACGGGCCAAGGAAAATCTGCTCTCCTCGGACAAAACGACGAGCCAGATCGCGCTCGAACTCGGATTCCAGTACCCGCAGCACCTGAGCCGGATGTTCAAGCGCATCGTCGGATGCACGCCCAACGAATTCCGGACCCGGAACTGAATCCGAACACCCAACGAAACAATCCGCCGGGGAACGCGGCTATGCGATATCGCATGAACCCGGACCGGACAGTTGCGCCGGTCCTCCCTGCGGCAGGAATCGCCATGACAAACAAATCGACCGATTCGAAGATTCGTATCGCCAGGGAACCGGCCTCCGGAGAGATCGTTCCCTTTATCCGCCTCCGGGGATGGTATACCGTCGTTCTGAGGGATTCTATGCCGGAAAGCGAAACGGCATACGGCCGGAAACTCTACGATTTCGCCGAAGGAACGCTGACATTCGGCACCCCGGAGACATCGCCGGCAACCATCCATATGAAAACGGACGCTCCCATCAGACGGTTCCTCGCATTCCGTCCCGACCTTCTGTGCCCGGCATACAGGCGACAGGCCATGAAGGATTACTCGTTTTTCGCCTATGACCAGAGCGAGGCGCTGCACCTGTCGCACAGGGAAAAACAAACGATCGTCCGATGTATGGACGACCTCGGCGAGGAAGCCGGCCATTCGGCAGACACTCACAGCGATTCGCTTCTGTCGGGACTTTTGGAATGCTTGCTGGACTACTGCATGCGCTACTATGAAAGGCAATTCATCACGCGCGGTCCGGCCAACGAACAACTGATGCGGCAATACGAATCGGTTTTGGACGGCTATATCCGGGCCGGGAAACTGAGAACGCGCGGGTTTCCTACGGCCGAATACTGTTCGCAACGGCTCGGACTATCGTCCGCATACTTCTCGGATATGGTGGAGCACGAAACGGGCAAGCGACCGGAGACATACGTCGAACTCAAGCGCATGCAAATAGCCCGGCAAAGACTCCTGACCACGAAAGCGCCCGTCCGTGCGATCGCCGAGGAGCTGGGATTTCCATCCTCGCAATTCTTTTGCTCGCTGTTCAAAAAGATCACCGGCCTGACGCCCGACCGTTATCGGACGCTCTGCTGACCGTATATGCCGTAAACATTTTTTCTGCCGTCGGACCTCGCACGGCAGCTTTCGTCGTTTCTCGTTCCGGTACATTCATCGGGTGCGGAACCGAAGCGCCGGCTTACATAGCCGACGACCGCTAACCGCACGACTACATCCGGACGGTCCAAACGGTTGCGAAGGTTCCGCTCCCCTTCCGCAAACCGAGCCGTCCGGTCCGCCCTCTCCGTAAAAGGCACGGGAAAACCGTCCGGAAGCTCCGTCGCCGGCGACCAACAAGACAAGCGAGTCCATTTTGCCGGCACGAACGCCGTCATGCTCCGTCCCATCACGGAATCCGCCGACCCGTTGACCCGCAGCCCGAAAAGTACGATCTTTGCATATCGCATTCAGTCATCAAAGAAATCGGATTATGAAAAACACCACATTCAAAAACGGAGACCCGATTCCGCAGCTCGGACTGGGAACCTGGCGATCGGAACCCTCGGAAGCTTACCGGGCCGTCAAGGAGGCTTTGCGCATCGGATACCGTCACATCGACTGCGCGGCGATTTACGGAAACGAAAAAGAAGTGGGACAGGCTCTGCGCGACTCTTTCCGGGAAGGAATCGTCCGGCGGGAGGAACTGTTCGTCACCTCGAAACTGTGGAACAGCCACCACGCTCCTCAGGACGTCGAACCGGCCATCCGGCAGACCCTGTCCGATCTGGGGCTCGACTACGTCGACCTGTACCTGATCCATTGGCCGCTCGCCTTCCGGAAAGGAATCGGTATGCCGCAAAGCAAGAACGACCTGATCCCGCTCTCGCAGATTCCGCTCTCGCTGACATGGGAAGCGATGGAAAAACTGGTCGACGGAAAACTGACACGCCACATCGGCGTATCGAACTTCAGCATCGAGGCGATCGAGAAACTCAACGACGGGGCACGCATCCGGCCTGAAATGAACCAAATTGAAATTCATCCGTACATGCAACAGGACCGTCTGGTCGATTACTGCCGCGACACCGGTCTGCTCGTAACGGCCTACTCCCCGCTGGGCAGCCGCGGCAACCGCGTACTGAAAGATCCGGTGGTCGTCGCCGTGGCGCAAAAGCACGACTGCACGCCGGCACAGGCGGTACTGGCATGGCTCATGGCCCGCGACATCGTCGTCATTCCGAAGTCGGTCCACGAGCAGCGCCTGCGCGAAAACTTCGAGGCAACCGACGTCGCTCTGGACGAGGACGATATGCGCCGCATGGCCTCGATCGAACGACACGAACGCATGAGCGACGGCTCGTTCGCCCTGTTCGAGGACGGCCCGTATACGGTCTACGACCTGTGGGGAGCGGAATAACGGCAGACTGTGGCCCGCAAGAGACGATAGGAATCAGTCCGGCCAAGCCGCTCTGCATCGCCAAGGATGCGATCGACCTGTCGCCCTCGGTCCAAAGTCGGCCGGAAAGTCCCGGGCGAACAGTCCGTTCGTACTTTCCGCCCTGCTTTCCCTGCGAACAAGCCTCGGGCGGCCGGACGGAACGGCTCCCGGGCATTTCCCCGACCGAAGATCGCCGTCGGGAAAATACCCATGCGGAAGCCGTATTCCGATTGCACCCGGTTATACGGTCCCAATCCGCGTCACGCCTTTCCGGACGAGCTTTCCGCCCATAAAAAGCGGGGCCGGCAGAAAATCTGCCGGCCCCGCATCCGTAATGGGTCCGCTTTCGGCCGCGTCTGCGCCGCCCGTTCCGAACCGACAAACGGCCGCAAGCACGCCGAAGCGAGCATGCCTTATTCTATTTCAACTAACTGGCTGTCGACGGCTACCGTTTCGCCCTCGGCCACCAATACCTGCTTGACCGTACCGGCATAGTCGGACATGATGCTGTTTTCCATCTTCATGGCCTCCAGAATCACGACATCCTGTCCCTTGGCCACCGTATCGCCCGGAGCGACGAGCACCTTCAAAATACGGCCCGGCATCGGAGAGGTCACCACGTTGCCCGTAATCGGAGCGGCGGCAGGCTTGGCGGGCTCCGCTTTCGGAGCCTCGGCGGCCGGAGCGGCGGCGGGCTTGGGGGCCTCGTCCTTCGGCTTCGACGCCTGATAACGCGCCTTCTTCACACCGGTCAGATAATTCTTGGCTACCAGCGGGAACAGCTCGAGCAACAGCACCTCCTTCTCGTTCTCGGCCAGCTTGACGCCGCCGGCTTCCTCGAGCACGGGATTCGGCTGCATCTTGTATTTCGACGTGTCGTAAGGCGTCTCCTCGCGGACTCCGGCGATCTTCAGCCGGAACTCGGGATCGACCTCGACCGGCGTCTTGCCGTATTCGCCTTTGACCAAATTGACGAACTGGTTCGACACGTTCGAATACATCGGTTTCCCGTTCTTGATGTCCAGCGCGCAGTTGACGGCCTGAGCGCCGACGATCTGGCTCGTCGGGGTCACCAGCGGGGGCAGGCCGGCGTCGAGACGCACGCGGGGAATCAGCTTCATAGCGCTCTCGAGGATCGACTCGGACTTGAGCTGCTTGAGCTGCGCCACCATGTTCGTGTACATGCCGCCCGGTATCTCGGCTTTCTGGACCAACTCGTTCGGTTTCGGGAAGTTGAAATAGCGCTCGATCGCGTGGCAGGCGTCGATCAACTCGGTCTCGTTCCCGCTCTTGGCCGCCGCAACGGCCCGGTCGAATTCCTTGTCAATATGTTCGGGCAGCTTGTCGGTCAACGGGTTGAAAGGATTGGGGAAAACCTTCACGGCGTCCACCGCGTCGAGCTCCTTGCGGATGGCATAAAGCTCCTTGTTGATCTTGGCGACCGCCTCCATGTTGATGTCGAGCTCAACGCCCATCTTCTGACAGAAAATCCAGATCAGTTCGATGGCCGGAGCCGCCGGACCGCCCGCGAAATTCCATATATTCGTATCGACGATATCGGCTCCTGCCTCGATAGCGGCCACGACGGAAGCCAGGCCGTAGCCCGGCGTGCAGTGGGTATGAAAGTCGATCGGAATCGACAGGTGCTTCTTGAACAGCTTGATCAGACCCGACACGCGCTTGGGAGGAATCAGCCCGCTCATGTCTTTGATCGTGATCATGTCGGCGCCGAGGGCGGCCATCTGCTGGGCCTTGCTCAGGAAATACTCGTCGGTGAATACGGCCTTGGGCAGCCTTTTGCCCTTGAGCATGGCTTTGAAGCGCTCCATACCGCTGAAATGCGGATCGATCGTATAGCAGACGGCGCAGTCGGCGATGCCGCCGTACTTCTTGATGTATTTGATCGTCGATTTGACGTTGTTCACGTCGTTCAGCGCGTCGAAGATGCGCATGATGCCGAGCCCCGACTCGATCGCATTGCGGCTGAATCCCTCGATGATCTCGTCGGTATAGGGAGCGTAGCCGAACAGGTTGCGGCCTCGCGAAAGGGCCGTCAGCTTCGACACGTCGCCCACCACGGCGTGAATCTTCTCGAGGCGGTCCCAAGGATTTTCGTTCAGGTAGCGCATCACCGAGTCGGGTACGGCGCCGCCCCACACTTCCATTGCGTAGAAATTGGCGTCCTTATAGAAAGGCAGTACACGGTCGATCTGCTCCTGTTTCATCCGCGTGGCGAACGCCGACTGCTGTCCGTCGCGGAGCGTCAAGTCTCTTATCAAAAGTTTTTGTGCCATAGTTAGAGTTAAGAATTTAGGGTTAAAGATTTTTCATGTTTCCTGAGGGACGGCACGGACGGATCGCATTCTCCTTTCCGGCTTCCGGCGCGCGGCCACTGTTAGTCCGCTAACAAAAATAGTAAATTTTACGCACATTATATCCGTCGCGCGCAATTTATTTGCTATGGCCAGAATATTTTGCAATTCGTCTGTTTCTTCCTACCTTTAGGGCTCAAATAAAACGAAGGGAGAGATCATGATGGAAAGGAACTACAAGCTGCCGAAGGAAGGCGGCCTCGAACCCGGAGCCGACCCGGCCGACATCATCCGGAAATTCGAAAAAATCTACACGAACATTTACGAGAACGAAGCCAGCGGGGCGGCCTACGTCGCCCGGGAAATCGCCGATTGCATCCGCGAGAAACAATCTATCGGCGAAATGTGCGTGCTGGGCATCACCACCGGCAAGTCGCCCGTAGGCGTATTCCGGGCCTTGGTCGAACTGCACCGTAGCGAGGGTCTGAGTTTCCGGAACGTCGTCGTATTCAGTCTCGACGAGTTTTTCCCGATCACGCCCGAAGAGCTCCAGAGCCGCAACTACTCGATCCACGAGAGCTTGCTCGATTTGGTGGACATCGCCCCCGAGAACATCCATATCCCGGACGGTACGCTGCCGCAGGACGAAGTGGCCGCTTTCTGCCGCGAGTACGAGTCGAAGATCGAGGAGTACGACGGCATCGACCTGATGATTCTCGGCACGGGCGTTCAGGGACAGATCGGCTTCAACGAGCCCGGCTCGTACACCAATACCCGCACCCGGCTGGTAGCTCTCGGCAACGAAAGCCGCAAGTCGGCCGCCTCGATCTTCTACGGTATCGACTACGTACCGCACAAGGCCATCACGATGGGTCTCGGCACGATACTCGGCGCCAAGCGCATCATCCTGATCGCATGGGGCGAGGAGAAGGCGCAGGTCATCAAGGACACCGTCGAGGGCGAGAAGCAGCTGATCGTTCCGGCGACTTGCCTGCAGGACCATCCGAACGTCGAGGTAGTCGTCGACGAAGGAGCGTCCTCGCAACTGACGCGCGTCAAAACGCCGTGGCTCGTGGGTCGCTGCCTGTGGCCGTCCCGCTTCATCCGCACGGCCGTGCTGTGGCTGTGCGAACAGGTCCGCAAGCCGATTCTGAAGCTGACCTATCAGGACTACGTCGACAACCGACTCGGACAGTTGCTCGAAATCTCGGGCATGGCCTACGACGAAATCAACATACAGGTATTCAACGATCTGCAGCACACGATCACAGGCTGGCCGGGCGGCAAGCCGAACGCCGACGACTCGACCCGTCCCGAGCGGGCCTTCCCCTACCCCAAGCGCGTGGTGATTTTCAGTCCGCATCCGGACGACGACGTGATCTCGATGGGCGGTACGTTCCGGCGCCTGATCACGCAGGGACACGACGTGCACGTAGCTTACGAGACATCGGGCAACATCGCCGTGCACGACGACGTCGTACTGCAGACGATCGACACGGCCCGCGAATGCGGATTCGAAGACAAATACGACGAAGTGAAGCGCATCATCGCAGGCAAGCGCAAGGGCGAACCGGAACCTTTGGAACTGAGGAAGCTCAAGGGCTCGATCCGCCGCGCCGAGGCCAAGGCCGCCTGCCGTCACATGGGGCTGAACGACCAGACGAACGTCCATTTTCTGAACCTGCCGTTCTATGAAACCGGAGGCGTCAAGAAAGGATTGCTGACCGATCGGGACATTTCGATCGTCGTCGATCTGCTGCGCAAAATACAACCGCATCAGATTTACGCCGCGGGCGACCTGTCGGACCCGCACGGCACGCACCGTACCTGCATCGAGGCCGTACTGGAGGCGATGCATGTCGTGAAGGACGAGCCGTGGGTCAAGGACTGCCGCTTCTGGCTCTACCGGGGCGCATGGCAGGAGTGGGACCTCGACATGGTCGACATGGCCGTGCCGCTGAGCCCCGACGAGGTAGTCCAAAAGCGTCACGCCATCTATCGCCACCTGTCGCAGAAAGACGTGATGCCTTTCCCCGGCGAAGACAAGCGCGAGTTCTGGCAACGGGCCGAGGAGCGCACGCAGAACACGGCCAAGCTATACGACCGACTGGGCATGGCGGAGTATCAGGCCATCGAGGTATTCGTTCAGCTGAAGAATCCGGCGCAACTGTAGCCTCCCGTTCCCGATTTTTCGGCCCGGCGAATCTTCGCGCTCCATTTCAAGAAACGCGACTTTCGCCGGACTCCCCGAGGGCACTCCCCTCGAAAACAGGAAAGAGAAGAAAAGAGAAACGAACCAAATAAGCAAACATAAGACATGAGAGTCATCATCGAACCTACCAACGAACAAGGATCGGCCTGGGCCGCCGCCCATATCGCCCGGCGGATCAACGAACATGCGAAATCGACGGACCGCCCGTTCGTACTGGGTCTGCCCACGGGCTCCACTCCGCTGGGGACCTATCGCAAGCTGATCGAAATGTGCAAGGCCGGACAGGTCTCGTTCGCCAACGTCATTACGTTCAACATGGACGAATACGTCGGCATTCCGAAAGACCATCCCGAAAGCTACCACTCGTTCATGTGGAACAACTTTTTCAGCCACATCGACATCA
>ERZ826220.740-NODE-740-length-36741-cov-6.701685_pt1 | contig 36741 bp, 59 predicted proteins | sample MGYA00519927_ERZ826220 | MGnify/ENA primary metagenome ERZ826220 (study PRJEB31778, sample SAMEA3449225) | human gut metagenome | biome: human gut; feature: human-associated habitat; material: faeces | place: United Kingdom | collected 2010/2012 ... | reverse complement strand
TAATTGTTGCCATGTGCTTTCCTTTCTTCCAAAAATGCGTAATAAAATAAGACCTTACGGTCTTGCTCTGATTCTCATCGTATCACCTCCGTATCGTCGGTATCGTTGTATTTTCTACACTGATACTCCAACACATCTAGTTCTTCATCGATTTGGTCCATTGTTTTTGTGCCAGTACCGTTGATATACATCTTTAAATCATAGATTACTGACCATAGTTTTGATATGATCCGCAACATTACATTTTCTCCAGATAGCTTGTATCTTGAATGGATTCCGGAATACCTGTACCGACTCCAACATAGGTATCTTTTCCGTCTGTGTAGAAGAAGTATTCTCTTACCATCATCCCCGGCTGCCATTCAATCGGGTTCTTCTGCGTGCCTTCTGCGTTTTCATCTTCTACCAACTCATAATTAAAGTTGCCATCTGTATAGATCGGTTTCCATTTGCATCCGAGTTTTTCTGGATTCTGGTTCATTTTTTCGCCCAGCTTCTCAATTGCTTTTCTATAGGCATCCAGTTCTTTGGCTAGGTACAAGATGATCTCTGTCGGCAACTTCGTAGCGTCTGCATTTATGTCGATACGATATTCCTTGTACTCATATCCTGCATATATTCTTTTAGTTCGGCATCCACATCTATTCCTCCTCCGATTCCGTTCTTTTCAATATCGCTTATTCTTGTCCCGTACGAATTCCATGTTTTCTTTTCTGTATCAGTTACCGTACGGTGTGTGGTGTCTTCCTCCAGATCAGAGAGCTTTTTCGGCACATTGATCGGATTCTCCTGAAAGTAGGATTCTACCGCTTCTGTAACCTTTTCCTGTGGGATATCTGTTACATTATCCAATCTGGTTAAGATTTGCTCTATGATATCCGGATTTCGTTCTGCCACCTCGTCCGCAGCTTCCAGACCTTCCAGCACCGTACCTTCTGCAAGAGTAGTGTTCCATTCGTTCACAAGATTTCCGGAACTATCGGCTTTCTTTGCGCACATAATGAACTTAAGCTGCCCTTTGTACGCAACTACATCAGGACCGATCAGCCACGTAAATGTGATGTAGTCGCTGTCCGTCTGCACATCCTCTACCAAGTACGGATACTTCTGCCCGTTGGCATTCTGGTAATTTATGTACAGGTGCATGGTAGACAGATCAATGTTGTCCCCTACGATTTTTGGACATCGAAAATGTTTCCTTTCGGAGTTTCCGTCATTTGCTACACCGAACAGCTTTTCGGATGCCGGGACTGTAATCACACGGGTTTCCGGGTCGATTTCAAAAATGTCGTTGACCGGTTCGACCACCGATGCTGCTAATGCTTCTTCTACGGTCACGATTGATACACCTCCACTTCATTCGTTGTGATACGATATCCTGCTTTTTCTCCTACCAGATATACTTTCCAACGGTTATATCCCGTAATTTCATCTGGTACGACACATCTGCTGTTTATGATCGGTACGGGATATTCTTTGTCGTACCTGACGAAGACGGCTGCCTTCCTGCAACCGTCCCATTCCGAATCGAAGTTATATTCCGTATACAGATACCCTTTTGTTCCGGCCACAATACCAGAGAAATCTCCGTCTTTGCTGAGGTTCTGGCCGGTCACCTTAAACTGTAATGTTCTCATTTATGCCCCCTTTGGAAATGCACACCAATTAATAAACATTGATACGCTTGAACTATACCCATTAACAGTTCGTATTGTCATTCCAGTCGTAGATACATCTTTAACCTGCACTGCAAAAGTTTTGGTGTTTTGTGAGCCACCAGATAACGTTAATAGTACGAACGGTGCTTTCGAGAAAGTTTTTCCAAATTTCACAGTTGTGTCTTTATAACTATTAGCTGGAGTTTCAATAAGAGCTGTGGTCCCGTAAATTGGTGTTTTATTAGTCAACTTCTTGTCAACGGACTCAATTAACAGCTTTAATTCTTCCGCCGTTGGTTTCAGTTTAAACATCTGCTCTACCGCTACTATACTCAGTCCCTCTATCTTTACCCTATACAGTGGAAGTTCCCTTGTCTTTCCGCCGGTATATATATCGTCTTGTGTAAGCTCTGGATCTGTAGCAGTCTCTCCGGCCGTTCCCTGAATCACTTCACAAGTCATGGTATCAATTCCACCAGTACCAGTGGTTTCGAATTTCGCTACAATAATGTCGTTTCTATTTTTTCCCGACTGTCCATTCATAATCTCGCAATCTTCATATTCTCCATACGGGATTCTTGCCATATGTCCACCCACGCAGATTACTCCGTCCGCCACTCTTACTTTATTATTGCTAAGTATAGTAGCTTTGCAGGCTTGTCCAATTGTAGACACGCCGTCACCGCCAAACATTGCCTGGTATATAGCCGCATCGTCTTCAGCATATATATGCGGCTCGGCTTCCGGTGCTGTGTTAACCGTAATTCCTTTCATTCCTGCCATTTATTCGTCTTCTCCTTTCACGCTGTAGTCAATAGTTATTTTCCCGTCCTGGATCTTCAGGATCTTTTGTATGACCGGTTTGATAACCTGCGTATTTGTAACTGCATCATAGCCGGCTACGATGTCACCTATCTCCAGATCTGCATTATCGATCGTCATTTCACATTTTTTATAATTCTGTAGTTCTTTAAGCCGTTTTGTTCCATCTTCTTCCAGTTTGTCTGCTTCCGCACTGGAATAGTTGTATACTGCAGATATCTCATTCAATCCGGTGTAGTACTGTTTTTTCCCAATAGTTCCGTTTTTCTGTACGTATAGGTGTAGCACGACTCGATCCTGTTTTTCTCCCTCTCCGACGCACACCAAATGGTTGACGCCATTCCTGCAGTCCCGGACCGTTACGTATATACCCTCTTCCTGGCTATATTCCAACTGTTCAGAATAATCTACTATCGGTACCGCCTGTACTGTTACATAGCCATATTTTAGTCCTTCCGGCTGTACGTACTGGATCTGTAGTCTGCAGCCGTAGTTACTCACCAACTTCTGTAGTGCATCGTATAATGTTACATAGCGGTCTACCTGCCAGCTTTTTATCGTTATGCCTGTATCCACTTCTGGAATAACCATGAGATCGCCGAAGCGATCTCCTATCAATGTTCGGATTGCTGTATTTAATTCACCTGACAAAACCAGATGGTCCTGTCCGGCCGGTGGCTCTACTACTTTATATTGCAGCATTCCTCTCCAAGTTCTTCCTCGTATCACAACTTTTTCTTCATTTGTATTGGACTCTATGTCTCCTATTATTCCTCCGTATTCTGTTCCTGGAATAAATATTTTGCAACCGTATCCTATGCGTTTAGCGTCATATTCTGACACCGCTGTATTAATTTCGAAATCATTCGTGTCCCCGACATCCAGATCTACCTCTGCGCTGTCAGATAGCTCCCCCTGTTCCTCTCCGGTCGGCTTTGCTGTTATGAATCTTAAAGGGAATATTCCAGAACCGTCTACTGTAAGGCTCTGGATTTTTTCCGCAGTTCCATCTAATGCGCTTGATGCACGTTCCATTTTGGTTCGCTCCTTTCTTCATAAACAGTCAAGTCGAAATTGAATTTTCCCGTCCACTGGATCATCTGCCGTCCCGGTTGGATCTTTTGAAAGAATTCTCTTCCCTTGCTCCTGCAGTGGTATTCGTTCATCTCTTCGCCATTCTTTAGTACTTTTACTATAGTTCTGGAACGGCTGTCAATTCGAAGATATTCTCCTGTTTCCAATGTAATATTGACCAGATATGTGTTGCTTCCTATCGTAACTTGAGGACTAACAACTGGTCCGTAAATAATCATTTGAAAATTTGATGATGTATAATTCGGATTAATAAGGTAGTTGCTCGCCATTCCGTTTGCGTATCGATACGGATATTTTCCCGGATACCGTTTATTATCACTAGACGTGATTCCATAGCTGTGAAATGTATATGTTTTTTTGCCGATCCAGTAAGATGTGAACGCTTCTACTGTAGCGTTCACATCTACTGTATAGAATATCTCATCGTACTCTTTCGGATTTAATTCTGTTATATAACATTCCAGATAATAATCTCCCACCCATAGTTTTCCAGGTTTTTTTTCAATGATGTCTATATCTGTTATTTCGTTCAGCTGGTCCATTACATCGCAATATTCTTCTTTTGTATCCGCGTATACTTGCAATGTTATTTTTTTGCTCATTCCGGTTCTATAGAATTTATCCAACTTTTTTCTATTTGCATTTACATTTTCCGTTGCGGAATATTTCCACTCTTTCCCATATAATTCCGTAATATCCTCGATTACCACTGGCCACTTGTCCAAATCCATCCTGGTTCCATTATTATTTTCATAATATATCATTCAGTAACCTCTCTTATTATTCGTCCAAATTCTCTGCCATTATAGTTCACAGTAGTATGTACTTTTGCCATAGCCATGGCAAGTCTGTCATAGTCTATTGGATCTCTTTCTGTTCTCTGTAATCGTTCCAGCCCTCTCTCAACAGCATCTGCTACATACGTCTGGAGTACTGTGATCGGTGTGACTGCTTCCGGCCCTGCTTCGCCTACCCCCTGCCATCCGAGACGGGTAGGGAATATGGTAGGTTGGTCGAATATCGCTCCTTTTGCGCGCCAGGCGATACTGAAATGTGGTACTGATGGAGGTGTCAAAGAAAATTTTCCTTCGATATTTATGTGCGGCAGCTTTAAGTCTGGAAGTTTCCAAGAAAAATGAAAAGCACTCTTAATAATCGATATCGCATTTTTCACCGCGTCTCGTGCGCCGTTAATTCTAGTGGTGATTCCACTCTTAATTCCTTCGAATATACTTATCGCCATGCTTTTTGCACTGTTAATCGGTCCCGTAATATTGCTTTTTACAGTTTCGAATCCTGCCTTTGCCGATGTTTTCACACCATCTATTCTTGTGGTGATTCCACTCTTAATTCCTTCGAATACGCTTACAACCATCGTAAATGCGCCGCTGATTGGAGATATGATATATGTTTTCACAAGTGTAAATCCGTTTAACACTATTGTGGCGATCGTATCTATAACACCACTGATTCTCACACTTATTTCATTCCATACCTGTATAACTGTATCTTTGCAGTTCACCCATATGAATTGGAATGGTAATGTGATAATCTGGAATGCTGCCGATATTATTTCTCCAATCAACATAACGCCAACCGTTATTATATTACCGATTGTTTGGAATATTCCCGATACTTTTTCCAATATCGATGCAATTCCATCACCCACAATGCCGGTGATTATTTGTAATGTATTCGAAATTTTTTCTGCAATACCCGTAATTTTTTCTATGACACCGCTTATAAACGTATCTATGCCACAAATATGTATTAAAGTTCCGAAGAAACCTGCAAGTCCTGAAGCGAATCCATCCAGTGCACCTGTTATTTCTCCCCATAATCCACTAAATACTTCTACAATGCCTGTCCCAAACAATTTCAGGCCTGCTTTTGCCAGATCTATATCACCAGTGAACACTCCAACTATCATATCGCCCAGTCCAGACAGTATATCTATAATTCCTCCGACCGCGCCAATTAACGGTTCAATCATGTTTAAGACAGCGCCAAAACCTGCTGCCAGCAGTCCGATCGCCGGTACCAAAACTGCTGCCAAAATTGCGCCGATCGCCTTAAATAGATTTTCAAGCCCAGACAGCTTATCGCTCAGTCCGGATATTGCACTTTTTATTCCGCTTAGTTTTTCATCAATATTGATTCCGTCTAGGAACCCTGTGATAGAACTTTTTACAGTGTCAATAATTCCTGTTATGAAATCTCTGAATGATTCGCTTTTATTCCATAAGAGAACCATTCCAGCCACCACTCCGGCTATTGCAGCTGTTACTAATAGAATTGGTCCTAGAGCCACTCCTCCAGCCCCTGCCATCGCAACTCCAGCTCCTTCTGCGGCTATTCCAGCTTCCGCTGCCGCTACTGCAGTTCCGGCAAAAAGCCCGCTTATTTTTGATCCAAGTCCAATAACCGAAGATATTCCGATAGACACCTTCCCGATGCCGATCAGTAACGGAGACAATACCGCAACAATTCCCATAATGCCGAGTATCATTCTCTGCTGTCCGCCGTCCAGATCATCAATTTTCTGTGCTAATCCTGTGATTTTCTGTGTCCCTTCCGCAATCATCGGGAGAAAGATATTCCCAAGGGTGATTCCGGCATCATACAGATTGTTCTTCATAATAGCCAGCTTCGACGCCGTCGTTTCATAACGTTTATTCGCTTCATTGGTTAATGCTGTGTTTTCTTCCCAGGCATTCTTTCCGGTGCTGATTGCCGACGTAAACACATCACTTGCATTCGCAGATCTTAGTAATGCATCACGCATTCTCGTTTCTGTGATGCCCATATCATTTAAGACTTTGATAGCGGAGTCGCTTTCTCCTCCGCATTTTGAAAGACCTTCGATGAATGCTTCCAGTGCGCCTGTAGCGTCTTCCTTGAATCTCTTGGAGAATTCGCTGGTGCTCATTCCAGCTACGTCCGCCCAGTCCTTTAACGAATCACTGTTAGTTTCTACAGCAAGCTGCATTTCAATTAATGCTTTGCTGAATGCCGTACCGCCCGCCTGTGCTTCCATTCCAACTGAACTTAACGCCGTAGCCAGTGCAAGAATGTCAGATTCTGACATTCCTACCTGCGTACCTGCGGATGCAAGATTAGTTGCCATATTCATGATGTCTGCCTCAGTGGTGGCGTAGTTGTTACCCAGGTCTACAATGGTGCTTCCCATCTTCTTATATTTTTCATCCGCACTCATAGAGGTGTCTGCCGCTAAGCCGGTAATATTTGCGAATTTCGCAATAGATGTTGCTGCATCTTCTGCCGACAGGTTGGTAGAATTACCCATGTCGATCATAACGCGGGTAAATCCTAAGACGTCCTGAGTCTTAATGCCTAACTGTCCGGCAGCTTCTGCAACCTCAGAAATCTCCGTTGTAGATGCCGGAATCTCTTTTGCCATGCTCCGGATTCCATCTTCCAACTGTTGGTAACTGTATACGCACTTGCCGTTTGCATCAAATACTTCATCTGATGTTTTTTTGACACCAGCAAAAGCAGATTCAAACTGCACTGCTGCCGTCCCGGCTCCGGCCAATGCTCCGGCCGCCGCCGTGCTGGCTACTTTCAGGTTCTGGCCAACTTTTTCTGTCCCTTCGCCGAATTTTCCAAGTCCCTCGCCAAATGACTGAATGGCTGTCTTTTGATTTCTTAATTCCTCTGAAGTCTTCTTGATCTCATTCCGGATCTCTTCCTGTTTGATCTTGGATTCCATCAGTTCCGTTTTTAATTCTGCGTACTTTTCGGAATCCTCTCCAACTTCCCTGGCGCATTCATCCAGTGCATCCCGCAAGATCTTCGTCTTGTCTGCAGCTGCTTTTGATTCCTGTCCAAGAAGTTTCTGGCGTTCTTTCAAGAGGTCTGTTTTATTCTTTGCTCCATCCAGTTTTGTTTCGTTCAGCTGTAGTTCTTGATCCAGTTCCCGAATCTTACTATCTGCCTGTCCAACAGCTGTTCTTAGCTGTTCTTCTGCTTCCGCTTGTTTCTTTGCTTCTTCTGCTGCTTTCAGCTGCTCCGCAGACAGCTGTGTCTCTGCGTTTCTCTGTTCTTCCAGTTTTGCAGATGTCTGTGAGAGTTCTTGTGAGATAGCCTCCTGTGCTCTTTTTGCGTCCGCAAGTTTTGCACTCCAGTTATTCGCTTCAATCGAGTTTTCCCCGAATATGGCTTTTGCCGACTCCATTTTCCCTGTCAACAATTCTACTTTCTGGCTGCTTGCTTCCAGCTCTTTCTGTAAGAGTTTCTCTCTCTTTTCCAGAGTGTCTGTTGACTCTCCGGTGCCTTTCATTTGTGTTTCGTTCAGTTTTAGTTCCGCACGTAACGCTTTCAGTGACGATTCTGCCTGTTTTAAACCGCTCGTCAGTTCTTTCGTATCCGCCCGGAACTTCACGCTTGCTTCTCTGTTACTTAATCAATCACCTTCTCTCCAGCATCTGTTCTTCTGCATATGCCTTCCACGCTTCATATGCATATTTGTCTTCCAGGATCGTAAGCAGGGAATTATATTCCGAATACCAGAATACATCCTCACTGATTCCATTCATAATCACGTAATAGACGTACATATCTTCCACGGTTTCAATCTCGAACCGTGGAAGTCTTAAATAGCCTTTTGCTTTCTTACGTGTTACTCTTCGGAATCCGTCCCGGAATCCTGCTTTTTTGACGGCGAATACATCTCATTAATCACTTCCATGTTCTTTCTCCAGTCCTGGTCCATATTTTCGAAAAACTCCGTAAACGACATGCAATCTTCGTCCTGATTTGCATTTTTGTAGGCAGCATACAAAAATTCCGCTACTTCAAGTGCGTCTTTATCATTTACACCTTTTACTAAAACCTTGCTTAATGTCTCATATGATTTTTTATCACTTTTTCTTAATGTCAACATAAGAATAGGAGCGGTGGACATTGCCACACACTCCCCATTTGTAAGTTCGTATTCCTCATAATTAATCTTAGGATTCTTCATCTACATTTTCCTCCTCGCCAAGAATGCGTTTGATCAATTCTTCTTTTTTGCCCATGGAATCAACTCCCATTTCTTCTGCTTTCTTTCTCAACTCGTCTACCTTCATCTTTTCGAGTGTAGATTTGGTAAGCTCGTTCGGGGCTTCTACCTGGGTTTCTGATGATTCAGGATGCTCCGGAGCTTCTACCTCTACCGATCCAGCTTCTGGTTTGGTTGTTTCCGGTGTTTGTGTCTCTTCTACCTTTTCCACCAGTCCGTTCTTTTTGGCGTTGATTTCTTTGTATCTTTCTTCCGACATCTCCACAATTTCACCCGTGAACCGGATGTCGCCTGTGTATTTGTCTCTGAATTTCTGTTTTACTTTTACTTTCATAGTTTTCCTCCTTATACTGTGTCCGCTTCGACAAGTTTGCGTGAGAACTCTTCCATCCACTTCTGTTTTACAGTTTCATCCTTCAAATCGTCTTCAACAGCCTCATACAATCCTTCTCCGTATTCATCCGGCATGATTGCAAATTCCAGTTCCAACATACTAATGTCCTCAGAATCGTTATCAACGCTTCTTGATAACGCCGTCTGAATCGTGCAATTTGGATAAGCCTTGTGTTTCGGGTTGTTATCCTCATCTAAAACCTCTGCTGTAATGCAAGCTACTGCGTGCAACGAATTCATACCGTAAGCGATTACCCCGTCTTTTAATTCGGTACGGTTCATTCCATGCAAGTCAGCCAGCATATCCTGTGGAACATATGCAGATACTTTTGCAGTCCCATCACCAGTTCCTTTGGTTCGTGTCTTTAAGATTCTGGAACCGCATTTTTTTGTCATGGTTTTGCAGTTCATTTCTTCTTCCAGTTTTCCCACGCAATCCAGAACGTCTGCCTTTGTTGCAGCTCCGATCCGGATTCCAAGCTTTTTAATTTCGACTTCCGTGAAGTCTGTTTCTCTGATTCCAGCCATTTTATGTTTCCTCCAATCGTTTTACCAATTTATCAATTGCCCCGTTCACAATCTCATCCCCGGCTTTTTCAGCACCATGGAACATGAACTGCTGATTTCCTCGGTGATGTCTTGTATTTGATCCATCGTCCGGAAAGTACAGGTAATGATAGTTGCCTTTTGTGTATACCTTTACTGCAAGATTCTCTCCCTGTATCCGGAACGGATCGGTCTGTGAGGCTGCTGCTTTCTTTCCGTTCCATGTTCTGCCGGATACCGGCAAGATTGCCCGGATATACTCTTTTATCTTTTTCCCGCCCTCATTTGCCAAATAATCGTTTATAATTTGTTCCGCAACAGATCTGTCGGAAAATTTTTCAATCGTTCGTGCGACCTTATCAAATTCTTTTGCATCCAGGTAAAAATAACTCATCGGCTACACCTTTTTTCCGTTTTTCCAAATTCCATCGTGCAGATTTCTACAGTGCACTCTCCTGCTTTCTGCACATAATCGTATACCGTGTCGGTATCTGAGATTTTGAATCTAAGTGTTTTCATCTTTTCGATCACCTGTTTCTCCAAGTCTTCTGGGATATACTCTTCTTTCACAATCGCAACGAAATAACGCCTGGTTATTCCACCCTTGCTTTCTGACTTTCCCGTTCTCCTTTTTCCGAACACGATGCAGTCCCAGTTCTCGCGTCCTTGGAACCTTCCGGCACCATAATATACATCCGGTACGATCTCTTTTAAGGCTTCTTTAATTTTGTCTTTCAATTTTCCTTACCTCTTCCAGATAGAAATACAACTCACGGTTTTTCTTATCATGATCAACGTAGATAATCGCATAGATCACATTATTAATTACCACATTATAATCGCTATCTGGTGGTATAAGATCCGGGGTTGCTATCTTAGTTGTTAGATTTGCTCCGTGCTGTTCGGCAAATTCAATGTCTTGCTGTCTTTTTGACTTTTCTGTGAAACACAAAAAGCCTAGATACTCTAAATCATCTAGGCTTTTTACATTCTTTTCCACGTCTTTTTTGCGATAAATTTCGGCAACTCCATCCCCGTAATCATTCAAGATATTCCTCGCCATATTTCACCTCGTATTTATGTCTTGCTGTAATAATATCGCTTCTGTAATTCTTATCGAATTCACATGCTATCTTGTTCCACGCATACCAGCTATACTTTAGTAGCAGCATTCGGGCGAATCCCGGTTTCGTAAAATCCATCTGATCATCTTCATGCATTCCAAGTTTGTGCATCATTATTTCAATGGCATCTTCCGTTATATCCGTAATTTCCTTCTCTGTATCATCATTCGCCCAAGTTATCCGGCATTCTCTTTTTACTGCTGCTACAAGTTTTGCTTTTTCTTCTTCGCCCATAGCTTATGCCGTTACAACGGTATCCTCAGTTTTTACAGTTACATATGCCGGATCCAGTTTGCTAATGTCCAGGACAATCGCTACTGTGTTATCGTATGGGCGGCCATTTCCGTGAAGCTTAATCTTATATGTTCTCGCATCCTGAAGGAACTTGAATTCGTCCGAATATTCAATTTTTCCGTCTTTACTTTCACCAAGCCCGAAGAAATACTCTTCCGGCAGACACAGGATAGCCTGTCCGGTTTTCACTTCGTTTGATCTCACAACTTCTGTCGGGAACGGGAATAAATCTCTGGCGTATGTTCCGCCTGTTGTCAGTGCCGTAGTTGCTGGCATGATCTTGTTGAGGTAGTCTACCTGGTTGCAGATCATCAGTACTTCGTCAAAACTTCTCATACGTCCTTTTTCTGTGACTGCCAATTTTGCCACAAGTGGTCCGTAATTTGCTGGGAGGAAATTTGTTACCTGGATTGCTGTTTTTTCCGGATATCCGGTTGATGTCGAAAAGCTTACTCCTTCATGGATATCTCTGTTCAGTCCGACCGGTTCATCTTTTCCACTTCCTGATACGATTGCTTTTTCGAGTGCTACATATAACGCCTCTTTCAGGATGGTACGGATATAGTTATCCAGGAATGAAGGTCCGAGATCCAACATATCCTTTGGGATTACCGCATAAGCTGTCAGCTTCAGCAATGTAATCTCTACGCCCTTAAATGCAGATTCAATCTCCTGTGTAATCTCGCCATTAATCTGTCCCCAAGCTGCTTTCTGTCTTGTGTGATCATTTAACAGCCATTTTGTGAGATATTTTACATTTTGGAATGTAATCTTTTCTAACAATGGATGTTCTTCCAGCAGATTTCTGTACACATCCTCGATAATAGTTTCCGGCATTCCGCCATCCGTTGTAATCAGATCTGTGAACGCCTGTTTCGGATCACTTGCCTTTCCGGCTTTTGCAAGGTTCTGATAGAACTCTGTCTCTTCGCTCGTGAGCTGTCTGTAACCTCTCTGAGCAAGTACATTCGTATCAGTGCTGTACATCTCAAAGTCTGTCTTTACTTTTTCCGTAATGGCATCAATTACCTGCCCCCAGGCTTTTTTCCCTTCCTCTTCGTTTCCGCTCTGCAGTGCGCTCTGCAGAGCCGCCACTGCCTCTCTCTGTTTTGTGTCCGCAATGTTTCCTAACATTCTTTTTTCTCCCTTCTTTTTACATTGAAAACATGTTAAAAAATGTCTGCATAGAGACATCTTTTTCTTCTTTTTCCGGTTTTGTCAGCTCTTCGAATTCTTTCAACTGATTTGAGAAATTTGACTGTTTAATCTTATCTCTCATTTTTTCAATTTCTTTCGAAGACTGCATCGCCTCGTCAATCTCTACCGTAGTTTGGCCGGCAATCTCATCAATCACGCCGATCTCCAGAGCTCTGTCCGGATCAAGCAGTGTTTCCTTGTCCATGATGTCTTTTAACTCCTCTTCCGTGATCTTCCCGCCACACCGATTCATGAAAAGAGATCTGGAAGCTTTCATCCATGCATCCAGCTTGTCCGCCTGGTTCCTGAGTTCGTCCGCATTGCCTACGGCTACTGTCCACATATTGTGAAGGACCATTCCCGTTCCCTCCCCCATCACGCGGTGATCGCATGCCTGGAGAATCGTAGCAGCGATACTGTTCGCTACTCCGTCCACATAACCCGTCTTGTATGCTTTGCAACGTTTCAGGTTTGTGAAAATGGCAGTTCCTTCTTTCACAGATCCACCATCCGAATTGATATACAGCTCAATAGTGTCAGAATCTGACACGCCCTCTAGCAATTCTCGGAAATGGTTTGCCGAAGTCTCGGACTCGTCATATTCCAATGTCTTCCAGTTAAAGTCTCCTTTCGCTTTTACTTCGTCATACAGGTAGATTTTATGTACTGTTCCAACCTGCTGGTGTGCAAAGCAAATTCCACCGATCTTATTCATCCTCCTCACCTCCTTTCGCAGCTGTCCTTGTATCGTCTGCCTCCCTGAAGTTATTCGTAACGTAATACGTTTTGCTCCACGGTGTATCTAATGGTACCAAGCTTAATTCCTCCCTTGCTTCGTCTGTATTTATGATTGCTGATCCGATCAGCTTCTCTACATTGGCTGCAGTCTCAAACAGATCTCTGTGTTTGATTCCTCCGGTGTAACACTGATAATAATTCCCGTTCATGTATTCATAGACGGTCGCGCGCTTATTCAGCACTTCCGAAATGGTATTTGCTAACGGGTTCACGCCAAACGTCAGGAATACGTCACACACCTCTTTCAGGTTCGTGATATTTCCCATCATCATTGACATTGGAATTTTAAAAGCCTGTCCGACCATCTCAAAAATGTCTTTGCGGATATTCACGAAATCATCGGAGGTTTTCGGGGATTTTACTGATTCTTCTATCAGTTCCTCACCAGCATACTCCACATATGTGGCGTATTCATTCTCCATATAATCTTTGATGTTTTTTGCAATAACTTCTTTGAATTGTTTTTGGAATTCTTCATCTCCGGCCTTAATTGCATCTACCTTATACTTGAATTTTCTTCCATTCGTATCCTTGAAGGTTCTTGCCGCTGTCTCCAGGAGCTTCCCGTATTCCCTGTACACTCCATCAATCAGTGTTTGTGCACATTCGTCCTCCATCCGGAACAGATAGACTTCCTCTGCTCGGAACGTTCGATTGAGTTGTAATCCACCAGGCAATATGACACCACCGTAGATATTTCCCAGAACCGGCCTTTCCTGCACGATCGTGAAGTCCTCCGCACAATGTAGTTCCCCGTTTAGTTCGACCACCAGTGCGCCTTTTTTCGATCGTGTCATTTTTCGAATTACTCTGTGCCAGAAGTAATTGCTGTTTTCATTTTTGTTCGGTGCTACGTTCAGCAAGTAATAGTCCTGGTCTTTTACAGGTTTCCCTTTGTTGAACACTCTCATCTCTGCCATGCTGATTGCATTTGCCAGATAAGAGCTCGCTGTGTAGATCGCCAGTTCCTTATAGTAGATCGATGCGGGTATATTTACCACGACCGTTTCTGCATTCGTACCGGTAACCTTAAATACTTTTTCCAGGAAGTTTTTTACTCCCATGTTCCGCCTCCTAACATACTGTTCCTATCCTGTTTTTTATAATTCTTCTTTGTTTAATTCTTTCTTCATCTGTGACCGCTGCCACGAACGCTTTAAAACCGTCCGTTTTCCGTGAACGCGGCTCTATTTTTTCATATGTGACATTGCCTTTTTTGTCTGTCACTGCTTTTGAGTTCCATGTGTACCAGCGCATGATCTTGCTGGTTCCCCAGGCGATCAGTCCACGCGCGAACATATACCCAATTACCGGAGCAACTTTCATTTCGTCACTCGGTCTAATCAGTTTCAGATTCTTCTTTTCATCCGAAAAACCTATTTTGCCAAGTGCTTCTCTGAGCCATGTCTGCCGGAAGTTATCCATCACCACAGATTCGATTTTGTATAACTTCGATTTTTCCAGAAGCCAGTCTGTCACATACTCCGGATCTATCTCCACGTCGTCCACCATCGTCAATACTCCTTCTTCTTCAGCTTCTTTCAGTGGGTATTTGATCCTCGGAAGATCTCTCGATTTCTTACATACCCACGTATGATGCATCCAATATCGTTTATCTCCGACTTTGAACAGCAGCCCGGCGGCTACAAAATCATTCGTTTTGGAATAATCAATTCCGGCTACGCAAGAATGATTACGAAGATCCGGGAGACTTCTGGTTGCTTTTTCTAGGTTTTTCCAATCTGTCACACAATACTGCGTTTCCCCTGGCGGCCGGTTCATTCGTTTAGTCATGAATGACGTGTGATTTACCGGATCCAGCTTGTACTCTTCATATTCCATCCGCATTTCTGTCAGGAGGGTTGGGAAGTTTCTCAAGGATGGATTTGCTTTCTGCCATTTTTCCTCATCCTTTACTTCTTCCGGATCATCCAGCCAACAGATGAACGGCAGTTTCCCGTTATCCGGAATCTCTCCTTTTAAGATCTGTAGGCAAGTTTCCAGCAATTCATCTAGCGGGCCATCCCGGATATCCCCCTGCGTGGATATGACTGTTCGTCTCGGAAAGTCTTTCTTCCCAAGTCCTCCAGTCGCTACCTCGATCAGCTTATAGTCCTTGTATGCATGGTATTCGTCAAAATCTACTTTCCCCGGTCTACCTCCGTCTTTCGTGTCCGGTGCACGGGTGTGGTATTTGATCTTCGATCTTGTCCGAATATTGGTGATACATTCCAGATTCCATTTGAACGTATTCTTGAAGAATCTTTTGTTGTCCTCCAAAATGTTATATATATCTTCGAATGTCGTTTTTGCCTGATCCTCTGATGTAGCGAATATGTCGATGTGGTATTCTTTCACTCCGTTGACTGGTGTGACCAACGCAAAATCTTCAAACGCAAGATATCCGTTCTTTCCTGCCCCGCGTCCAACTAAAATTATCAGATACGGGAATCTCAACTGGCCGTCTTCTCTTTTATACACACAGTTGTGCAAAGCGAAGCAGAACTGTTCCCACGGTAACAGCTTGTACGGGAAGTACTTTTCCAGTCCCAGGTATCTTTCTAATTGCTCTTTATCTACATAGACATCTTCCTCTGTGAATACTTTTTCCACAAAATTGCAAAGAAGCAGCTGCTCTTCGCATACAACTGCTTCATCACTTCTTACGAATTCAATATACTGGTCAATCTGTTTACAGATCTTCATCGATTACTTCATTTCCTGTTGGTTCATCCGTCGTCAGTCCTAACTCCTTCAGAATGCTCAACATCTGCTTTTCTACAGCCACCATATCTTTCACAGACTGGTTCTGTTTTGTGATCTCGAATCCGTTTGCAGAAAGTGTCTTGTACGACACTCCACGTTCCTTTATGTCCTCTTGTAGAGCCTTTTTTGTGTCGTAAAACTCCATATAATCATCAATTATGTCCAAAAAATGTGCCGTTTCTGCGCCTTTTGCACGTAATTGTTTGATTAAACTGGATTTAATTTTTTCTTTGATTTCGTCCATTTCGCGGGCTTTTTTCGACTTTCGCGCCATATATTTCACCACCAACTTTTTTCCATTTTTTATCACGCGCGAGTCAGCGCGGTTCAGGCGTGCCCCCTACCCGTTGTAAGCGTCCCCCGTGGATTTGGGGTATAGGGGGTACCGGGGGTACCTTTGTAAAAAATTTATCGGAATACATTCCGTCCACATCGTCCAATACAATGAATCTGTTACAGCAGGACGTTCGAACCTCCAGAACCTTGTGTTCCTTCTCTCCGAACAGCTTCGCATATCCATATGTTATTGCTCTCCTGTATCCATGTCCCGTGAACATAACGCGATCTCCAACCTTTATCTCTTCTTCTACCATCGTTCTTCATTCACCTGCTTCACCTTCCTGTACTTCATTCTTTCGTGTGCTCTGTCGTGACAGTCATGACAGAGTGGTATCAGATTCCTGTACTGCTTTCCTCTGTACTCATAGAACTCACACAGTGCAAGCTCCGGATGCGTCTTGACGTACTGTACGTGATGCACTGTCTCAGCTCTTGATACTTTTCCTTTCTCCTTGCACCACTGGCATTCATGATGGAACTTATCCAGTACATTGTTCTTTAATGCGATCCACTCTTTGCTCTTATAGAATCGGTACAGCTTATTCTCTTCTATCAGTTTCTTTATCTCTTGTTGTGTCCATTCCATAATTGCTGGAACAGGATTCGAACCTGTGTCCTCCGGCTATTAAGACCGGCGTGCTCCCTTTCCGCACCCTCCAGCTCCACTATAACCGGCAGTCACAACGTCTCTGATCTACCATTAATAACGTCTTGTGTCTGCCTTTGTAACAGCACTCCCAGTGATATTCTTTTCCCTGATCTGTGTAGATCCTTTTGCAGAACTCACAGTCTTTACACTTGGGAATCTGCTTCTGCCCTTCTCTTCTATTGCTCATATATCCAGGGCAACTTTCTTCTGCAGGACAATGTTCTTTCTTGCTAAGCTTCCAGTAATGTATACAACCTTTATTTTTGCACGTAACTAGCATAATTCCTCCACGCAAAAGAGCACCTGGATTTCTCCAAGTGCTCTTTCTTTATCCGTTATTTACTTCCTCGATGAACTCTTTCATCATCTTCGTGAGCTGTCCTGCGGCACTCACTCCCGCTTTCTTGCAGGCTTCTGCATATTCGTCCACAACTTCTTTCTTGAGTTTGTAGGACTTTGATACCCAGCCTGCCTTCTTCTCGTATCTTTTGGTGGCAATCGTCTGCGCTTTAGGATTCCCGACCGGCATTATCTTCCCTCCTCTTCTTAAGTTCCGAGGCTATATCTATCATCATGTATGCTGATGCAAGCATAAGCAATACACTACTATAGATGTTCTTTCCGGATCCAAAGAATATTACAATCGCCGCAAACAAAAACAATTCACTGAATCTTATTCTTTTCATATCCTGTCAGATGGGTTATAATCTTTACAAGAGGTAAGGGCTTTCGCCCTTTCCCCTATTTGAGAGCTGTAATCAAGCTTGCTAACCCTGTCAAGAATGTTCCGAGCGCAATCAGAAATTCTATCAGTAGCTTTATTGCAGTTCTCTTTTTCTTTCGTTTTTTCTTTCCCATCTGCATCTCACCTCCTTATGTATATATAATATCATATGGTGCACCATATGTCAACAGTTTCATGCTTCTTTTTATATTTTTATTAACTGCTGCCACCCTTCGGGTAAATATCAGCACCTCTGTTTTACTTCTCTATACATAAAAAGGATGGCCACAATCTCTCGACTGCTGCCACCCTTCGGGTGAGTATGTCCTTTGTTCTTTTTTCTTGATGTTACCATAATAACACACTTTCTTGTATCCTGAGTCCCCCTCTTTTTAAATTTTCTTTGACATCAGATAATAAAACTTCCTTCTTCGCTCATAATACATCTTTTTCCCGCATGGAATCTTTTTGGAATCTCTTAAGTATCTATATGTTGCATAGTCTGTCGTAACCCCTTCCAGGATCCACGGATAGATTACTGCGTCTGCTTCGATTGCTGTCTGTTCAATCCGTTTACATTTTTCCTCCAGCTCCATACGTTTAATAGCCAGGTGTTCCGTCTGTGACGCCTGGCTTGGACTTCCTTTTCCTTCCTGTCCATATTGCATGGCTTTTATGGTATTTGTAAGTTCTGCGAGTTCTCTTCTCCATTCCGGATACTGCAAGCAATGGTATTTGATCTCCAAAAACCTATTCGTATCAATACCGTACTTATCTTTGTTGATTGGTCTCATTTTCAACTTTAAATTTCCTCCCTGTCCGTCTGTCTTTTATTATCAAGATATCAAATCCGAACAGACTTGCTATATCCTGTAGATCAGTCAGTGCTCTGCGCATGTGGTAGGGCATCTGGTTGTATCTGTGCAGCGCTTTGTCTGCTGTCGGATCTTTATAACCTTCATGGTTCATAGTTCTCCTTTCCGTGATTCACGCATTGTTTTATACATTTTTCAATTTTATCTTTGCACGCTTCACAATATTCTTTCGGTCCATACATATCTTGCATCGCCTGTCTCATGTTATGTGCGTACGCATTTACCGTTCCGCCTGGTCCGTCACATCCTGCGTATATTCTTATTGTGTAATACGTTGTGCCTATCGGCATCCCGCATCCGTCACATATATGTTGTCTCATTTCATTCACCTACCACAATGCTCTCTTTCTTTTGCGTCCTTTTACGTATACTGTGCAGTTTTCTACCGTGCACCCTCTGCTATGTCCTTCTGCTCCAATATAGTTACAACCACCCAAGCCGGTTCTGCATGCTCTGTAGATGCACGTCCTGCATTGGTGCCTATCTTCATTTGGTCCCGCTTCCTTGCTCCTAACTTTTTTCTCACGGAGTTCTCCTTTCTCCTCCGACTGCTGCCGTCCGACTTTCGCCGGAGGGAATCTATATCAACCGGTTGCTGTCGTGATACAATTACCGGCAAGTGCAAGCTATTCTATTTTCTCTGCCAACCAATCCAACAATCTGGTTATCATCTTATACATCCTCGTCTTTTCCAGCTCTGTTTTAAGCTCATCACAGGCTCTTACAAATTCATGCTGATCATCCTCACGTTTTTTCATATTTTTCATATTTGCAAATCGCTTTCCCTGATATTTCCATATGTCAAGCGCAAGCAGGACACTTTTCGCGTTATCTGCCTGCTCCTTTTATGAATTTGTTGTACATCTGTTTCTTCCGTCCCGTTTCTTCTTCTCTTCTGACCGGAAGGTTCATTCTCTTTGTCAGGAATTCTGGTACCGCCTGTTCTGAAAGTTCTTCCTTCAGGTTGACATTGCTCGTCCAGCTGAATCCGTGTTTTTTAAGAATATCTTTTCTTGTCATTTCCCGCCTCTTTCTTACTTCAATAATTCCTTGTCTATTATCTGGAAGTTGGCTCTGTGAATATATAATGCCTTGCCGTCTATCATCAACTTTGTCATCTTTGGAAGATCTTGCGGAATCTTCCAATATACCTTATCTCCTGAATATGCTGTAATCGGCTGACCTAATTGTGACTTGATTACTACTACCCTGGATTTTCCAAAAGAATTTTTATATTTATTAACGATTCCAGCTATGATTGTATTGTCTGTTATTGCTCCGGTTGACTGGCTTTGGATATCTTCTTGTGTAAAATTCACCTCTGCTTTTAATCCATTTTGTTCAAATATGCAGGTGTCTCCACAGCTTTGTATCTCTTTGCCGTCAATGTTGATTGTGATCACCGATGATAACTCATATCCGGTTATTACAGATCCGCCACTATCATACGATGTTGTTTTCACTCTATTCCCTTCGATATTGATCTTTTCTCCCTGTGTCGTCATTATCTTATTTCCGTAATTATCATAGGTGTTGATTGTGTATGTATTTCCTGTCAAATCCCCCTGCATGTCATTTAGTGCTGAACCAAGTTCTGCACATCCTGTCAGACACGCTATTAATACTATGCATGCTATTAATCCTGTTATCTTTCGTCTTTTCATTTTGTTATTCCTCCTCTTCTCTGTCTTCCCATCTACACATATCCCACCATTGGCAGAATAAGCAGCATCCCCAGCATTGGTTAGTACGTACCATTATGAGCCAGTGTTTTAATTTTTCTTTTATTTCCATGCTACTCGCCTCTTCTTATGCATCTCAGAAGATCTTCTACACCTTGTGTGTATCCTTCTTTGTATTTCTGGGCTTTTTCAAGCTCTCTACTGCACTTGACACTTGCTTCATGCTGCAGTCTGTTGGCCGCTTCTTCCATCCGGTCGTCTGGTTCTTTTTCTTCTGTCTCTTTCTCTCTTGCAGAGGTTTTCATCTCTTCTATTTCTCTTTGTTTTTCTTCCAGTTCTTTCTTGAGCGTTCTTATTTCTTCGCAATCCGCATTGTCATTTTGTCGTTCAATTCCAAGCGTTGCCAGCATCGCATTATCTATATCCTGTATTTCCTTTTCTGTACATGTTCTGATATACTCTCCGAATCGGTCAAGATAGGCGAATGACAGTTTCTCGCATATCGCTACTGATGGTGTCATGCACATAACTTTTGCATGTGTCGAAGAAGAGTTCTCTTCTTTATTCGTCAGCCATGCTACTTGCGCACAGCCGGTTTCCTCTATTACTTCTGTTGCTGATACTACGACCGCTGGTGATTTCTCTCCTGTCTTACCTTTTTCAATATAGAATATATCTCCTTTGTATACTTCCATGTTATTTACCCCCCCTGTGTTTATTATTGCTTTGAATGCCGTCGGATCATAATAGCCGGATCCGTTCTTCTTTATATCATTTTTCATCCTTGTCAGTACCTCCGCCCCGTTTTATAATTTCAATCGCATGATTTATTTCTACGTAATCCGAACACGTTCCAAACAGTTCAAATTCTACGGTGCTATCTTTCAATTCTTCTATCACTTTGTCCGGATCGTATGCTGTAGTATAATTTTTCAGTATCCGAATTTCTATTTTGCAATCTGTTATGTTTCTCTCAAGCTTCCGGATATTTTTATCTATGTCATATAGATTTTTGCTTGGTATTTTTCTTGATCTCCATTGTTCAATTATTTTTTCTGTGTGTTGTATCTCTTCTTCAATTTTCTTTATTTCTGCATCGGCATCTATCAGTCTCATCTCATCACCTCTTGTAGTTCTCTGTTCCCATAGTACAGAGCGCATTCCTTACATTTGTCTATCGGCTCTCCTCCACCATTGCACGTTCGCAAGCCAGCGCATCTATCTTCTTCGTATCCTGGATGCTCATATTGGTGTGCCAGATAGCAGTTATCAATTCCTTGTTTTGCTGTTATGTTCATCTCTATTATTCCTTTCTTTGTGGTTCATCCTCTTTCATATATATTTCAATTTCTTCGCCACACGTTCGTATCACGTCTACCTCGCTTTCCAGTAATAATATGCTTAAATACTTTCTTGCATTTTCCGGTTCCATTCTGCCGATGCAGTCTTTCTCTTTGTTGTAGATGTTCAACATTTCTCTATTATCTATTTTTTTCAGTAATTCTTTCAGTTTCATTCCCGTTACCTCCATCTTCGTTTTTTCAAAACTCAAACACTACTTCCGGTGCTTTTATAAAATTCGCACCGCATTCCTCTGTGTTCTTCCGTTCTATCTTTCTGATCATCTCTGTTATCTCTTTGTCCGAGTCTTTACAGTATGCATATCCATCCGGTGCATAGATGCCTTTTACCTTTCCGTTTATGCGATCCGGTATTGTTTGATAGCTCATGTAGTTCTGCCGCGCAGCTTCTCTCGCCGATTTATAGAATGCTACGATTTCGCCGTCTTGGTTGATCTTTGCTACCTTGGTTGCTCTTCCGTTCATCTGTCCAGTTTTTTTGGATAGTTCTTTTTTGGTGATTACTCCGATATTCCCAAGTATGTCGTCAGTTTTAATTCCATTCTTGTGATATGTTACATATCCTTTCGGAAGATCTCCGATGAACGTGATCCGCATCAGGCTCATGACTACTACCTCTTTCCTTTTCAGCTTAATCAGTCTTTTTCCCTGATTGTTCTTCTTTACATACGGTTTTAGGTACTTATACTTTCCATTCCCTAATTTCTTTCGTATGTCTGCCCAGTAATTAATCTGGTATATTCCATCATAACCTGGAATATCGTACCAACCTTTCGGGTTTACATTTTTGATCCTCATAGATATCACGCATTCTTTTGTAAGTTTTTTAAGAACTCTACCAGATACGTCTCACTGTCTGTAGCATTCATGTACTGCTTATCGTATGGTTTTCCATCACCATACGGTTTTTTGTCTTTTTCTAACAGGTGGAAGTAATACTCATCTTCTTTTTCTTTTCCATTCCACCCGTTTATGCGATTCTTGTATTCTGCAACTACAAGCCTGCTGCCGTCAGCGAAATCGTATTTATAATAATTTACATTTATGTTTTTATCTGTGTACCATAATCCCCAATCTTCATAACTTCTCAGCCATTCTTTTCGCTGATCGTTATTCTTGAATCTCGGAAGTTCTGGCTGTTCCGGTTCTTTTGGTGGATTCATTACCGTGTCCAGATCATTGATATATCCGGCCAGTGCCGCAATCATTACCTTGTACGTCCGCACCCGGATGTCATTAGTATCCATGTGTCCTTTCGCCATCTCCAGATAATTCCTGTATTTTTGATTTTCTTCCCTGGCAATGTCAAGCTCTGTTTTCTCAGATTTCTTTTCATTTAGTTGTGCCTCTTCCGGAACTCGTTCCTGCGTTTCTTCTTTGTCCTGGTATCTATATTCATTTTCTTTCTCTGCAGATTCTTCTTCCAGGCCAGATACTGCATAGGTGTCAGGTGTTTCATTCTCTTCGGTTTCTTCGCTTTTTTCTTCCTGTTCTTCATTTTTCTCCTTTTTTTCCGTTTCTTCTTTTACGTTTTCCTCCAACACTTTTTTGATGGCTCCCGTTAAGTCAAGCCAATGGAAATTTCCTCTGTTTTCGTTATCTATCCACAATTGGATATATCCGCAATACATCCTTATTTCCCCGACATCTTTCCCGTCAGTTCCTTCAAACACCCAAGTTCTTCCCGATACTCCCGGATGCAGATTTTGTTTTATCAGTTCATTGCACATTCTTATATTCTGCCCTGTTATCTGTTCCGCATTTTCACGGAACCAGTATTTGTATGTGCTCACTATTTCTCTCGCTACTAATTCCAGATACTCTCTTTCCTCTTCTGTTGGAACGCGTACCATCACTACTTCATTCTGATCAGAATTTTCTTCCAGTGTCAGATTCTGACACGCACCGTCATTTATATCTTCGATGCTCAGCTGTCCATCAATTTGTTCTTCTTCTGCTTTTTTCTGCTCTTCGGCATATTCTTTCACATCTTTGTATGTCAGTCCCTTTTCCCGGTGATGCTCCAGCATATCCTCCTGGATATCCTCGGACATCTTGCTGATCTCGTATGCAGCCGAAAATGTTAATCGTCCTTCTTTTAACTCTTCCGTGAATTCCGGGATCAGTTTTTTGTTGATCGACTCAATCTGTCCGATCTTGGTGGATGATACCTGCATCATGTTGGCTATGACATCCCGTAAACGTCCGCTGTCCAATTTGTAACCATGAAGTGTCAGTCCATTCTCTTTCATGTATTTCAGTGTTTCTTCCAGTGTCTTCTGCTCTTCCAGGATATCTGCTACCGTTTTATTCCGGTACGTATTTGCTATGATTAACTGGATCATCTCTTCATGCTCTTCTGCAGGTGTCTTGATCTGGCAGGATGCTATGGAGAATTCTTCATAGCCTTTTTCTACCAAGAGCGTCAATGCTCTCCATCTTCGTTCTCCGGCTATGATACGGTATTCGCCACGATCGCATGGATCGTGGACCACCGTCAAGTTCTCTAATAAGCCTACGGCAAGGATATCCTGTGCCAACTGCTCGATGTCCGGGATAGAATAAAAATTCTTGTCATTGCTGTACATCTGCTTAATTGCAATATCCTTTGTCCGGAATCTTGCTTTTGTTTTATTGTCTTCTGCTGCCGCCTTCGTCTTATTATTAAGCGCGTCCATCACATTCCATCCAGTAGCCATCTATCTATTCCTCCTTGCTCTTCTCCAGGCAGTTCCCTTGTTCTTCTTTCGGTTCTCTGATAATTTTCTGGTGGTGATCACTACCGGATCGTTACTCTCTTTCAGTTGTTTCCGTATTGTCCTAAACCGGCTGTTCATCCGTCTAATACTGTCGTTCATTTTTTTCCTAAAGCATCGTGTTGCAATCGTAACTCTTTCACGCTCTTCCTGCGTCAGGATGTCTTCTATCGGTTTATTAATTCTACATATTGTTTCCAGTACGCTTTCAGGCAATCTCAGTCCTGTCTCTATCGGTTTCATTGGATTAAAAACTGGCATGTTCATCTGCTTGTCCAGGAAGGTGTGTGTGTTCATTTTGCCCGGATCTCTTAAAAGCGCTGCCGGGATTCTTCCTTCTGGTGGGTTACACCCGTGAATCTTCTTGTATAATTTCTTCGCCTGTCTCTTATTCATCCTGTTCGCCCTCCAGATTTCTTAAGAGTTCATACGCGACTGCTCTGTAATCCTTGGTTGCTATACACCCCCTAGAGAACTTTGGAAGCGGTACATGTGCGATTGTGGATTTTTCTGCTACTACAGATCTTCGGATTACTGTCTGGAAACAATCATGTCCCGAGTTTTCTTTCAACCACTCTTCTACCTGCAGTGTCGTTTTATTCTTCTGTCTCATCGTGATCAGGACTTTCATCCTGATCCGATCGTTAAACTTCCGAATGCTTTCCAGCTGTTCATCCATATTATCAGCGGCTTCAATCTCGAACCCTCCGAGTTTCACCGGTACGATCACGAGATCTGCTGCCACCAGTGCATTCATCACTGTCATGTCCATAATCAGACCACAATCGATGACACAGTAATCGTAAGCAGCTGCTACGTCTTCTAAGTCTTCTGCTAGTCTTAAGATCTGATTTCCTTCCTCCGTCTTCATCAGGTACATGTTGGTATTCATCAGATAGCCGTTACACGGGATAATATCTATCCGATCGTACGGTGTTGTCTTGATCAGTTCGGATGTAGTGTACGTACCACCTTCCCGTTCATGGTTCTCCAGCAGATCCGGAAGTCCTCTTCCTTCCGGATCATATGCTCCGTAGAGCATGGAGATGTTCCCCTGCTGATCGGCATCGATCACCAGTATTTTCTTTTCTTGTTCCTGTCCTAGAATATAAGCAATGGATGCGGCTGTCATAGTCTTGCCGATCCCGCCTTTCTGATTCATTACTGCTATCGTTTTCATGATACTTTCGCCTCCTGTTCTTCCGTTCTCTCCCATTCCACTAGGCTTTCTGTTGCCCTTCTATAGCACTCTATCCAGCTTTCATCACTTTCTACTTTCAGGATCTGTTTCTTATGGATGCCTATCCCTTCAAAGATCTGGATACTTCCTCCATGGTTCAGTGTAAATCTTGTCTTTACCCGGAGTTCTCTTCCCTGTTTGATCATGTTATATACTTCATAGAACTCTCTTATGCTCTTCCGTTCTCTGTCGTCCATCCTTCCACCTCTTTCGGTGCTCTGCGTTTCAATTCTTTTATTTTGCCTTCGTTCCAGATACTGTCGTTTGGTTCCAACATTTCCATCATGTTGTCTAACTGTAGATATTCTTCCAAGACTGTGATTGCGTCTCCGGCCGTATAGCAAGAAGCTACGTAGTGTCCGTTCTTTGCCATGTCGTGTAGAAACTCTATCTGGCTGTCCTGATGCCTGCCGGTCCCGTATTTCATTTCGATATACAGTCCGATGTATACCCCTTTGGCATACGGAAGATGCAGATCGGACACCCCGGACTTTACTCCCATGCTCTTAAGCTTTACTGCTTCTGCTTTGTTCCTGCTGCCGCCGTTCGGGATATGATGCAACCATTTCAGTTCCGGATAACGGTTCTCATTCCACGCCGCCCAGTTGCATACGTGAATCTGTTCTGTATCTTCACTTCTTTTCATGTTTTTAAGCTTCATCAGGATCCCCCTCTTTCTTCCGACCGAATTCATCTATGCCTTCCCAGTTGAATCTCTGTCCGCAATTAGAGCAATAGTTATCACATTTCTTTTGTGCAAAGTGTACCCTTGATTCCCTACGTATTTTCCCGCAGTTTTTGCATCTATAAGCAACCACATAGGGATTCACGTCTAATATCTCCGGCTCTTCGCATTCGCACGCTACCTGTTTCTCTACTTCGTCCATGTCGTGTGCTTCTCCTACATCCAGTACCAATACCGGATAGGAAAACATATCAAGCCAGTTTCCATCCTTTATCTGGTATTTCTTCCGGTTCTTTGTATCTGCCACCATCACACCAAGCTTTGCATCGTCCGGATATTTGCTTAAGTATTTCATTACCTGTCTCACCGTTGTACTCATTTATCAAATCCTCCTGTTCAACCTGATCATCGTGTATCTTCTGTATTTGTATCCCGTCTTCGGGTTTATACCTTCCCACATCCGCGCTATGTAGTAGCCTTTCTTCGGCTTTATCTCTTTCTTCCACCTATAGAGCTTGTCCGGGTGTGGTTTCGGGAGAGGCATATTCTGGGATCCGTGGAAGTCCGACTCTTTAATCCTTGGTTTGGACTTCGTGCCATCTTTCTTCGTTTCCGTGGTATGCTCGTCTTTTGTGAGGTATTCTGCAAGCTTTAGCATATCCTCGCCGTAGTAATCGCTGTCTTTTATCTTTGTCAGCCACGTGCCGCCTTTATCCCATGCGTTCTGCACAATGCTGGCGGTATCTCCAACCTCTTTAATCACAAAATGAATGTGCCATGCTCCCTTTGTTCCTCTTTCGATGTTCCGCATATAGAAGTTTTCATAACCTCTTTTTCGGATCTCTCTCCTTACTTTCCGCATCGCTTCCGCAAAATGTTTTTTTGCCTCCTTCATCGTAGCCGGTCTGTTCGCTACTTTGTATGTCCAGGTGACCAATAGATCGTTCGGTTCGAAGTATTCTAAGAGACGTATCTGACACCGTTTCGTCTTATTCCATTTATTTACTCTTGCAATGTCTTCTTTTGTAGCTTTCTTCTTTTTCTTTCTTGGTAATCCCTTCGCCCCATACTTCCCGTCATGGTACTCCTGTACGATCAGGACATCTCCTTTTCTCAGCTTATATGTCACTCTTTTTATCATGCTGTCGGTCCTTATCTTAATATCTTTATCAAGTGCTTAACAGGGGTATTGCCCCCCCCTGATTTGCTCCGGATATTTGGCGAAAAGACGGCAATATGATGCATTGACTTTCCCGAAAGTTCGTTCTATAATTTTTTATAGATGTATTTGACTTTTACCACGTGGTTGTGAGGTTTGGGAAAATCAATGCATTGTGTGCCTTCAGGAGCTTCACCCAGTTTCCTGAAGGCTTTTTCTTTTATGATGCTTTCGCCATCTTTTCTTTCATGCACCTGGCAATGAGATCCGAAAAATCACGAATGATACGCTGAATCTCATCCTGGCTTTTATCTTTATACGCTTCATCTGATATATGACACGTACATCCGTTTGTTACGATCGTCTCTACAATCATGCTATGTACCTCCTTTTTATCTATATATGCTCACTTGCTTGTATCTGTTGTTGCTTTCTTTACTTCCATACGATATCTAATGGTCCCGCTGCTCTGCAGTAAAACAGGAGCAAGAGCCATATTACTTCTGTAATCAGCAGCGTTGCTTCAATCTCAATAATCTTGATTGCTCTGATCACCTTATTTTTCCGGATATGTCTTTTCATATTTGTTATCCCTCAATTCTTTGTGTCCAGCTTTTGTCCTGCATGGCCCCCATTGCAGCACCCATTCGGGTTAGTTCTTCCCTCGTCATTTTTCTGTTTTTTCCTGTTTTTTCTTCATTGTCTTCTGTAAATATCCGGTGTTTTTGGATAAAGCATTCGAAGAAAAAGCCTTGTTCCTCCTTCCATAAGTCGCAGTAAAATTCGTGCTCTATACGAATTTGTAACGCTTCCGCTTTTGTGCATTCGATTATTCTGGTCGTTCTCTTTCCAGCGCCTTTTTTGTATTCGTACATTTTCTTTTTTATTTTCTTTCCGAGAATCTTGTACCCTACCTGAAGTAGCAGTCTTCTCTCAAATTCCCCATGGAACGTGAATTCATACTTTTCTTCTGTGTCGTCTGACAGTTCCTCTTCTTCCACATTGTACTTTTGCATCAGCTGTTTCAGTTTCTTCTGAGCTGTTTCTTTTTCTCCGCCAACACCCTGTTCTGCCAAGTTTTTTAGTTTCTTCAGGAGATCAATTTTCTTCTGGTCCATCATTCTCTCTTGTTTCCTTCTTTCGCCATTACGTTCTGGATTTTCTCGATTTCGTCGCGCAGCTCTCTGGTAGCACATCTCAGATTCTCTTCTGCATCGTCGATGTATCTTGAAGGATATTCCCATTCGTCCAGCATTCTCAATACGTCGTATAATGTCTGCTGCATCTGTGCTTTCTCTACCAGATCCGGAATAAGTTCATCTGGATCCTGTGCTTCTTTCTTCGAATATGGGTTTTCTTCCTCCGATTCCTCTTGGCTTTTTAGCATAATGCAGAGCCCGTTACGCTCGCTTAATTTATACGCGCCAACCTCTCTTTCGAGATATTTTGATATCCATCGTCCGCCAGCACTAACACCTTCTCTTTTTCCTGCAGACAGATCTATTATTGAAATCCATGTGGTTGGTTGTATTAATCCGGCATTCATATGCATTTTGATGATCTCTCTTACTCTTTTGTTCATGATGCGTCACCTCCCATCTTTAAAGCGCACCGTGTGCATGCAGCTCCATCCAATCCGTTGTAGAGAATAAGAGCTTCGTCTTCCGGTCTCTTCCAACACATATCACCGCAGATCGGACAGTGGATCTTTCTCCATCCTTTCTTACCGTTTGGTATATTGTCTGCTAATGGCATGCACAGCCATCCGCCTTTGTCGGTTGCTTTTCTCGGCTGTATGGTTGCGGTGATGTTTTTTCTTGGTCTTTCCATCATTCTTCCTCGCTTTTTTTCTTTTGTATTCTTCTGTTCCACTCTTCAACAGCTTTGTCTCGTTCATCTTTTGTGATTTTCAGCTCGCCATCTTCAAGTGTGGCTCTTAATTCATGTACCCACGGAAGACACGTTCCACATTCCGAGCATTCGATTCCAAATGTAAAACTTACATCATGATGAGTGGATCCATTGGCTATTGTTATCATGTTTGCCTTTCCACCGCAAAACGGGCATGGCATTAATCTTTCGTTATAATTCATCTGGTTCACCTTTTTTCTCCTTTTCTTCGTTACATACACCCCTGACGGCTCTTGCGAATTCCTGGGTGTTGATCATTGCGCTTCCTGTATTCTGGAGCACATATAATTTGTCCAGAATCTCTTTCAGTATGGTTGTCTGATACATGATTTCTTCTGCAATTCTGGAATCCGGATCAATGCATACTTTCAAAAATCTTTCCTTTGCTTCTTCTTTAATCACTGTTCTCATAAAAATTTCGTGAGACGTGATTTCCTCGTAGATCTTTGATCTTCCCTCCCACAGATTTTCACCTTTTTCCTTTTGAATTGCGCTGAACGGTCCGACAAGCGCAAGAGGGTACATATTGAGGCTTCTTAATGTTTCTTCTCTGGTCTTTGGATTCTCTACTTTGGTGTTCCATTCCGTATCGTAGTTATTCGTTCCATCCTCTGCACAGATAGCTTTATCTACTACTTCCAGTGGTATTGTTTTTGTTCTTACATTTGAACCGATTCTAATCTCTCTTGTCTTCGTTTCCTGTTCTCTCATTGCTTCTCCGCAGTTCGGGCAGTAATTTGCATTCTCCGGAAGTTCAGAGAAGCATTTATAACACAGTCTTTTCATTTGTTACCTCCTGTTTATTTCTTCGCAAGCTTCGTTGACGAACCTTCTCGTCTCTTTGCACATTTCATCTACATAGCTGTCTACAATTTTGAAATAATAAGCGGCTAATATTTTTGTTGTTGCAATTGAAACCGCAACAGAAGTCGTGACGCAAGCTATTGCCATTGTTATTACCATTTTCTTTATTCCTCTTCTAATCTTCCAATATTGCTCGAACACACAGGTAAATAAGCATATATGTGGCAGAGTTTTCCCATTGTGTCATGTTCATTGTTTTTCTTTCGACCGCTGTAAGAATCAATGCTATTATGATTGCGGTCCAGTTCTTTTTAGTTGGTGCCATTTTTTTACCTCGCTTTACTTATGCACTTTCTTTCACCATCCCCGCTTCCTGCTGACGCATCAATAATGTATTGGCGTCTCTGGAAAGCAGAAGGATATCCGGCAGATCAATCTGTTTTAAGATATCTACCATGTTGTTAATTTCTTTTTCTTTTCTCTCTTCCATGTTTAACATTTGGTTCACCTCTTTTTCATTTGATTTATTTTCCCCATCATGGTAAAATTCGTCATAAACAAATTTTAGAAAGAAGGGGTTATTATGAGTAACAATCACAGAGATCTCACATCTCCAACGCTCGACTTTGGCATCCAGAAAAACTTTGTCACTCCTGCCATTACAGGTTTTGACTCTATATTTACTCCTCTGGATTTTTCAAAGTTATTACCGGAATTATTCGAAGGTAGTGGGCTGTCCGAGTCTGATGGCATCTTTAAAAAGATTTCAGAAATTGGCGGGCTGTTTGATGATCTTGGAGTAAATTCTTCGTTCAAAACATTTGAATCCTTTATTCCTGGGATTCAGCAAGTACTTATTGATTTTGAGGATTCTAACGATCTTCCTGATGGTGATTATGTTATCGTTGATGAAAATGCCGTCAAAGTTTTGGATCTGACTGGTAGCATTTTTATCCCGCTCGGCAATTACAGAGTTAAGATTCATACATGGTCTTTGATTCTTCTTCTGTTCAGTATGTGTGAATTTTCTTACACACAATATCAGAACTATCAGCAGGCCAAGCAGACAGCTGAGTATCAAGAAAGAATTTTGGAAATCCAAGAGGATACTAACAAAACTCTCCATGATCTCGTTGATTCCATCGACGCTACAAATTCTTCTCAGCAGGAAGTCATTGACAGCTTGTCTGATGCTACAAAGCGTCTGCTTGATTCTTCTCAAGTGCCTTCTGCAGTTTTTCAAGATCCTGAATCGTCTGTTGATCATTCTGCAGTGACTCCTGATAATAATCGTGAATAACTGCATAATTTTTTGTGTCTATTAGGCTTGCCCCTATAAAGACTACGCTTGTTGCAACAAAGAACAAAAACAGGTCGCGGATTGTTTTTTTCATTTCTTCGATCTGTTTTTCTAATTGTTCAATCTTTTTATCCATCTTTTTTCACCTCACTTCGTGCTCCGTTCTTTTGCGAATATTCCTGGATCAACTTCTAGTGCTTCACAAATGCTTAGAAATTCATCTGCCCTTAGTTCTCTTTTTCTGTTCTTGTCTCTCACGCTTGCGTACAGCAATTTATATGAAACTCCTGATGTTCTGGACAACTCCGAAAGATTAATTCCATTCTTTTTTAAGAAGTTCATCATTTTGTTTGTCGTTCCTTCTATACGCATTTTTTCACCTCTTTCCGGATTATTTTTCTCTCGAAGGTATCCCAATGTTTTCAAGATCTTTTTCATAATCTTTCGTCCATCGTTTTTGTAAAAATCTGCCCATTTCAGAACTATCTCTGTATGCTACAGCTCTTGCTGTTCTCTCATATTTCTCTTTTACTTCCAGATAATCAGAAGATTCCTCTTTCATTTTTCTGTAATATTTATCAGCAACCGCTTCCATGTCTTCGATCAGCTCATTCAGTTCACTCAATTTATCCATCTTCCCTCACCTCACTTTTGTGTTTTTGTAAATTGCTTTGTTGCTATGAGTCCATTTTATGTCGCATTTCAGAATTTGTCAATATGTTTTTGCTATTTTGCGACATTTTGTGATTCTGCAACATTTTCTATTGATTTTTGGATAGTCGTATAGTATAATCGAGTCCAAGAAGTGAGGTGAGGAAAAATGAATGAGCGTCTAAAGAAATTGAGAAAAGAATTAGATATGACTCAGCAAGAATTTGCGGATAGCATAGGTATAAAAAGAAGTACTATGGCTACTTATGAATCTGGAAGAAATGAACCTATAGATGCTGTCATTTCTTTAATATGTAAACAGCACAATGTAAACGAAGACTGGCTCCGATCTGGGGAAGGTGAGATGTTCGAACAGCTTACCGAACAGGAGAAGATCATGAAATACACCGCCATGCTTCTGCGTGATACTGATTCCGCAGTTGCAAGTGCAATACAGTCATTTATCGTTACTTATGAGCAGCTGGATGATACCAGCAAAGCTACTTTGGAGAAAATCGCATTGCAGTATATAGATAACCTAAAAAAGAGCCAGTAAAAACCGGCTCCCTGCATCTACTTTTTAAGGTAATTCCTGATAAATATCAATATTTCACGTACCCTATCAGGCGGCTCCTTTTTAAGTAATTCAATTATAAAATTGATATCCTGCTGCTTTTTGTCGTGATTCATATGTACGCACCTCCGCTCTTGTGTATCAGAACAGTTGTTCGAAATTCCTTTGTATTTATCATACTTCTTGTACTATGGAAAATCAATATATTTTCGAACATTTGTTCTTTATATATGTGAGGTTCTTCATCCTCTATATATAAAAACACATACGTTTCCTAAAACTGGTGCGTTTTTGAAATTTGTCCGAGTACCCGGACACTTATTTGTAATCCGACTCAAAAAGGTCGGTGATCCTGACGTTTAGCCCCTTCGCCAACTGCTCCAGGATGTCTAGTCTAGGACTGATCCTCTCCGATGCGATATCTGCTATCGTTGATTTCGGAACACCCGTAAGGATGGCGGTCTGACGGATGGTCAGATGTTTGTCATACATTATTTTATCGAGTAATATCTTCATGATATTAGTATGGGTCAATTGGTTGGCTATTATGTTGGTAATTTTAGGTATTGTAATAAGTTAAAGATATTATTAAGGAGGTGGATATATGACAGAAGATAAACTCTTTTTAACTTACAATCAACAGATGAAAAAATTGAGGAACGATAAGCATATTTATTGCAAAGGATCCTCTCATAAAAAGATTTTAGTGCGGGCAGGCTATTTCAATATTGTAAATGGATATAAAACTCCTTTTGTCAGTGGACAAGATTCTAATGGAAATCATATTTATATATCCGGCACATCAATCAGTCAATTACATGCAGTGAAGCAATTTGACAACCAATTAAGATCTTTTCTTTTAAGATATATTACTCAGGTAGAGGAAGAAGCCCGAACATTAACTGGCTACAAATTTGATGAATGTAATGAAAATGGAAAGATTCCATGGTACGACACGAATGCATATTCACCAAACAAATCTCTGCAAGAAAAAATGTCCGTTATATCTAAAGCATACAACGAACTTAGTAAAAGCCAGCTTGATTATGTTAAATTTTATATGGATAATCATAAGCAAATTCCGACTTGGATAATGATAAAAGTTGTTAATTTTTCTACTTTTATAGACATTATACAATGTAGTCCTACTGATGTTTCGCATTCATTATGCCATTTATATGGACTGGAAGATGAACAAGGCCGAGCAAATGTTAAGCTCTTAATCGGAAGTCTTCATTGGATGAGAAAAATTCGAAACGCTTGTGCTCACAATGAACGGGTGTATTGTTTGAGTCGAAAAAGTAGTTCTAAAAATAGAACCGGAAGAATTCTAGAAAAATACTTTTCCTTACTCAGTTCCGGCTATTCAAGAAACTTAGACCAAAAAATATTTGATTTAATTGTATATTTTAAATATTATCTGCCCAAAAGCGAATATAAACAATTTGTATCTGAATTAAAAAACATGTTATCAAATCTGGAGTCGCAAATACACCCTCATGCTTTTGAATACATCAGAGCACAAATAGGTATACGAGATCTTTCGGATTTAGATAAACTTATCGCAATTCCAAAAGATGATATTGAATATAATAAATTTGACAAATGATTTATTTAAGACTAATTACACTCTTTGGCACCTATTTAACACAAAATAGTACAATAAATACCTATTAAAACCTTTAAAATAATCTATTTTAATCGTTGTAATATTTTTTGAATTATAGTAATATACTTGTACGGAGAGAACCGTATTGATTACGGTTGAAAGGCACTCATGCAAGTATATTGTATGGGTGTCTTTTACTATGTAAAAATAATAGAAGCCCCGGTGTTACCAGCACCAGAGCCTCTATCTTTGAATACTATACAGGTTCCAAGAACCTGGTACAATACCAAACCGCAAGTATATTGTACCACATTTTCTTAGCACCTGCATAGGTGTTATTTTTATACTCTTTTTTTCATATTTTTAGGAAAGGTGGTACGTATATGCGTGAACAATATCTAATCTATCTAAGAAAATCCCGTAACGATGCACAGCTTGAAGCAATGGGCGTGGATGTTCTGGAGCGTCATGAGAAAACGCTTCTTGCTCTTGCAAAATCTATGAATCTTCAAATCGGCGCTATTTACCGCGAAGTAGTATCTGGGGATTCTATTGCGGCACGTCCGGAAATGCAGAGAACCTTGAAAGAAGTAGAAGCCGGACTATGGAAGGGTGTCTTGGTGATGGAAGTGGAACGTCTGGCCAGAGGTGATACCGTTGATCAGGGAATTGTTCAGAGAACATTCCAATATTCAGAAACTCTGATCGTAACACCTGCCAAGATATACGATCCGAACAATGAATTTGATGAAGAATATTTCGAATTCGGACTTTTCATGTCCCGGAGAGAATACAAGACAATCCGGCGAAGGATGCGTGCCGGTGTGACTGCAGCTGTCCGTGAGGGTAAGTGGCCATTCAATAAAGCTCCTTACGGTTGGAAACGAGTAAAGCTCGAAGATGCCAGAGGCTGGGTGTTAGCTCCCGATCCGGATGAAGCTCCTGTTGTAAAACTTATATTCGACATGTTTACCGGTCCCGATCGTGTAGGGATTACCAGTATCTGCAAGTATCTTGAATCGCATGGTATTCCGCCCCGCAACGGTGACCGTTGGCTCGAGTGTACTATACTTGGAATCCTTGGGAATATCGTAAATGATCAGAAAGTGGGAATTGGACATCGTAAGCAGATCACTACCGTAAAAGACGGTGTTCTTACTAAAAGCAGGGAATCCCGACTTAGCAATAATTACGATCTGATTGCTACCGGGCTCCAGCCACGATTAATTGATCACGACGTATTTGTCGAAGCTCAAGGATATCTTGGGAAAGGCACTCCAAAACCTCCGGAATCTTACGGCATCAAGAATCCTCTGGCCAGTCTGGTCGTGTGCTCCTGTTGCGGTCAAAAAATGCAACGGCGTCCCAAAACAACTACTCCCGGTTGCCATGGTGCTCCTTATGATGTACTTATGTGTCATACCCGTGGATGTCCTACGATCGGTGCTCCGTTGGAGCTTGTCGAAAAAGAGGTTATTAATGTCCTCTCCGACTGGGTTGCCGGTTATCAGTTGAATCCGTCACAGGAAGTTAAAAATAACGTAACCGAAAAGCAGGCTCTTCTTTCTGCTGCCATCGCCAATCGTGATGCACTGCTTAAGCAAAATGAAAAACTTTATGATTTATTAGAGCGTGAAATTTATACAACTGATGTTTTTCTAGAGCGTTCCAGCGCTTTACACGAACGCATTGAAGAAGCTGAATTATCCATTTCCGCTTTGGAAAAAGATCTGGAATATGAAAAGCAGAAGTTTGAAAACTCATCCCGTTTTATTCCGGAATGTAAAGAATTATTATCTAATTATTGGGATCTCTCCGTTCCCGATCGGAACAAAGCCTTGAAATTATTGATTGATCGCGTAGAATATAAGAAGACAGTAAAAAACAAGTGGGGAACGGTCGATACCCCTACTTTCGAACTTACATTAAAGCCTCGAATTCCTCGGATTTAGGGGCTTTTCTTTTACTGATAACATTTTTGTACCAACGAACTGGCTCACCTTGAAATCATCTGTGCCATTGTGCATCAGCTTACCCGTAATCTTACACCAGAACAAATTGAAAAATCCGGCTTCGACAAATATTATGTAGACCACACACTCGCACTCTGGCCTCAGGCTGCCAGCGGAACTCCTTGGAGTGCTACAACATTCCAGTCCAAAGGTGATCCGATTACAGATCTGCATGAAGATATGGCTGCAGAACAAAAAGCCCGCACTACGTATGATAATATTCTGCGTCTGGTAAAAGATCCTGAAGTCTGCGATCCAATCCGCTTCCTCCGTGAACGTGAAATTGTTCATTATCAGCGTTTCGGTGAAAGTCTGAGAATTGTTCAAGATAAACTTGACAGTAAGAATTTCTACGCATTCAATCCTGAATTCGATCGTAAGCCTTGCTGTAACTAAGTCTGCTATATCCAAAACTTGCCATCGGCAACTTTTCTTGTATACTTTGGTATCTAAAGAAGCAATCAACATGTGGCTATTGTTGATTGCTTCTTACTACTTGATTAAAAAAAGAGAATTATAAATCTTAATATTATTTTAATTCATAAATTATATTTATATAACAAAAAACAACCAACATATCGTTGATTGCTTCTTATCTTTCATATACTTTCAAAACTGCATACAAGAAATATTTCTTTCATCCTACCTATCACCTTGCTTGGTCATGCCCTCGACCGATTAGTATCAGTCA
>ERZ826220.736-NODE-736-length-36855-cov-4.503859_pt1 | contig 36855 bp, 43 predicted proteins | sample MGYA00519927_ERZ826220 | MGnify/ENA primary metagenome ERZ826220 (study PRJEB31778, sample SAMEA3449225) | human gut metagenome | biome: human gut; feature: human-associated habitat; material: faeces | place: United Kingdom | collected 2010/2012 ... | reverse complement strand
AGTGCGGTATCTTTTTTTCCTTTTTGGCGTATATTAGGATTGCTAAAATCTTTACTGTATAGTATACTTTTAGCAAAGATGTCATCGCTAATGGCCTCCGGCACACTTTGCTGCCGATCAGACGTTATTAGTGCACTGACATCTTTTTCATTTTCCGGATATATTACTTTTACATCCTTCAGTTGCTCCAGATATTTTCCCTCTGCTCCAAAAACCGACTTCACCTCATTCAGCATATTGTTTTCGATGGAAAGCACATTTCCTTTTGAAATACTCACCGGCACTATGATTCTTCGGTTCTTCTGATCCACCCACTCCGTGAATAGGATCCGGCTGCTCTCTCCACGCGCTGCATGTTTTTTCATTTGATCTGATACATTTTCCGTAATTGCCAGCGGCTTGGCGATCTGATAAATCAGGTTTTTAATCACCGAAAAGCCCAGGTCATGCCGGTTCTTTCCGTCTGTATTGCCCAGGTATCCGTATGGATATGCGATTTTCGTCAAATTGGATGCATCAAGATATATAGGTGCGTCTGTAAATCCGGCCTTCAGCAGCAGTTCATTGGGCATGCCCAGCATAATATTACGTTTTTTTTCATCCCGCATCGCCTCATCCACTTCGTTCCGGTAGCGCGCCACATTCCGGTCGTCTGTAATATCCAAATGTCGGGATTGTTGTCTCGTTGCCGCCTTAACTGCTTGCCAGCGCTCGTAATTTTTCCGCTCGATTGCTTCGATGGATTCCGTTTTTATCGAATACTTGATTCTGGAGCCGATCGCTTCCTCTTCCCTGTTTTCTGCCGGCTCCGTTTCGGGTAGCCCGTGTTTGCTTTCCCCCGCTGCATAGCTGTTGCGCCCGCTGTAATAGGCAGAAAGCGCCTGCGCTTCGCTCAATCCCGCTTCTTTTCCGTATTTCACCGCCGCCGCTTCGCTGCTCCCGTTCGCCGCCCGGTTGTATACACCTGCCCAGCCGTTGGTATATATGCCGATGTCGCGCCCGTCGTAACCGCTCACATAGGCTCTGCCGCCCTCGGTGCCAAATAGCTCCGCATTTTCATATAGCATACCCATCCGCTCTTCCGCAAAGCTCAGCTCCTCCAGCGCAGTCGTGTTTCCGTCTGCGGTCTTTACATAGGTTTTGCCGTTCGCTTCGATGCGGTCTATGCCCGTCGCTTCGGTTCGCGCTCCGTCCGCCCGGTAAGTGACCTCTGTCCGCCCTGCTGCTTCCCCCGTTTTGCTCTGCTGCGCTGCGGCAGTGTCCTGTGCCTGTGCAGAAGCCTGTGCCGCTTCCACCTGCTTTTTCGCCGCTTCATAGCGTGCTCTCGCATCCTCCTGCAGCGCCCGGTTTTCTCTTTCCCGCTCCTGCAATATGTCCTGCTGCCCGCCGTTGTACTGCATCACGGTCTTGCCGCCTGCCAGCACGCCGCCCGAAAGTGCGCCGCCCAACGCTGCCAGCCCGATTTCCCCGGCAATCTCTGCGCTTGCGGCTTTTTTCGCCTCTGCTTCCTCCATGCCCTGTGCCATATACCGTTGGACTGCCTGCTGATAGTTGGAGAGTCCTCCGTTAATCAACTGGTCGCTGAGGTTGTTGGTCAGTTCCGTAAATGCCTCTTCCGAGGCTTCCACGCCTGCCTGCTTCAAAATGTTGCCTACTGCATCCCGCAAGTTGTCTGTATCTTTCAGCCGAATCAGGCTGTCCAGCGATACTTTTTCAAAAAGCACTTCCGCCGCCCCTGCCGCCGCGCCGCCCCATGCCGCCTGCTCGTTGCTTCCGCCCCGCTGCAAAATCTCTCTCGAAGTATCGGATGCACTTCCCAGCCCCATCAGCGCCAGCGAAGTCGCTTCTCCAAAGCCCATAAAGAAAAGGTTCTGCGCGATGGAAAGCCCCGTCTGTGTGAGAAATTTTCCCGCATCGCTCATATCCCGCGTCAGGCCCTCCGTCGTCGCTTCGGAGGCGATATTGGGCGCAAACCAGCCTGCATTGGGGTCTATCAGCTGATATTCGTTGTTTACTCGGTTGGCAATATTCTGCACCGCCGTATATCCGTAGCCCAGCGGCTTCCATAACCCCGCACCCACATTCATCATCGTTCCCGCAATCGGGTGCGCATTGGCCGTATCTGCCAGCCGTTCGTGCATCTGCGCCGCATAGCGCCGATTCAGCTCCGGTTTCAGCCATTCCAGATATTCCTCCCCTTTGGTCAGCCCCTGCTGCGCCACAATCGTATTGTAGATCTGCCGTTCGGCTTCCTCCATCCCGCTGTAAAGGTTCTCCTTGAGGTTTGTCCAGGTGCCGTTTACCAACTGATAGGTTCGATCCTTCAGCCCCGGTAAATATGCGTCCTCTTTGCGTGTTTCATAGATGCGCTGATATTCCAGCCCCTTTTCATAGCGCTCCCGGGCATAAATATCCCGATTAACCTCGTCCAGCTGCTGCTGATTCAATTCCTGTTTTCTGATCAGCCCGTCAATCTGTTCCTGTTGGGAAATGGTGTCATATTGCAGCTTTTCCTGCTCGATCCTGTTTCTGTTTTCCGTATAAATCTCTCTGATCCGTTGCAGGCTCTCCATGTCCAGTCCGGCAATGCGCTCAGCTTCCTTTTGCGCAGCTTCTGCGCTTTTCTGCTGCTGTTGGTATGTGCCCAGCGCTTCCCGATCCTTTTTCGTCTGTGTGCGGATCTGTTCTAATTCCCCGACCTGCCGCCAGTAGGTCTCATATGCCTGTGGATTGGCCTGGTAATCGTAGCCCGCTCCATTCCGGCGCAGTTTGCTTATCGTCCGGTCAAGTTCTTCGAGCTTCCGATTCAGGCTTTCCATGTCCAGCCCGGCAATGCGCTCGGCTTCCTTTTGCGCAGCTTCTGCGCTTTTCTGTTGCTGTTGCTTCCCGATTGAATCATTCGATTTTACCGTTCTCTGCAAACGATAATATGGCTCATAAGCTTCGTTTTGATTTTCTGAAATTCTGTTACCGGAGCGATATTGCTCAACGAGGCTTTTAATTCGCTGTCCGCGTTCTGTCAGGCCGTCCGCTCTGTTGCCAGTCCCGCCACTGGTTTTAGCCATCCCTTGTGCAGACGCTCTTTGCGCCTCCACCATCTGTTTAACTCGTTTTCCTCTTTCTGTAAGTTCCATTTTTCACCTCCGGATAGCATTTTTACAGGCTATATACCGCCCATCCGGTGATTTTCCCATTCTGATCTCTTACCGGATATTTATAATTGATGTTAGAAGCCGCATTGTATAGTGCAGTGGTATCATAGCCCTGTTGCTCATAACGGTCTATCTCGTTCATAATTGCATTTGTAATCGAATCCTTTGTTGCGTTCAGGTTTGAACCCAAATTGGAGAATACGCGTGACATAATTGCGGAAGCTTCGCTTGCCATCATTGTTTTTCCTCCTGTGCTCCCACTGCTCTTACTGCTTCCGCCACTCCTGCCGCTGCTGCCGCTGCTCTTTGCTGCCTGCGCCTTCTGCCAGTCAAATTGTTCCCGCTGGAAATCATAATCCTGCTGATTCCAGTAATCCGCATTTTCTGCCGCCGCCTGCTGTTGCCAGTAGGAAAGCATATTCTGATAATCCGTATAATCAAAGTTCTTTTCATTTTGCCAGGCATCATTCGCCATGCTGTAGCGGGTATAGTAATCATTCAGCGCATCCTGATAGCGGCTGTAATCCGTATTTTCCCGATCCGCTGCCAGGCTGTACTGATTCAGCAGCGCTTCTCCCTCCTGTCGGTAGCGGTCGTAGGCATTGCTTTGCAGCTCGGGTACAATCTCATTGAGTTGTGTCAGATATTGCTGATAAGCCTGATTGCCCGCAGTCGATGCATAGGAGCTCCCATAGCCTCCGGTCAGTGCAGTCGCCTGCCCCATGGTGTCCTGCATGGCCTGTTTGCCCAGATTCATCGCTTGCTGCCTGTATTGCTGATAGAGGGGATCTGCGTTCATGTCGTAGGAAAAATCCTCCCGGTTCATGATCTTGTCGTATATCTCCTGTATCTGCCGGTCATAGGCGGAAGTATAGGCTTCCGGCCTGCTGTCCAGTATGCTCTGCAACTTTTCATAGGCAGTATTTACGCTGTCAGAAGGCGTGTATCCGCTCTGATATTTGCTCAGATTGGCGCTGGTGCCTGCCGAGACGCCCTTTAGCGCATTGTTGCTCTCCCCGCCGCTTCCGGCATTGCTGTTTCCGGTATTTCCGGTCGTCTGCCCGCCAAGGGCGCCCAGTGTCCGGCTGCCGGCAATGCCGTCTGCCGTCAGGTTGTTTTTGCTCTGATAATCCTTTACCGCAGCCAGTGTTTTCGCACCGTAAATGCCATCCACCGCCAGGTTGTATCCCGCGCTGTTCAGTTGTGTCTGCAATTGCTTTACCGCTTCACCTCTGGAGCCGTTTTTTAAAACTGTTGCCATTGTTTATCCCTTTCCTGTCGTAAAGTAAAACTCATTTTCTCTATTGTGCTGCTTTTTTCCTGTTTTTTCGCCCACAGAATTTCCAAAAAAGGATGAGTTCCCCCCATCCTTCCTATTTCCATTTCCCGACGACAAAGCCCTGCAATCGCGTATAGGCGGCATTGCCGTTGGTGTTCATCGAATATTGCTGCACGCTGATATCCGTGCTGCCCCAGTTCCCGCTGCATCTTGTCCATCTCGCATAATCTGTGCCGGTATCGCCAAACGAAGCATAGATAGTAGATGTAACAAGTGGTATGCTTATGCTTACTGTGCGCCAGTACAGGCTGCCCAGCGCTTCCCATGCTGGCATGGTAATTCCCAAATTCATCGTATAGAGAAGCATGAGCCCGCTTGCAAATTTCATGTATTCCCAGCTCCCGTCCACGCCCGCTTCCACAATATGATCCGCCATGCCGTTTCCGTTCACCGAGAGGCTGCCCAGTATGTTCAGGTCCGCATTCAGCTGCACCGGCCACTCCACCTCCAGCCCCTGCTTTTCGCTCATCTTGCCCAGCGCCATCCCCTGCCCGTCGGCACGGATGTTGACAATGCGCTCCGCCGTCTGCAACAGGCCCCCATAACTGCCGGTGGTAAAGGCATCGGTGATTTCCAGCGAAAGTTCATAGGTGCTGCTGATCGCAAAGCCGGAGAGCAGGTTGTCCTGCCCGGCGGCAAGCGCCGTCGAAGTGCTCCATCCGCTCTCTCCCTGTGCGCGGTATTTCAGTTTTACCTGTGCGCTGTTATGCCCTCCGCAGGCGGAACACTGCTGCGTAAAATACACCTTCAGAAAAGTGCCGTTTTCATCTGCCGCCCCCGTGCTGTCGCAGCGCTCCATCGAAATGTGCTCCAGCTTCGGGATCGCATAGGCTTCCACCGCAATGCTCACCGTTTTTTCTTCCGTCTGCCGGCCTCTGCTGTCGGTCGCACAGGCGGTAAAGAGAATTTCTCCGGCATTCAGCAGCAGCCCTGTCGTAAACGGGTTGCTGCCGCCGCTGTAACCGCCGCCCGCAAAGTTGTAGGCGACAATGCTGCTGCCGCCCACGCCCGCTGCCTCCTGTAAGGTCAGCTGCACCCTGCTTTTCCCCTGCACATAGATGCCCCATCCGGCAGGGACTTCGCCGCCCGTTTCGCTTGCCGTCAGTGCGCCTGCGGTCGGTCGCATATCCGCCGGAATTTGCAGCGTCGTCGAAGCCGTGCGCGTGCCGATCAGGGCGCTCCCGCTGTAAGTATCGCAGAGAATCGCCACCGTGCCGCTTGTGGCATTGGGGATTTCCGCCGCCAGGTACTCCGCAAAGGTAAAGGAAATGCTGCTTGCTTCACTCCGGGTGGCAATCGTGCCGCTCTGGCTGCCAAAGCTCCAGCGCAGCGTATGGGTAAAAGTTTCTGCTGCCGGTGTCAGCGTAATCGTCGTCGGCTCTCCCATGACTGCCGGTTGCACCGTCGGGGTCGTCGCTCTGGCAATGGCCGGCAGTGTGACTGTGCCGCTGACACTACCGCCGCTGATATAGGTCGAGCGGGTGCTGAAGCTGCCCTCGATGGCGATGCGCTTGCTGCCGTCGCTGTCGTGCGCAATCTCTCCCTCAAAGCTGCCCAGCAGGTGCAGATTGGCCGGGGAAGTAAAGTCGTAAGCGCCGTTTTCCACGCCGCTGCCCGCCGTTCCGTCGACGCGGAAGCTGGAGGAGAGGCCGCTGCTGTACTGCGTCGACGAGCTCTGCCCCGCGCGCAGCGCCGCATAGAAATATGCCTTTACCCGGCTGCTGTTGCCTTCGACGCTCTGTTCGGTGACGCTGTATTCCGCCCATACCTCGATGCGCCCTCCGTTGCTCCCCGTCCCCGTTCCGTTGAGGATCGTATATCCGCTGTGTATCGGTGTTGTCCTTGCCATCTCATCCCCTCCTCACCAGAGAAAGGCTGCCGTTGGTTTCCGTCTGCCAGTCGTAATAGCCGAGGTTGCTGTTGCCCAGCGTCAGTCTGCCGGTAATCTCCGCGTCCGTAATATACATTTTGTTGTTGCTGATATAGGCAATTTCCACACCGCTCTGCATGAAGGAAAGTTTCTCATTGCCCAGCAGCGAGGTAAAGAGGCTGCCCAGCTTTCCAAGCTCGATTCCTTCGCCGCTGAAGCGGATATAGGTGCGCATCTCGTCCACAAATGCGTTCAGCTTTTCATCTACCTCCACGGTGTATTCGTTGGCCGTGGAAAAGGAAAGGGTGATCTGCTGTGCCGTCTGTTCCATGCGCGATTCCATTTCGCTTTTCAGCGCCGCCGTATCGCTTTTGGCCGTATAGATCTCGGAAAAGCTGCTCTCCAGCCGCTGGCTGCTGGCCGTAATCTCCGAAAGGTAGGCGTTGGTGATCTCCGAAGCGGTGTGCACGATCTGGTTATATAGGCTATCGTAGAGCTTTTTCCGCTCCGCCTGATTGACCCCCGCGCTTTCCTGCAACTGTTGCGCAATGGCCTGCGCATTGCCCGCGCTGTGCGCTGCGCTTTTCAGGCGTTCCGCCGTCTGTGCATCCAAATTTTCCTGCCCGATGTTGTGAAACATGTATTCCAGTTTGCGGTTCAGCGAGAACAGATAATCCAGTATCTGCCGATCGTTGTGTGCATCTCCCAAATTTTCCCGGTCAAATGCAGGTAGATTCAGATTAAAAACGGCCATTTAATTCACTTCCTTGCTCGATTTCTTTGCTGATGGAAAAAATTTTGCAGCTGCCGGTGCCGGATATTCTGAGTTTCATATGATCGCATCTGTGCGGAATCAGCGGAATGGTAAAGGTTCTCCGCGTGCCCGCCGTCAGCGTGCGCTTCTGCTCCCAGATGCCGGAGGAATCATACTGTACGCAAACGGTCACGCGGCTGCCCGGCTCTGCCGTCATGCGCAGCAGAATGCGCGAAATATATTTCTGATCCGGGCTGTCCATTCCCCACTCCCCCGTTTCCGCAAACCATTCCACTTCGCTTTCCCGCGCGCCTTCCTCTGCCGCTCCTTCATATAGCTTCGTACTACCGGCTACCGTCCCGATCAGCCCGCCGTCCGTAATGTAGTAAAGCTCGTCGCCCAGCTTTGCAAAATACTTCGCGTGCAGTGTGTCCTCCCTGTGCCATAGCTGTCGAGCCAAGTCGTATACAAACAGATGTCGACTCCCTTGCTCCTCCTGCATGGAGACATAGTATTTGCCCCGAAATGCCCCTGCCACCGCATTTTTATACCGCACATTGCCAAACGCCTCATAAAGCGGTACCGGCTGCCCGCCCGTATAGGCGCAGATCCCCTCCGGGGATTTGTAGATCAGCACTTCGTTTACCATCGCCAGGCTCTTTTCGCTGCCCTTTTCCACGCCGCGCATGATCTGCATCATCACCTGAAAATTGGCAGGCTTCGTCCCCTGCACGATATGCACCCGATCCGCTTTGAAAAACAGAATATAATCCAGGTAGGAAGCCGCCCCGGTAAAATCTCCGTCGCTGCCTACCGTCACCGCATAGCTGTCGGTGGAAAGCCCGGCAAAGCAGTTCCAGTTCCAGGGATCGCCCAATTTGCAGGCGTAGATCTCGTGCTTTTCTGAGTTGCATCCCCAGACCCGATTGTTATGTTCGGTCAGAAATTCCATATCCGGCACCTTCCGCTGCACGCTCAGCGCCGTGCTCTGCGAAAGCGCTTCGTCCAGTATCCCGATCACCACCAGATAATCCTCTCCCCGGCGCTGCACGATGCAATCTGCATTGAGCGCTTCTAAAATACTGCCGCTGATGGTAATCCCGTCTCCCTCGCCAAAAAGCGCACCGATGCCCGTCGCTCCGATCCGGATATAGGTGGTGGCAATGGGCACCCATGCCGCGCTGTACGCGGAAAATTGTTTCAGCGTATGAGGCGTGGAAGCGCTGTCCATCCATAGCGCCCCGTCCTCAGGCTCCTCCGGCGCAGTGGCCGAAACCGTCGGCGTATCGTAAGGCGTTCCGTCCTCTTTGGTCAGGGTATAGGTGGTCGTGCCCACCGTCGAAAAGGCCGCTTCCATGTCCTTCAGCGTGAGCGTTGTCGTGTCCAGCACCTTTTTATCCGGAAAAATCAGCACATAGGCGCCCATGCTCACAAACTGTTTCTCGCTGTCCGCCACCTGCCCCACCGGCGCACCGTTGTAGTAGAGGGTGCTGCCGTTCACCCAGATCAGCTTCTGTTTGGCAAAAAGCCCGTTGGCCTTTTCCAGCGTCAGGATGCTGCCGCGCCGGCGCCTGGGCGATAAAAGCGGGTAGCAGTCGCTGCTCAGATTGCCCATATCATAAAATTCATCCTCGCCGATATACAGCCGGTGGCAGTATCCGCCAAAGCGGCGCAGCATACTGCGGCTGACCGGCAGCTCGTTGAATGTGCTCACTCTCATAGGCGGATATACGCTCCTTTCGGCAGATGCGTCCGGGTATACCAGTTGGAAAAATCCGTATACTCGGTATAAAATGCCTGTATGCTGTTGTTATATCTGCCGATATCCCCATTGGAAAAGTCAATCTGTGCCGCCAGATATTTCATATAAACTTCTTCGTAGGGAAAGGCAATGAGCAGCTCCCGATTCTCATCTTCCGCGCTGTAAGCCTCTCCCGGCGCCCCGTCCCATCCCGTATGCGTCCGGATCAGCTCCCGGTGAATTTTTCCGTCCAATTCGGAAAGCCAGCGCCGCTTTTCCGCGTCCGTATAGGCATTGGGCTTGAGTGCATCAATTTTGTCAATTGCTTCTTTCAGCGTCATGGTTTTCTCTTTCCTTTCAAAAAAGGCAGCCATACCGGCTGCCTCCTGTTCTGTTCCCCGCGCTCAATACTGGCCGATGCTGTGATCTCCGGCCTGCGCCTGTTCGTATTGTTCCGCCTGATCCTGCATGGCCTGTGCATTTGCGAGCACTTCCGCAATCGGGGCCGGCACTTCCACCTGCTCTCCTTTGGGGATCAGATAACTGCGCCCGTTCACCGATACATACTGAAAGCGCGATTCCCCTGCTGCGGCTCTGGGCAGAAATACCGTCTCCTTCCTGGCAAACGGATCTGCCGCCGTCATTTTCTTCTCTGCCATGTGTCAAACTCCTCTCCGCTTAATTTTCCTGATCGATATCCCCTGTCGTCGCACCCGATTCCACGCGCAGCATACGGTCCTCGTAGAGGCGTTTGGAAGCGGTGGAGACTTTGTATCCCGCCGTGGAAAACTGCTCCAGCGGGCCGCCTACCTGGGATTTATCCTTTAAAATCATGCTGAGGCCGGCGCCTTCCGGGTCAATTTCCGCAAAGGCATCCTTGCCGAAAAACATGGTCGCATAAACGGCCGTACCGGCTGCGCCGCCTTCGCCCGGATAAATGCTGTCCCCATCCGCGGGGTTGGCAGCAGGCGTTTCGCTGATGGTGATGGTGGCTGCGCCCGCATTCCCGGCTGTCGCGGAAACCACCGTATAGATCCCGGTGCCGATCATGATTTTTCTGCCCGCCAGCGCCGCAGCGTCCTCTGTGCTCAATGCCTCGTCAATGGTGATGACTTTGGCTGCATAGGATGCGACGGTCAGATTTCTCGCAGCGGCGGAAAGCCATTTCCCGCCAAAGATTTTGGCCTGTGTGGTTTCCACAAAGCGGACGCCATGCAACTCTCCGATTTCGCCGTTGTAGATTTCCTCGGGGGAAGCGTATTTGTGCGCTTCAATCCACTGCTCGCTCTGGCGCAGGTCGTAGGCCACCGCGGGGTGGATGACTGCGATATACTTGCCGTTGATGGTGGGCGCCAGCTTCTTTTTCAGCTCCATGACCGCCTTATTGACTTCTTCGGGCGTCAGCTTTGCCGTCTTGTCGATGGCGGCTCTGCTGGTCACTGCCGTATGTGTGCCATTGGCTGCCACCTTGTCGCAGTATTGCACTGCGGTGCCGCCGCATACTTCATTGCGGATCAGCGTGTCCATGGTCTGCCCGGCGGAAGCGCCCAATTCTTCGGTAATCATCGCCAGTACATTGTCCACCGTATGCAGCTCCACCTGATCGGTGATGGAAGCATACAGGCCATGCTGGGTCAATGCTGCCGTAATCGCGGTGACGCCGAATTTCTCCGCATCGGGAATAACGCCCTCGGTCAGTGGCTTGGCATTGGGCAGCTTGTTGGGCTTTCTGAACTCTACCGTCTTTCCCCGGTGTGCAGGCAGCCCCTGTTTTCTGCCAAACTGCGCATAGACGAGGTTGGGTCGCGCATTGACCAGCAGATTGGTGTCATAAAAGGTTTTCATTTCGGCCGACATCGAATTTTCGCTGTCAAAGGCCTGGGTGTTGCCGGTAAACGGGTCCACATAGTTTTCCGTACCGGTCACGGTGCTGGGCTGTTGTGCAAACAGCTGAAGATCATAATGATATGCAAACATAACTTTCTTTTTCCTTTTCTCTTTTTTCGTGTCCAATGGGTTACAGGGTCACTTTTTCTCCCCGGCGTACCCGTGCCAGAATGGCGTCGATTTCCTTTCTGGTGTATGTGGGTCTGGGCTGGCTCTGCGCGCCTGCCTGTCCGGAAAGCCCTGCTTCGCGCGGGCGCTGGGCACCTGCGGCAATGTTGCCGGCGATACGGCTCGCCGTCTGCTTTGCTGCATACTGCATGGCATTGCCGGCAAGCTCCGCATGGTGCATTGCCGTATAGGCTGCTTCCAGCGGCACGCCCACCGCAATCATGCGGGCAAACTGATCGTTTTTCATTTCCGCTTCCAGGTTAAACTGCCCATATTTCTCCCTGAGCTGTTCCGCCTGCTGCAAAATATGCCCCCATTGCTGCTGTCGTTCCGCTTCCTGCTGCTGCCTGGCCTGCTCTCGCTCCAGTCGCTGCGCTCTCTGCTCCGTCTGATATACCTTGCGCATCTGCTCCGCAGTAAATCCGCGCTCCGCCGCCATTTCCTCATAAAAGCGGTTGTCTTCCAGAATCGACTTTGCAAGCGCGTCAATATCCGCTTTGCGGATGTCCTCTACCGCCATGCCGTAGTTTTGTGCCACCAGCTGCACGACCGGCTCCAGCTTGCTCAGCAGCTCCGTATCTGCCTTGCTCTTGGCCAGCCTTCCCTGCATAATGCTGTGCACGCGGTTTTGAAAATCCTGCTTGTAGCGCCCGGCAATCAGGCTGTCGAAGGTTTCTTCCGTTGCGGCAGCGGCGTCCTGCCCTGCTTCGGGAATACCGGCCCCGTTTCCCTCTGCCATCGCCCCTGTTTGCCGACCGGCGGCGTCGACCGTTACGCCCGTGCTTTCAGCCGCTGCGCCTTCGCCCGCAAACAGCTGCAATCTGTATTCCTCTGCCATAAAATAGGCTCCTTTCCTGTTCTACTATATCAGTCCTGTTTCTTCTTTTCGCCCACCAATAAAAAATCCGAATATCCCCGGGCAAGCCCTGCCAACGCCCGGCAAAATGCATCAAAAATCCACTCCGCCTTCTCGTTGCATCGCTCCGCCGCAATCCGTGCATTGCCCGGCTCCATCCGCCCGGGCAGCAGTCGGCAGTTTCCCAGCGCCGCCTCGGCCTGCATATTCTCCCATAGTCCCTGTGCCAGCGTGGATACCGCCGCGCAGATCAGATCATGCCCGTATTCTGCGCTGCCGGCATGTCCTTCGATATGCAGGCTTCTGCTCCCCGCGCTGCGCATCCATTCCGCGCGTATCATGGCCGCGCCGCCTCCGCCGCCTGTGCCCTGGCATTTCTCAGCACGCCGCTTTCCTGTTCGCCGTCAGCCCCTGCCCGACCTGCCGCTCCGCTGCCGCCTGCCGGTGGAGCGCCGGCACCGATTTGCCCTGCCAGCCCTTCTGCCATCTGCGGCTCGTATTTTGCCGCCAGCATCAGCGCCATCTGCTGATACATCGCCAGCTGCTGTTGCAGGGTGCCGTTTTCCGCGATTCGCTGCATGAGCGCTTCCCGGCCGCCGAAATCCATCATTTCCAGCGCCGCCAGCGCCTGATCGCTCAGCTGTGGATTGAAAAATCCTTGATTAAAAAATTGCAATGCCAGCTCGTTCTGGCTCACCTTGGTATAGGGATTCGCCTTTTCCGCTTCTACCCGGATGTCAAAAACGGGTTTGCGGTAAGCCATTTCTCCGCCCGGCAAATTGCCCAGCGCCTGCATCTGCAAGCCGCTGTTGGTATATTCGATAAACTGTTCCCTGCCCAGCTGTCCGGTGATGCGGAATTTGCGTGGCGTGTCGTAAAACTGGCGTATGCGTTCAATCACCATGCGGATCAAGCGCGCATAGGCCCGATAAGCGCTTCTGGAAGCTGCCTTGCTGCTCCTGCCCGCCGATTCCTGCAACGCTGCGATTGCGCTCGCTGCCGTAACGCCTCCGCTGGCCGCGCCGTTCTGCACATCCTGATTGCCCGAGGTCTGCTTCAGCTCCTCAATTTTATTGGCCAGAATGTTGAGGTAATTGCCGTTCAGCATCTGCACCTGTACCGGTTGTATGGTATCCTGCCCTAAATTGCCGTCCACATGGATAAAAGGCAGGCTCCAATCTGCAAATTCCTGTTCGTTGACGCTGCCGTCCTTGCGGATGAAAAATCTCGGCGTGCAGGTCATGACCGCATTTTTCACGATCGCCATGTTCAGGTGATCGATCTGCTCCTGTGGTGCCTTGCCGATATCAATATATCCGTAACCGCAGGGCGAGCCCTCCACCGGAAACAGCCGGTCAAAGACAAACGGGTATTCTCCGTCGTCGTATAATCCCCGCTCTGCCAGCTGCGGATCATTTTCTGTGGCATAGAGCACCGTGCCCGCACAGAATTTGCAGTAGTGCAGCTTCTTTCCACCCGTCTCCCAAGTGTGGTAATACCAGTCCACCACAATCGATTTGTCGCTCAGATCCACGCTGTCGTCGGTGGGGTATTGCGTCACCATCGTATCCCGCCCGCCGATTTTCCCTTCCAGCTGAGGGTATCTGCTTTTTAAGGCATCATTGTCCACCAGCTCTGTCACAAATACATGGCGGGATTTCTGAATATCCGTGATCCCCGGTTCCCAGAATATGTTGAGGGCGGAAATTTTGCGAATGCTGATGTCGCCCAGCCCGTTTAACTTGTCCGCATCCCAGAAGCAGCCGTAAATCGCAGTGCCCTCAATCATTTTCTGCCAGCTGGCGTCCGAATAGGTCTCTTCATAATCGTTCTGCTCCAGAATCACGGGAATGATGTCCGAAAGCATTTTTGCCTCTCCCTTGTCGCTCTCCTCCCTCGGCAGGCAGTTAAAGGTCGGGTAAGCCGCAATCGCGTCCGCCTGCTTGCCCAAAATCACATTCCATAGCCAGGCCGAGGGCGCCTTGATGTCCCCGGGGCCTCCCTTTGGTGCTTCTACCGAAGCATTGCGCAGCTTCCACCATTTCTGGGATTCCACAATGCGCTTTTCCAGATTTGCCTTGCCGCTCCTGTATTTGCGCAGAATCAGTTCCGCTTCGCGCACCTGCGCTTCTCCGATTTTCTGCCGGTTTTCCGGCTGTGTATACTCCATATTCCCTCCGTCTTATTTCCTATCGCCTTCATTTTTTCCCGCCCTCGGCGGAAATCTTCAGCAAAACTGATCCAGCGGATCTGCATAAATCACCGGTTTTGCGCGGGGCAGAATCGGCTTGATCGGTCGCGACATGCATAAGTACCGCCATTCGTCCGCCACATGGTCCTCCCCTTCCGTATCCAGATCCTCCGGCCGCCGCCTGTCAAATTGCAGCAGCGGGATCGTCCGTATAAAGGCCTTGCAGTTGTCAAATACATACATGCGCGGATAACCGTTTTCGTCAAATTGCAGCCGGTAATGGCATTGCATCCAGCCCGGTATGCGCGCATGATCGCCCGGCGTAAAATAGAGCCCTTGCTGTGCCGCCATTTCCGCAGTGCTCGGCCCCCTGGATTGATCCCATATGGCAGGGTCGGCCACGCCCGTGATTTCCCTGCCCGCCAACCATGGATGCTCCCGCTCCATGCGCGCAATCTCCGCAAACTGCCGATCCGGTGTCCATTTTACCCCTTCATTCGGCGTCTGTGTGCAGCCGTATAATTCCAGAATCCGGTATATTATGCCGTCATAGTCCACTGCCCACCAGGCGCAGGAGAAGGGCTTTCCGTATCCAAAATCGTAGCTCCGCATCAGCTTCCAGTGCCTGCATTGTCCTTTGGAAAGGTCAAACGGCTCAATGACATGGGTAAATCTGCGCTGTCGGCGCGCCTGCTCCTTTGTAATGCCCGCGCTTTCGCATAGCACAGGGTCGGGCACTTCGCGGAAATCTTCAAAAAACTGCCCTTCAAAAATGTCCCATTTCCCATGCAGCCATGCTTCCCGCAGCTTGGGCGGCAATGCCTCCAGCTCCTGCAAATATTCCGGCTGTACGCGCATCAGCACCTGATTGTCCGTCACCAGCGCCTGTGTAAAGGAGTAATTTTCGGGCACTTCCCCCGCTTCATATCTCCGATCAATAAAAAGCCGCTTAATGTAGCCGTGTCCCGCGCCGCCCGGATTGCAGGTATAATAGGTGCGCTTGGGAAATCCGTTCGGTTCCCGCACCGCCAGATTGATTTTGCGGATCCAGTCCTCCTGCAACTGCGTCGCCTCATCGAGAAATATCACATCGTATTCGGCGCCCTGGTATTGATCCAGGTCGCTGTCGCTGGCGCAGTATCCAAAATTGATGCTGCTGCCGTTTCCAAAGAGAAATATCTTGTCCGTCTTGTTGTATCTGGCCATTGCCACCGGGATCATCGCCCGCAGCGGATTAATATGATTGTTCATCAGCTCCCGATAGGATTTGCGCACAATCAGGATCTTGATGCCCGGCCAGCTGCAACAGAGTAGCAGCGCTTTTACGCGCACCGCCCAGCTTTTTCCGCCGCCTCTCGCTCCGCCGTAAGCCACATGCCGATGCCGGTCTGCCAGAAACAGCCGCTGCTTTTCACTCGGCGCAGGAATCTGCAACATTTCTATCTGCTCCAATCCTCCTCGCCTCCCTCTATCTGCACAATAAATTTCCTGTCGGCGCGGCTGTCCGCTTCCTGTCTTTCCAGCAGCCTCAGCCTGAGCTCCTGCTCCCGCAATTCCGCCTCCGAGCGCACTGCCTGTATCTCTTTCATGTCCTTGAGCGCCGCCGTAATGCTGCGCAATGCCCGCGCATCCAGTGCCTTCGGGTCCGCCTGTTCTATGAAAATCTCCACTTTCCCCAGCAGCTTATCTGTCAGTTTCTGGAAACGCAGCAGTCGGTCGATCTTCTTTTCCGTCGCCTGTTCGACTGCCAGCTGTCGCACCTCCTGCCGGTGCCTGTCCCGTTCTGCCACCCATCCCTGCTTCTTCGCCTGTCGCCCCAGCGCTCTGTAATCCACGCCGTATTTTTCTGCCAGCTGCCGATAGCTGGAATCCGTTGTAATGTATTCTGTCTTTGCCGCTTCCCAATCCATTGGCAGCCTCCTTTCCTTTCCATGATAGCCGCAAACCTTCGCTTTTTCGCCCACCATGCTCCGCTGTGCTCAGCCGCTCTTTGGGGGAGCGTTCCGGTTCTTCGTGCCGTCCTGTTGCAGGTATTCCGCAATTCTTTTGGCCGCCGCTTCCCAACCTGTGCACCAGCAGGCACAATACCCCTGCCTCGTTAATGCTTCCAGCCATTTTAATTGTTTCTCTGTAGGTTTATTGCTTCCCGCTTTAAGCTCTATAAAAAGCCCATGGTCACCGCCCCTTGCCACCGGTAAAAAGAGATCCGGCACCCCTGCCTTCAATCCCTCGCGCTTCAGCCGTGCGCCTGTGCGCGGGGTGCGCCGCCCTTCGTTGGGGATATGAAAAAGCAGCGCCAGCTCCGGGTATTTCCCCCGTTGCCAGCCTGCCCATTCCAGCAGCGCTTGCTGCTCTTCGCTTTCGCTCACCGCCCGGCCTCCTCTCTCCCTCAAAAGGGCAGCTCCGCTTCCAGCAGTTCCGCCATTTCTTCCGCAAATTCCGCAGAAGGTTTTTCCCTGCCCTGCGGCTTTTCCAGAAATTCCACTTCCGAAGCGTTGATCTCGGTCACATATCGGCGGGAACCGTCTTTCGTCTCATAGCTGCGTGTCTGTATTTCGCCGCTCACTGCCGCTTTCTGCCCTTTGCTCAGGTATTTGCCGCATAATTCCGCCGTCGTTCTCCAAGCCACAATCGGCAGGAAATCCGCTCCGGCCTCTTTGCCCCGCCTGTTCACTGCCAGGGTAAAGGTGGCGACGCTCACTCCGTTCGGCGTGGTTTTCAGTTCCGGCGCCTTGGTCAATCTCCCTACTAAAAATACTTTGTTCATGTCGTTTTCTCCTCGATCGCTTCTATCTGTAAATCATAGCCCAATGCCTTTAAAATCAGCATCAGGGTATCCAGGCGTGGATTTGGTCGCCTCCCATTTTCCAGGCAGACGACTGTCATCAATCCCACGCCGGAGCGCTCCGCCAGCTCTTTCTGTGTAAATTTCTTGTTCTTTCTCGCCCGGCATATCCATTTTCCAATATCCTGCATCGGTTCATCCTCTTTCAAATAGCGGGCACGCCTTTATGGTATAGGTTTCTGCTCCGTTGTACTTTATGCGCTCTGCCGTCCAGCCCGGCACCGGCTCAAACCTCGGCTGCATACGCTCATAATCCACAGCCGTCCATGGGCACCTGTTTTCCGGGTTGGTGCCATGCCGGCATTGCCAACAGAGCTGCTCCCTTCGCCTTCTGTGCATCTTTTGACAACCGCAGCTGGGAATTTTTGCGCCCCGCCTGATAAAATCAACCGTGCCTGTTACCGTATTGCCGCAATCGCATAAAAACCGGTACCGAACCCTGCCGCTGTCCCCGTATCCGGCCCGCCCCAGCACGGTCAGCGCGCCGTATCGTTCCCCCGCTTGCGGCGAGTTTGTGCGCCGATCACAGCCGCAGCTCGTTTTGCTGCCCTTTCTGAGCGGGCCTCCCTGGGTAAGTATCTCCGCGCCACAGTCACAATGGCAGCGCCAGTATCGAATGTTGTTTCGGTTTTCCGCACGGCCGACGACGGTCAGCTTCCCGTATCGCCTGCCAATCATGTCAATCGCCGCTCCCATTTCATCCCTCCTCGTAGATCGGGCACGCGGATACGCGGTAGGTCAGTTCCCCGCTGCACCGCACCGCCTCCGCTTCCCACCCCGCTACCGGCCGCAGTTTCGCCGCCCAGGGGCATGGGTGCGGCGGTGGGTTGGTCGCCCATCTGCAACGCCAGCATAAGGTCAGCGTTTCCGGCGGCCTTCTTTCCAATTCCTCCGCCGCTGCCTGTTCCCGGTATCGGCGCAGAAAGTCATCGCAGAAGCGCCTGTCCTGCTTCATACAGGGTTCCTCTTCGCCGCTTTTCCCAGCGCGCCAGCTCCGAGCGGATATTTCCTGACAGCAATGCTCCGATTTCCATGTTCAATCCATAGCGCAACGCGCGCGCAGTCTTTTCCATCGTGTCATGTGGCGCCGTATCCAGTTTCAGTTCTGCAAAATCGTTATCCATACGCAAATCCATGCACGATTCCCATAATCCGTCAAACGGAGCAAGCCTGCTCTTGATCTCTGAAATACTCGGCATAAATCTGCTGGTCGATATATGTCGCTTGACTGCTGCATATACATCCATGGCAGAACACTGCGCAAACTGTTCCGCCCATAGGCCTACCTGCGCGCCGGCATCAACTACCTGTGCCTGCGGGTATGCCTGGCGCAGAATCGCCAGCATTTTGATCGTCTCCTCCCGTGTCATACAGCCCCTCCTCTCTCAACATGTCCAAAAATGGATTTGCCCTAATCCCCGGAGCATCCCGGCCATGTCCGTGATGTTCCCAGGTCCGCACTGCTGCCTGCCAGTCCTTCATTTTTCTGCCCCTGCTCAATTCCCAGCCTCTGGCCGCATAATAATTGCAAAAATGCTCTGCATCAATTCCATTCCTTCTCTCCAGGCAATATGCCCTGACTTCCTGCACCGTTGGCGGAATTGTTTTGCGTGTATGGGCAGGCAACGCGTCAGCATTGCCCATACTCTCTTTATCAGCTTTAGCTGATACAGTTACAGTATCAGTTACAGTATCAGTTACAGTATCAGTTAAGTTATTTTTGCTATCGCAGAATATAACATTGTTATTTTTGTTATCCGCTGTGATTTGCTCCACCGCTTCCGCCCTTTTCTCTTCACCGCCCCAGCGGCTTTCCATCGCCTTTTTCCCAGCTTCCGAGCGTTTCCTGCGCCTTTCTTCATAGCGATTGTGGGTATAATCCATCTCCCGGCGCATATTTTTAAAAAGAATCCTGACCACCCCCGGCAGATTGTCCGGCAGCGTTTCTTCCGCATTGTAGGCCAGCAATGCTTTGAGCAGCATACCCGCCTCCGCATCGGTCAATTCTTCCACATCCTCGATATGCTCTGTATAGACAATAAAGGTTTCCCTCATTTGATATCTTCCTCATAAATTTCCTGCAATAGCCCGGCATAGGGGCACATGCCATACTCCCAGCTGCTGCATATTCTCTCCTGATAGCTCCGGCGTTTCTCCGGCGTGCGAAAACGCAGCGCCATCTCCTGCCCTACCATCGCTTCACAGACAATGCTTCTGCGGTATACGGTCTTGAAAAACGGGCAAATTACGCGCTCTTTGCGATCGCTGTTGCTCATAGCTCTTCCTCCAGCCGATTTTTCCCAAACTTTTCCCGAAATGTCTCTGTGGTCCAGCCATAGCGCTCCATGGCAGTGCGCTGGGCAATTTTCTTTAAATACACCGCTACCGCCGGGTTATAGTGCGCCCCGTTGGGCGGCTCGTTGTGGCACCAGTGGCACAGCTCCACCTTCAAACCGTAATACTCGCTTTTCTTGCGAAAGCCGCCGCCAAATATGTGATGACTTTCCGTTCGGGTGTATTTCCCGCAAAGAAAGCAGCGCCCTTTTTCATTTCCCGCTATAATGCTTTTCATGCCAATTCTCCTTCAGCAGCGCAATCTCCGCCGGTGTTTTCGTCTCTATGCCCTGCATTCTGCATTCCTGTACAATCAGATCAATCAGCCTGCTCATCTGGGCGCTGTCATACTGGCTGCTGCCGGTGTACAGGATAACATTGGTGCAGCCTTCCAGTTTGCTTTCCGTCGTCTCCGTCAGCCAGCCGATGCCGTTGCGCTGCCAGTTCCGGCAGAGCGCTTCCACAGCGTCGTTTCTGGCGCATACGATCGTGCTGTTGCCGCCGATCTCTTTGACAAGCATTTTATAAATCTCTGTTTTGGGGTGGCGAAGCTTTGCAGCCAGCTTGTCCAGCAGCGCCCAGGCATAGGCGTTGGCATCCGGGCTGCGGTGCTTTTTGTATTGCTTCAGCTCCGCCACATATCGCTTCCCGTTTTCAATCTCCTCCAGTGCGGAGGCGGCGTCATGCAGGTTCCGCACCTTGAGCATCAGCCAGGCACCGCTGCTGTTCTGCTGATAGTCCACCGCATCAAACTGTATCCGCATCCCTGCTCCTTACGACTTGCTGTCCAGTACCGCCAGCTGCTCCATCAAGCTCTTCTGCTGTGCAGACGGATGGTTCACCGTGTCAAATATCTTCTGCAAACCCTGTGCTTCTTTCTGAGCTTTTGCCGACGCCTTTTTCCCGCACTGCACACACAGCGCTCTGCCAAACTGTTTCTGTGCTCTGGCCGCTACTTCTGCGGCAGAAAGGTTTTTAAAAGGCGCGATCTCCTCCCCGCAATCTGTGCAAAGATAGGCTCCCGGCTCGGCTTCCGGTTTCGCTTCCGGCTCTTCCGGCAAATCCTCGCCCTGGTAGATGTAAAGCCCCAATCCATGCCTGCCGATCGCCTTGGTAATACAGCGCTGAATGCTCTTGTTTACATCCATGCTGGTCACTTTTTCCAATGAAATGCTGGCGTTCCTCGCGTCCATAATGGGAAGATATTCTATGATCTCCTGTCCTTCCACCGTAACCGAGCATTTCACCCAGCAGGTTCTTCCGTCATCCCAGTAGATCCTGCCATCCTCCCGCTCATAGACTTTACTTGTTGCGTCCGGAAAACGCTTTTTCAATTCTCCCCACGCCCATGCCCAGCTGAGATAGCTCAGGCGCCCTTTTTTCTCTATTCTGCCGCTGACATTGATTTCGTGCAGCGTTTCAAATATGCTTTTCTTCGCTTCCATCCAGTCCCTCCTGTATGGGGCAGTTTTCTCCGATGCCGGAAGTCAACGGATGATACAGGATATCCTCCGTCAGCCGGCACCGCGCTCTGCCCACCTCGTCTTTTCTTACATATTTGCACCAGTAGCAGCTCACCGCATCCTCCGGAAAGGGAATTGCCACCACTGCTTTTTTCCATGTGTAGCGGGCTACCCCTTTTTCAAACATCTTTTTCTGCCTCGTAAATCTCTTTCCAGCGCAGGTAAGCGCTTTGTGCGGCTGTCTCTGTCTCTGCCGTCAAAACTGCCTTTGCCGCTTCCATTTCCGCCTGTATCTGCTGTAATAAATTCATCTGATCCTCCTGTATACGCTCACTCTGCGCGCTGTCCGCGCATCCCAGGATTTCCCACAGGCTTCCAGCATACCGGCGTTGCATAGCTCTGTGATTCTCGGCTTTACTGCGTTTAAATCAGAGAAATTGAGCTTTTGCGCAATCTCCCGCGCCGTCATTTCCCGTTCGCCTAATGTTTCCAGGATCAGGCGCTTGCGCTCGGATTTCGGTGTCAGAAAAAAACTTTCTCTCCTGCATTCTTTCTGTATTTCTTGCATTGCTTTCTCCTTCCGTGGTATACTGTCAATAGTTCATTTTCTTCCCCGCTTTTGGGGAACCGGCTCCGCTGCAACGGAGCCTTTTTTATTCCCCCAATATCTCCAGAAGCACTTCTTCCAGATCTACCGGCTCTGTTTCATGCTGTTCGGGAAAATCATCCCCCTCTTCCACATATCCGGAAAACCAGTTGTCATATATACCCATGCCGTGATTGGCTCCGTAGTAATCTATCATGCAATTACCACCTCGGTGCTTCCCTTACCGAGTGTTCCGTCTGCAAAAATTGTAGTCTTGCTCACTACATCAATGCAGGCTGCTTCCTTCCTTGTCCCATATCGATCATCAATCTCTATGCTAATGATTGCTGTCGGGGATTGTTCTTTCAGCAAATCCATCAATTCCTTTACGGTCATTGTTTATCTCCTTTCATGGTTTCTCAGCCTTTTGTTCGTGTTCTGTATCAACAGAATTTTGGTTTCCCGCAGCTCTTTTGTCTGCTGTACTTTCCTGTTCTGCGCATCCTTCCATGCTCTGAATGCACGATATGCTTCACATCGGCTATGGCAAGCAGGGCTCCGTTTCGCACAGTCTTTGCATGGCGCTGTCATATCGCCGCAAACACCGCCATCAGCATCCATATCCCTCCGATTGCCAGTGCCGTCCCCGCCATCGTTGCCACAAATTCCCGCCGCGCCTCTCTCTGCGCCTCTCTTTTTCTCTGTCCTCTTGTCATATCGTTTTTTCTCATAATGCGCATCCTTTCCTGCTTTGTATTCCTTTTTTTCACAGTTGCCGACGCTCCTTTCCAATTTTTATCGATTTTCCTTGTTCCGTTTTGTCCGCCGTGAATCATTTTCCGTAGAACTGTGTTAAAAAGTGTCTGATTTTATTCGTTTGCGTTTTCATTGTGCTATTCTTTTTGTAATCGCAATCACAGAAAGGAATTTTTTTATGAGTTGGCTGATCTTAATCGTTGCTGCAAGCATCTGTGCCGCCTTTTATTTCTGGCTGTATTATCAGGAAAGTAGAACTTTTCCTGCATCCCAAACCCCGGCCATGCAATTTCTGTGCAACATACTCCGTGAAATCGCCTCGCCCCTTTACTGTTCTGATTTTTCACATTTGCAGCGCAGTTGTATTGTGCATCTGATCCTCTTTTTTGTGGTAGGCATCCTGGTCATCCTCTATCGAAGCGCCGTACCCATCATCCTGATTTACCCACTGATTACTACCTTCTCCGCGTTAAACCTTCAGCAGCGAAAGAAAGCTCTCTACAGATGCGATATCTTTTTACAGAAAATACAGGAAGAACCATATGCCTATGAAGCACCGCCTTTGGAAGTCATTTACCGTGAAGCCTTTCAATCAGGCGTTACGCCGGAACAATATGTCAAAATAAACCAGGCAGAAGATCGCAGCTACTATGCAGAGATGTTGCAAGCAAGTCAAAAAGCTCAAACTGATATGCAACGCATTTATTTCGTGCATAAATTATGTTTCTTCTATCAAATTTTTTTGAACCTTTTGGAATTTGTGGTTTTTTTATTCAGCTAATATCCTGCATATCGTTCTGCCCGCCGTTTTTCGCGGCTTTTTTAATGCCGGAAGGCAAGTTCACAGCCCTCTTTGCAGTCCACTCATTTTCGGCAGAAAAGCCAATCCCCATTTCATTCTTCATAAAACTTTATCCAGTTAAAGTCCAAAGTCTCCGCAATTTTCCGTGCAACATCCACTTTCAGTGGATTCCCACGCGCTCCTGTTTCGATAGCTGCATAATAGCTTTGGGATATTCCACTTTTTTCTGCTGCGTCATATTGCGATAGCTGCTTTTCTTTTCGGATTTCCACCAGCCAGTCCCGCATATTTCCTCCTTTCTCTTCATGCAAAAGATTTATAAAGGGATTGTTGTCAATCCCTTTTCGTGATAATCGTAGAATATCACGCGTAAATTTTTCCCCTTGCTCCAACTGTAACTGAAATCAGTTCTGCCAATATCATGGGCTTACCCACTGCAACAAGTGAAATAATTTTCCTTCCCCAAAACAAATCTTCTTTCACAAAAAAGCACTGCCCCCATTGTGGAAGCAGCGCTTCGGCTTGAATAAATTTGGATGTCTTTTCATCCAGGCGCTGATGATTTCTTTCTTGTCTATCAGCTGTTTTTTCAAAAATATAATCCGAGCAAGCTAAAAAAGAAGATGGAGAATTTTCCATCTTCTTTTCTGCATTCAGAGCTCAGTGAATATCCTGCTCCATGATTTCGTAAAAGGATTTCCCATATCTTAGATAGTAGGCAAAGTAGAAAAGCATATCCCGGGATGCCTTGATATCTTCTATCTCTTTCCCGATATATTTCTTCTTGAGCTCTTCACTCCCGCTCACTGCATTCCAGCACTGATTGGATACCCTCGATACCTGTCTGGCCACCGCTCCTTCTGTCTTTTCCAGTCTTTTTGCCACTTCCGGATATACATCTCTCAGCATGGATATATCGCTTTCATCTGCTCCTTGCTCAAAAAGTAATTCCCCTACTTTGTCCACCGCATATGCAAATGCCCGGATGTCACTTTTGACCGGCCCCAGCAATGCGCGTACAAACCTGGCCGTTCTCTCCATCTTTTTCTCTCCTTTTTTACTTCCTATCTTAGACACTTTTTCTCTCTTTGCTCAGAATACGACATAATTAGTCTTTTAACGATACTTTTAGACACCTTTTTCCACTGCTGCGCATTCAATCATTGCCTATCAACCACTGGTACTATCAAAAAAAGTCGGATCATAAAATCTCCGACTTCTATTTTTTATATTGACATTACTGGGTTTTGCATGAAAAAGTACATAGCTCGACCACAGAAACTGTGTTCCTTACTCCATCAATATATGTATGAACGATAAAAGTAAGATTAAAAAATATTTTTGATCAAAAAAACCGCCATCCCGGAATTTGATCCGAGCTGGCGGTTTTGACTATTCAACATTGCAGCCCTCTGACGGTCAACCGCCGAGGTTCTCCCTCCAATGCATAATTTTTCTCCGATCTGAGGCTCCTGCAAAATTAGGCTCTCAAATCTAAAAACTCAAACTTGCCGCGCTGAGAATATATTCTATTCCACAGGTCTATTGTGCCAAATAAACCAGACAGCAGGAATCTCCGGTGACCGTACCGCTTTCCGTACAATCCAACCGAATTTCACCTTCCACCTCTTCAGAGCGAGCTTCCCGGCTGACGGATGCACATCACTTGAATACAATCGCACATACAGCTGCAACTGCCGCCCCCAAAACTCCGCTCACAATGCTTGACCATATAGCCCTGCTTTTATACCTTGCGGAATCTTCTATGACATCCAGCCGTTCATCCTGGCTTGCTATTTTATCAGTCAGTTTTTGTACAGACAAAGCCAACGCGTGCGTGCTCTCTGTCAAACCTCTGATTGTGGCTTGCTGCTCAAACAGCGTCTTGATCTGTTCATCATGCCGTGCAACCTTTTCCGCTAATTCCATTATGCTCCCTGCACTTTCTGCAAAATCTCATTGATGCAGGAAGAGCCTGCGGCCACCGCCAGCCCGGCAAATATCTGCCCGCCAATACTCATGCCTTCGGTAAGCCCCACCGCAAGCAGTAGATCAAGCCCATAGCCAAAGGCCAGCAGGAACCCCGTTGCCACAGCCACGCCGGTCGTCAGCCAGTTGCCCCAGCTGAGCCCTGCCCATAATTTCTTTGCGCGGTCTATAAATACCCATAAAATCGCACTGAACATCAAAATCCCGTTCATATCTGTTTCTCCTTTATTCCCTGTATGCGGCTTCCACCGCTGCCCTGTATTTCTCCGGCACCTGTTCAACGCTCAGGTTTCCCATTTTTATCTGTACCACAAAAAACTTTACCATTTCCCTCAGCCCTCCAGTGCCATTTCCAGTACCGCCGCTTCCAGCGCCGCCAGGCGTTCCTCCATGCTGATCCCCGCCGCTTCCTCCGCCGGCTCGGAATATATGCGCTCTGCTCTTTCCGCCTGCAATTTTGCAGTGTGCGCCGCCAGCAGAGCCGCATATTCCTCCGCGCTGATCTCAATCCCATCCGTTCCGCCGGTGCCAAAAGCTGTCACCTCGCCGTTTTCCATTCTCTTAAAATACCGCATAGACTTTCTCCTTATTTCCATGTTCCTACGGCATAAATCGTATAATCAGTACTACCGCCTGTGGTGGATGTACCTCGACCAAGTCTGTAACCAGGTGTTTGTGTCATAGAGCCGCCTGCGCTTGATATGACCCAAAAGTCTCCGCCTGATGAGTTTTCTAATGTGCATTGTACCATTGGTTTTTTGGGTTACAAATGGAATATGATAGGTATGTGGCCCCAAAACAGGAGTTGATGATGAAGTTGTATATACACTTCCCCAAGTACTACTACATGAAATACTTGATTTATAACCAACATACCACTGCTCCAATACTCCACTGTTCCATTTTCTATATCGCCAATAACTCGCATATCCCGTTTCCACTACATAATCCGCCGGTTGTGCCATACTTGCCAATAAATCCACCATCCCATCTATCAGAGTGTCATCTGAAACTGTGATACCAACAGATTCCAGATAGCTTTTTAAATCAGCTTTAGCTTCTTGTAATCTCGTAATTTCAGTTGATATGCTCATGATCAGATCGCCGCCAATGCTGTTTCGATATCATTAGTAAGAGCCACGGTGCCACCAGAGGTGTATCCCCCAGGGATGGAATATGATGTAGCAGTCAGTCCGTCTATCGAAGCACTGGTATCTCCGTTGTTCGTCATCGTACCTTCGGTCAGTGTGCCGTCGCTGCTCACAAACTTCATATCTTCCAGTACACTTGCTGCCGTGGCCGTTACGCCGGTGACATCCTGATAAGCAGCAGGGATGGCTGCCACCGATACGCTTTTTAATACCTTGCCGCTCGTTGCGGAAATCGTCTGTGCGGATTTGGTAGGGGTAGCAGATTTTGTTTCGGTCGTAACGCTGACTTTCCCGCTTCCACTGTGATATCCGGCAGGAACCGTATAACTCGTCGTGGTGGTATCCAGCGTCTTGGCTACCGCCCCATGGTTCATCATCGTACCCGCGACATTCGCCCCCGTCGCATCCACGAATATCTTATTTGCCAATACATCGGCCGCCGTCGCAGTGACCGAAGAAACATTCTGATACGATTCCGGAATGGCTTTCACCGTCACATCGGATAAACCATAATATCCGCTGTCGGGTGTAATGCTCTGCTGATTCTTCGTTGGAGTCACCTCTTTGCTTTGCAGGGAATAATTGCCCCCACCGGATACTCCGGATACCGTGCCGCTGCCGTTGTGATATCCTGCCGGTATCGTATAGGTATCTCCTTCCTGTACCTGTGCAGAGATTGCGCCCCTGTTGGCAATGCCGTCCACCGCCAGGGCGCAATCGTCGATATCCGCTGCCGCACTTACCATGCCCAGCTCCGTCAGCTTGGTGCGTATGGTATTTCGGGCGGTGGTAATGCGTGTAATTTCTGTCGCTATGCTCATGCTGTCTTTTCTCCTTTAAATACCGGAAAGTAGTGCGTCAATATTGCCGATTTCCATATGCACTGCCGCCGCTGTGATCGGGCGCGTGTCGTCGGCCGCCGCGCCCTCCGCCGTATCCACCGAGAGCACGCCGTTGCTGTCCACCGTCAGATTCTTTCCCACGCGGATTCCGCCCAGGATCTCCTCCGTCGCCTTGGGCAGTATATATCCGCCCGGTGTCGATATCCGCACCATCTCTGCGACCTCCAGCGCCATCTCTCTGTCCGTCTGCGCAATATCCATGTCAATCAGCAGTGCCGTCTGCTGTATCTCCGCTTCCGTTTCTCCGCCGTCGGTGGAAATTACCGCAGCGATCTCGCTCTGTCCCGAGATTTCCCCCTGTATTTCTATCCTGCCGCCGTTTTCAAGCTTCACAGGATCACTCCCTCTTTCAGGATTTCTTCCACTTCCAGCCTGTATGGTCTGGTGGCAAATGCCTCCCCCGCCGTTGTCAGCCCGCGAATCTGCACCAGCAGCCTGTTTCCGTATTGCGTCGGCTCAAAAGCCAGCGTTTCCGCCTGTGTCAGTGTCACCCCGAGGCTGCTTTCGCTCCGCGTGCAGTCGCTGAGCTGCTTTTCCAGCTTTACTTCGCCCGATTGGGAAAAGGTGATATATGCCGATGCCAGGGCTGCGGTCTCCATGGGCAGGTGAAAGGTCAGCGTCGGCGTCGTTCCTCTGTACACCTCCGCTCACCTCATTTCAACAGCTTTGTCCAGGTGTTTTTACCGACAATTCCATCCGCTGCGATTCCTCTGTCCGCCTGAAATGCCTTGATCGCTTTTTCCGTATTTTTGCCGAAATCGCCGTCAACGCCCGTGCCGCCCACGCTGTATCCCAGGGCTTTCAGGATTCGCTGTACCGTTTTTACCTGCGCCCCTTTGCTGCCTTTTCTCAGTTCCGCCAGTTCAATCATGATCTTCTCCTCTCCTGCCTCCTGCTCCGCTTCCGTATATTGCACAAACTCCGGCTTTCCCCAATGCGTCCAGCGCGCAGAAAGGGCATCGTGGCGCACATTCATTTTGGAAGAGCGCATTTCATAGACGCTGCCCGTCCCGTCATACCAGCCGATATGCACCATTTTTCCGTTCTGTTTGATAAACACCATGCAAGGGGTTGCTTTGGGCAGACTGCCGATTTCGCCCTTTTCCGTGCATTTATGATAGTAGCCGTTCGCCGTCGTGTCATAGCCGCTCACCGGGCGAAATGCCCCCGAACAGTCCGCTCCGGCTCTGCCCTGCCCCTCTGCAAATTTTCCGTCATAATAGGCGCGGTTGTATCGGCTGCTTCCATAGGTCCGGTACAGCCGATCCATCCATTCCCGTGTGATCGTCTCACAGTTGCCGCCCCATACATACACCGCGCGCCCCTCCGTCAGTCCCTGAAAATGGGCATTCATTTCCGCCGTCGTTTTCATGTGTTTCCCGCTTCCTCCTCTGTGCTTCCTCTTTTTCTATCTTATCGTGGCAGTGCAGTTTTTTCGCCCACTAAAAAAACAGCAGGATTTCCTGCTGTTTTTCAAAACCGTTGCCGTGCTGTCGGTCTTTACTGCTCCGCCCGGGTTTCCGGTCTTTCGCTTTCTTCCCCGCTGAGATCATTGTAAATCCCCAGATTCAGCCGCTCATTCAGTTCATAAAGCGCCGTATAGCGTTGCATCCATCGATCTTCCGGCAGAATCATTTCGCAGCGGCGGCACCTTTTGTAATGTTTTCCCTGTAACTGCATCAGATTCACCCGTCTGCCGGCATATGCATAGGTACAGCCGGGGTGATGGACGACGCCGCTGTCCGATAGCCAGACGCTGTAACGCGCGTCGGAGCCGTTTTCATCCACCGCCTCTTTGTTGCCGTTGATCCGCGTACCCACGGGTGCGCCGACCAGCTGGGAAAAACAATATTTTTCCATCGCCTGGTGTACCGTTCCGCTGCGCATCGCTTCTCTTTCCTTTTCTGCCGCCTCTTTTTGCCTCAGCGCCTCCTCCAACAGTTCCTTTGCCTGTGCCGTTTCCTGCCTGGCCGCTTTCAGCACTCCTTTTGTCTGTGCCGTTTCCTGCCTGGCCGCTTCCAGCTGCCGCTGTATATCGGCGGCCCGTTCCCGTTCCGCAGAATAGCTTTGATAGACGCTTTCCTTTTCCGCCTTCATCCTTCTGCGCCGGTATTCCGTCCACAGGTATAGCCCCACCGTCCCCAGAATGATTGCCGCCAGAATTGCCGTTTTCCCGTTGCTCCGCTTCTCTTTTTCCGCCAGCGCCGCCTGCGCCAGAATATACCGATCCTCCGCCTGCTCCAGCGCTTCTTCCAGGGCGGCAACCGCTTCCGTCTGCTCTGTTTCCTGCATAGAAACAGTAACGCTGCCCGCTTCGGATAAATCGCTGTGCCCGTCGGTCTGCTCCTCCCATGTGTATGGGCAGTCGGCAACCCCGTCTCCGTCCAGATCCCGATGCTGATGCGCCGGATAGCCGTGATGATAATGGTATTCTCCCGTACTGCGGTCATAGTGCCCGCCTTCCGCATCCGTCCGCCCCGGATGCGCGCTTCCGCCCCGCGGAACAAGCAGCAGCACCATGGCCAGCAGCAGCGCGATGTTTCTTTTTGCCATCTCTACGCCTCCTTTGGGTGCTTTGCCTTTAGCATAGCACGGCAACCGTTCGCCATCGTCGTCTTCGACAGTTCCGGATAAAATTCGATGTTCTCCTGCTCCTTTTCCCGAAAAATTTCTCTGCCTCTGCCCGGGTATCGAAAAAGGCAGCGCCTGAAGGCACTGCCCTTTTTCTCTGATTTGGTACGCTTTCTTACGCTTCCGCTTCCAGCCAGCCCCACATCCGCTCGTAACTGTAATACGGTTCTCCTGTGCGAAAGTCGTATAATGCAAGCCCGTGCAGCAGATCCATCAGCCGATTTACCGTCCCCATCTCTCCGCTCTGATATGCCTGCAACAGTTTCTCCCGATATTTTCTGGTCACAGAAGTGGTAATGCTCTTTTCTTCTCTGCCCAATTCCTTCAGCTGCGCGATCGAGCGATTCGCCGCCGTGGTATCATATGCTTCCAGCGCCGTGTAAAAATCGCCGCTGCGATCATCCAGCAGCCAGTTTTGCAGCTGCTCCTCTGTCGCGCCGAAGATTTCCTTGGCAATGCGTTTCAGCCCTTGCGTGGAAGCGCCGCTTTCATATGCCTGCAAATATTGTTGCTTCACATAGGAGAGGCCTGCCTGATCCACGGTTGCCGTGGGGTCCTGCGCCGTGCTGTCCCGGATCAACTCTGCCCGTATATTGCGGATATCCTGTAAATTGCCTCCATCGATAGCCTTTTCCAGATGCCTCGTATGATAAAACTGCGCCTGATATTCCTTTTCTCCATAGGCTTTCTGCTCCTGCATATCGCTTGCATAGATGAGAATCGCTTCATCCACTACCTCTGCCGGATATCCCTTTGCTGTCAGTTCCGCTCTGATTCTGTCCACCTCCGCCGTATCCGCGCGCTCCCGTGCCGCATAGGTCAGGGGGATTGCTTCATTCTCCCGGCTCAGCAGTATGGCCATCGCCCGGTATACTTCGTTTCCGGCAAAATTTTGCGCCGACTGTATGTCTGTATATTTTTCCGGCTGTGTTTCCAGCATCTCGGCGCCTCTGGCTTCTGCATAGGCGTCTACGGTAGCCTGCCCGCTTCTGCCCGCCTCAATCTCTTTGATCGCGTGTTCTGCCGCCGTATACGGGGTTGCCAGCTTCGTATAGGGAGTAATCTCCACGCCTGCTGTCTGCAAAATCGAGTTTACCATGCGCCAGGCATTGCCGATGGGAATCCCCATCACCTGCCCCAGCGCCGAAATCAGTTTGTAAATGGCATAATAGTCGTTTTTCTTGTAATCGCCCAGCGAATTGTATAAATCATATGCGGCGGTCAACAGGTTTGCCAGGCCTTCATATCCCAGGTCACTTTGGAAGTTGGAAAAATCCGGATTTTCCCCTTCCAGCATGGGCGCCAGCGATTCCAGCAGATCTCCTGCCAGCGGGATGGTCTCCAGCGGATTGATGCCTTCCAGAAAGTTTTCCAGCGCGTGCCCGAAATACTTTTCCGCCAGTGTTTCGTCCCGGTCGTCATCTCGGAATACATCGATCACTGCCGCCAGCAGGGAATTTATAATATTCTGGGCTGCAAAGGCTGTGCCTGACCGTACTGCCCGTTGCCAGGCAGCCTTGTCCTTCCAGCCGCTCTGCCGCAGGTCGGCAACCGCCCGGTAAAGCATATTATAGCTTTTGATCGGTTCGCTCATAAAGGCCGTCAGCGTTTTCCAGATATTGTTGCCGCTGCGCATTCCCATCGATCGGTGAAACGGTGAATCCACTACTTGGGTTTTGTCGATGACTTCGCCAAAGCGCTCCCCCACGCGGCGGTTGAAGGCTTCCGTTCCTTCTTCCAGGGTTGTGGTGTCGCGGATTTCCGCCGCGCAGGCGTTCCATAGTGCTCCCCAGGTCATGTCGTCTGCCAGCCCCGCCAGTGCGCCGCTTTGCTGTATGATCTGCTCATAAAAGGAGCGATCTCCCACCATAATGCTTCTCAGGTCTCCGGCTACAAAGGTGTCCCGAAATCCCCACTGCTTCCAGGCAAAGATCGGGGCATACCGTTGCGCCATCCGCATACCGCTCTCCTGCTGCGCTCTCGACTTGCCAGCGTGCAGCAGGTATTTGGGCGCTATCTCTGCGGCAGCCCGCGCATAGGCCGAAGGCTGCTGGATGACCACCCGCAGGTTGGCCGCCACCGCCGCAATCTTGTAATTGCGCATCAGCCGGTTATACCATTTCGGTGCGCTGTCACCCTTGCGTTTCCCGCCGTTCAGCGTCTCCAAAAAATCCTCCAGGTAGTCCACGCCGCCTCTGCCCAGCGCCTTTTCCACGCTTTCCTTCATGGTTGTGCCGTCTTCGCCATGATAGTTCAGCCAGCGCTGCGCATCCTCCAGTGGCAGCACATAGGCAGCATAGGAAGTCATGTCGTCCATATGCCGGATATAGGTATCGATCACATCGCCCAAAATCAACGCATTGTCCGCACCCGGATTGGTCGACTGGCTCATGCCGATATTTTTCAGTCGGGCAATGCTGGATGCATCCACCGGCATCGTGTTCGTTTCCAGCGTATTGTTGTCTACGCGGATCGGCCAGTATCTCTGATCGGTAAATTTCTTTATGCCCCACAGGCTGAGCGAGACGCGATTGCCCCATTCGCTCCCGGTCGTCGCGCAGAAGTGCTGCAACATTTCCGCAAAGCGTTTCTGCGCCGGGGTCAGCATCTCGGTAATGGCATCGATGTCCGCTTCGCTTACCTGCTTTCGGCTCTGTTTTTTCACTTTTCTGCGCCCGGCAGTATATTCTTCCACGGTAATGCCACCCCGGTAAATATGCCGCCTGCCCGCCTCCCTCTGGTTCAGCAGGTATAATTCCATGATCTGCCCTGTGGTCAGCCTGATCTGCGTTCCGTTTTCCAGGGTAAATATGGTGGTATTGGCCTGTTCTCCCGAAAGCGCCTTCAATTTGTCGCGCATACGCTTGCCCGGCAGCTGCTCTGCAGCCTGTTCCATGGCAGCGCTGGCTTCCTGCAACATCTGTATCTTGTGATCCAGCCCGCTCCGCAGGTTTTTGAAAATGCTGTTCTGAAAGGCCGGGCCCAGCTTTTCCGCAAAGGAGAAGGCATCCAGTTGTTGCAGGTTGAGCAGCTCATTCATGCCTTTCATGCGCCCCTGATACGCTTTTCTCTGTCTCAGCTCTTCCATGCTCTGCTGCGCTACGGCAGCCAGCCTGGTGCTTCTTTCTTCTGCCAGAATACGATCGCTGTTGCGGATTGCCGTCCCCAGCAGATCCAGCGTTTCATCCAGCTTCTGCAATTCTGTCAGCTTCATCTCCCGGATCGAGCTGCCCGCCGTCTGTATGCGCGCTGCAACATCTTCGCCAATCGTGCGCAGTTGGGCAATGATGTAGGCATCCACCTGCATCTGCCCGCCTGCCCGGTTGTATTCTTCCATGCGGGCGGCCAGTACCGCCGTCTGTTCCCGCCATTTCCAGGCTGCTTTGGAATCTTCCCGGAAACCGGGGTCGATCTTTTGCAGAAATTCAGCCACGGTATTGCGCAGCGCTTCCGGAATATGCTTTGCATCCGTGCCTGCGGAAATGGTGTGCATCAGCGCCCCGATTTTGCGCCGCACTGCCTGTCGCTTGCGTGTCGCCGCCTGCTTTTGGCGGTTTTCGGCCATTTTTGCGGCCGTCTTTCCGGAAAGCATCTGCTGCCGGGCATCTGCCGCCAGCCGCGTGCTGCTGCCCGCTGCCCTTTCCAGTGCCTTTCCCATCTCCTCCAGCAGTGCCCGCTCATTGCGTATCATCCGGTCGTAGCGCGCATCAATTTCCGTTTTCACATCTTCCAATCGGGTAATCTCCGCGTCCAGTGCATAGCGCTGCATACCGCCCTTCGCTTCCTGTTTCTGCGCCTGCAATGCCCGAATGCGGCTGTTCTGTTCCCGCAATTCCGCCTTTCTCTGCGCTTCCCATCGGGTGATCTTTTTCTGTTCTTCCTTTCGCTTCTGTTTCAGCGCCTCGTAATCCCGCTTTTCTTCTTCCTGTTGCAGCCGCTGCCTCTGCCCGGCTTCCCGTTCGCTTTCCCGGGCATATCGCTTCGCATATAGCTCCATTTGCCGCGCCAGCATTTTAATCGGGGTCAGGTCGGCATATTCTGCATATAGGTCTGCAAAAGCCATCGTTGCCGCCTCATCCAGATTCATGGCAAATTCGTTGACATAGAAATTTTCCTTTTTCACCGCCTGCACCGCATCATATAGCGCGCTTACCATGCCCCCTTCCGAGCTCTCCGCCGGAAATAGCTCCGGCGCCAGTCTGTGTAACTCCTGCCAGGCAATATCCAGCGATGTGCCGCCCGGCCCCAGGCTGGTGCTGCCGAAAAGCTGCCGGCGATATTCGCCGTAGCTGCCAAAAATTGCCGCCGCTTCCTCTTTCTGCGTTTCCGTCAGCGTCATTTTCTGCTTCAGCAGCTCCCGCACCGGTGCATATTGCGCATAAGCAGCTTTGTCAAAGGTGCTGCTCTCAGCCAGCACGCCTTTCATCGCTCGCGCGCCTTCCGCCAGAAAAATATCCGCATCAAAGTTTCTGCCCGCCTCATCAAAGATAGTCTGTAAATCGGCTGCCAGCTTTTCTGCCGCATATCCGCTGTGAAATCTGCGTATCGCTCTGCCCGCCAGCTTCTCCGCTGCCGCCCGGGTCATCTGTCTGCCCGCCTTCAGTCGGTATTGCCTGTCCAGTGTGCTGCGCAGCTTTTCCAGTTGTTCTGCCTGCTGCTCATCGTTCGGTTGGATTACCACCGCTGCCTCTGTGGTTTTCAGAGAATATTTCTTTTTGTCCGCATCATCTTTTTCTATTTCTCCGTATGCTTCGCGTACGGCGCCGTCTGGGGATGTTCCGGATCGACCGGATCGTATAAAATCCCGTTGTCCCCCTTGTATGGCCAGCGATGATCCACTTCTCCTCCCAAAATTTCTTCCGGTATCCTGTTCGGATATGCTTTGCACCGAAGACTCCGGAGAATGTAATTCTTGCATGACGCGCATTGCCGCGCCGCGTTCACCGGAATCAGTGTCGCCTCTTCTCTCCAGCCCATTTTCTGCAACCTCCTGCAATATGATTTTCGGATTCCCATCCTCAGCAATGGTCACTTCATCGACAAAGAACACCGATTCCCGCCTGTACAACACCTCCTGCTCTACCATAGAGCCGAGTGAAGAAGCGGAAATATCTCTGCCCGAATGGCCATCAATCTCTATATGTACTACATTATCCCCCTCCAGCATATATCCGTCAACTGCTTTGGATGAAGAAGTATATGCTTTATACCGCATCAGTGTATTCGGCACATGCATATTCAGAAAGGCATCCCGTGCTGCACGGCCCTGCCGATAGAAGGTGATGTTCCGATAGGTTTTTCCTTCATAGACTGGCAGTTTGTCCAGAGCGCTGTCCATTTCTTTCATCAGATACATGTCAGCCTCCGAAAGTTCCGCCCCTGAATACAGCTTCTCATTCAGAAGATACGAAGTAAGCCCGGATTTGTAGCTGCGAATTGCGTATTCCTCTTCTTCGGTAAGCGTTTGTTTTTCCTTTTCAGAATATTCTTTAGCATCATTTCCTTCGTTTTCGCGTATACTGGGATTGTCATTCAGTATATTTTGTAATATACTAATGACAGAAGGTGCAGCTTCGCTGCCGGGATTGACGCCGTTCTTTACGGGGCCCCCGGTCTTGAACAGCGATTGCTGCCCTTCTTTGTTTATGGCCAATACTTCATGAACATACAAACGATCCGTTTCAACATTTTTATTAACAACAACCCCCATCAGATAGCTCTCTGTTCCGATTTTAATGGGGGCAGCCAATATTACCGTATCATAGCCACGATTTTTCCAGTCATATCTGATATCCACAATTTTCCCGTTGCGTATCACCTCCGGAATTGCCATGAAAGCAGCAGCCTTCCTGCGCCCGATTCCATGGGCAATATCATCTTTGATACCTCTGCGATCCAATACGATATCTCCAAGCAGCGCATGATGTACACTATTCCCTATTTTTGAGAAATATGCAGCAATCATATCCGGCAAAGATGTTTCGCTTTTTGCAAATTCATTGCCTGTCAGTTTGGCTACTGCCTCCATTTGGGCAATTTCATTTCGATTTGCCTGTATATCAATGCTGTATTTCTCCGCAAAATTAGTTTCCAACCTCGGAGAAAGTTTCTTTGCTTTTTTAGAAGTTGTTTCTGCTTGGCCGTTATTTTGCAGCCCCTCCATGGCGTCAAACATCGCCTGCCGGATCTCCTCTATGGCTCCTGCGCGCTTCTCCAACAGCTCTGTCTGCCGGAAATCCGCCTCTCCTTTTATCGCCGCAATCGTCCGCTTCAGGTATTCGCGAAGGTTGTCCAGGATGCGCATAAAGGCTTTTCTCACCTTCGTATCCCGCGCCAGAAACCGCTTCGCAAATTCCTCTGCCGTCCGCCTGTCGTTCAGTATCACGCCGACTGCATTCGCCACCAGCTCTTCCTCTATCTCCTCCGCTTCCCTATATCCCCTTTGCTCATAGCGCAGGATATCCTCTCTCACCTGCTCCTGTGCCTTCTCCTCCTGCAGGTATTTCATCACGACTTCTGCAAGCTGCTCATATCCCGCCCGGTTGTTGGCTGCTATGTCATGCACTGCCTCATGCAGCATGATGGTCAGGTATCCCTGTTGTGTGGCGTCCAGTGCCAGGTGATAGCTGTTGTCCCTCGGATCAAAATATGCGTTGGCTCCGCGCTCTGCTCTCTGCCCGGCTATCTCTCCATCGATGCTGTCCTCTATATATACTGTGCGATCCAATACCTGTGCCGCTATATCCAGGATACGCAGCGTATCCTGCTGCTCCGCCGTCAGCTGCAGGCTTTCACCACGCTCCTGCACCGTATTGTAGCTGTTACGCAGTACACGCTTCTGCACTGCGTCCGCCAAACCGTTTTGCGCTAATGCGCGCGCCACAGCGGAGCTCACGCCCTGCTGCGCCAGCTCGCTCACACTCAGCGTTCCTGCTTGCGCCAGTATGCCCAACGCAGCATGCTGCCCCTTGGCGCGTTTGGCAAGTGTTCCTTCAGCCAACACCTGCCTGCCTGCGGCATTGATGCGGTAAGCCAGCACTGTTTTTTCCTGCAAGCGCTCATTATAAACATAATAAAGCAAACGTCCCTGCGCATCACGCACGGCACGCCGCTTAATGCTCGATTTTCCCGGCACGAAAAGGCGCATCGCCTCTGCCAGCGAACACATATAATAATCTGCCATCCATTTAGCAGTAGCCAGCATTTCCTCATCAAACCAGGGCGTATCGCCCAAGGCTGCCTCTACAGGCTTAAGCTTGCCGCGAAGCTCTTGGTCGGCAGGCTGCGGCACACGCTCTACCACAAAGCCTTCCACCTTCTGGCCGCTGAAAGGAACAACTACACGCCAGCCGCTGTCTATAAACTGCAGTGCTTCCGGCACACTGTAGGTAAACTGACGGAATAAATTTTTTACCGGTAAATTTATCGCAACATTAAC
>ERZ826220.730-NODE-730-length-36987-cov-5.674077_pt1 | contig 36987 bp, 31 predicted proteins | sample MGYA00519927_ERZ826220 | MGnify/ENA primary metagenome ERZ826220 (study PRJEB31778, sample SAMEA3449225) | human gut metagenome | biome: human gut; feature: human-associated habitat; material: faeces | place: United Kingdom | collected 2010/2012 ... | reverse complement strand
AATATGGAAGAAATATGCAAAAAAATAAATGAAATTATAATTAATGAATTAAAAGAACATATAAATAAGTTTACTAATATAGTAAATTTAAATGAAGACATTATAAGTTTAATTAATCATATTGTAGATGAATTAGAAAATGCTTATGACCTATGTTATGGAGGCAATATAGTTTCATCGATGATTTTATTAAGGTCAACGTTTGAAAATATGTTATTTTCAATGAATATTTTATATAATCCAGAGTTATTAGAAGAATATAAAAAAATAAAAAATAATATTCAACCTAAAAGATTAAAAAATGAAGTAATTGAAAACTGGGATAAATATTTTACTGAAATAATGGAAAGTAAAGAACAGACCGAAATAGAAGTAAAGAATATATATGATATATTATCAAAATTTATTCATGCAAATTGTGTTAGAACTACTGCCAGCATGATAGAAAAAGATAAAGAAAAGATTGAAATTATAAAATATTTATACATCCAAAATATAACATCAGTTATATTAATATATATGGATTTTATAATATTTAAAAACTGAAAATAATCTAATTTATTCTGTATTTTTATATGAATTGATATGTTTATATATATATATTTTCATAAATAAGGATAAGATAGAAGCACTAAAGCAATACAATGATTATATGTATTTACATATTAATGGAAGCGAGATTGATAATTATAGAAATATAATGAATAAAGATATTAATAAAATAACGGAATTAGATGAAAATTCATGGAAAGACATATTAGAAGATTTACAAGAAAATATAAATGAAAGCAAATATAGTAAAACAATTAGAGAATTGAACGGTGAAATACTAAATTTAGTAAATAAGCTTAATAAAATGAATAGTTAATAATAGAAAAGAGAGAAATATTTGTACAAAAATTTTTCTCTTTTTACAGTTTTCGACAAATTTTGCAAAAAATATATGATATATATTTCCAGTAGGAGATAATTATGGAATCAATAATATCAGATAAAATTAGAAATATTAGAAAATTTAACAAATTAACACAAGAAGAATTTGCAGAAGAACTAGATATAAGTAGATCAAAAGTATCCAGCTGGGAAAGAACAAAAAGAGATATGACTATTACTGATGCAATTAAATTTGCAGAACGATTTCATCTTAGCTTAGATAACTTTTTAGAAATAGAAAATATTAGTATAGAAGAATATATAGAAATATCAGATAAATTTTTTAAAAATAAACAAATTGGAAAACACCCAAAAAGAAACAACAATATTTATAAATGTAGGAAGACATCAAGAAAAACAAAAAAAATTAAGTAGATTAATAGAAGCAGCAACTATGTTAAAAAAAGACAATATGAATTTTAAAATTATATTTATAGGTGACGGACCAGAAACAGAAGAATACAAAAAACAAGTAAGAAATAATCAATTAGAAAATAATATTATATTTTTAGGGAAAAAACAAAATCCCTATCCATATTTTAAAATAGCAGATTGTGTTGTTTTAACATCAGATTATGAAGGGTATCCTGTAGTATTTTTAGAGAGTTTTATATTAGAAAAACCAATTATCACAACAAAGGTGTCAGATTATAGAGAAGTTGAAAATAAATATGGATTTGTAACTGAAAAAGATACTAAGGACATATATGAAAAAATGAAGAACTTTATTTTAAACGGATTTGAAATAAAAGAAAAATTTGACTATAAAAAATATAATGAAGAAATACTTAAAAAAATTGAGGATTTATTTTAAAACTCATGTCAAATTAATGATGAAAGGAAAACAAAATGCCAAAAGTAAGTATAATAGTACCATTTTATAATGTTGAAAAATACATAGAAAAATGCTTGCAAACATTAGTAAATCAAACATTAGAAGATATTGAAATAATATTGGTAAATGACGGTTCACGAGACGGAACAGAAGAAATAGCAAAAAAATATCAAGAACAATATCCACAAAAAATAAAATATCTTGAAAAAGAAAATGGTGGACTTTCTGATGCTAGAAATTATGCTATTCCATATGCAAAAGGAGAATATGTTGCTTTTTTAGATTCTGATGATTATGTTGAAACAAATATGTATCAAGAAATGTATGAGATTGCAAAAAAACAAAATAGTGATATGGTAGAATGCAATTTTATTTGGGAATATCCAAATAAATCCAGAATAGATGTAGGAACAACATATAATGGCAAACATGAAATGTTAGAAAAAGTAAGAGTGGTCGCATGGAATAAATTAATTAAAAGAGAAATATTAGAAAAGTCTAAAGTACAATTTCCGAAAGGATATAGATATGAGGATGTTGAATTTACATATAAATTAATACCATTTTTAGAAAAAGTATCATTTTGTAAAATACCAATGATACATTATATCCAAAGAGAAGGTTCAATATCTAATGTTCAAAATAAAAGAAACGCAGAGATTTTTGATGTAATGCAACATGTAATAGACTATTACAAAGAAAAAGGTTTATATGAGGAATATTATCAAGAATTAGAATATGTATATGCTCGATATGCTTTTTGTAGTTCTTTTTTAAGAATTGTAAAAATAAAAGATAAGATGATTAGAAATGAGTTATTAGAAATAACTTGGAATAATGTTAACACAAAATTTCCAAATTGGAAAAACAATAGGATATTAAAAACAGAAAAAAGTAAAAAAAATCTGTATTTAAAATCAATAAATAAAATTACATATAAAATATATTCTAAAATATTTGCAATATAGGAAGAAAAGCAATATAGGAAGGAAAAAGCAAGACATGAAACATAAAATAAAACTTGAAAATATAATGTGTGTATTTATTATATTATGTCCAATATTAGATATAGCAAGTTTTGTATTTAGAAATACATTTAACACCAAAATATCACCATCAACAATTATTAGACCAATAATACCAGCAATTGCAATATTATATTTATTTATAAAAAAAGACGGTAAATTCAAAAAAAATATGATTATTGTAGGAACAATTTATGCGGTATATGCGGCTATACATATATATTTGTTTAGTAAAATAAAAACAGGTATGAGTTTTGGCTCAGAAACGCATGAGTTGCAATACATAATAAACTACACATTTATGATAATAAATTTAATAGTATTTACAACAGTATTTAAAGATGAAAATGTAGAAAAATTAAACAAAAGCATTTTAATATCAACAGGAATATATATTGGATCAATCTATATTGCAATACTAACAAAAACATCATCACACACATATATAGAAGGAATGGGATATAAAGGCTGGTTCGAGTCTGGAAATAGCATAAGTTCAATATTATTACTTACAATGTTTATATATTTGCCATATGTGAAAGATAAAAAATACAGAAAATTTATAATTCCTATAATAATTTTAGTAGGTGCTTTTTTAAGCATGTTGATAGGAACACGAGCAGGGTTATTTGGATTCATACTTGTAATAGCACTTTATATGGGAATAGAAGTTTTATTTAATATAATCCGAAACAAGAAAATAGACAAAAAATTTTTGATAATTGGAATAACAGGACTTGCAATTGTTATATTAGTGGTTATTGGGTTTGGTTCAACAACAATACAAAGAAGAAAACACTTAAAAGATATTGAATCAGATATTATAGATGAGTCAAGTCAAGAAAATGCACATATAACAGGAAGCACTTTAAGAATTAAAGAACAAATAGAAAATAATGAGATTGTAGAAGGATACATGTCTGAATCACAAAAGCAATCAATTATGGATTTATATAATATTGCTAATAAATTACAAGTAAAAAATAATGACCAAAGAATGCAACAATTAATATATAATTTAGCACTTGTTAAAAATCAAAAAAATATATTATTAATATTGTTTGGTAATGGATATGTTGCAAATTTTAGTGAACTTGTATTGGAAATGGAATTAATTTCAATGCTGTTAAACTTTGGAATTGTAGGATTTGCATTATATATGGGACCTTTTATTGCAATATTATTTGCTGGTCTATATTATGGAATAAAATATAGAAAGGTGATAGACAGTCAATACGCATTCTTGTGGTTTGGTTTAGCAATGGCATTTGCTTTATCATTATTATCTGGTTACACATTTTTTAATTTATCATCAATGATAATAATTGTGTCTATAAGCACAAATTTGATGAAAAAGATGAAAGAATATAAAAGTTAGTTTATTGAAAATTACTAAATCAAGAAATTGATTATAGCGAAAGGAAAATTTATGAAAAAAATATTATTTGGGATAACAGGTTTAACTCTTCGGTGGAGCAGAAAGAGTACTAGTAGATTTAGCAAATGAATTATCAAAAAAATATGATGTTACAATCTTTACTTTGTATGGAAATGGAGAATTAGAAGGACAATTATACACAAAAGTAAAACACGTAACATTGTATAAACAAAAATATAATGATTTATCAAACTTTAAGAAAAAGGTAATTCCATTAAAAGTTTTATTAATGAAAAATAGAATCTATAAAAAATATATAAAAAAAGATTATGATGTAGAGATTGCTTTTTTGGAAGGACCTATAACACGTTTATTTAGTGTTAAGAACAAGAAAACAAGAAAAATAGCATGGGTGCATAACGATATTTCTTTAGTTTTTGGAAATGGCTTAAAGGCCAAAATGAAAAAGAAAACAGATAGAAAAATATATTCAAAATACAATAAAATTATTTTTGTAAGTAGAGATAATTTGAAAAAATTTGTTGAACAATATCCAGATTTAAGAAATGCAGAATTAGAACCTGTAAAAAAAGATGTAATATATAATTATTTGGACAAAGAATTGGTAATAAAAAAATCAAATGAAAATATGGATATTGAATTTGATAATAAAACTTTAAATTTTGTAACTGTCGCAAGACTTGTACCACAAAAGGCAATTGATAGAATTATAGATGTACATACAAAACTTATACAAAATGGTTTTGAACATAATTTTTATGTAATAGGTGAGGGGCCAGAACAAAAAAAATTGGAAAATAAGATAGATGAAAATCAAATTCAAAATACTTTTCACTTATTGGGTAAAAAAGAAAATCCATATCCTTATATAAAAAAAGCAAATTATTTTTGCCTTTTGTCAAAATTTGAGGGATATGGTATGGTTTTGGAAGAGGCAAAAATATTAGGAAAAAACATTTTGATAACTGATACTGCTGCAAGAGAAGCAGTAGAAAATTATGGACAGGCAGTTGTAATCCCAAATGATGAAGAGAATATATATCAAACTTTGAAAGAGGTTATTAAAAAAGGAAAAATAAATCAAAATAATATACAACAAAATTATGATAATAAAAAAATAATTGAAAAAGTAGAAAAATTATTAGAAGAATAAAAATGAAAGGAGCACAAAGTGAAAATTTCAATATTAACACCAACATATAATAGAGCAAATTTATTAACAAATTTATACAATAGCCTTGTTAAAAATTCAAATTATGGTTTAGAAATAGAATGGCTTATAATGGATGATGGATCAACAGATAACACACAAAGTGTAGTTGAAAATTTTATAAAACAAAACAAAATAGATATAAAATATTTTAAACAAGAAAACCAAGGCAAAATGGTTGCAATTAATAATTTAGTAGAAAAAACAACTGGAGAATTGATAGTCGATTGTGACTCTGATGATTATTTTTCTGATGATGCATTCAAGATAATTAAGGAATCTTATGAAAAATATCCAAATGAAAACCAAGAATTATATGGAATGTGTTTTTTAAAATATGATACTAAAGGACAAAATATGGGACAACTATTTAAGAATGAGAAGACTACAATGTTTGATTTGTATTTTAAAGAGGGAGAAGATGGCGAAAAGGCTCTTGTGTTTTATTCAAATATTAGAAAACAATTTAAACATGAGTTGGAACATGGCGAAAAGTTTGTTACTGAGGCTAGAATGTATCATAAAATGGATGAGAGTTATAAAATGGTATGCATTAATGAACCAATTATGATTTGTGAGTATCAGGATGAGGGATATACTCAAAATATTATGGAGCAGTTTAAGAAGTATCCTTTTGGTTATTATATGTATTTTAAAGAGATTTTACATAAAAATATGAATGGCGTTCTTTTTAAAAAGAGATTGTATGCAATTAAACATTTTTTGTTGTTTTGGTATTTAAAAAATATCAAGAAATAGAGAGGAATTAATATGAGTAGAGTAAGCATAATTGTTCCTGTATATAATGCCGGAATAAAGTTAGAAAGATGTTTGGAATCTTTGGTTAATCAGACTGAAAAAGATATAGAAATTATTGTTATAAATGATGGTTCAACAGATGATTCTGAACAAATTATAAATAAATATGTGGAAAAATATAGTGAATATATTAAATTTTATTCAAAAAAGAATGAAGGAGTGGCAAAAACAAGAAATTTTGGAATTGAAAAGGCTACTTCAAATTATATATTTTTTGTTGATGCGGATGATTATATAGATACAAATACAATAAAAAAATTAAAACCATATATGGATGATGATGTTGATATTATCAAATTTAAATTACAAAGAGTAAATGAACAAGGTGAGATTTTAGAAAAAGTTGATGGACCTACGTTTGCAAAAACATCTGGACAAAAAGCATTTGATACATTATTTAGTAAAGATGTTTTAATTGATTCTCCATGTGTTTATATAATGAAAAAAGAATTATTTATACAAAATAATTTTAAATTTAAAGAGACTTACCATGAGGACTTTGGTTTAATACCTTTAATTTTATTAAAAGCAAAGAGTTTTGTGTCATTACCAGAATATTTATATTATTATGTTCAAGCAGATAACAGTATAACTAGAAACAATGATTATGAAAAAACATTAAAAAGAGTAGAAGATGTTATAAAACATTATGATAATGCAATGATAGAGATAAACAAAATGAATTTAAATAAAAGGACTGATGAAAATGCAAAAATTTATTATACAAATGCACTAATATTGAAGATGTATGAACTGAAAGAAGAAGACAAGAATAAATATTTGACAGAACTTAAAAAAAGAAAATTATATAAAAATATTAGGGCTAGAAATTTAAAACAACTTATAAAAAAAATAATTTTAAAATATGATATAAATTTTTATTTGAAAATAAGGAGGTAATAGTTTGAAAACAATAATGTTATGTTTAAACCAACTTGGAATAGGTGGAATTGAAACAGCAGTTTTAAGTCAAACGTCTCAATTAATAAAAAAAGGTTATAAAGTTGTAGTAGTAGCAAAAAATGGAATTTATAAAGAACAGTTTGAAAAAGTAGGGGCAACATGTATAGATTTTGAATTTATTATTCAAAATGAAGTTGATACTACTAAAATACAACATATATGTGATATTATAAAAAAATATAATATTGAACAAGTTAATATTCATCAAATAGATTGTGTAAGTGTAGTGTTTCCTGCATGTGTTTTTTGCAAAGTGCCATATGTTGCATATATTCACTCAGAAATAAAAGGAACATATGATTGGTTTGAAAAAAATTATCTTTCTTATAATATAATGTTTAATTTGTATTTTGAGTTGGCTCAAAAAATAATAACAATAACAGAAGCAGTAAAAGAGGAAAATAAAACAAAGTATAATATACAAGATAACAAATATTTAGTTATGAAAAACAGTATAGATTTTGATAACTTTAATGGTAAAAAAAATCCTGAGAAAATTGAAAAAATTTTGTTGATTAGTAGACTGTGCACCGAAAAATTAGACTCGATAAAAAATGCAATAGCTATGTTTAGAATATATAATGAAAAACATCCTAATTCAGTGTTAACAATAGCAGGAGATGGTGAAAAAAGGAAAGAAGTAGAAGAATGGATAGAAGACATAAAAAAATCTGTTATTATGCTGGGACAAATAAATAATGTTGCTGAAATTATGGCAGAAAATGATATGGTTATTGGAATGGGACGATGTATCTTAGAAGCGGTTGCAATGAAAAAAATTGCATTAATAAGCAGTTATAATGGAATAAAATGTATTTTAACTCCAGATATTATAGAAAAAGTTGCAAATACAAATTTTGCCGCAATAGACTTTGAAACTATTGAAGAAAGAAAAATAGTTGATTTAGTAGAAAAATTAAACCAAGATGACATAGATAAAATTGTAAAAGGAAATTATGATTATGCTTATAAAAATTTAAATTCTAATGATTCTATATATATAATTAAAGAAAGTAAAATGAAAAATTGTTCAAAAGAATTTATAGAATCAATTATTGAATTACAAAATTTATATGTTAAAACAAATGAGCAATTACATGAAAATTATAGAAAAAATGAAGATGCTAAACAATGGTTAATTAATCAAAGTAAAATAAGAGAACAAGAATTGGAAAGTCGAATAAACAAATTGAAAGAAGAAAATAATGAATTAAATAGCAAATTAGAAAAAATATATAATAGCAGATTTTATAAAATTTATCATAAATTATTTAAGTAAACTAAAAATAAAATGTAATATAAATGTAATATTAAAAATATTTTATTATTTGACAAAATGTGATAAAATTATGGTGTAGTAAATATACGAAAGGATGAAGAATTATGAAGAATATTAAAGAAAAACTTAAAATTGTAACATATATTTTGGCGGCTATGTCTGTTATATTTGTTACATTTAATATAAAGGAATCATTGGCAACAGAAAATACAAAGACTATTGAAGAGGGAACATATGTTATAAAATCAGCTATAAATGATAAATTTGTATTAGATATTGAAGATGCATCAAAAGCAAATGAGGCAAATTTACAAATATACCAAAGTAATGGAACAAATGCACAAAAATTTAAAGTAAAATATTTAAACAATGGTTATTATACAATTGAATCTGTAAATTCTGGAAAAGTATTAGATGTAGATGATGCTAAAAAGACACAGGGAACTAATGTACAACAATACGATTCAAATAATACTGATGCACAGAAATGGACTATAAAAAAGAATAGTGATGGAACTTATTCACTTGTATCAAAATGCAATAATTTGTATATGGATGTAAAAGATGGAATTGCAAGTAATAGCAGAAATGTACAGGTATATGGAGGAAATGGAACTAAAGCACAAAAGTTTAAATTTGAAAAAGTTGCAGATCCTATAAATTATAGTGAAAAAGCAGAAAAAACAATTTCTGATGGTACATATACTATAAAATCAGCTATAAATGATAAATTTGTATTAGACATAGACAATGCATCCAAATCAAATGGTGCAAATGTACAAATATATCAAAGCAATGGAACAAATGCGCAAAAATTTAAAGTGAAATATTTAAATAATGGTTATTATACAATTGAATCTGCAAATTCTGGAAAAGTATTAGATGTGGATAATGCAGGAAAAAATCAAGGAACAAATGTGCAACAATATGGGGCTAACAATACAGATGCACAAAAATGGATAATTGCTAAAAATACTGATGGTACTTATTCAATTGTATCAAAATGCAATAATTTGTATTTAGATGTAAAAGATGGTATTGCAAGTAGTGGAAAAAATATTCAAGTATATGGGAGAAATGGAACTAGAGCACAAAAATTTAAATTTGAAGTTGTAACAAACAATTCAGAAAGTAACAATGTGAAACCACAAAAAACAATAGCAGATGGAACATATACTATAAAATCATCATTAAATACAAGATATGTATTTGATATAGCTTGGGGATCAACTCAGAATTATGGTAATTTACAATTATACCAAGATTCTACAGTAGGTCAACAAAGATTTAAAGTAAAATATTTAGGTGATGGATATTATTCTATAACGGCTGCACACTCTGGTAGAGTTTTGGATGTTTCAAATGCTGGAAAAACAAATGGTACAAATGTACAACAATATTCATCAAACAATTCAGACGCACAAAAATGGATAATTGCAAAAAATAGTGATGGTACATATTCAATTGTTTCTAAATGCAATAATTTATATATGGATGTAAAAGATGGTATTGCTGGTAATAACAGAAATATTCAAATGTATAGTGGAAACGGAACAAAAGCACAAAAATTTGTTTTTGTTGAATCTAAAAACAATATAAATATAGATGAGACAAAATATCCTGGATATAAAGAAAAAATACAAGACTTAATTGATAAACATCCAAATTGGAATTTTGAATTATTATATACAGGTTTAAAATTTGATAATGTTGTTGCGGGAGAATATAGAGTACATTCAAGAAATCTAGTACCAACTTCATATGGTGGAGAATGGATATGCTCAGTATGTGGAACAACTTTATATGATAGTGGATGGTATTGTGCATCAGAAAAAGCAATAGCATATTATATGGATCCGAGAAACTTCTTAGATGAAACAAATGTATTTCAATTTCAAAATTTAAATAGTTATTTAAATGGTGTATGCTCTTTAGAAGGAGTAAAAAGTAAAGTGAGTGGCACATTTTTACAAAATTATGCTAATGATATAGACACGGCGTGTAGAAATAAAAATGTAAATTCATATTACATAGTAGCTAGATTGTTGCAAGAACAAGGCAATGCTGGTACAACTATAGGAAAAGGAATGAATGGAGGGGATGGAAAAACATACTATAATCCATTTAATATAGGTGCATCAGGAAATGGTTGGACGGAAATATATAAAAATGCATTAGCAACAGCAAAATCTTATGGGTGGGACACGATGGAAAAAGCGCTTGAAGGTGGAATTGATTTTTGCAAAAAGAACTGGTTAGAAAATTATCAAAACACATTATATCAAAATAAATTTGATATAGATACTCGAAATGGAACAGCATTATATGAACATCAATATATGCAAAATTTAATGGGAGCATATAGTGAAGCAAGAACATTAAAATCAATGTATGCTAATACAGGAAAAACAGACGCTAACTTTACATTTATAATACCAGTATATGAAAAAATGAATACAACAGCATATGCAATGCCAGTAAATAATTCAGAAACATCACCTATTAATGTAAAGGTTACTGCAAATGGTGGTTTGTTTTTAAGAGAAAAGGCAAATACAAGCTCTAAACAACTAAGGTTAATACCACAAGGAACTGTTATTTTATCAGTACAAAGAGGAATAAATAGCAATTGGCAAAAAGTAATAACGGAAGATGGTCTAATAGGTTATATGTCAGGAACATACTTAAGTGTTGTTAATGATGTAACAAATTGTAATTATATTGCAAAAGTAAAGACAAATGATGGAAGTGGATGCAAAATAAGAATTGGGCCAAGTATTAATTTAGAACTAATAACTACGTTACTAGAGGGGACTGAAGTAAGAGTAATTGATAAAGGAAGATATAATAATATAGATGGATACGATTGGTGCAGGATTCAATTATCAGATGGTAGACAGGCATTTATGCCTATAAAATACTTAAAATAAATGGAAAAAAGGTTGGAAAATTAGAGTGAAATTCAATTCTTTTCCGACCTATTTTTTGTATGTAGAAGGGAATGATTAACATGAAAAAAATTATAAAATTTTTAATTGTATTTTGTATAACAACAATTTTTTATATAAACTTTTATAATGTATATGGAAGTTTTGCTGACTTTACTGATGGCGATGCGAGAAATCAAACAGAAAAAATGGAACAAGAACAAAATAAGAAGTTTGATACATTAAAATCAAACAATAATTATTTGTCAAGTTTAAGTGTGGAAGGATATGAGCTATCACCTGAATTTGATAAACAAACCCTAGAATATACTTTAAATAAGAAAATAAAAGAAAGTGAAATCAATATAAAAGCAATAGCAGATGATAGCAAGGCAACTGTAACAGGAACTGGAAATATAAAAATAAATAAGAATCAAAATAAATTTAGAATTGATGTTACTGCAGAGTCTGGAACGGTAAGGACATATATAATAAAAATAACGCAAGACGATAATTCTAGTACCGTTACAAATGTTGATGAAAATTCTACAATAAATGATATGCAAACGACTCTTACAGATAAAGCTATAATTAATGAAATTGAAAATCAAGAAGAAAATAATAAAACAAATTTAAATAAAAAAATGATTGTGGTAATAGCACTAATATTTATTGTTTTAATAGTTATAATAAAATTTTTCACTAAAAAAAAGAGTGCAAAACATAAAAAATAAATACAACAAATGTTTACAAATTATAATTTTATGATATAATTAGAAAAATTAGAAAGGAAAATGACTTAAAATGAAAAAAAATAATGAAGAATATAGCATTGTGGTAGATAATGTATATAAAACATTTAATGTGTATTTAGACAAGGCAAACACTATTAAAGAAAAATTATTATTTTTGTTTAGTAGAAATAGAAAAGAAAAAAGAGAAGTTTTGAAAGGCATTAAATTAACAGTAAAAAAAGGTGAAGTAGTAGCGTTAATTGGAACAAATGGAAGTGGAAAATCCACTTTACTAAAATTAATGACAAAAATAATATATCCAAATAAAGGAAAAATAGAAACAAAAGGGAAATTAACATCTTTATTAGAATTGGGAGCTGGATTTCATCCTGATTTTTCTGGAAGAGAAAATATATATTTTAATGCATCCATATTTGGATTAACTAGAAAAGAAATAGACGATAGATTAGAAGATATAATAGATTTCTCTGAATTAAGGGATTTTATAGATAACCCAGTAAGAACATATTCATCAGGAATGTATATGAGGTTAGCATTTTCTGTAGCAATAAATGTTGATGCAGATATTTTACTGATTGATGAAATTTTATCTGTTGGAGACGAACACTTCCAAAATAAATGCTTTAATAAAATGCTAGAACTTAAAAATGAAGGAAAAACTATGGTATTTGTTACGCACAGTATGGAATCTGTAAAAAGATTATGTGATAGAGCAGTATGGCTTAAAGATGGTAAAATAAAAATGGATGGCAACACAGAGGAAGTTGTAGATGAATATATAAAAGAGACAAAATAAAGGAGAGTATAATTAATGAACGAAGAAGAAAAATATTTTGATTACAGTATGGTTCCCGGAAAAGAAATATTAAAAAATAAATCGATTAATGATGGAAAACCATTAATAAGTATAATAACAGGGTATTATAATTGTAAAAATTATATAAGACAGACAGCAAATTCTATAATAAATCAAACTTTTCCATATTGGGAATGGATAATTATAAATGATGGAAGTACAGAAGAAGGGACAGAAGAAACATTAAAAGAAATTGAAAAACTAGATTGTAGAATAAAAGTTTATAATGAAAAAAATCAAGGAAGGATTTTGGCAAGAGATACAGCAATTGCAAAATCTAATTGTGATTTGTTATTCATATTAGATGCGGATGATGTAATAGACAGAACTATGTTAGAATGTTGTTATTGGACATTGAAAACTAATCCAAAAGCATCTTGGGTATATGCAGATTTGGTTAATTTTGATGGGCAAGAATTTTTGTGGAGAAAAATTTTTGATTGTAGTGTAGAAAAAAAAGAAAATATTATTCCTGTTTGTTCATTGATAAAAAAAGAAGTATTACTTGATGTTGGAGGATATGGAGTTGTAGATAATGATGTACACGAAGACTGGCATTTATGGCTTAGAATGCTTGAAAAAGGATATTTTCCAATAAGAATGAATTATTATGGATTTTGGTATAGAAAGAAAAAAGAAGGCGGAATATTAGACTCAATTAATAATGATAAAAAAAGAGATGAACATGCAAGAAAAGAAATAGAAAAACAAGCACAAAAAATTGAAAATGAAGTATATGCTGTACAATTTCCGACAACTACAAAATGTAATTATGATTCATACCCATATGTATTTGACTGGAATCGTAAACCAATTAACAATAAAGGTGAAAAAATAAGATTATTATTCTTATTTCCTTGGTTTAAAGTTGGAGGAGCTGATAAATTTAATTTGGATTTAATTGAAAGATTAGATAAAAATAAATTTGATATCACAATTGTTACAACAGAATACTCAGAATATGTTTGGAGACAAAAATTTGAAAAATATGCAGAAGTATTTGACTTAACAAGCTTTTTAAATAGACAAGATTGGCCAGCATTTATACATTATTTAATAAAATCAAGAAATATAGATATAGTAATGCAATCAAGTAGTTATTTTGGCTTTTATGCTATACCTTGGTTAAAATCTGAATTTCCTGAAGTTGTCTTTACTGACTATTTACATAGTGTTAACTGGGGTTGGAGAAATGGTGAATATCCAAGAGATTCAGTTGCAATAGATGGATTTTTAGATAAAACATATACATGTACAAAAATATTGAGAAAAATAATGAAAGAGGACTTGGGCAGAACTATAGACAATGTAGAAACAGTATATATTGGTGTTGATGAAAAAGAATTTGATAGTGAAAAAGTTGATATAAAAAGTAACAAAGACTTGGCAAATCAATTAGAAAAAATAAAAGGAAAGAAAGCAATCTTGTTTTTATGTAGAATATCAGAAGAAAAACGACCAATATTTATCCTAAAAGTGCTTAAAAAAATGTTAGAAAAGGATCCTAATATTATTTTGATGGTAGTAGGTGATGGTCCAGTTTTGGCAGAAATGAAAAAAACTGCACAAAAAGATGGAATTACTGATAATGTGATTTTTTTCGGAATGCAAAGTAATGTAAAGCCGTTTTATAAAGTTGCAGATGTAAGTGTTATATGCTCTTTAGTAGAAGGATTAACAATTACTACTTATGAATCATTGTCTATGGGAACACCTGTAGTTACAGCAGATGTAGGTGGACAGAAAGAATTAGTAGATGATACTTGTGGTAGAGTAGTTCGAAATATTCAAACCGCAAAAAATGGAATGTACAATAGAAATTATTCGTCAGAGGAAATAGAAAGATATGCAAATGCATTAGAGGAAGTATTAAAGGATTCAAAGATAAAAGATAATTGTAGAGAAAAGATATTAAATGGATTTACAGTTAATAATATGGTTAAAACATTTGAAAAAGAATTTGAAAATTTTGCTAAAAATGGAACTTCAATAAATCCTTTATGTGTATCTAATAAAGACTTATATAAACAATATATAGTTTTATATAATCAGGTAGACAGAAGAAATTATTTCCCACAAGAAGGCGGAAATGATTTTGAAATGGCAAGTGTTAGAAATTATAAAATTTCAATGATAAAAGGTAAACTATGGAAAAATCCTGTATATAGAGGATTTATAAAGTTTTTGCAAGCAATAGGTGTTACAAAATTAATTAAAAATACAGGTATTAAAGAAAAAATAAGAAAAATCATATAAAAAACTGAAGGAGTTAAAATGAAAAAGGTATTTAAAGATTTATATAATTACAGAGAATTATTAAAAACTAATGTAAAAAAAGAAATAAGAGGAAAATATAAAAATTCTTTTTTAGGTGTATTATGGTCATTTTTAAATCCATTATTGCAAATAGCAGTATATGCAATTGTGTTTCAAATTATATTAAAAAATCCACAAGAAAATTATGCAATTTTTATTTGTTGTGGGTTAATACCATGGACATTCTTTTCCTCTACAATTAGTAGAGCAGCGTTTACAATGGTTGAAAATGGAAATTTATTAAAGAAAGTATATTTCCCAAGAGAAATATTACCAATATCAATTGTTACAAGTGAAGCAGTTAATTTTCTAATATCTACAATTATAATTATTGCTTTTGTAATATTTGGTGGAGTTGGACTTAGTAAATATATTGTATTTTATCCATTAGTACTAATTGCACAATATATATTGCTAATTGGAATTTCACTTATAGTATCAAGTATATCAGTATATGTAAGGGATTTACAACACTTAATAGGAGTAGCATTACAATTATTCTTTTATGCAACTCCAATTGTATATTCTGCAAATGTTATACCAGATAATCTAAAATGGATTTTAAATTTGAATCCTATGACATATATAATTGAAGCTTATAGAGATATTTTTTATAATCAAACAATGATAAATATCCAACCATTATTTATTTTGATTATAATATCTGTAGCACTTTGCATTATTGGATATTTAATATTTAATAAACTACAAAAAGGCTTTGCAGAACAATTATAATAAAATTTATATCTTGAGGAAGGAAGAATAAAAAATGAAAGATAAAATTACTGAGGTAATAAAAAAATCAGCAATATTTCTATTAATGGAAATAACATTAATATTAGTAATAACAACATTATTATTTTTTGTTGGTGTAACTATTACGAAGTGGCATCTACCAATAATTACAATAATTACTATAATAGCTACATTATTGTTTTATAAAAAAGATGATATTAAAATAAATTCAACAGCTATTGTTATAGGATTAATAATATTATCTGTAACTACATTAATAGAAGGAAAGGTATATGATACTACAGCTGATGGAAATACATATCATAAATTAGCAATTGGAAGTTTAAAAAATGGATGGAACCCTGATTATGAAGATAGTAAAGACAGAAAAAAAGAAAATGGAAATCCATTTGATACTTCAGAAGATAATATAAATACTTTATGGATAGACCATTATGCTAAAGGAACAGAAATATATGCAGCAGTTATATATGCTTTTACAGGAAATATGGAAACTGGAAAAGGATATACTGTAATACTTATGTATATAGCATTTGGAATATTATTTTCATATTTGTATAAAGACAAAAAAAGAAACTTATTTACAAGTTTAGCAATAGCTATTTTGGTACCATTTAATGCTATAACGGCTGTACAAATATTTAATTATTATGTAGATGGAGCATTATTAATTACTACATTGCTTATAATATATAGTTTAATTGTTCAAAGTACTAGAACTAATGAAAATGAAAGAGAGAATTTACTTTTATTAGCGTGCAACATAATATTGTGTATAAATATTAAATTTACAGGTCTTGCTTTTGCTGGAATATTCTGTTTCGTATTTTATGTATATTGGCTAATAAAAGCATTTAAACAAGGTAAAGAACAATTTTTTGAAGAATTTAAAAAATATACAATATTTTATATAGTTACTGTTGTTGTGGCTATTGGAATTGTTGGATTTTCATCATATACAAGAAATATGATAGATCATGGACATCCATTATATCCATTATCAGGAAAAGGACATGTTGATAATATGGTATTAAAAGAACAACCTACATCTTTTAGTGATAAAAATCATCTACAAATCTTTTTAATATCAATGTTTTCAAAGGGAGAAAATGTATCTCCATCTTACTCTAGTGAAAATGTACAACCAACATTGAAAATACCATTTACAATAATGGATGGAGAAATATCAAATTATTCTATACCAGACATTAGAGTTGGTGGTTTTGGACCATTATTTAGTGGAATATTTATTATTTCAATAATTGCGACTATATATATAGTGGTAAAATTTATTAAAAATAAAAATTGGAATTTATTAGTGCCATATTTATTAATATTAGGAGTTACTGTTGTTTTAATATTAGCATTAGATGGAAATTACTGGGCTAGATATATACCATATTTTTATTCAGTACCAATATTAACGCTTGCTTATTTATTGTGGGATAAAAATAAAAAAATAGAATTTGTAATTGGAATAATAATTGCACTTATTATGTTTGCAAATGCATTTATTGTTTTATATGTAAATACAAAAAGTACTAGAAATAATGACCAATATGTAGGAAATAGATTAAATGAATTTTTAGAATACTATAGATCAACAGATAATGTTGAAATAGAATTAAATCATAGTGGAGTTCAAGGAGCACTGTATACTTTAGATGATTTGGGTGTAAAAAATTATACAATAAAAGAAAAAATTGACAATAGTAGAGAGGGATACTTCTTTAAATATTAATAAAAGTAGGACAAGAAAATGAAAATTATAAAAAATATAATATTGACAATAGGAATAATTTTAATAGCAATTTGTTTTATTGTTAATATAAGATATATAGTTAATATAATTGATAGCTGGCAAGAAACAGCAACAATAACAAATTATACAATATTACATATAGCAATATCTATTTTAATAGCTATTGCTATAGAAGTAATTTGTTTTATTTTAAATAAATTAATTAATAGAGACAAGAAAATAAACAGAAAAAAATTTTTTATAATAGCAATTCTAATAAGTTTTATTGGATATATTGGATTTGAGGCTTATTGGATTAATTTTAGAGAATCATACCCAATTGCGGATTCATTAAGAGTTTATAATGCTGCGGTAGATATGTATAAAGGAAATAAAATTAATGATTTATTTTATTTTGAATATAATCCTCAAAATTTAACTTTATCATATTGTTTTTCAATTATATTTAAAATAGTAAATTCAAGTAATCAAATTATAATAAAATATTTAAATGTTGTGTCAAATTGCTTAAGTATTTGTGGATTATATTTAATTACAAAAATGCTTTCAAAAAAATACAAAATTAATAAAATATTGTACTTTTTCTTAGCATTTAGTTATATACCAATTATATTGCTTGTTAATTTATTATATGGTGATTTAGTAAGTTTGACATTTGCAATTTTTAGTATATATTTTAATATGAAATATGCTGAAAATAAAAAAATTAGAAACATAGTTTTATCATGTATTACTATATTAATTGCTATTGCTTTAAGAATGAATAATTTAATATTTTTGATTGCAAATTCAATTTATTTATGTTTTAATTTAATAGATGAAATTAAATTAATTATAAGTAATAAAAAAAGTAAAAAAATAATATTAAGATACATTGCTGTGTTATTAATGTTCGTTATTATATCTTTAGCTGGAACAAAAATATTTAAAATGAATTTACAGAATAAATATGAAGTTGATCCAGATAAAGAATTACCATCTACTAGATATATTGCAATGGGAATGCAAGAAGGATTTAGAGCAAATGGATGGTATAATGATACAGGAGATTTAGGGTGGAAAAGAAGAGTCGAAAGTGAAGAATATGTTTCTATGATAAAAGAACGAATAAAATATTTCTTATCAGACATTAAGTATACATTTAGATTTTATGAAGGTAAAATAATATCAATGTGGGCAGATCCATTACAAGAATCCATTTGGCAAAATTTAAGTTTTAATTTTAATTTTGATGAAGAAAAAATTAATACTGGTGAAATTGATATAGATCAGGTAAATAAAAAAGATGAATTAATTATTTCAAAAAGAAATTGTGCACAAATATTTTTAAAAGCGTGGTTAATTATTGTATTTGGAAATATATTAATATTTTTGATAATAAATAGAAAAGACATATCAAATGAAGCAATGTTGTTGTTATTATGTTTTATTGGAGGCTTCTTATTCCATATATTATGGGAAGGAAAATCAAGATATGTTATTCCATATATTGTAATTCTAATTCCTTTAGCATCGGTACAGATTGATTTTTCAAAGAAGAAAATCAAAAAAATTTGCCAAGGAAATAGTATAAGCGTTGAAAAACAAAAAAGTAATTAATAAAGGAAAGAGGGAGTAAGAGATGAAAAAAATAACTATTATAATTCCTGCATATAATGAGGAAGAATCATTACCATTTTTATATGAAAGATTGGACAAACTGATGGGAAATATGAAAAATTATGACTTTGAAATCTTATTTGTAAATGATGGTAGCAAAGACAAAACAATAAGTATAATAAAAGAATTAAGGGAGAAAGATAAAAGAATTAGTTATGTGGATTTTTCTAGAAATTTTGGAAAAGAAATAGCAATGATAGCTGGACTAGATTATGCGACAGGAGACTGTGTTATATTTATGGATGCTGATTTACAAGATCCACCAGAATTAATACCTGAACTTGTTAAATATTGGGAAGAAGGCTATGATGATGTATATGCTAAGAGACGTTCTAGAAAAGGAGAAACATGGCTTAAAAAATTTACATCAAAAATGTATTACAAGGTTTTACAAAAAACAACTAGAATAGAAATACAAAAAGATACAGGAGATTTTAGATTATTAGATAGAAGATGTGTTAATGCACTTAGAAAAATTAGAGAATCAGAAAGAAATACAAAAAGTATGTTTAGTTGGATAGGCTACAAAAAGAAAGAGGTACTTTATGATAGAGATCCAAGAGTTGCTGGAACAACTAAATGGAATTATATAAAGTTAATAGATTTGGCAATAGATGGAATTACTTCTTTTACAACATCTCCATTAAGATTATCTACATATATTGCGATTCCTACATTTTTGGTGTTATTTGTATATTTTATATATGTTATTGCTAAAAGTTGTATAATACATGAAGCAATACAAGCTTTCCAAGCTATAATATTATTAATATTATTTTTCTCAGGAGTACAAATATTATTATTTGGAATATTAGGTGAATACTTAGGAAGAATATTCAAAGAAACTAAAAATAGACCATTATATTTGGTAAATGAATACAATGATGAAAAAGAAATGAATGATAAATAATTAAACAAAAGAAAATTCAAAATAGGGGGAGTGGAGTTTTGAAAAATAGGTTTTTGGTTATAATGACTTTTATTAATTTTTTAATGTGCGGGTTATTTAATATATATACTGTATCAAAGGCTACTTCAGACGATACAAAAAATTTAAATGGAATTTATGAAATATATACTGGAGTTAGTGATACAAAAACTATAGATATACAATATGGAAGTAAAAATAATATGGCTAATGTTCAAATATATGAAAGAGACGATGTACCACAACAAAAATTTAAATTTGTTTCAAATAATGATGGAACATATACAATTATTGCAACACATTCTAATAAGGTTTTGGATGTAAAAGATGGTGCAAAAGAAGCAGGGACCAATGTGTGGCAATATAATAGAAACAATACAGATGCACAAAAATGGATATTGAAATCATGTGGAAATGGTTATTACAATATTGTTTCAAAATTAAATGGACTATATTTGGATATTAATCAAGGCCTAGCAAACAATGAACAAAATGTACAAGTATATATGGGAAATGGTACAAATGCACAAAAATTTAAATTATTAGAAGTTAAAGAGAGAAAAGCAAATAGAACTTTGAATGATGGTATATATAATATTTATTCAAAAGTAACGAATAATAGAATATTAGAAGTTCCTAATAATAATATAAACAGTGAAACAGTGTTAGAAGCATCAAATCCTAATAATAAGGCAAATCAAAAATTTAAATTTTCATATAATAGTGATGGAACATATACAATTACAGCATTACATTCTTCTAAAGTATTGGATGTAAAAGATGCATCAAAAAGAAATTTAACAAAAGTTCAGCAATATACTTCAAATGGTACAGATGCACAGAAATGGGTTATTATAAAAAATAATGATAATACATATTCAATTATGTCAAAATCTAATGGATTATTTTTAGATATTGAAAGTGGAAGTAGTAAAGCAGGAGCAAATATTCAAACATATCATTTTAATGGTACAAATGCGCAGAAATTTACGTTTGAATTATGCAATGAAGAAAAAGGAACAAAATCTACTGATGATGGCTTGTACAGAATATATAATTTAACAAATACAAATAAATTAGTAGAAAATGATAAGTTTGAAGTTAAGTATGTTTCTAATGGATATTATAAAATAAAATCAAAAAGCACTGGAAAAGTATTAACTGTGGAAAATAATGATCCAAAGGCTGGAAGTAAAATTTTAAAACAGGATGATAAAGATTTAGATACACAAAAGTGGATATTAAAAAAATCAGCAGAAAGTGTGTTTTGTATAATTTCTAAATGTGGAGGTATGTATTTAGAATATAATAACTCATCAATACAATTAAAATATGAAAACGACTTTGATAATCAAAGATTTATTTTTATAAATGAAACACCTACAGAAAATATCAAACAAGTAACAGATGGAATATATCAAATAACAACTACAAGTAATAAAGTACTTGATATTTCCGGTGGTGCTTATGGGGATTCAGCAAATGTACAAATTTGGAATAATGATAAAGTACAACAGCAAAAATTCCGAATATCAAAAGTAAAAGATACAAATTATTATCAAATAACGGCTATAAATTCAGCTAAGGCAGTGGATGTACAAGATGGAAATACAAAATTAGGCACAAATATACAACAATATATGCCAAATGGAACGAGTAATCAATATTGGTATTTACGTGATTGTGGAAATGGATATTATAATATTGTTTCAAAAGCAAATGGATTGGTATTAGATGTTGCAGATGGAAAAATAAACAATAATGGTGCAAATATTCAATTATATTATAGAAATGGAACAAATGCACAGAAATTTAAATTAGTTCCTATAAATATAATAGAAAATAATATGTATGAAATAGAATCAAAAATTGATGAAAATAAAGTGCTAGATATTTCTTATGGTTCAACTCAAGATGGTGCTAATGTCCAAATATGGAATGCTGATAATGTAAATCAACAAAGATTTAAAATAGAGGCATTATCTACTGATACTTATAAAATAATATCTAAGAACTCAAATAAAGCATTAACTGTAGATATTTCTTCAAGAAATGTATTTCAGTCATCTTATACTGAAAATGATAACCAAAAATGGATTATAAAAGAGTGTGGAAATGGATATTATAATATTATTTCAAAGGCAAATGGGTTGGTAATTGACATTGTAAATGCAGAAAATAAAAATGGACAAAATGTTCAAACATATAAATTAAATAATTCTGATGCACAGAAATTTAAATTTGTAACTGGGTTTAGAAAATTTTATGAAGAAGGAAGCTATGGAAAATCTGGATTAGCAGTAAAAGGTGATTGGAGAGGAACAGACTTAAAATATTATAAAATAGGCAAGGGAAATGAAGTTTTATTTACAACATTTTCAATACATGGATTTGAAGATTCATATAATAATGATGGTGCTGAATTAACATATATTGCAAATGAGTTTAGAAACTATTTGCAAAATAATATTCCGGAAGATATTGTAAATAACTGGACAATATATATTTTCCCAAATTTAAATCCAGATGGACAAAAATATGGATGGACAAATAATGGACCAGGTAGAACAACTTTATATAGTGATGCTCCACAAAATAAGGGAATTGATATGAATAGAAATTGGTCTACAAGTGGAGAAAGTTATATTACTTATAAGGATAATAGAAATTATAATGGAACATCAGGATTTCAAGCGTATGAAGCAAGATATTTGAGAGATTTCTTATTAAAACATCAAGGAAATAAAAATATTTTAATAGATACACATGGATGGCTTAATGAAACTATTGGAGATTATGGAATAAGTTCATATTATAGAAGACAATTTGAAATTTCTAATGGTAATCATATTTATTCTTATGGTAGAGGTTATTTAGATAATTGGGCTAGAATGTCATTATATAATGCTAGAGCAACATTGATTGAACTTCCAGAAATAAAAAGCCATCATGAAACAGTAAACAGAAATTATGCACAAAAATTTATAAATGCAACTATGCAGTTATTAAAGGAAATTTAAAAATATTTATATCTTGAAAAAATGAGGTTTATATGAAAAAAATAAATAAGAAAAAAATCATTATTGTTATTTTAATTACAATACTTATAATAGCTATTGTTTTTGTTGTAATAGCACTTAGAAATAAAAGAGATGTGGATAATTATAGTGAAAATATTACAGATGAAAATGATGCAAATATAATAAATCAGATAAAAGCTGAAATAAATAGTACTGCAGATACAAATATATATCAAGTAGAAGATGAATATGATGGAAGACATACTCTCCAAATAAAACCTAATATTCAATTTGATACAGTATTAGCAGGTGTACTGATAGAAGGAACTCCTGCTAATAATGAAATTGATAGCATCCTAGAAAATAAACCTACAAATACAGGCGTATGGATTTCAAAAAAGTCTAGAGATTCTTTTGAAAAAATATTAATTGATAATAATTTAACTAATTTTTCTATTGATGAATCCGGATATTTATTTGAAACTGAAAAGAAAAATAATGAAATGTCAAAAAAATTAGATAATATTATAAAATCAGATAAACAATTTATAATTGATATTTCTGGAACATGTTATGTTAGAGATGAAATGTCAGGAGATATTGTGGAATATCCATTCGAGAAAATGGATCCTAATCAAATAATGGAAGTATATAAAAATGATAATAGTACTATTTTGGAAATATCTACAAATTCTAAAGGGAAAATTTCTAATGTAGATATTTTGAAAACAATAATTCTTAATTTGGAATAAATTTGAAAGGAACAGATTAAAGTGAAAAAAATATCAGTAATTATACCAATGTATTACGAAGAAGAAGTAGTACAAGAATGTTATAATAAAATGACACAAGTTTTATCAAATATAAAAGATTATGAATATGAAATAATTTGTGTAAATGATGGTAGTAAAGATAAAACACTATCAATATTAGAAAAAATTGCAGAAAATGATAAAAAAGTTAAAGTTATTTCATTTTCAAGAAATTTTGGACATCAATGTGCTGTAACAGCGGGCTTAAAATATGTAACTGGTGATGCTGTAGTTATAATTGATGCAGATTTACAAGATCCACCAGAATTGATACCTGATATGCTAAAATTATGGGAAGATGGAAATGAAGTAATTTATGGTAAGAGAAAAACAAGAGAAGGCGAATCAAAATTTAAATTATTAACTGCAAAAATGTTTTATAATACATTAAATGCTTTATCTGACGTAGAAATACCTAAAGATACAGGAGATTTTAGACTTGTAGATAGAAAAGTGGTTGATGTAATAAATTCATTACCAGAACATAATAAATTTTTACGTGGATTATTTAGTTGGGTTGGTTTTGAACAAAAAGCATTTGAATATGAAAGAAAAGAAAGGTTTGCAGGAAAAACAAAATATCCTTTAAAGAAAATGCTAAAATTGGCTTCAGATGGAATTATTGGATTTTCAACAAAACCACTAAAAATGGTTGGAGGACTTGGCGTTTTAACAATATGTATCTCATTTGTGATTTTAATATATGCATTATTATCATTTATATTTAAATGGAATAATTTAACACCAGGATGGACTTCATTAATGGTTGCAATTACATTTTTTAGTGGAATTATACTAATTTCATTATGGATGATAGGTGAATATATATCAAGAATTTATGATGAAAGTAAAGGTAGACCACAATATATTATAAATAAAGAAATAAATACAGAAAAATAAATATTTGGAGGAAGACTATATGGACAAACTAAAAGAACTAATTAAAAAAGTTCTAAATAAAGATGTAATATTATATATAGTATTTGGAGTATTAACAACACTTGTAAATTTAGTAACATTTTATATTTTAAGTAGTTTAATACATATGAACGAAAATATTGCTAATTTAATTGCAATACCGTTATCAATTATATTTGCTTATTTTACAAATAGAAAATGGGTATTTCACACAGAAGCAAAAGGATTTAAAGCCAATTTTTACGAATTTATAAAATTCATATCAGGAAGAGCTTTAACAATGTTTATTGAATTTTTTGGATGTATGTTATTATTTAAAACTCCAATACCTGCAATTGTAAGCAAACTTGCAATGAATGTTATAATTATAATTTTAAACTTTTTTATTAGCAAGTTTTTCGCTTTTAAAAAATAAAAGAATAGTTGTTTAAGATTAATTCACACTATTAAGCAAAAGTTTAATAGACAAATTTCTTAAACAACTATTTTTTATATCTTAAATTAGAAAATTTATAATAAAAAAAGTAACACCATAAACCAAAACAAAAAGAAAAACATTAAAAATCAAATTACCAACCAAACCGACAAAATTAAATCTCCAAATATTAACCACAAAAAATCCAACCAAACTACAAAATAAAGGAACAACAATCCAATCTATCAAATTAGGTTTAATCCTAGAATACTTAAACAACTGAAAAAGACTAATACTAAAATTCAAAACCTCACTAAAAAAGATAGAAAGGACATAGCCCTTAATTCCTAAAACAGGAAGTAAAAAATAAATAAAGCAGGTAGTAATACTTAAATCCAAAATATTGCAACACATAACACCAAACTGTTTATTCAAACCCTTTAAAATACAATCTATAATATGATCCATGTACATAAAAAATATGAAAGGAGTAAATATTTTAAAATAATATCCGATCTCAATATTGTTATAAATAGCAAGCCCCAAATCATTAGAAAAAATGAAAAATATACTACAAATACACATTGTAAAAGCACAGGTAATCTTAAAAATCTTATTTGCTATATAATTAATTGCCTTATAATTTTTTTGAGCCACATATGTAGAAAATTCCGGTATCAAAAGCATACTATACGAATCGGTAAAAACAGTTGGAAAAGTTATAACGGGAAGGACCATACCGTTAATCATTCCATATTGTGAGAGAGCTCTACTACAAGAAATGCCTGACTTTTCAAGTTGAGTAGGAATTATTAACTGCTTTAAAGTAGAAAGCCCAGAACGTATATATGATGTAACTGCTACAGGAAAAGCAATTTTTAAAATATTAATTCTTTGTCCAAATGAACGAATATATTCTAATTTCTTAAGTTTTATATCTATAATATATAAAATAAAAATCAATGTAAAAGAGCATATTTCTGAGATTACATCAGCCAAAATAAGTGAAATGCAAATCGCTTCTACGCCATTAGAAATATTTATTTTTAGTAATATTATTGTTGCAAACATTTTAATTGTAAATTCAAAAACTTGAGAAATAGCATTTTTATATGCTTTTCGTATTGTTGCAAAATAACTGCTAATGCACGAAGACATTGCAATAAAAGGCAATCCAATGGCAATATAAAATAAAGGCCTAGAAGAAACCATATTATGCAAACATTTGCTTGTAATAAAATTAGAAAAAAGTAAAATCAGTCCACCTGCAGCTATTCCTAACAATAAACTAAAAAATATGCAAGTACGTATTGCTTTTATGGCTTGTTGGTTTTTATTTAAGGCAAATTTTTCAGAAACAATTACGGTTACTGCAATATTTAATCCAGATGTTGCAACAGTTATGAAAAATAGATATACAGCCATAACTAAACTAAAAACGCCAACCGCTTCTGAGCCTATTTGATTTGATATGTATATATTAAAAATAAGTGTTGCAAATTTCATAAGTAATGATGTACTTGTTAGTATTGCTCCGTTTATTAGGAATAGTTTACTTTTTTGTCTCAAATAATTTCACCTCTTTAATGAATATGCAGAAATTTAAAAATAATAACTGACCACTAAGGCTAATGACTTTTTTTAAAAAAAGGTATATTATTATAGAGTATTTGTGATATAATGCAATTACTAATAAAAATAATATAAAATTTATTTAAAGAAATTTTTGAAAATTTTATATTTTGAGAAAGGAAAAAAAATATGAAAAAAGAAAAAATAGTCCAAGAGTTCAAGGACATAAAAGAACTAATATACAATTCAGCAAAAACATATGCAAACAATATAGCATTTGTAGTAAAACACCAAGAAGGCAAAAACAAAACATACGAAAATATAACTTATAAAATGCTTTTAGAACAAATAAACGCATTAGGTACTAAATTATATAGTATGGGATTAAAAAACAAAAGAATAGCCATTTTAGGACGAAATAGATATGAATGGGCATTAGGACACTTGACAAGTTTGTTAGGTGGGATAATATCAGTTCCATTAGACAAAGATTTACAAGTAGATGAACTAGAAAATTCATTAATAAGAAGTAAAACAGATGCAATTTATTTTGATGAAAAATACATAGAAAAAATAGAGGAAATAAAAAATAGAAATAATACAAATGTAAAAGAATATATTTGTATGTCAAAACTAGCAGGATATGATGATATACATACATTAAAAGAAGAAGGACAAAAATTATTAGAAGAAGGAAACAAAGAATATATATCAGCAAAAATAGATGAAAATGTAATGAATATTTTATTATTCACATCAGGAACTACATCAAAATCAAAAGCGGTAATGTTATCACAAAAAAATATTGCATCAAATGTGTATGCAATGCAAAGAGTTGAAGACATCAAAAGTACAGATTCAAATTTAGCATTTTTACCAATGCATCATATATTTGGTTCAACATGTCTAATTGTAATGTTAGCATGTGGTGTTAGAACATCATTCCCAGATGGGTTAAGATATGTTGCACAAAACTTAAAAGAATATGAGGTATCTTTATTTGTCGGTGTACCACTATTGGTAGAAGCAATTTACAATAAAGTTGTAAAAGAAATAGATAAACAAGGAAAAACAAAACTTATAAAAAATGCTATAAGAGTTAGTAACTTTTTATTAAAATTACATATAGACATTAGAAGAAAATTATTCAAACCGATAATTGATCAATTAGGTGGAAAAATGAGATTTGTAATTTCAGGTGGTGCACCATTAGACCCTAAAGTACAAAAAGGATTTATAGATTTAGGAATAGATATGGTTCAAGGATATGGACTTACAGAAACATCACCAGTTATAGCAGCAGAAAATATGTACAAATCAAGAACAGGTTCAATAGGAGTTCCAATGGAAAATGTGACTGTTGAAATTGTAAATAAAGATGATAATGGAATAGGGGAGTTACGTGCCAAAGGACCTAATGTAATGCTTGGTTACTATGAAAATGATGAAGAAACAAATAAAGTGCTTAAAGATGGTTGGTTCTATACTGGCGATTTAGGTTATATTGATAAAGATGGTTTTATTTTTATAACAGGTAGACAAAAGAATATGATAGTTCTTAAAAATGGTAAAAAAATCTTCCCAGAGGAAATTGAAACTTTGGTTAATAGAATTGATTTAGTAGAAGAATGTATGGTATTTGGTATGCCAGATGAAGTTGATAAAAATGATGTTAAACTTTCTGTTAAGGTTGTTTATAATAAAGATGAAGTAATTCAAAAATATGGTGATATTTCTTTTGATGAGATTAGAGATATTATTTGGGATAGGATTAAGAATGAGGTTAATACTACTGTTCCTAGATATAAGCATATTATGAACATGATTTTGACTGATAAAGAACTTATTAAGACTACTACAAAGAAAGTTAAACGTAATGAAGAATTGAAGGAAATTTTAGGAAAATAGAATATTTGATAAATTTTTTTTAAATATAACCCCCACGAGTTCTTAAATAAGAAATTCGTGGGGTAAACATTAGAGTATATCTATTTTATCTATATCGATAAATAGATTATCTATTTCAAGTATAAAGGCGTTTGAATTTAAAATATTACAAAAATGCAATATTTTTTTATCTTCTTTCTGAATATAGTATCCGGACTTGTCTTTGCCTTTAAAGTCCTGAATAATAGATATATCTTCAGGAAGTGAACCTAAGTAAATACTTGCATCAAAATTACCAAACAGTAATTTTATTCCTAATTTTTGATAGAATTCATGCAAGTTTTTGGAATAATGAGTAGCAGGTAATAATGCATATTTGAATGTCGCATTATCGTTTGTTTCATTGTTACCAGTTGATAGGTCTAACATCATCAAATCATTGGTTGCTAGATAATTGAAAACTGTTGCAAACAAAACCTGATTGTGCTCTATAGATTCTTTATTAAAATTCTCTATATAGAAAATTATTCTTTCCTCATTGCAAGGAATGTTTAGAATCTGTGTTTCGTCTTTATAAAGTGCAATCTGCCAAAACTTTGCTTTATTGGTTCCCTGCATTATTGGTGTTTCTCTTTCAAGAAATTCTTCACTAAAAACTCTAATATTTGCAGGATTCCTGTTGAGTAATGCCATTAAAAATCCATCTGATATTGTATTGCTTGGTACTCCTTGCAGTACACGTGTGTCATTTTCAATACACATTTCCCAATAGAACTCTTCTGTCCTATATTTTTCAGGAGTTATTTCAAAAAGTCTGTTTTTTCCGTTGACGTTTTTTGCAAAACATCTTGCAGCTAAAAGAAATAAGTCTTCTGTTAACAGTTCTGGTTTTTTCTTGGCAACTGTATATAGCCATGCATCATAATCTGCACAACAAGTCCTTGTTTTGTCAGTATTATCAAAATAAGTATAACCCCATTTTGATATAAATAGAACAACTTTCATTGCACATGCTACCATTTCTTCATCAATGAATTCTTCTGGCATGATTTCAAAATCATTTAATTCACCACATAAAGAAAAGCGATCTGTTGCGATATGGTTTTTAAAGAATTCTCTGTCGAATTTTTTAGTATCGGCTTGAACGAAATCTATTACTTTTTTGCGTTCTTTATAAGGTTCACCTGGTATTTCTGATAATGCGTAAAGAAAAAATTCAATACCTGTTTTGAATCTGCCAGGAATCCGTTCAAATGTATAGGTTCCATCTCTAAGTCCTTTAACAAATGTTTTGATAAAATAATCGGCAGGGCCATAGTCTGTACCTGTTTTATACCCTTTTTCAGCGAAATTTTTTTCAAAGTTACTGAATCCTCTTATGTTTGTTGCTTGTTTCTCCATGTTTTTCCTCCTTATGTTACATAAATTGTTAATATAAAAATGGAGGACAAACAGTTGTGCCCTCCAAAGTTTTGAAAGGGCTAAATTATATTTAAGTCCTATATGAATAGTATACCATATTTTCATAATTATGTAAATATATATTTTATCTTTTAAAAATATTACAACAAAACCCAACTAAACTTCATATAATATACAAATGTCGAATGAAGGGAGGTTTTGTAGATTTTGGAACTTGAACATAAAAAAATAGGATTTGTTTTAACAGGTTCATTCTGTACTTTTAGTAAAACAATTCCTAAGATGAAAGAATTAATTAAAATGGGTTCTGAGGTTATTCCAATTATGTCATATAACGCCTACAATTTAGATACAAAATTTGGAAAAGCCAAAGATTTTATAAATGAAATTGAAGAAATTACTGGTAAAAAAATTATTCATACTATACAAGAGGCTGAACCAATTGGCCCTAAACATTTAACAGATATTATGCTTGTTGCTCCTTGTTCCGGTAATACAATGGCTAAACTTGCACATGATATTATTGATACTCCTGCTACAATGGCAGTCAAATCTCACTTAAGAAATAATTTGCCTGTTGTTATTGCTGCTTCTACTAATAATGCTTTGAGTCGGTAATGCATCTAATATCGGTACATTACTTAATAAAAAAAATTATTATTTTGTTCCTTTTAGGCAGGATAATCCGATTACTAAACCACGTTCTGTTGTTTTTGATTTTGACTATCTTATAAAGACTATTGAATCTGCTTTGGATGGAAAGCAAATTCAACCAATATTGCTTTAAGATATTACTAAATGGACAAATGTTAATATAAAGTATGGGAATTAATGTAAATTAGTTCCCATATTTTGTGCTTATAAAAAAATAATTTATAAAATAAATCTAGTAAACTAATTAATAATGTGATACAATTCAAATATAAATTGCAAAAGAAAGGATGATAATAATGAAAGAAAAATACAACTGGAATTTACAAGACATCTTCGAAAACGAAGAACAATTCAAAAAAGAAAAAGGAGAAATAGCAGACATATTAGAAAAAATTAAAACATATCAAGGAATACTATGTAATACATCAGAAAGCTTATATAACTGCTATAAACTATATGAACAAGCACTAGAAAAATTTGAAAAAATATATGCATATGGAATGTTAAAATACCATTTAGACATGTCAAACCAAGAAGGAATAAAAATATTTAAAGAAGTAGAAGGAATTGGAACAGAATTTAGTGTTGCAACATCATTTATGACACCAGAAATAACATATGCAGATGAAAACACAATAAAAGAGTATATCAAAGAAGAAAGATTTAAAGGATATGAAAGAGATATTAAGGATATACTTAATGAGAAAAAACATGTACTAAGTAAAGAAGAGGAAAATATACTTGCTAACTTTTCAGAAATAATATCAGCTCCAGAAAATACATTTGATACACTAACAAATGCAGAGTTTAAATTTGGAACTTTAATAGATGAAAATGGTAAAGAAGTAGAAATGACAGATAGTACATATACATTATTCCTAAAAAATAAAGATAGAAATGTAAGAAAACAAGCTTTTAATTTAATGTACAAAAAATATAGTGAGTTTATAAATACAATTACAGAAATGTATATTTCAAATGTAAAAGCAAAAGCTACAACTGCAAAGTTAAGAAAATACAATTCAAGTTTAGAGGAAGCTGTTGAACATGATGATGCAAGTCTTAAAGTATATGAAAGCTTAATAGAAGCGGTTAATGAGGATATGAATGTAAATTACGAATTCATAAAATTAAAAAAGAAAATGCTTAATTTAGATGAAATGCATATGTATGATTTATATGTAAATCCATGTGAACAAGGAAAAGATGAAATAACATTTGAGGATGCAAAACAAGAAGTTTTAAATGCATTACAAATATTAGGTAAAGAATATATAAACAAATTAGAAGAGGCTTTTGATAATAGATGGATAGATGTATATGCAAAGCCAAATAAAAGAGGTGGAGCATATAGTATGGGAGTATATGGAGTACATCCATTTGTATTGACTAATTTTGTAAATAGTAAGAGAGATATAAGCACTATTGCACATGAGCTAGGCCATAGTATGCATTCATATTATTCAAATAGAGAACAAAATGTTATAAATGCTGATTATACAATAATGGTTGCAGAAGTAGCATCAACAGTTAATGAAATTTTATTAAGTGATTATCAAATCAAAAATGAAAAAGATAATAAGAAAAAAGCTGAATTGTTATATGAACTATTAGAAATGATTAGAGCAACTTTATTTAGACAAGCTATGTTTGCTGAATTTGAAAAAGATGTACATGATAAAATTGAAAATAATGTTATGCTTTCTGCAGATGATTTAAATGATATGTATTATAAATTAAATCAAAAATATTTTGGACCAGATGTTAATATAGATGAACAAATCAAATATGAATGGGCAAGAATCCCTCATTTTTACAGTGATTTTTATGTGTATAAATATTGTACAGGTGTTTCTTCTGCTATTGCCATTGCATCTAAAATATTGAGTAAAGAACCAGGTTTTGTTGAAAAATATATTGAAATGCTTAAACAAGGATGTTCTAAAAAATCAATTGATTTACTAAAAATGGTTGATGTAGATTTAGAAAGCAAAGATACGTATAAGAGTGCTATAGAATTTTATAACCAGAAGATAAAAGAATTAAAAATGTTACTTTAAGACGTCGGTTGCTAAAATGATATTAAATAGATAATAATAAATGAAATGAGTGAACGATATATTATGAAAAAGAATGAAATAAAAAATGTAATAGAAAAAAGCAATATAGAAGCGGAGACAAAAAACATAGCAAAAAGAAGTAATAAAGAAGCGGAGATAAAAAACGAAGCAGAACAAATAAATAATAAAACTACAGAACAAAAGAAAAAATTTACAATTATGGGGTTGTCAGTATGGAGAATATTGGCATACTTCATAATATATAGTGTAGTAGGGTATATAATAGAGACAATATTTGGAATAATAACAAAAGGAACTTGGGAAAGTAGACAAAGTTTCTTATATGGACCATTTTGTGCTATATATGGACTTGGAGCAGCAATAATGATAATATTCCTACATAAATATTCCAAAAACTATACACGATTATTTATTGGAGGTTTTATAGTAGGTTCAATTGTTGAATATCTAGTTAGTTGGATAGGGGAGATACTATTAGGAGTAAAATGGTGGGACTATTCAAATATGCCACTTAATATTAATGGAAGAATATGTGTATATTTTTCAATATTTTGGGGATTTTTGGCATTATACTTGATAGCATCATTTAATCCAAGAATAGATAGATTAATAAATTGGATAAAAAGCAAACTTTCTGTAAAAGCATTAAAAATTCTTACAACAACTGTCACTACATTATTACTTATTGATTGTGTTGTAACTGGAATAGCACTATCATTTTTCTTAGTTAGAATGGTTTACAATTATGATATTAATGTAGCAAATAAAGAGATTGTTGCTAAAAAGTATGAAGACATATATGGTGACGAAAAATTATCTAAATTTGTTTATAAACATTGGGGAGATAGAAAAATGCTAAGAACATTTCCAAATTTGAAAGTTCAAGATGTTGATGGAAATATGATTTATATGGATAATTTACTTAGTGATATTCAACCATATTATTATAAATTTAATTTTAAAAAATAATTTTATGAGATGTGAATTGTAATATATAAAAGAATACGAACATTTTTTTCTAAAAAACTATTGACAAAGAATAAATGTTCGTATATAATTGCCTTACAAAGCAAACAAATATTCTTAATACAAATCGGAGGTAATTATAATGAGAATAGTAAATAAAACAAAATTTATAAGAAGTAATGTAATATTAGCAATTTTAATAAGTTCAATAGTAATTTTTGCAACCAAAACATATTCAAATGTAGAAACAAAATATAAAGAGGAATACGTGTGTACTGGAGATACATTGTGGTCAATAGCTCAAGAAGAATTAGAAAATAATAAATACTTTGAAGGTAAAGATATAAGATATGTTGTTAATGAATTAAAAAATGTAAATAATTTGGCAAGTGCAAACTTAAAAGAAGGAGACAAATTAAAAATTCCCAGTTTTTAAAGGAAAACGTGGAATTATGTATTAAAACATTGTATAATCTATATATCAACTTAAAAGGTTTGCATCAATAAGGAGGTGTTTTAATGAGTACTAAAATTATACCGTTTAATAAAAACTTCCATAAAAGCACCGGTTCAAACCGGTATGAGTTAAAAGCTCAAATTTCAGTTTATATTTCAAGAAACAATGATAGATATGATATTGATTGGTCTTCTCCAGACAATATTTCTTATCAAAGAATATATGAAATTCTAAGTAAGATTTTTGAAGATATCACTAAAGAAGTATCTATAATTGAATATAAAAAGGAAGATGTTTATTCAATAGAATTTTCTTTGTTATACTACGAAAAAGATGATAATACTATAAAATACATTTGTAGTACACCAAATATATCTAAAGAAAAACTTGCTGAATACCTATGGGTTTCATTAAATGTATATAGACTGAAAGAAGAAGGTGTCCTTTAATTAGGGCACCTTGTTATTTATTGAAATCTGCTAATGGATTACTTTCAATAGCATTTCTTGCTTGTTGATTTGCAACATGGGTATAAATTTCTGTAGTAGAAATACTTTCATGTCCTAAGACTTCCTGTAAAGCCCTTATATCAACTTTTCCATATTGATACATTAATGTAGCGGCAGTATGTCTTAATTTGTGAGTAGAGTATTTTTTTGTATCAAGTCCTGCTGCCATAAGTTGTTTGTCTACTATATGTTGAACAGTTCGTTTACTAATTCGTTCGCGTCGTTCACTTAAAAATAGGGCTTTTCTTGAATTTAATTTGTCTGTCTTAATACCATCTTTAGGTCTAACTTCTAAATAATTTCCAATTGCCCTTACACAGGCTTTATTAAGATAAATGGTTCTTTCTTTATTACCTTTTCCAATGACGGTCATTTTATTTTCAGAAAAATCTATATCATTTATATTTATTCCAACTAATTCAGATAAACGCATACCACAATTTAAAAACAAGGTAATAATAGCATAATCTCTTTGATAATTTCTGTTATCTTCATTTTCTGTTACTTCTAGAAGTTTTTGACTATCTTCTAGACTTAAATATTTGGGAAGACGTTTATCTAATTTTGGGGTTTCCAAATTTTGAGCAGGGTTACTATCAATCAAGTTTGCTTTTGCACATAAATAATTGAAAAAAACACGTATGCTGGAAGCCTTCCTTGCTCTTGTTGCTGCTTTACTGTGGTACGTAGTTGTTAGATAACTTAAAAAAGCGTGAATATCGTCTAATTTAATTTGTTTTATGGTATCAAGACTAATATCTTTTATTTCTATCATTGAATAATCTTCTTCATCTGTTAATCTAAATCTTGTTTTTATAAATTTTAAAAACATTGCTAGGTCGTAGTTATATTCTTTTATTGTGTTAGGGGATTTGTTTAAAATTGTCATAGTATAGTCTAAAAATGAATTTAAATATTCAGGGTTTTCTTCATGATTAATCATATGTTTCACTCTCCGTTCAGTGTGTATTATATAATAGTTTTTAATAAAAATAAACCCTTTTTATTAGAATAAAAATAAAAACTTTTTTTATTACAATTCACAACCGCCTAAAATTATTGCTTACGAGAGTGGATGTGAATTGTAATATTTTAGTAGTTTTTATCAATATGAATAATTATATTTTTTAACAATTCTTTATCTTCTTTTGAAATGCTTTTTATTGAAGATGTTAAATAAGTGTCTAAAGTATCTTCTTTAAAAGTTAATAATTCAGAAAACAAAAAATTTGGAGAAATGTTTAAAAAATTACATAAATTTAAGAGTGTAGGAACACTTCCAATGTTTCTTCCATTTTCTATATTACGTAATAAGTCTATAGAAATATCAACATTTTCTGCAACATATTCTTGAGTGAATTTTTTTGATAAACGTATTTGTTTGATTTTCTTCCCGATTATGTTTAAAACATCATCATTTTTTATTAACAAATTTAACACCTACTTTCTTATTTTAAAAATAATATCATTAAGTTAGGATAATAAAAAGTGAGCAATATTAATTAAAAAACATAATATTAATAATAATATAATAAAAAATAATTAATTTTATTCACAGTTTTTGTTGACAAAAATTGTTGAATGATGTAGAATAGTTTCATAAAATACAAATGAAAGGAAGATTTTATTATGTTTAAAAGGTACAAAAGCACAAAAGGTATAACACTAGTGGCCCTAGTGATTACCATTATTATTTTATTGATATTGGCAGGAATATCAATATCGACTTTGACAAATACTGGCATATTTGAAAAAGCAAAAGAAGCAAAACAAAAATCAGAAAATGCACAAAAAGAGGAAGACAGACTAATTTCTGAATATGAAAAAGAAATTGTAAAACAAGATGCAGAAG
>ERZ826220.716-NODE-716-length-37387-cov-4.932283_pt1 | contig 37387 bp, 32 predicted proteins | sample MGYA00519927_ERZ826220 | MGnify/ENA primary metagenome ERZ826220 (study PRJEB31778, sample SAMEA3449225) | human gut metagenome | biome: human gut; feature: human-associated habitat; material: faeces | place: United Kingdom | collected 2010/2012 ... | reverse complement strand
TTCTTGAAGAGCATATCCGTGACCTCGCACCAGCCGACGTTGGGCAGGCAGTTCTGGCTCCGCTGGGAGCAGAGGGCCACCTTGAGGGATTCCAGCATATCGTTGGTGTAGGCGTCGGTGCCCATGCCCAGTAGGATGCCCCGCTTGTAGAGCTGGATCACCGGGCAGATGCCGATGGCGTTGCCCATGTTGGATTCCGGGTTGTTCACCACCATGGTGCCGGTCTCCTGAATGATCTCCATTTCGGCAGTGTTCACATGGATGCAGTGACCCAGAATGGTCTTGGGGCCGAGGATGCCGTGGTCCTGCAAACGCTGGACGGGGCGGCGGCCGTAGTTCTGCAGGCTGTCGTACACATCGTTCATGCCCTCGGAGACGTGGATATGGTAGCCCGTGCGGCCATTGTTGGCTGCGGCCATGCGGTCAAAGGTCTTGTCGGAAATGGTGAACAGCGCGTGGCCGCCAAACATGGCCGAGAGCATGGGGTCCTTGTTCTTTTCACATTCTGTGATGAAGTCGGCGTTTTCCTGGATGGCCTGCAAGCACTTTTCCTCGCCGTCCCGGTCGCTGACCTCGTAGCACAGGCAGGAGCGCAGGCCCAGACGCTTGCTCTCCTCCGCAATGGTGTGGAGGGTGCCGGGGATCTCACCGTAGCTGGCGTGGTGGTCGAAGATGGTGGTCACGCCCTGCTTGATAGAGTCGATGTAGAGGGCGGTGGCGCTGGCCCGGGTACCGTCCATCATCAGATGGCGGTCGATGGCCCACCACGTTCCGTCCAGCACCTCGTAGAAGTTGGTGGGGTTGTTGCCCACGATGGAAAGGCCCCGTGCCAGAGCGGAGTAGATGTGGGTGTGGGCGTTGATGAGGGCGGGCATGATCACGCCGCCCTTGGCGTCGATGATCTCTGCCTCCGGGTATTTGGCTCTCAGAGCGGCTTCCTCGCCGATCTCCACGATCTTCGTGCCCTCGTAGGCCACCGCGCCGTGTTCGTAGTAGCCCTGACCCTCCGGGTCGCGGGTGATGAGCCGTCCGTTGGTAACAAGTGTCATAATACGTCCCCCCTTGAGAAAATATTGAAAATTTGAAAATGATTTGCGAAAAAGGATAAAAGAAAAGGCGCCCCGGTCTCCCGAAACACCTGCCGCGCAAAGGAGACAGGTGTCAGCCCGTGCGCATGGCACTCCGTTGCAGCTGTCTTGCTTTGCAGTTATGTACTTGTAACTCTATTGTAAAGGACAGCGGGGAAAAATGCAAGAAAAATCTGCGGCCTGGAGACAGAAAGTTGGATAGAGCAAATAAAAAATGGAAAAAAGCGGGAGCCGATGGCTCCCGCTTTCGCTGTCGTGATCTTAAAAAGAACAGATTTACTTGGTGCCGAAGATCCGGTCGCCGGCATCGCCCAGACCGGGGACGATGTAGCCCTTCTCGTTCAGGTGATCGTCCAGAGCGCCGGCATAGATATCCACGTCGGGGTGCTTCTCCTGCAGGAACTTGATGCCCTCGGGAGCGGCCACGAGGACCATGAGCTTGATGTGCTTGCAGCCCCGCTTCTTCATTTCGCCGATGGCCTCTGCGGCAGAACCGCCGGTAGCCAGCATGGGGTCCACGATCAGCACGTCGCGCTCGGCAACGTCCTTGGGCATTTTGCAGAAATAGGGATGGGGCTCCAGAGTCTCCTCGTCCCGGTACATACCGATATGGCCTACACGGGCGGCGGGAACCATCCGCAGCACGCCGTCCACCAGACCCAGACCGGCCCGGAGAATGGGGACGACTACGAACTTGCGTCCGGCCAGAGTGGGGGCGTCCATCTCGCAGATGGGGGTTTCAATGTGCTTGGTGGTCATGGGCAGATCGCGGGTGGCCTCATAGGTGATGAGCATACCGATCTCGCTGACCAGTTCCCGGAAATCCTTGACGCTGGTGTTCTTGTCCCGCATGATGGTCAGCTTGTGGGCCACCAGGGGATGATCCATAATGACTACTTTACCCATAATTCTGTTCTCCTCTATATCAAAAAATTGAAGACGTTATTGAATCGGCGCCGGTTTCTTTTTCAGGGGGTCCGCCTGCGGCGGCCGGAGGTAGAAAGCCTCCAGCTCCTGAGCGGAGACCAGCTTGCCCTGAGTGGCTAACGCCTCTGCCTCCAGCGCCACGGACGTGGCGTTCTGCATGATGAGGTGGGGGGGAGCCATACGGCAGGGGATGCCTTGCTCCGTAAAGCGGGCGTATACCAGATGCGCGCCGTCACCCACTAAGGTGATGGGCCGGAGATCGTTTCGGATCTCCTCCGCCAGCTCGTCAAGAGAGACGGCCCGATCCGGGGTCAGCCGGGTGAGGACACCGCTTTCTGCGGCGAAGTTGGCGTTATAGACCTGATTGCGGCGGGCGTCCATGGCGCAGACGATCAGCCCGTCGGCAAAGGCCGCGTTCCGGGCCATAGCGGCCAGCGTGGACACGCCCACGGCGGGCTTGTCCACAGAAAAGGCAAGGCCTTTGGCGGCGGAAACGCCGATGCGGATGCCTGTAAAGGAGCCGGGGCCGACAGCCACGGCAATGGCGTCCATATCGGACAGCTTCAAGTCCGTATTTTTCAGGATGTGCTCCACGATGGGCATCAAGGTGCGGCTGTGAGTCAGCCCGGTATCCTGATAGCCGGAGGCCAAAATGCGTCCGTTTTCGGATACGGCGGCGGATACCGCCTTGGCGGAGGTCTCCAGCGCTAAAATTTTCATGGAAACTCCACTCCTTCTATAGTAATGCTGCGGCCGGTGTCTCCCTCACGGGCGATGCGGACCCAGACGGTGTCCTCCGGCAGAGCGTCTATCACGTTTTCACTCCACTCCACGGCGCAGACACCGCCGCGGGAGAGATAATCCTCCCAGCCGATGTCGAACAGGTCATCGGCGCTGTTCAGACGGTACATATCAAAGTGGAACAGGGGCAGCCGGCCGCCCTCGTACTCATTCACAATGGCAAAGGTGGGGCTGGTGACCCGGCCCTTGTAGCCAAGCCCCGCGGCAAGTCCCCGGGTGAAGGCAGTCTTGCCCATACCCAGATCCCCCAAATACGCCACCACCGCCCCGGGGTTCAGCACGGCGGCCAGACGGGCGCCGATGGCTTCCGTCTCCGCCTCATTATGGCTGTGAAATTCCATGGACACCCTCCCTTGCTGCACGTAATCCATCACATTATAGCACGTCCGACAGAAAATGTAAAAACAAAATTCAACAAGTTTACAGGCCCCTTTTTGTGTGGTATACTATCAGCGTGTCGAAAAAGTTTTTTTGCCCCGCTGAGCAAGTTTCCAGAACTTTATAAAAGTTCTGAAAACTTAGGATTTTAATGGCGCGAGACACCCTTCTTGGGTTTCCCGCGCACACCCTTCACCCGCAAGGGGTATGCAGCATCCGTAAAGCGGCACAGCCGCTAACGGCTGCCCTACCTTACCGTTGCGGAGGATTTACCACTTTATTGACAGTCTCACTATGTCAGCAATTTTTTTTCGGATGAAAGCAAGAGGCAGCTATGTTCAAGCGACTGAAAGAGACCATATTGGAGATCATCCAGCAGGCGGACCTGATCCTGCTGGGGCTTTGCTGCGCCGCGTCGGTGTTCGGCATCGCCATGATTTACAGCGCTACCCGATACAACAACGATAACCGGAAGATCATCGTACAGACAGCGGCACTGCTCATCGGCATCGTGGTGTATTTCGGCATTTCCATGATCGACCTGGAAATGCTCATTAAGCGGTGGAAGTGGATCGCGGCGTTCGATGTGCTGTTTATCCTGCTGCTGAAAACGCCCTTCGGCGTCAGCGACGATACCGGTAATACCGCATGGCTGAAATTCCCCTTTCTGCCGGTGAGCATCGGCCCGGCGGAGGTGGTGAAGATCACCTTCATCATCCTGCTGGCCTGGCAGCTCCAATGGCTCCGGGAGGAAAAACGGGATCTGAGGTCCTTTTCCGCCGCCTTTTATGTTGGCGGTCATACGCTGGGGATAGCGGGACTGTACTTTGTTATTTCCGGCGATATGGGCAACGCGCTGATGTTCCTGCTGATCTTCGTGGTGATGTCCTTCGTGGCGGGCTTTGCCCTGCGGTGGTTCGCACTGCTTTTCGGCGCATCGGGGGCCGTCATCGGGGGCATCATAGCCTTTGATCTGGTACCGGATTCCAAAAAGTATATGCTCAACCGCTTCATCGTTCTGTTTGACCATAGCTACGATGTCCAGCATACAGGCTGGCAGCAGACCCGAAGCCTGCTGACCATCGGCGGCGGAGGCTTCTGGGGACAGGGGTATCTCCATGGAACACAGTCTCAGGCGGGGGTCGGCTCCGTTCCGGCCCGGCACACGGACTTGATTTTCGCCGTCATCGGTGAGGAACTGGGGTTTGTGGGGGCAACGCTGGCGATCTTGCTGCTGGTGGCCATCATCATCCGGGTACTGGTGGTGGGACGCCGGGCTGCCCAGCCGTTCCACACCTACGTCTGCGTGGGCATCGCCTCTATGGTGATGTTTCAAATGATCATCAACATCGGTATGTGCCTGTTCATCATGCCGGTGATCGGCCTGACGCTGCCGTTTTTCAGCTACGGCGGCTCGTCGGTGGTGACGCTGTTTACGGCTATGGGCTTTGTCTCCGGCATCAAGAAGCGGACGGTGGTCCGCCGCCGTCCGGGACGGCCCTTAGGCTCCAACGCGGTATATTGACTGAAAACCGGGGCGCGCAGCGCTCCGGTTTTTTCCATCGGGCCCGTTCACATATTTTTCCGGCTCTTCGACAACACTACCTCTGTATCAATACGGTATATCCGAACTGACAGGAGGTTTTCATCATGAATATCCGCATGAAACGCGGCATGGCCTTGGTCCTGATGGCATCGCTGCTGCTGGCAGGCAGCGCGCAGGCGTTATTCGGCCTCGGAAAGAGCAAGCCGGAGACAGTCTCTCCTGAAAACGGCCCCACGGCCCGGGACCTGGAGATCCGCACCTACCGGGGCATCCCCTATCTGGGGCAGTTGGAGGCTGCGGACCCTGACGGCGGGGAGCTGACCTTTGCCATCGTCACCCAGCCCAAGAAGGGGACCGTGACGGTGGAGGGCGCCAATTTCACCTACACGCCCAAGGAGAACGCTGCCGGAGGGGACAGCTTCACCTATTCCGCCGCCAACAGCGCCGGGGCCGTGTCCCTGCCCGCCACCGTGACCGTGACCATCGAAAAGACCCGCTCCGGCGTTACCTACGCGGACACCGGCGAGGCCACCGCTACCGCCGCGCAGGATTTAGCGGAGCGGGGCGTGTTCACCGGGGCGAAGATCGGAGATAAGTGGTATTTCGAGCCGGACCGGACCGTCAGCCGTGGAGAATTTCTGGCCATGGTGCTGGAGACCGCCGGCGCAGAGGTGACGGACGTCACCATGACCGGCTTCCGGGATGATGACGCCATCCCCACTTGGGCGAAAAGCTATGCCGCCGCCGGCGTGGCGGAGGGCATCCTGCGTGGAAAGCTCACGGAGGACGGGGCAGTATTCTCCTGCGAGGAGCCTATCTCCTTCAGCGAAGCCGCCACGGTGCTGAACCGGGTGCTGGATCTGGGGGATGTGGAATTGGAGGTATGGTTCGCGGACCGGGAGGCGGTGCCTTCCTGGGCGGCGCAGGCTGTGGGGAACATGGAAGCACTGAATGTCCTCAGCGTGGGCAGTTTCGGAAGTGACCGTCTGGAAACGGCAGTGACCCGTGCCGACGCAGCCCGGATGCTCTCAGCGGCGGGAACCCTGCTGAGAGGGGAGAAGGATACCGGCCTGCTGGGTCTGCTGAAAAAGTCCTGACCCCGCAAGGGCGAACGCACCCACAAAATGACGCAAGCAGCCTGCCCATTCGGGCAGGCTGCTTGCGTGAGGCTGTCGATAAAGTGATAAATTTTCCGCGACGGTAAGGAAGGGTGTGCGCGGGAAACCCAAGAAGGGTGTCCCGCGCCATTAAAATCCTAAGTTTTCAGAACTTTTATGAAGTTCTGAAAACTTGCTCAGCGGGGAGAAAAGACTTTTTCGACACGCTGCTTGCGTCTGAACAGAACCGGGGGAAAAGTTCATATTGTATTCAGCGGGGGTTTGTGCTAAACTACTATAATTACAATAGACTAAAATAGTATCGTTATGTCCATCGCAAACTGCCATAAAAATAGAAAGGTTCTGATTTTCCATGAAAATCGTTGTTTTAGCCGGCGGCATCTCCACCGAGCGAACCGTCTCTCTGGTGTCCGGCACCGGCGTGTGCCAGGCGCTGCGCCGCAAGGGCCATCAGGCCATTCTGGTGGATATGTTTATGGGACTGGAAAATCCGCCCGCAGATCTGAACACGCTGTTTGACGCGCCGGATGGCCTGTGCCCGGATGTGAAGATCGAGGTGCAGGCCCCGGATCTGGACGCGGTCCGCCGCAGCCGTCCGGACCAGAGTCCCAGCCGCATCGGCCCTCATGTGTTGGATATCTGCCGGCTGGCGGACATCGTGTTCCTGGGCCTTCACGGTCAGGACGGCGAGGACGGCCGCATCCAGGCAACGCTGGACCTGCTGGGTGTCCCCTATACCGGCGCGGGCTACTTAGGCTCCGCCATCGCCATGGATAAGATCGCCGCCAAGGAGATGATGGATGCCAACGGCATCCCCAATCCCAAGTGGCAGAAATTGACCTATACCGAGGCGAAGATCCCCCAACTGGCGGAGACGCTGCCCATGCCCTGCGTGGTGAAGGCTCCCACCGGCGGGTCCTCTCTGGGCGTCTATCTGCCCAAGGATCGGGCAGAGCTGGCGGATGCCCTGCGGCAGGTCCGCGGCTTCTGCCATGAGGTGCTGGTGGAGCAGCGGATCTACGGCCGGGAGCTGACGGACGCCGTGCTGGGCGAGCGGTATCTGCCCCCGGTGGAGACCTTCCCCAGCGTGGAGAACTTTGACTATGAGGCTAAGTATCAGGCCGGCGGCGCCAAGGAGATCTGCCCGGCGGAGCTGACGGAGGAACAGGCGAAGGCCGTGGGTGAGATGGCTTTGCGGGTCCATAAGGCCCTGGGGCTGGCCGTCTATTCCCGGACGGATATGATCATGGACGAAAACGGGCAGCTCTGGTGCCTGGAGGCCAACTCCCTGCCGGGCATGACCCCCACCAGCTTCGTGCCCAAGGAGGCCGCCGCCGTGGGCATCAGCTATGATGACCTGTGCGAGGAGATCGTGCGGCAGTCCTTAAAAATCAAGAGGAGATAACTTATGCAGCCAATGACGGTAACAGAGATCGCATCTGCGGTCAAGGGGGTCTGGTGGAATCCCAGTGAACAGGTCCCGGTGGTGAGCGCCGTTTCCACGGACAGCCGGAGGATCGTTCCCGGCAGCCTGTTTCTGCCCTGGGTGGGGGAGAAGTTCGACGGCCACCTGTTCATCGACGCGGCGCTGGACGCCGGCGCCGCTGGCTGCCTGTGCGCCAAGCTGCCCCAGAATATCCGGGAGGATAAGTTTTACATCAAGGTAGCGGATACCCGACTGGCTCTGCGGGATCTGGCCTCCGCATACCGGGACCGGTTTGAGATCCCCTTTGTGCAGATCACCGGCAGCGTGGGCAAGACAACCACCAAGGAGATGATCGCCGCCGTGCTGGGGGCCAAGCTGAACGTCCTCAAGACGCCGGAAAATTTCAACAATGACATCGGCACGCCCCTGACGCTGCTGGGCCTTGCCCCGGAGCATGAGGCGGCGGTGATCGAGACCGGCATGAACCACTTCGGCGAGATCGAATATCTGGGAGCCATGGTGCGGCCGGACATTGCCGTGATCTCCAACATCGGCGATGCCCATATCGAATATCTGGGCAGCCGGGAGGGCATTTTAAAGGCCAAATGCGAGATTTTTGAACATCTGAAGGCAGACGGCGTGGCTATCCTCAACGGCGATGACGCACTGCTGGATACGGTGACGCTGCCCCAGCGGATCGTCCGCTGCGGCCAGAGTGAGCACTGCGAAACCCGGATCAGCGACATTGTGGATCACGGTGTGGACGGCATCACCTGCACGGTGACGACGGCCCGTGACACCTATGCCCTGACCATCCCGGCTCCCGGCGAGCACATGGCCTATTCCGCATCCATGGCGGTGGCCGTGGGGGAGGAACTGGGCCTCAGCCGGGAGGAGATCGTCCGGGGCGTGGCAGCCTATGAGCCTACCGGCTCCCGAATGCGGGTCATCCGCCTGCCGGGGGGACGGGTGCTGCTGGATGATTGCTACAACGCCAATCCCCAGTCCGTTACGGCGGCACTGGAGGTCCTGGGCCGCACGGACTGCGAGCGCCGGGTGGCGGTGCTGGGCGATATGGGCGAGCTGGGGGACCTGACGGATCAGGCCCACTTCAATGCCGGCGCTCTGGCGGCCATGCTGGGCATTGACTTTGTGATCGCCATTGGCTCCAAGGCTGCACGGATCGCAGACGGCGCCGCCATGAGCGGTGGAGACGTGGTGCATTTCGCCACGAAGGAGGAGGCGCTCCCCACGGTGCGGGAGCAGCTGCGGCCCAACACCAGTATGCTCATCAAGGCGTCACACTCCATGCACTTTGAGCGGCTGACGGAGGACTTGCGGAAGTATTATGATTGAGATTCAGGTCAACAACCTTGTAAAATCCTTTGAGGTGGGCCACAATGTTCTGGATGGCGTCACCTTTCAGATCGATCAGGGGCAGCGGGTAGGTCTGCTGGGCAAAAACGGCGCCGGCAAGTCCACGCTGTTCAAAATATTGATAGGAGAACTGGACTGCGACGAGGGCACCGTCACCATTTCGCCGGGTCACCGCATGGGTCTGATCTCTCAGATCCCGGTGTATCCGGAGGGGTACACCGTGGACGATGTGCTGCGCTCTGCCTTCGGGCGACTCCACGCCCTGACCGCTGAAATGGAAGAACTGGCGGGCCGCATGGCGGCGGGGGAGACGGACCCGGCCATTTTGAAGCGCTATGGCAGTCTTTCCGAGCGGTTTGAGGTGTTCGGCGGATACGATACGGATGTGGCCATCAGCAAGGTGGCCAACGGCCTGTCCATTTCCGACGATATGCGGGGCCGGCTGTTCGACCAGCTTTCCGGCGGAGAAAAGACCCGGGTGAACCTGGGCCGCCTGATTCTGGAGGATACGGACATTCTGCTGCTGGATGAGCCTACCAACCATTTGGACCTTCACGCTACGGAGTGGCTGGAGGCCTATATCCAGAAATTTCGGGGTACCGTGGTGGCCATCTCCCATGACCGCTACTTTTTGGACCGCTCCGTGAACCGGGTCATTGAGATCGAAAACGGCAAAGCGGAGTTTTACTCCGGCAATTACAGCTTCTACGCGGTGGAAAAAGAACGCCGCTATCAGGAGCGGATGAAGCAGTACGAAAAGGAGCAGGCCAAGATCGCCCAACTGGAGAAATCCGCGGAGCAGCTGCGGATGTGGGCCTTTCAGGGCATGGACAAGACCTATCGCCGCGCCATTTCCATGGAGCGGCGTATCGAGCGGATGCGCACCACGGCCAAGCCCACCAAGGCACGGAAGATGGACGCCCGGTTCACCGCCGCAGAATTCCACGGGGACGAGGTGCTGGGCATCCGGAACCTGAGCAAGGCTTACGGCGAAAAGCCGCTTTTCGAGGGAATCTCCCTGAAGGTGGAGGGGGGCGAGCGCATCGCCCTCATCGGTGACAACGGCACCGGCAAATCCACCCTCATCAAAATGATTGCCGACGAGGTGTATCCGGACAGCGGACGCATCCGGCTGGGGCCGCAGGTGAAGCTGGCCTATCTGCCTCAGATCATCCACTTTGACCACCCGGACTGGAATCTGGTGGAGAACATGATGGCGGCCAAGCGGGGCATCTCCGCCCAGTCCGCCCGGAACCGGCTGGCGGCTTATGACTTCCGGGGTGAGGACGTCCTCAAGCCGGTGTCCGTTCTTTCCGGCGGCGAGCAGAGCCGCCTGCGGCTGTGTATGCTGATAGATGACGAGATCAACTTCCTGATCCTGGACGAGCCTACCAACCATCTGGACATTGCTTCCAGAGAATGGATCGAGGAAGCGGTGGAGGCCTATGACGGCACGCTGCTGTTCGTCAGCCATGACCGGTACTTTATCAACCGCTTCGCCACCCGGATCTGGGAGGTGGCCAATGGCACCATTACCGACTATCCCATGGGCTTTGCTCAGTACCGGCAGGTAAAGGCGCAGGAGGAAGCGGAAAAAGCAGAAACTCCAAAGCCTGTAAAGGAAAAGACGGTTACAGAAAAACCGGTCCGGGGCGACCGGGCGCAGCAGGCGGCCCGGCGGCAGCTGACCATCTGCGAGCGGGAGATCGCCAAGGCGGAGGAGCGGATCGGGGCGCTGGACGCCGAAATGGAGGCTAACGCCTGCGACTATGAAAAGCTCAATGCGCTGGTGGCGGACAAGGACGCTGCCCAGACGGAGCTGGATGCCCTGTACCTCCGCTGGGAGGAGCTCAGCGAGGCGGCGGGCGAGGCATAAGAAACAGAGGTGAAAACATGCGGGATGTACTCTGCATTTACTATTCCCGAACGGGGAATACCAAACGGGTGATGGAGACCATCGCCAAAGAAATGGACGCGGAGCTGTTGGCCCTGACCGACGGCGTGGAGCGGAGCGGCCTGCGGGGCTGGCTCCGCAGCGGCATGGACGCCATGCGGAAGGACTGCCCTGACGTTCTGCCCTTTGAAACGGAACGAAAGCTGGAAAATTACCGGCTGGTCATCGTCGGTACCCCGGTGTGGGCCGGACGGTGCAGCAGCGTGATCCGCAGTTTCCTCAAAAACCACGGCGGAGAGCTGAACCGGGTGGCCTATGTGCTGACCCGGGGCAGCGAGCACCGCAGCGAGGATATTTACCGCCAGATGGATCAGTATACGGGAAAGCCCCATCAGGCGGCCACATCCCTGCGGGTGGGCCATGTGGGCCACACCTTCTGGCAGGAGGAGTTTCTCCGGCAGATCCGGGAGCTGCTGGCGGAGGAGGAATAGCGACACTCCTTTTCAAATTTCAACATTTGAGAAAGGAGCACAGCTATGCTGGATAAATTAAAGGATCTGGACCTCCGGTATGAGGATCTGGAATCCCAGTTGGGCGATCCTCGGGTGTATGGCGACGCGGAGAAGCTGCGTCAGGTGAACCGGGAATTGAAGGAGCTGCTGCCGGTGGTGGAGACCTACCGGGCTTATCAGGCGGCGGACAGCCGCCGCCGGGAGGCGGAGGAGCTGCTCCATGACCCGGAAATGAAGGAAATGGCTCAGGACGAACTGGCGGAAGCCAAGGAAGAACTGGAACAGCTGAAGGAAAAGCTGACGATCCTCCTGCTGCCAAGAGATCCTAACGACAGCCGAAACGTGATCCTGGAGATCCGGGGCGGCGTGGGCGGCGAGGAAAGCGCCCTGTTTGCCCATTCCCTTCTGCGGATGTATACCATGTACGCCGAGAGCCACGGTTGGAAGCTGGAGATCGCCAGCATCAACGAAACGGAGCTTGGCGGCGTGAAGGACTGCTCTGCCGTTATTGAAGGGGACGGGGCCTGGTCCCGGCTGAAGTTTGAATCCGGCGTCCACCGGGTCCAGCGGGTGCCGGAGACGGAGTCCGGCGGCCGTATCCACACCAGCGCCGCCACGGTGGCGGTGCTGCCGGAGATGGAGCCGGTGGATGTGGAGCTGAACCCCGCCGATATTGAAATGCAGGTCTACCGGGCCAGCGGCGCCGGCGGACAGCACGTGAACAAGACCTCCTCCGCCGTGCGGCTGATCCATAAGCCCACCGGCATGATCGCCGAGTGTCAGGAGGAGCGCAGCCAGTTTCAGAACCGGGAGAAGGCCATGCGCCTGCTGGCCTCCAGATTGTACGAGGCGGAGCGGGAAAAGCGGGAGAGCGCCTATGACGCGGAGCGCCGCAGTCAGGTGGGCAGCGGGGACCGCTCCCAGCGGATCCGCACCTATAATTTCCCTCAGGGACGGGTGACGGACCACCGCATCGGCCTGACGCTTTATAAGATCGACGCCATCATGGACGGCGCGCTGGACGAGCTGATCGACGCGCTGGTGACGGCGGATCAGGCAGAGAAGCTGAAACAGGGACAGGAAGCAGAGTGAGCATATTTTGAGAGCAAACGCCCGGCGGCGTTGAATATAAGATAATTCGAGGCGAGAAATGATGCATACACGATATTTTGACCTGCGGGACACCAAGGGTCAGCAAAAGATCATCGAGGATCAAATCTCCGCAGCGGCAGACATCCTGCGGCAGGGGGGACTGGTGGGAATTCCCACGGAAACGGTCTACGGTCTGGGCGCCAACGCATTGGACGCAGAGGCTGTCAACAAGATCTTCGAGGCCAAGGGCCGTCCGCAGGACAACCCTCTCATCATCCATATTCCGGGACCCCAGTGGCTGCCCCGGTACTGTGAGGACGTGCCGCCGCTGGCGTATACGCTGGCCCGGAAATTCTGGCCCGGTCCTCTGACCATGATCCTGAAGCGGAAGCCCATCGTGCCGGACGCCACCACAGCGGGACTGGACACCGTGGGTGTCCGCTGCCCGGACCATCAGGTAACGCTGTCCATCATCCGGGAGGCAGGCGTTCCCGTGGCCGCGCCCAGCGCCAACACCTCCGGCCGTCCCAGCTGCACCACCGCGGCGGATGTGATGGAGGATATGGAGGGCAAGATCGACGCCGTGGTGGACGGCGGCCCCTGTCAGGTGGGCGTGGAGTCTACCATTTTGGATCTGACCTGCACACCGCCCCGTCTGCTGAGACCCGGCGGACTGCCTTTGGAGGCATTGGAAGAGGTCGCCGGCCCCGTGGCGGTGGATAAGGCCGTAACAGAGCGGTTGAAGGACGGGGAGCAGCCCAAGGCTCCCGGTATGAAGTATCGCCATTATGCCCCCAAGGCTCCGGTGACCGTTGTCACCGGCCCGGCGGAGGCTTCCGCTCAGACCATTTTGCAGATGGTGAAGCCCGGTGACGGTGTCATCTGCTTTGATGAGTTCGCGGAGCTGTTCAAGGAACAGGAAGTGGAATGTCTGGGACCCAGTCAGGATAAGCGGATCCAGGCCCAGCGGGTGTTTGACGCTCTGCGGGCCTTTGACAGCAAGGACGCGGCTCAGATCTATGCCCAGTGCCCGGACAGTCAGGGCCTTGGCCTTGCTATCAGCAACCGGTTGAAGAAGGCGGCGGGCTTCAAGACCATCGCCGCTGGACAGAAGCGGGTGGTCATCGGCATCACCGGCGGTACCGGTTCCGGCAAGACCAGCGCGCTGGAGGCCATCCGGGATCTGGGCGGCCGGGTCATCGACTGCGACGAGGTGTACCATGAGATGCTCCGGGACAGCGCAGAGCTGCGCCATGCCATCGAGGTGAAATTCCACGGCGTGTTTAATTCCGACGGTACACTGGACCGTAAGAAGCTGGGTGAGCTGGTCTTTGAGAACAAGGAACGGATGGCGCAGCTCAATGAGGTCATTTACCGGTTCATTGTACCGGAGGTACAGCGCCGCTGTCAGGCCGGCGAACTGGTGGCGGTGGACGCCATCAACCTGATCGAAAGCGGCGCGGAGGCCCTGTGCGACCGGACCGTGGCCGTCACGGCCCCGGCGGAGCTGCGGGTGCGGCGGATCATGGCCCGGGACGGCATTGACGAGCGCTATGCCCGTATGCGGATCTCTGCCCAGAAATCCGACGAATTCTACCGCGGTAAGTGCGACTATGAGCTCAGCAACACCGCTGAGACGCCGGAGGATTTCCGGGAGATCGCCAGAGATTTCTTCCGCCGCCTCATCGGAGAGCTCCGGGAGGAAAAGAATGAAGCCAGCCGGTAAACGGCGGGGCAGGAACCGCTAACGGCTGCCCTACCTTACCGTCGCGGAGAATTTACCACTTTATCGACAGTCTCGAAGGAGGATACTATGTCTGATAGCAACAAAGCATTGAAGGAAAAGCTGCTGAGCAGCCGTAAAAACGGCTTTGACCGTGTGGACGCGGCGGAGCTGGAGCAGATGGAAGCCTACTGCAAAGAATATATGGCGTTTCTGGATGCAGGCAAGACCGAGCGTCTCTGCGCGGCGGAGACAGTCCGCCTCGCAGAGCAGGCCGGATACAAGCCCTTGGTCCGGGGACAGGCCTTGAAGGCCGGAGACAAGGTGTATGTCTGCAATCGCGGGAAGAGCGTGCTGCTGGCCCATATCGGCAGTAAGCCCATGAGCGAGGGGGCCCAGATCGCCGCCGCCCACATCGACTCTCCCCGGCTGGATCTGAAGCCTAACCCTCTGTATGAGGACAATGAGCTGGCCTATTTCAAGACCCACTACTACGGCGGCATCCGCAAATATCAGTGGGTGACCATCCCGATGGAGCTTCACGGCGTGGTGGCGCTGACGGATGGCACCACTGTCACAGTGAACATCGGCGGCGATGAAGGCGATCCCAAGCTGGTCATCACGGACCTGCTGCCCCATCTGGGTCAGGAGCAGAGCAAGAAGCCGCTGGCCGAGGGCATCGTGGGCGAGCAGCTGAACCTGCTGCTGGGCAGCAAGCCCATCGGGGAGGACGAGGGCTCCGATCGGGTGAAGCTGGCGGTGATGCAGCTGCTGAACGAAAAATACGGCATCACCGAGGATGACTTTACCTCCGCGGAGCTGGAAGCCGTTCCGGCGGTCAAGGCCACGGAAATCGGGCTGGATCGCTCCATGATCGGTGCCTACGGCCACGACGACCGGGTCTGCGGCTACGCGGCCTTGAAAGCGCTGCTGGATCTGGAGGAGACGCCTGCCAAGACCGCCGTCTGCGTGCTGGCGGACAAGGAGGAGATCGGTTCCGACGGCGTGACCGGCATGCAGTCCGCCGCCTTTGATACCTTCATGGCGGATCTGTGCGAGGCCCAGGGGGCTGCCCTGCGGGTGTGCCTGGAGCACTCCTTCTGCCTCAGCGCCGATGTGACGGCGGCGTATGACCCCAATTTCGGCGAGGTATTTGAAAAGAAGAACGCCGCCTATCTGAACTACGGCATTGGTCTGTGCAAGTACACCGGCGCCCGTGGCAAGTCCGGCGCCAGTGATGCCAGCGCCGAGACGGTGGGCTATGTCCGGGGTATCTTTGACCGGGCCAAGGTCATCTGGCAGATCGCGGAGCTGGGCAAGGTGGACGCCGGCGGCGGCGGCACCGTGGCCATGTATATGGCCAACCGCAATATCACGACGCTGGACGCCGGCGTGCCGGTGCTGGCCATGCACGCCCCCTTTGAGGTGGTCTCCAAGCTGGACTGCTATGAGACTTATAAAGGTATGAAAGCTGTTTACGAAGCGGAGTAAAAGCTGTTTTAAAAGAGTCTGACGGCGAGAAAATATGGAAAAGGCAGGAGGGAAACCCGCTCCTGTCTTTTCATATATGACCTTTTTCAACAATTTGACCGTAAACGGCGGACAATTTAACGAAATTTTTCCAAATCCCACAAGGGTATCTTTGCCGTTTTCGGTTGCAAGCTGTTGGGAAAGCTGATAGAATAGAACTATTCAAAGACAAATGACCGTATGAGGTGGACGATATGGCGAGAAAAATCAAATATTATCTGGTGGCGGCGGAGGCCCTGCCGGAGATCTTTATCCGGGTGGCGGAGGCCAAGCGGATGATGCAGACCGGCGAGGCGGACACGGTGGGCGCAGCCACAAAAATGGCCGGCATCAGCCGCAGCGCCTTCTATAAGTACAAGGACGCGGTGCAGCCCTTCAACGATATGAAGTCGGAGCATATCATTACGTTTTACACCCTGCTGAAGGATGTGTCCGGCACGCTTTCCAGCGTTCTGGGCGTGTTTGCCGCCTCCGGCGCCAACATCCTGACCATCAACCAGAGCATTCCTACCAACGGCTGCGCGGCCGTGACCATTTCCGCTGAGACCTCCGCCATGGAGAAGTCTCTGGAACAGCTGATCACCGACATTTCCGCATTGGACAACGTTATCAAATTCGAGATCTTGGCCGGATAAGGGAGGAGCAACGATGATCAAGATCGCAATTCTGGGATTGGGTACAGTGGGGACCGGTGTTGTGAAGGTAGTAGAGGCCAACACAGCCCCCATCCAGCACAAGCTGGGCCAGCCGCTGTCCGTGAAAACGGCGCTGGTCCGGAAGCTGCGGGCCGATCCGTATCAGCACTTGATGACCGAGAATTTCCGGGAGATCGAACATGACGGCGAGATCCGGGTGGTGGTGGAGACCATCGGCGGCGTGGAGGCCGCCTATGAGTACACCCGCCGGTGCCTCATGGCAGGCAAGCACGTGGTCACAGCCAACAAGCAGCTTGTGGCGGAGCATGGCTGTGAGCTGTTAGAACTGGCCCGGAAGAACCATGTGAATTACTTGTTCGAGGCCAGCGTGGGCGGCGGCATCCCTGTGCTGCACCCCCTGACCCAGTGCATGGCGGCCAACCGCGTGGATGAGATCTACGGCATCCTGAACGGCACCACTAACTTTATCCTCACCAAGATGGTGAAGGAGGGCGCGTCATTTGCCGAGGTTTTGAAGCTGGCTCAGGAGAAGGGCTACGCGGAGGCGGACCCCACGGCGGACGTGGAGGGCATCGACGCCGGCCGCAAAATTTGTATTCTGGCGGATCTGGCCTTTGGACATCAGGTGGACCCGGCGCAGGTGCCCATGGAGGGTATCACCGGCATCGACCTGAAGGATGTGGAGATCGCCGGACGCCACGGCTACCGCATCAAGCTGCTGGGCCGCTGCCTGCGGCTGGAGGGTGGCCGCCGCACTGCGTATGTGGCGCCCCACCTGATCTCGGAGGAGAACCCCATGTCCGATGTGAACGATGTGTTCAACGCGGTGGTGGTCCGGGGCAACGCCACCGGCGAGGTCATGTTCTACGGCAAGGGCGCGGGCGAGCTGCCCACCGCCTCTGCCTGCGTGGCGGATGTGATCGAGTGTCTGCAGGAGGAGCGCCATCGGCCGGAGATCGGCTGGAGCGCCGATACCGGCGGCTTTGCCTCTCCGCTGACGCTGAAGAACCGTTGGTATTTCCGAGTGGGAACGGATACCCTTCCGGAGGCCTTACATAGCGCAAAGGTGCTGGAACAGGGCACGGAGACCGCCTTTATCACGCCGCCCATCACCGGCACGGATGCGGAGCGGCTGGCGGCTTACCTGCCCACGCTGGCAAAGATGCGGGTGCTGGATTGATTCCCCAATCCCGGCTTCCCGCGTATGATGGAGTGGACCCTGCTGCCGGTCGGTAAGATTTCAATGGACTGGCGGCAATCTGAAGCAAAGAGGGAACAACCATGAGCTTGATCGTACAGAAATTCGGCGGCAGCAGTGTGCGGGACGCACAGCGGATCCGCAACGTTGCCGGTATCATTGCGGAAACTTATTTGGAGGGCAACGATGTACTGGTGGTGCTTTCCGCACAGGGAGACACCACGGATGACCTCATTGCCAAGGCGGAGGAGATCAATTCCCATCCCTCCAAGCGGGAAATGGATATGCTGCTGGCCACAGGCGAGCAGATCTCCGTTGCCCTGTGTGCTATGGCGCTGGAATCCATGGGCCTGCCTTGCGTGTCCCTGACCGCCTGGCAGGTGGGGATCCAGACCACCGCCGTCCACGGGGACGCCCGGATCAAGCGGATCGATTCTGAGCGGGTCCAGGCGGAGCTGGATCAGCACAGGATCGTACTGATCACGGGCTTTCAGGGAATGGATCGGGCCGGGGATGTTACGACCCTGGGCCGGGGCGGCAGCGACACCAGCGCTGTGGCGCTGGCGGCGGCGTTCCGGGCCAAACTGTGCCAGATCTACACGGATGTGGACGGTGTTTACACTGCGGACCCCCGAATCGTGCCCAACGCCAGACATCTGGACGAGATCACCTATGATGAAATGCTGGAGCTGGCGTCTCAGGGGGCCGGTGTGCTCCACAACCGCAGCGTGGAGCTGGCGAAGAAGTTCCGGGTGGATCTGGAAGTGCTCTCCAGTCTGGAGAGAAAGCCCGGAACCAAAGTGAAGGAGGTCACAAAAGTGGAAAAGACGACCATCGCCGGTGTGGCGAAGGATACCAGCATCGCACGGATCGCACTGATCGGGCTGCGGCACAATCCCGGCGTCGCGTTTCAGGTGTTTGATCTGCTGAGCAAGCATAACATCAATGTGGACCTCATTTTGCAGTCCATTGGCCGGGAGGACAGCAAGGATATTTCCTTTACTGTTCACGAAAAGGATCTGGAGGATGCTCAGGAGATCCTGACAGAAAATCAGGAGGTTCTGTGCTTTGACCATATCGAGGTGGACGGCAACATCGGTAAGGTCTCCATCGTGGGTGCGGGCCTGATGACCAACTGCGGCATGGCCGCCCGGATGTTTGAGGCGCTGTATGAGGCGGGCATCAACATCCAGATGATCAACACCTCTGAGATCCGGGTCTCCGTCCTGCTGGACGAGGGGGACGTGGACCGGGCAGTCCGGGCCATCCACGCCAAATTCTTTGACGAAATCTGAGTGATATAGCGGAACACGGGGAAGCCGGTATGGGTTCCCCGTGTCCCTTTGACTGTTTGGAAATCATTAAATAAGCCGCATCAAGCGGCGGAATGGAGATAGGTATGAACGCAATTGTAACCGTGATCGGAAAGGACAAGGTGGGCATCATCGCCGCCGTGTGCATCAAGCTGGCGGAGATGAACGTCAACGTGCTGGACATTTCCCAGACCATTCTGGACGGCAAGTTCACCATGGTCATGGCGGTAGATGCCGCCAATGCCAACGTGGGCTTTGAGGAACTGGCTGCCCAGCTCCGGGAGCTGGGGGAGGGGATGGAGCTGTCCATCCGCATCCAGCGGGAAGAGATTTTCGACGCCATGCACAGAATATAAGGAGAGAGAACGATGCTGAATCAAAAAGAGATCCTCTCTACCATCGCCATGATCGACCAGCAGCACTTGGATATCCGCACCATCACCATGGGTATTTCCCTCCTGAGCTGCTGCGATCCCGATGCGAAGAAGGCCTGCGACAAGATCTACGAGAAAATCACCCGGTACGCGGAAAAGCTGGTCAAGACCGGCGAGGACATCCAGCATGAATTCGGGATCCCCATTGTGAATAAGCGGATCTCCGTGACCCCCATGGCTCTGGTGGCCGGAGCCAGCGAGACGGAGGACTATGTACCCTTCGCAATGGCGCTGGACCGGGCGGCAAAGACCTGCGGCGTCAACTTTATCGGCGGCTATTCCGCACTGGTGCAGAAGGGAATGACCCTTGCCGACGAAAAGCTGATCCGCTCCATTCCGGAGGCCCTGGACCGGACGGAGCTGGTGTGCTCCAGCATCAACGTTGGCTCCACCCGTGCCGGCATCAATATGGATGCCGTGAAGCTCATGGGCCGCATCATCAAGGATACCGCCGCCCGGACGGCGGACCGGGACGGTCTTGGCTGCGCCAAGCTGGTGGTGTTCTGCAACGCCGTGGAGGACAACCCCTTCATGGCCGGCGCCTTCCACGGCGTGGGCGAGGCAGAACGGGTCATTAACGTGGGCGTTTCCGGTCCGGGCGTGGTGTATCATGCCTTGCAGTCCGTGAAGGGCCAACCCCTTGACGTGGTAGCGGAAACCGTGAAAAAGACGGCGTTTCAGGTGACCCGCATGGGCCAGCTGGTGGCTAAGGAGGCCAGCAGCCGTCTGGATACCCCCTTCGGTATCGTGGACCTGAGCCTGGCTCCTACCCCGGCCATCGGTGACTCTGTGGCCCGGATTCTGGAGGAAATGGGCCTTGAGGTCTGCGGCACCCACGGCACCACCGCTGCACTGGCCCTGCTGAACGATGCTGTGAAGAAGGGCGGCGTCATGGCGTCCTCCTCCGTGGGCGGACTGTCCGGTGCCTTTATCCCTGTCAGCGAGGACGAGGGTATGATCGCCGCCGCCAAGGCGGGGACGCTGTGTGTGGATAAGCTGGAGGCCATGACCTGCGTTTGCTCCGTGGGTCTGGATATGATCGCCGTGCCCGGCGACACCTCGGCGGAGACCATCTCCGCCATCATCGCGGACGAGGCGGCCATCGGCATGGTGAACAACAAGACCACCGCCGTCCGCCTGCTGCCCACCCCCGGCAAGAACGTGGGCGACACGGTGGAAATGGGCGGCCTGCTGGGCAGCGCACCGGTGATGCCGGTGCACAAGGAGTCCAGTGCCGACTTCATCCAGCGGGGCGGCCGCATCCCGGCCCCGCTCCACAGCCTGCGGAACTGATTTGAATAGTTGAACAGCAAACCCCCGCCGTAGTCATACGGCGGGGGTTTTTCAGCAAAATTCAACGGTTTGCGAAACGAAAACGCACTGGAAAGGGGCATTAAAACCGGTCAGCTTTCCTTTTTGAAACACCGCACCAGTCCCGCGATGGCAAAAGCCAGTCCCACAAGGCTGATAAAATCGGAGGGGAGACTGCCGATGATGGGGAGCCAGGGAGAGAGCGGCGCGCACAGCATCATCACACCGGCAAAGAGAATAAGCGCGATGCCCTGCAACTGATTTTTCATCTAAAAGCTCTTTTCTGCTACAAAACGGGGCGGGCTTATGCCTGCTCCGCAAATTTTTTCTTGTCCCGGTCGATCTGCTTCTGGTAGCGGTCCTGTTCGGAAAAGACACACCCGCAGTACTTCTGCATATAAAAGCCAAGTTCTCTGGCCCGCTGATTCCCTGCCCGGAAATTGGGCCGGAAATCCCGGTAGAGAAATTCCACGCCGTACTGCCGGGCGTATTTCTCCGCCGCGGCCTTGATGCCGTCGTGATCCTGATAGAGACTGGCCAGCAGGGTGGAGGTAAAGGTCTCGTAGCCGTGCTCCGCCGCGTACCGGGCCGTTTCCTCCAGCCGGTGCTGATAACAGTAGGTACAACGGTGGTCAATATCGCTTGCAACGTGCTCGACAAACGTTCTAAGACCGTAGTCCTCGTCTACAATGACCTGCATTTCAATGGTGGGGGCGTAGGCCAGCAGACAGTCCCGCCGGGCTTCATATTCTTTCCATGGATGAATGTTCGGGTTGTACCAAAAGGCTACCGGTTCGATCCCTTCGGCCCGGAGCGGATCGATACAGCTGAGGGAGCAGGGGGCGCAGCAGGTGTGCATCAAAACAGACGTCATAGCGGAAACTTCCCTTCTGAAAAAGCATGTTTTTTATAGTATAACATAGGTTGTCAAATGAAGAAAGTCTAAGGGAGTAACCGATTTCTTAACGGAATATTCACGAAAATTCCATGTTTTTTACATTGAGAATTACGGCTGAGAAACGTAAAATATTGGTAATAAGCTAAAGTGGGGCTGAAAGGCCCCTAAAGGAGGAACTCCCCTTGCGGGTCGGACTTGACGTAGGCTCCACCACCATCAAATGCGTGGTGTTGGATGACCGGAACAACTTGATATACCATACATACGAGCGGCATTACAGCCATATTGTAGAGAAATCCGCAGAGCTTCTGCGGCGGGTGGCGGAGCGCTGCGGCCGGGAGGCGGTGTTTGCCATCTCCGGCTCTGCCGGCATGGGCATGGCGGAGAGCGTAAAGGCTCCCTTTGTGCAGGAGGTGTTCGCTACCCGGGTGGCGGCCAACCGTCTGGCACCGGGGACGGACGTTATCATCGAATTGGGCGGCGAGGATGCCAAGATCCTCTTTCTGACCAACGGTATGGAGGTCCGGATGAACGGCTCCTGCGCCGGCGGCACCGGGGCCTTCATCGACCAGATGGCCACGCTGCTGAAAATGGGCGCGGAGGAGATGGACAAAGCCGCCCAGACAGCGGAAAAGACCTACACCATCGCCGCCCGCTGCGGCGTGTTTGCCAAGAGCGACATCCAGCCCCTCATCAATCAGGGGGCCAAGTCCGCCGACATCGCCAAGAGCATCTATCAGGCGGTGGTGAATCAGACCATCGCGGGTCTGGCGCAGGGACGGCCTATCAAGGGCCACGTTCTGTATCTGGGCGGGCCGCTGACCTTTTCCAAGTGTCTGCGGCAGAGCTTCGACGAGACTTTGGGCGTCACCGGAACTTGTCCGGAGAATAGCTTACTGTTTGTGGCTCTGGGCGCGGCATTTTATGCCGAGGAATCGTGGGATCTGCTGAAAACGGCGGAACTTTTGGAGCAGCGCGGCATGTCGGAGACCTACCGCTCCCAGCCCCCTCTGTTTGAAAATGAAGCGGAGTATGAGGCTTTCAAAGCCCGTCACGCCAAGGCGGCGGTGCCGCAGGCGGACTTCCCGACGGACTACGCCAAGCCCGTCCACATCGGCATCGATTCAGGCTCCACCACGGTGAAGGTGGCGGTCATCGACGAGAACGCGGAGCTGCTGTTCACCGACTACCGGCCCAATCAGGGGGACCCCATTGCCCTGCTGAAAACCGTGCTGCTGGGGTTATATGAGAGCCATCCCAAGCTGAACGTGGCGTCCGTCACCACCACCGGCTACGGCGAGGATTTGGCCAAGGCCGCCTTCCACGCGGATTTCGGCGTAGTGGAGACCGTGGCCCACTTTACCGCCGCCAAGCATTTTATGCCGGATGTGGACTTCATCATCGACATCGGCGGTCAGGACATGAAGTGCTTCAAGATCGAAAACGGCGCCATCAGCGACATTTTCCTCAACGAAGCCTGTTCTTCCGGCTGCGGCAGCTTTTTGCAGACCTTCGCCCAGGCGTTGGGCTACGATGTGAAGGACTTCACGAAGCTGGGCCTGTTTGCGGACCGGCCCGTGGATCTGGGCAGCCGGTGCACGGTGTTTATGAACTCCAGCGTGAAGCAGGCCCAGAAGGACGGCGCCTCCGTGGAAAACATCTCCGCGGGACTGTCCATCTCCGTGGTGAAAAACGCCATCTACAAGGTGATCCGGGCCTCCTCGCCGGAGGAGCTGGGCCGTCATGTGGTGGTTCAGGGAGGCACGTTTTATAACGAGGCCGTTCTCCGGGCCTTTGAGAAGGAAATGGGCCTTGAGGTGATCCGCCCCAACATCGCGGGCCTCATGGGAGCCTACGGCGCGGCCCTGTACGGCATGAAAAAGGCTGTCAAGGAAAACCACAGTACACTTTTGACAGAATCTGAGTTGCGGGCGTTCCACCGGGAAACGGAGAGCCGAAGCTGCGGCCAGTGCGGCAACAATTGCCAGCTTACCGTCAACACCTTCTCCGATGGCGGGCGGCTCATCAGCGGCAACCGCTGCGAGCGGCCCATCACCGGCAAAAAGGACGATGATCGCTGGAATCTGTATAAATATAAGCGGCAGCTGCTTTTAGGCTACAAGCCGGGGGAGAACCGGCGGGGGCGGATCGGGCTGCCCCTGTGTCTGAACTTCTGGGAACTGTATCCCTTCTGGCACACGTTTTTCACGAAACTTGGCTTTCAGGTGGTCCACAGCCCCATGTCCAGTCGAAAGCTGTATCTGGAGGGGCAGGGGAGCATCCCCAGCGACACCGCCTGCTTCCCGGCGAAGCTGGCCCACGGCCACATTGAATTTCTGGCCAAGCTGGGAGTGGACGCCATTTTCTACCCCTGCATGACCTACAACATCGACGAGGGTCTGGGCCAGAACCACTACAACTGCCCGGTGGTGGCCTACTACCCGGAAGTTCTGGCGGGCAACTGCGACTGTCTGAAGAACACGAAATTCATTTATGACTATGTAGGTATCCATCGGCCCCACGATTTCACAAAGAAGATGACCGCCGTGATGGAGCGGGAGTTTGGCCCCATCCCCCATGGGGAGATCAAGGCGGCGGTGGAGGCGGCCTACGCCGAATATGACCATCACATGAAGCAGATCCGGGAAAAGGGGGCGAAGATCATCGCCGCCGCCCGGAAGGAGGGGCGCCGGATCATCGTTCTGGCAGGCCGCCCCTACCATGTGGACCCGGAGGTCAATCACGGCATCGATACCCTCATCACCCAATTCGGCGCGGCAGTCATCACGGAGGATTCCGTTTCTCAGCTGACAGATCCGTTCAAGACCACGGTGCTGAACCAGTGGACGTATCACGCCCGGCTCTACGCGGCGGCGAAGTACTGCTGCTCCCAGCCGGATATGGATCTGGTGCAGCTTGTGAGCTTTGGCTGCGGCGTGGACGCCATCACCACCGACGAGACCCGGGAAATTCTGCGGGAGGGCGGCAAGCTGTATACCCAGCTGAAAATCGATGAGATCACCAATCTGGGCGCGGTACGCATCCGTTTGCGGAGCCTGTTTGCGGCGTTGGAGGAACAGGAGGAGACCTGATATGGAACAGACCTATCCCCGGTTTACACCGGACATGAAAAAGACCCATAAAATTCTCATTCCCAATATGGCACCGGTGCAGTTCCGCATTCTGGCAGCCAGCATGGAGAACCATGGCTATCAGGTGGAACTGCTGGGCAACTGCGGCGAGCGGGTGGCGGAGCTGGGACTGAAATACGTCCATAATGACACCTGCTATCCGGCGCTGCTGGTCATCGGCCAGTTTTTGGACGCACTGGATTCCGGCAAGTATGATCTGGACCACACTGCCCTTATCATCACCCAGACCGGCGGCGGCTGCCGGGCGTCCAACTATATTTTCCTGTTGCGGAAGGCTCTGGAAAAGGCGGGCTACGGCAATATCCCCGTGCTGAGCCTGAACTTCTCCGGTCTGGAAAAGGACAGCAGTATGCCCATGGATCTGAAATTCATGCGGCAGGCTCTGGCTGCCATCTACTACGGTGACCTGCTGATGACCCTCCGGGCCCAGACCCAGCCCTATGAGCTGGAAGCTGGGGCTGCGGAGCGGCTGCAAAACAAGTGGCTGGACATTCTCTGCGATGAAGTCCGCCACGATAAGGGCTATTCCGGCCGGGAGATGAAGGCTGTCATGCCGAAGATCGCGGCGGAGTTTGCCGCCATCCCGGTGCGGCGGGTGCCCAAGGTCAAGGTGGGCGTAGTGGGGGAGATCTACGTCAAATATTCCCCCTTAGGCAATAACGAACTGGAAAAGTTCCTGGCCTCTCAGGACTGCGAAGTGAACCTGCCGGGGCTGATGGGCTTCGTGCAGTATTGCGCCTACAACATGGCGGAGACCGTGCGGCTCTACGGCGGCTCTCTGGTGGAGAAAACCGCTGCGGAAGCGGCACTGGCCCTCATCGCGGGCATGGAGAAGGTCATCATCAAGACCCTCAAGGACGCGGGCTACCATGCCCCCATGCCCTTTAGCGAGCTGATCAAGCTGCCGGAGCAGAGCCACACCATCGGCATGGGCTGCAAGATGGGCGAGGGATGGCTGCTGACGGCGGAAATGCTGGAGCTGGTGCGCTCCGGGTATGAGAACATCGTCTGCGCCCAGCCCTTCGGCTGCCTGCCCAACCACATCTGCGGCAAGGGCATGGTGAATAAGATCCGGGAGCTGTACCCGGAGGCCAACATCACCCCTATCGACTACGATCCCAGCGCCACGCGGGTCAATCAGGAGAATCGGATCAAGCTGATGCTGGCGGTGGCAAGAGAACGCCTGTCGGAGCGGCGGGAGCCGCCTGCCGACTTGCCGAAGGTCCGGACGTCTGTATCTGCCAAGCTTACCAAACCCAAGTCCCTGTGCGCAAATATCTGATTTTGAAGAGAGTCGCTTCGGCGGCTCTCTTTTTTGCTGCTTACAGGGGACCAGACAGACAAAATTGATGGAATTTGGTTGACCGGGCAAGATAAAAAAGGTATAATAAAATGATTTATTATGAGAAAGTATGTCCCTCGGTGCTTTGCGGGACATGGAGGAGGAACCATCTATGTGGATCGCGGATCAATGGCAGGATTATGAGCTGCTGGACTGCGGCGGCGGTGAAAAGCTGGAACGCTGGGACAAGCAGTATCTGGTGCGTCCTGACCCACAGGCCATCTGGGAAACGCCCCGGCGTCTGCCGGAGTGGAAACGGGCCAACGCACGGTATCTCCGCAGTCAGACCGGCGGCGGACACTGGGAGAAAAAGGCTCTGCCGGAAAGCTGGCAGGTGCATTATAAGGATCTGACCTTCCAGATCAAGCCCATGAACTTCAAGCATACGGGCCTGTTCCCGGAGCAGGCGGTGAACTGGGATTTTGTCATGGACAAGATCCGCAAGGCCGACCGTCCTATTCGGGTGTTGAACCTGTTCGCCTATACCGGCGGCGCTACGGTGGCCTGTGCCAAGGCCGGCGCTGCCGTCTGCCATGTGGATGCGGCCAAGGGCATGGTGGCCTGGGCCAAGGACAACGCCCGGCTCTCCGGTCTCTCCGACGCGCCCATCCGCTGGATCGTGGACGACTGCGCCAAGTTCGTGGAGCGGGAGATCCGCCGGGGCAAGACCTATGACGCCATCATCATGGACCCGCCCAGCTACGGCCGGGGTCCCGGCGGCGAGGTCTGGAAGCTGGAGGAGAGCCTGTACCCCTTTGTGAAGCTCTGCGCCGGGGTTCTGTCGGACAAGCCGTTGTTCGTGCTCATCAACTCCTACACCACAGGTCTGGCCCCCAGTGTGCTGGGGTATCTGCTGCACCTGCTGGTGGCGGAGAAGTACGGCGGCACCGTCAGCTGGGACGAGCTGGGTCTGCCGGTGACGGCTACCGGCATGGCGCTGCCCTGCGGCGCCACCGGACGATGGTTTTCTGAGTAATAAACAGATAAACAAGGAGCGGCTATGTTAAAAACGAAGAATAAGCATCTGCGGTATGTGATCACATTTTTTGCGGTCCTGTGTTCTTCGCTGCTGCAGACGTTTGTGATCGAGAGCTTTGTCCATTCCGCCGGACTGCTTTCCGGCGGCTTTACGGGCGTTGCCATTTTGATCGACCGGGCGGCATCGCTTTACGGCGGGTCCATCTCCACCTCTCTCGCACTGGTGGCGCTGAACCTGCCGGTGGCGGTGCTCTGCTACCGGAGCATCAGCCCGAGATTCACGCTTTTTTCCCTTCTGCAAGTAGGCATGACCAGCTTATTCCTGAAATACTTCTCTCTGCCGCCGATTTTTGACGATATTCTGCTCAGCGCGGTGTTCGGCGGCTTCCTTATGGGCATCAGCATCGTGCTGGCCCTGAAGGGAAACGCCTCCACCGGCGGCACGGACTTTATCGCGCTGTATGTCTCCAATAAGACCGGAAAATCCATCTGGTCCTATGTTTTCATGTTTAACGCCTGTATTTTGTGCATCTTTGGCTATCTGTTCGGCTGGCTGTACGCAGGCTACTCCATCCTGTTTCAGTTTATCTCCACAAAGACGGTGGAGACCTTCCATCACCGCTACGAACGGCTGACGCTTCAGATCACCACCCAAAAGGCAGAGGAGATCATGGCGGCCTATGTGAGCGGGTGCCGGCACGGGATGTCCTGCGTGAAGGCGGTGGGCGGATACAGCCACAAGGATATGAGCGTCCTGCACACTGTGATCTCCAGCTATGAGGAGAGCGACATCGTGCACCTGATCTTGCAGGTGGACCCCCATGCGATCATCAACGTGCTCCGCACGGAAAACTTCTACGGCGGCTTTTACCGGGCCCCGTTGGATTGAATATCAAGTTAAATGAGGGAACCGATCCATGGATATGATCGAAACAAAGGCTCTGGAATTCGCCTATCCGGCGGAGGAAGGGGAGAAGCCGGTCCTGGCCCTGCGGGGCGTGGACACGGCCATTGAAAAGGGCAGCTTTGTGGTGGTGCTGGGGCATAACGGCTCCGGCAAATCCACCTTTGCCAAAAGCCTGAACGCCATTTTGCTGCCCTGCGGCGGCAAGGTGTATGTGGAGGGCATGGATACGCAGGACGAGGCGTGTCTGCTGGAGATCCGCCGCCGGGTGGGCATGGTGTTCCAGAATCCGGACAACCAGATTGTCGCCAACGTGGTGGAGGAGGATGTGGCCTTTGCCCCGGAGAATTTAGGCGTGGCCTCAGAGGAGATCCGCCGCCGGGTGGATGACGCCCTGGCCGCCGTGGATATGACCGCCTTTATGACCCATGCGCCCCATCTGCTGTCCGGCGGTCAGAAGCAGCGGGTCGCCATCGCCGGTGTCATCGCCATGGAGCCGGAGTGCATCGTACTGGACGAGGCCACCGCCATGCTGGACCCTATCGGGCGGCAGGAGGTGCTTTCCGCCGTTCATAAGCTGAACCGGGAGAAGGGCATCACCGTGGTGCTCATCACCCACCACATGAACGAGGCGGAGGAGGCGGACCGGGTCATCGTCATGGATGACGGCCGGATCGCGCTGGACGGCACCCCCAAGGAGGTCTTTACCCAAGTGGAGCCGCTGCGGACCATGGGCCTGACGGTGCCGGACACGGTGGACCTGCTGGACCGTCTGCGGAAGGACGGGCTGGACGTACCCCTGGACGCTTTAACGGTGGACGAATGTGCGGCTGCCATTACTGCGGCTCTGGCGAAGAATTGACGGAGGACAGAAGGATTGGAACCGATTCTACAGGTAAAAGACCTGACACATACCTATGGCGCCGGAACGCCGTTCCAGCGCAGTGCCGTGGAGCACATGAGCTTTGATGTGAACGAGGGAGAATTCTTGGGGATCATCGGCCATACCGGCTCCGGCAAATCCACCCTGATCCAGCATCTGAACGGTCTGCTCCAGCCAACGGTAGGAGAGATCCTGCTGCGGGGGAAGAATATCTGGGCGGAGCCGAAAAAGATCCGGGAGGTTCGCTTCAAGGTGGGTCTGGTGTTCCAGTACCCGGAATATCAGCTGTTTGAGGAAACAGTGTACAAGGACATCGCTTTCGGCCCCGCTAATCAGGGAAAAACCGGGGACGAGCTGGATCACGCCGTCCGGGAGGCCGCCAAGTTAGTGGGTATCCGGGACGATCAGCTGGAAAAATCCCCCTTTGAGCTGTCCGGCGGACAAAAGCGCCGGGTGGCGCTGGCGGGCGTACTGGCCATGGAGCCGGAGGTGCTGGTGCTGGACGAGCCCACGGCGGGCCTTGACCCGGCGGGCCGGGAAAACCTCATGGCCAACATCCGGGACTATCACCGCAACAAGGGAAAAACCATTATTTTGGTGAGCCACAGCATGGACGAGATCGCCCGGAACGTGGATCGCATTTTAGTGCTGAAAAACGCCCATGTGCTGATGCAGGGAACACCCGCGGAGGTGTTCGCCCGGGGCGAGGAACTGCTCTCCGCCGGCCTGGACGTGCCGCAGATCACCCGGATCGCTATGGAATTGAAGCACCGGGGCGTGGACATCGACCCGGCTGTTTATACGGTGGAGGCGCTGGAGCGTCAGCTCCTTGCCCTGCGGAAGGGGGGAGCGGGATGCTGAAGGACATTACCTTAGGCCAGTATTTCCCGGGAAATTCCATCGCCCATAAGCTGGACCCCCGGACGAAAATCTTGTTGGTGACGCTGTACATCATTGCGCTGTTCAGCGCCAAGGGCTGGATGGGCTACGCCGTTATGGCGGTGACGCTGGCCGCGTGCGTGAAGGTGTCCCATGTGGGCCTGCGGGCGCTGGTGCGGGGCCTGAAGCCGCTGGTGTTCATCATCGCGTTCACCGGCATCCTCAATATGTTCTTCACGCCGGACACCCACTACCTCTGGGAGTGGGGCATCCTCCGGGTCTCCGTAAAGGGCATTGAAAACGCGCTGTTCATGGTCATCCGCATCATGCTGCTGGTGATGGGGACATTTCTGATGACCTACACCACCAGCCCCATCCGCCTGACGGACGGACTGGAATCCCTGCTGAACCCCCTGAAAAAGATCCATGTCCCCGTTCACGAGCTGGCCATGATGATGGCCATTGCCCTGCGGTTCATCCCCACGCTGATCGAGGAAACGGACAAGATCATGTCCGCGCAGAAGGCCCGTGGCGCGGATTTCGACAGCGGGAACATCTTCCAGAAGGCCAAGGCGCTGGTGCCCATTTTGGTGCCTCTGTTTATCAGCGCCTTCCGCCGGGCGGACGAGCTGGCGACGGCTATGGAGTGCCGCTGCTACCACGGCGGCGAGGGCCGCACCAAGCTGCACGTTCTGAAATACCAGCGGCGGGACTACGTGAAGACAGCATAGCGCACATTTGTCTTTTGCCGCAGTCTCCGCAGACTGGGCGCCTAAAACTATAAAACGTTGTAACACAAATGCTGTAAAGGAAAAGTGCTTTGCGTGAAAGGAGCGGCCTTATGAAGGAAAAACGGTTTCAGAACCTCTCTCTGGCACTGAATGCGGTGCTGTTGATCGCTCTGTTTTCAATCCGGGCGGAGCTGGTGGATAAGCAGACGATCCTGAAAAGCAAATTGGACGATATCGCATATCGGCTTTCCGATATGGATGATCGGATCACGAACCTGTCCGCGAAGCAGCGGGAGCAGACGGAGGATCTGTCGGATTTTTCCTTTGAGCCCACCGGCCTTGACCCGGAAAGCCATACGCTGCAAGCCAACATGAGCATCACCCTCCGCCGTTGGACGGCGGACACGGAGGTGACGCTGCTGGTGACCCAGAGTGGCCGGATAACGGAGCAGCCTATGTCCGGGAGTGGCGGCGTGTTCACCACACCGGTGAGCCTGCCGGTGGAGGATACCGGCGAAGTGGCCTTCGCGGCGAATATCACCGCCGGCGGTCAGACCAGCCGGGAGGAGGTCACCAGTTACAGTGACCTTGCCATGCTGCTGCCGCTGGTCAGTAACGGCAGCTGCTGCGGCGGTCCCACCTATCAGGGGGGCATTTTCCAGATCCAGTATGACATGGGGATCAAAAAGCAATATGGCGCGGAGATCTCAGAGCCTGCTTTTCAGGTGTTGAAAAACGGGGAAGCCGTCCGGACGCTTCCGGCAGCAATTTCGGAATCCACATCCTCCAGTGATCCGGATGTCATCTATTATACCCCGGCTTCGGACGACGGAAATATCGAGGTTTCCTGTCAGCCGGAGGACACCGTGGAGCTGCACTTGCTCTGCCGGGATAGCTTCGGCCTTTCCTATGATTTTACCGTCTGCACCTATGAGATCGATCAGGATGGGACGATAGTGGAAGAGGTCTGGCCGGTCACAGATTACAACGTGGAAGTGTCCTGGGATTAATCACGCGGCAAACGCCGTCAAAGGAGCCAATATGCGTAATATCGCACTGAAACTGATGTATAATGGAACGGCCTACCACGGCTGGCAGGTGCAGAAAAACGCCGTCACCGTCTGCGAGACGCTGCAAAAGGCGTTGGAGAAGATCACCGGCGCGCCGGTGCACCTCACCGGCTGCGGCCGCACGGACGCCGGCGTTCACGCGGAGCGGTACATCGCCAATTTCCGCACGGAGAGCCGCATCCCTCTGGAGCGGCTGCCCTTTGCCATCAACACCCACACGCCGGAGGACATTGCCGTCAGCGAGGCGCTGGAGGTGGCGGAGGATTTCAACGCCATCGGCTCCTGCCTGAAAAAGGAGTATACTTACCGCATTTACAATTCCCGGGTGAAGAATCCGTTTTATGTCAACCGGGCGTATTTCTACCCCAAGCGTCTGGACGAGGAATTTCTGAACCGGGCGGCCCATCAGTTTGTGGGCACCCATGATTTTGCGGCAGTCCGCAGCGTGGGCACGGAGACAAAAACCACCGTCCGCACGATCTACTGGTGCGACGTGACCCGCAGCGGGGAACTGCTGGAGCTGAAGGTCTGCGCCGACGGCTTTCTCTATAACATGGTGCGGGCCATCACCGGCACGGTGCTCTACGCCGCCGAAGGGAAGTTCCTGCCGGAGGATATTCCGGCCATTCTGGAAAGCCGGGACCGAACGCTGGCGGGGCCTACGGTGCCGCCGGGGGGACTGTACCTGACAAGACTTTGGTATGAGGATGAACGGCTCAATGGCTGAAAATACGACAAAAGACATTTGGAATGACGATGACGGAGCCAAGGAACCGCCGAAAAAGCGGCGTATGCTGCGGAAATTCCTGATTTTCCTGCTGGTGCTCATCGCGGTGCTGGGCCTCGTGCTTGTGGCGGCGTGGCGGGACGGCACCGGGTTCGACGCTCTCCGCCGGTATTTTGCCTACGGCACGGAGGCGGTGGGCGGGGAAAAGACCGTCTACCGCTACGATACGGACAATACCAACCGCTTCGCCCGGGTGGGGACCGGCTCACTGGTCATCCTGTCGGATACGTCCCTGCGGCTGCTGGGACCGGACGGCGGCGAGGTGTGGAGCGCCAACGTGAAGATGAACGCCCCGGCGCTGGGACAGGGGGGCGGTCTGGCCGTAGCCTATGACATCGGCGGCACGGCCCTCTACGTGCTGGACGAGACCGGGCCCCGGCTGGAGCTGACCTCCGACGGGCCGCTGGTCTCCGCCAATCTCAACGGCTCCGGGATGCTGGCCGTGACCACCCAGATCAGCGGCACCAAGGGCCATGTGGACGTGTACGGCGCCGATATGCAGGTACTGTTTGCCTTCAACGCCCACCGCCGCTTTGTGGCGGATGCCTGCGTGACGGAGGACGGCGGCTATTTGGCCGCTGTGACCATGGGGCAGGCGGACAGCGTGTTTATCAGCGATCTGGTGATCTACGATCTGACCCAGGAGGACCCCGTGGCGGACTACTCTGTGCCGGACGGTCTGGTGACGGCCATGACAGGCCGGGGAGATCGGATCCTCACCGTCACCGATACCTGTCTGGCGGTGGGAAATACCGCCGGAAAGCTTCTGGGCACCTATTCCTACAATGGTGAGTACCTCCGGGAATATGACCTCGGGGGCGAGGACTACACGGTGCTGCAACTGAACCGGTATCAGTCCGGCAGTGTGGGACGGCTGGTGACGGTGGATGATGACGGCGAGGAGATCGCCAGTTTGGATGTTGCGGAGGAAGTCCGGGACGTTTCCGCCTGCGGGCGGTATCTCTCCGTGCTGTACGCGGACCGTCTGGTGGTCTACAACCGTCAGTTACAGGTCTATGCCACCCTCCACGGCCCGGAGCACACCCGCGAGGTGCTGACCCGGGCGGATGGCTCCGTTCTGATGATCGGTGCGGATTCCGCAGAGCTGTTTCTGCCATAAGAGGCAGGATTTACAGCGATGTTTACAAATTGTTTTCACGGTGAAAGGTAGGCAAGTCCCATGACACCTGCTATAATATTAGACGTTCTGATCGCGGCACTTTTGATCGCCGCAGCTTTGCGGGGCTGCTGGCGGGGGCTGTTCCTGTCCCTATCTGGTATCCTTGTTCTGATCGCGGCCATGATCGGCGCGAATCTGGGGGCGAAGGCCCTGACCCAGCCGGTCTCCGATTGGATGACGCCAAAAATCGAGGAGCGGATCGCCGGAACGGTGGAAAAGACCTTGGAAAAGAAGGGACAGGAGAGCGGTCAAACGCTGGAAGAACTGCTGCCGGACAGTCTGAAGGGCCTTTTGGACCGGACGGGACTCTTAGATCCGCTGCGGGGGACGCTGGAGCGCCGCGCGGAGGACAGCGTTGCCGCCACGGCCAAGGCCATTGCGGCGGCTGTGGCCCGGGAACTGGTGGAGACCTTTGCCTATGCCATTTTGTACATTCTGATCTTTGTGGCGCTGGTGATCCTGCTGCGGCTGGCGGCGCTGGCCATCAATCTGGTCCTGCGCCTGCCGGTGCTCTCCGGGGTCAACACGCTGGGCGGCGCTTTGCTGGGCTTGTTAGAGGGCATGATGGTGGTGTGGCTGCTGATCTGGCTGGCCCCCCGCCTTGGCATCGCCCTTCCCGCGGAGAACACCTATCTGCTTCACTTTTTCATGACGGTCGGACCAATGGGCCTGCTGTCATCCCTATCATAATTTCCCTATGGAGCGCCGCGCGCTCCGTGGGGTACGGAGGTAACTATGCAGCCAACACTTTGTTCCAGATGTAAAAAGAATATTGCCACGGTGTTCATCACCCGGATGGAGGGGGACAAGACCGTTAACGAGGGTCTGTGCCTGAAGTGCGCCAAGAGCCTGGGACTGCCGCAGGTGAACGAGATGATGCAGCGCATGGGCATCACAGATGAAGACCTGGATAATTTGAATAATGAAATGATGCAGGCGCTGGACTCCATCGAGAATGTGGAGGATCTGCCCGGCGGAGAGGATGACGAGGAAGCCGGCAAGACCGCTACCTTCCCGTTTCTGAACCGCCTGTTCAGCAACGGCGGCGAGCCTGCTCCCAAGGAGGAGACGCCTGCGGAGGACGGCAGCCGCCGGGAGAAAAAAGAGGGGAAGCCCAACGGAAAACGTAAATTTTTGGAGGGCTACTGCATCTCCCTGAACCGCAAGGCCAAGGAGGGCAAGCTGGACCCGGTGATCGGCCGTGCGGAGGAGATCGAGCGGGTCATTCAGATCCTGAACCGCCGCCAGAAGAACAACCCCTGTCTCATCGGCGAGCCCGGCGTGGGCAAGACCGCCATCGCGGAGGGCCTTGCCCAGCGGATCGTTGCGGGGGATGTGCCCTTCAAGCTGCGGGATAAAGAGGTCTATCTCCTCGACCTGACGGCGTTGGTGGCCGGGACTCAGTTCCGGGGCCAGTTTGAGCAGCGGATGAAGGGCCTCATCGACGAGGTCAAAAAGCTGGGTAACATCATCCTGATGATCGACGAGATCCACAACATCGTGGGTGCAGGAGATGCCGAGGGCAGCATGAACGCTGCCAACATCCTGAAGCCCGCTCTTTCCCGGGGCGAGATCCAGGTCATCGGCGCCACCACCTTTAATGAATACCGCAAGTCCATCGAGAAGGACAGCGCCTTGGAGCGCCGGTTCCAGCCGGTGACGGTGAACGAGCCTTCCATCGAGGATTCCATCAAGATCCTCAAGGGTCTGGCCCCCAACTACGAGGCGTATCACGGCGTCAAGATCTCCGACGGTATCCTGCGTCAGGCGGTGCTGCTGAGCGAGCGGTACATCACCGACCGTTTCCTGCCGGATAAGGCCATCGACCTGATCGATGAGGCCTGCTCCGACCTGAACCTGAAGGACCCGGACATTTCCCGGCGGATGCAGCTTCAGCGGGAGATCGACGACTTTGAAAAGGAACGGGCCATGCTGGAGGAGCAGGGGGCGCAGGAGGGCGCGGAGCCGGATTACGAGCAGATCGCCACGCTGAAAAGCAAAATCCTCCAGCGCCAGACGGAGCTGAACACCCTGCTTTTGAAGGGTGATCCCCAGCTGACCATGGAGAATATTGCCCACGTTATCGAGCTGTGGACCAAGATCCCGGCCTCCAAGATCCGGGAGGAGGAATTCCAGCGGCTCAGCCAGCTGGAGGAGCGGCTCAAGAGTCACATCGTCGGACAGGACGAAGCCATCGCGGCGGTGTCCGCCGCTGTGCGGCGGAACCGGGTGGGTATCTCTCCCAAGCACAAGCCCGTCAGCTTCATTTTCGTCGGCTCCACCGGCGTGGGCAAGACGGAGCTGGTGAAGCAGCTGGCCGTGGACCTGTTCAACACCCCGGACGCGCTGATCCGTCTGGATATGTCGGAATTTATGGAAAAGCACTCCGTTTCCCGGATCGTAGGCTCCCCGCCGGGCTATGTGGGCTATGACGAGGCGGGCCAGCTGACGGAGAAGATCCGCCGGAAGCCCTACGCCGTCATTTTGTTCGACGAGATCGAAAAGGCCCATCCCGACGTGCTGAACGTGCTGCTGCAAATTCTGGATGACGGCGAGATCACCGATTCCCACGGCCGCCGGGTCAACTTTGAAAATACCATCATTGTCATGACCTCCAACGCCGGCAGCGGCAATCAGGACGGCGGCACCGTGGGCTTTGACCGCAGTCAGACCCAGCAGGACGCCGACAAGGCCATGAAGGCGCTGCAGCAGTTCCTGCGGCCGGAGTTTATCAACCGCGTGGATGCCGTCATTACCTTCAACCGCCTGTCCAAGGAGAACTTCAAGGAGATCGCCAAGATCATGCTGGGCGAGCTGGTCACCTCCTTGGGTGACAAGGGCATCACCTTTACCTATGATGACAGCCTGGTAGAGTTCCTGGTGGAAAAGTCCTTCTCCCGGACCTATGGCGCCCGGAACCTGCGGCGCACCATCCAGAAGGAGCTGGAGGACCCCATGGCCACCAAGATCATCGACAGCTACGAGCATCCGGTATCCCGGATCCACGCTGCTGCGGAGAACGAAGCTATCCGTCTGGACGCGCTGTAAGAAAGGGGAGAGGTACGGTGAAGCTGTTTCGTAAGAATATCGATCCCCGCTGCGCCTACTGCCAGCGAGGGCAGCAGATCAGCGAAACGGACGTCATGTGCGTGAAGCACGGCATCGTTCCGGTGGAGCACCATTGCAGAGGGTTTCACTACGATCCTTTGAAGCGGGTACCGCCCCGTCCGGCTTCTCTGGACACCGCCAAGCTGAAAGAGGAAGATTTTTCCCTGTGAATTTCAAACAGGCACCCGCAAGGGTGCCTGTTTTGGCAAAAGGAGGAGACTATGGAGATCAAACGTGTATGCGCCCTGTATTTCAGCGCCACGGGAAATACGGAAAAAACCGTTGCCGCCTTCGCGGAGACGCTGGCGGAGCAGTTGGGCGTCCCATGGGAGCGGCTGCCGTTCACCAAGCCTGCGGAGCGGGAACGGGACTATGTGTTTGCCGACACGGATCTGGTGGTGGTGGGTACACCCACCTACGCGGGGAAGCTGCCTAACAAGATCCTGCCGGACCTCAAGGCCTGCCTCCACGGAAACGGCGCGCTGACGGCGGCCATCGTGACCTTCGGAAACCGGTCCTATGACAACGCTTTGGCGGAGCTGTGTGCGGTTTTGGAGGGTGACGGGTTCTATACGGTGGCCGGGGGCGCCTTTGTGGGCCGTCACGCCTTTACGGACAAACTGGCGGAGGACCGGCCTGACTGGGATGACCGAAAGGAACTCAAAAAATTTGCGACTGCAATCGCTGACAAGGTAAAAAACTTGACAGAAAATCCCGCACCTGTCACCGTTCCCGGAGACCCGGAGGCCCCGTATTACATCCCCAAGGGCACCGACGGCCAGCCTGCCAAGTTCCTGAAAGCCAAGCCCCTGACGGACCCGTCCCGGTGCACCAACTGCGGCGCCTGCGCCCGGGTGTGCCCCATGGGGGCCATTGACCCGGAGGACGTGTACAGCGTCCCCGGTACCTGCATCAAGTGTCAAGCCTGTGTGCGGAAATGCACGAAACATGCCAAGTACTTTGACGATCCGGCGTTTTTATCCCATGTAGCCATGCTGGAGCAGACCTTCACAGAGCCGAAGAAGAACGAGGTGTTCCTGTAAGGAAAGACCATTGGAATATAGCGAAACAGCGTCCCGTCACGGGACGCTGTTCCTTTTTGTATAAAGAAAACCACCGGCAATGCCGGTGGTTCCAAAAAGCTTTAGCTA
>ERZ826220.701-NODE-701-length-37774-cov-22.544951_pt1 | contig 37774 bp, 38 predicted proteins | sample MGYA00519927_ERZ826220 | MGnify/ENA primary metagenome ERZ826220 (study PRJEB31778, sample SAMEA3449225) | human gut metagenome | biome: human gut; feature: human-associated habitat; material: faeces | place: United Kingdom | collected 2010/2012 ... | reverse complement strand
AGACCTGACGGCCCTTGTCGAGCTGCTTGTGCTTGCCGGTGATCTTGCCGGCCATGGCCATGTCGACAAAGCCGTCGACATACATTTCGGTGTGAACGGACAGGTCCTTGAGGTCAGACTGCGCGATCATCGAGCCGATGGTGTTGGGCATGCCGCCGATGCCGAGCTGGAGGCACGCGCCGTTCGGGATCTCAGGCACGACGAGGTTGGCGACCGCGGTGTCGACCTCGGTGGGAGCACCGCCCGCACCGAGCTGCGCAACGGGAGGATTCTCCCCTTCCACGACCATGTCGACATCCTTGATGTTAATCTCGCAGCCGGTGAGGCCGTAGACCCAGGGAAGGTTCTCGTTGACCTCGACGATGACGGTCTTGGCGGCATCCAGCATGTCGGCTAAGTGAGAGGACGCGAGCGCGTAGCTGAAGTTGCCATGCTTATCCATCGGCGTGACCTGGATCATCGCAACATCAACCGTGGCGTTGCCGTCGCGGTAGAAGCGCGGCAGCTCGCTGTAGCGCATGGGAATGAAATAGCCCATGCCCTTGGAGATGATCTTGCGGTCGATACCGCTGCAATGCCAGGAGTCCCAGGTGAAGTGCTCACCGGCGTCCTCGGCCTTGCAGATCTCGGGCATCCACATCGTCACGCCGCCGCGGACCTTGACGTCCTTGAGCTCATTCTGGCGTGCGGCCAGAGCCTTGTCGAGCGTGTAGGGATGGTTGGTGCACCAGCCGTAGTCGACCCAGTCGCCGCTCTTGACGACCTTGACGGCTTCCGCGGCAGAGGTCAGCTTCTTCTGATAAAGCGCTGCGTAATCCATGGATAATTCCTCCTGTATGTATGTGAATTTGATTATCATTTCGGAACTATGTCGAAACTTTAACAATTATAGCATACCGATCGCCGTTTGCAAAGTCTTTCTTACGTGTCAGCGTAAAAAAGAACGTAAAAAAGAGACAGGCCGGAGCCTGTCTCTTTTCAGTTCGGGAAAATTACTCCTCGACAGGAGCCTCTTCCTCGCCGCTGAGCAGCGCGCGGATGCTGAGGGAGATCTTCTTCTTCTCCTCGTCGATGGCGGTGATCTTCGCGTCGACCATCTGGCCTTCGGACAGGACGTCGGAGGGCTTGTCGATGCGGCGGTCAGCGATCTGGGAGATATGGATCAGGCCGTCCACGCCGGGAACGACCTCAGCGAAAGCGCCGAAGGTCATCAGCTTGACGATGCGGACGTTGGCAACGTCGCCGACCTTGTAGGTGTTCATGAACACATCCCAGGGGTTCTGGGTGCGATCCTTGACGCCGAGGGAAATCTTGCGCTTCTCGGGGTCGAAGGAGATGACGTACACGTCGAGGTGATCGCCGATGGAGACGACCTCGGCAGGGTTCTTGATGCGGCTCCAGCTCAGCTCGGAGATGTGGACCATGCCGTCCACGCCGCCGATGTCGACGAACACGCCGTAAGAGGTCATGGACTTGACAACGCCGTCATAGTGCTTGCCGACCTCGATGTTCTCCCAGATGGCAGCCTGAGCAGCCTGACGCTCCTCGTTGAGCACGGACTTGATGGAGCCGACAACGCGGCGGCGGGCACGGTTGACCTCGGTCACGCGGAGCTTGACCTTCTGCTTGACCATCTGGCCAAGGTCGGAGTCCTTGGGCATGCCGCTCTGAGAAGCGGGCACGAACACGCGCACGCCCTTGACAGAAACGACGATGCCGCCCTTGTTCACTTCGGTCACGGTGCCTTCAAGAACGGTCTTGTCCTCAACGGCGGTCTCAATGTCTTCCCAGAGCTTGACAGCGTCGAGACGCTTCTTGGAGAGGGTGGCGTAGCCTTCCACGTCGTTGACGCGGACAACGTAAGCCTCGATCTCGTCGCCGACCTTGACGACGTCCTCGGGCTTGACGTCGGGGTCGCTGCTCAGCTCAGAAACAGGGATATAGCCTGCCTGCTTGCAGCCGACGTCGACCTGGATCTCGGTCGTGCCGATGGCGGTCACGATACCGGTCACCTTATCTCCTGTATTTAGAGTCTTGAAAGATTTTTCAAGCAGTTCTTCAAAGGATTCGCTGGTTTCAGGGGTAGTGGTGTTGATGTTTTCTTCCGTCATTGTTGTTAATACCTCCATAATGATACTCGCAGGAGTAGATGCGCCGGCTGTCAGTCCCGCCACACGGCATCCGGAAAAGAATTCCGGTGAGAGCTCGTCTGCGGATTCGATCTGGAGGACTTTTCCGCAGTTCTCTCTGCAAATCTCGGTCAAATGCCTTGTGTTGGCGCTTCTTCGGTCGCCCACAACCACCATCGCGTCTACCTTGGCGGAAAGTTCTGCTGCCTCAGTTTGACGTTTCTGCGTAGCATTGCATATTGTATCATTGATTTTCAGATTTGTACACTGTTTTTTTAGAAATTTCACGCAACTTTCCCAAAGCGCACGAATGCAGGTCGTTTGCGCCAGCATGATACTGGGTAAATGGGCAAAATCGGGGTGTACCTGCAAGTATTTTTGCGCTTCCTGCACATTTTCAAAAATCAGTGGGTCGCTGCACCATCCTGCGATGCCCTGCACCTCGGGATGATGGCGCTCACCGATCAGGATGACGCGGCGTCCCTCGTGCTCTGCCTCCTGTGCAAGCTTTCGGATGCGCTCGACATGCGGGCACACGGCGCTCACGACCTCTGCCCCGCACTCTCGCAGCGCATCAAGCGTCGCTCTCGGCTCGCCGTGGGCGCGGATGAGCACGGTCTCCCCCGCCTTTGCCTGGTCGGGCGACGTGATGAGGCGCATGCCAAGGTCTTCGATCTCGCGCACGACGCCCGCGTTGTGTACGATGCTGCCGAGCATCGCGCCGCCGCGCGCTTTTGCCGTTTCGCGCGCAAGGTTGACCGCGCGCTCCACGCCATAGCAGAAGCCCGCGGTCTCAGCTAAGATGACCTTCACAGCGGCGCGCCTCCCACCTGCTGGCCGCCGAGCGCGTAGGCCTGACGCAGCATTTCGTCGGCGATGGCCTGCAATTCTTCGGACGTGCCGCGGCGGCCCGTGACCTCAGGCACATACGGCTCGCCGAAGATGATGTGCGTTTTATGGAAGGGCTTTTTCTGCCCGTCGCAGAACACCGGCACGAGCGTCGCACCCGTGCGCACGCCGATCATCGCGATGCCCGCGTGCGCGTGCGCGGGGAGTCCGTCGTGATAGCCGACGCCGCCCCGGATCGTCGTCCCCTCGGGGAAGATCAGAAGATTCTCACCCTTGTGGAGCACCTGCATCGCGGTCTTGATGGACTGGATATCCTTGCCGTCGCGCTGGACGGGAAATGCGCCGAGCGTGCGGATCAGCCACGCGAGCGCGCGGTTGTCGAAGAGCTCGGCCTTGGCCATAAAGTGCAGATGGTAGTCGAGCGGAAGGCACAGGCCGATGAGCACGGGGTCTAAGTCCGTTGAATGGTTCGGGCACAGCAGCACGCTGTGCTTGGGCAGATTTTCAAGTCCCTTGACGTCCACGCGGTAGATCCACAAAAGAACCCGACCGATGATCCAGATAAACGCAAAAAAGATACGGTGCATCATTTCAATTTCTCCTGAATGAGATTCAGCAGCGCCCGCTCGCTCTCTTCAAAGTTGAGCTTCGACGTGTCGAAGTGCACGGCATCCTCTGCCTCGCGCAGCGGGGCGATATCGCGGTGCATGTCCTGATAGTCGCGCTCGTTGATCTCGCGCAGTACCTCTTCATACGCTTTGGGCGTGCCGCGCTCAGAGAGCTCGAGACAGCGGCGGCGCGCGCGCTCCTCGGCCGAAGCAGTCAGGTAAATTTTGAGGTCGGCGTCCGGCAAAACGACTGTGCCGATGTCGCGCCCGTCCATGATGACGCTTCTCCTGCGCGCGATATCGCGCTGCATCTCAAGAAGGTATGCGCGCACGCACGGCAGCGCCGAGACGTTCGAGGCGTACATCGAAATTTCCGGCAGGCGGATCTCGGTGCTGACATCTTTACCGTCAAGCAGCATTTTCTGTCCGCTATTCTCGTCAAATGCCATGTCAATCTGAATTTCTTTCAGCAGCGGCGCGATTTGAGATTCGTCCTTTGCGTCCAGTCCGCGGGAAAACGCCGCGTAGCCGATGGTGCGGTAGATCGCGCCCGTGTCGACATGCAGAATGTTCAATTTCTTGGCGACGGCCTTGGCGAGCGTGCTCTTGCCCGCGCCGCCGGGGCCGTCAATGGCAATGGAAAAATGCTTTTTCATCTGTTTGATTCTTCCCTCTTACAATAAATATGTGCTTACTGCGTCAGCAGTGCGTCCGCGGCGGCCTCGCCCGCGGCCTTACCGGTCGCCCAGGCGATTTGCAGATTGTAGCCGCCCGTGTAGGCGTCTACGTCGATGATCTCGCCGGCAAAGTACAGGTCGCCGATCTTTTTCGACGCCATGGTCTTCGGATCGATCTCCCCCACCTTGACGCCGCCGGAGGTGATGATCGCATTTTCGACCGGCATCGGCGCGGTGACGTTGACCGTCCAGCGCTTTAAGAGCGTGCGGATCGTCTCGCGCTGGGCGCGCGTGATATCGTGCACCTTTTCGTGCGGCGGGATGCCCGAGCGGTCAATGAATTCGTCAATCATCTTCTGCGGCAGCAGCGCCCCGAGTACGTTACAGTAGTCGCTGTTCGCACGCTTTTCAAAGTCCGACAGTAAACGCTTGTCAAGCTGCTGTTCGTCGAGCGCGGGCTTGAGGTCGATCTCCAGCCGGTACTGCTTTTTGTCGAAATGCCGCATGTGCGCGCTGGCCGACAGGATGAGCGGCCCGCTCACGCCGAAGTGCGTGAACAGCATTTCGCCGAAATCCGAGTGGATCTTTTTGTTGTTTTCATATACCGTCAGCGCGACGTTGCGCAGGCTCAGCCCTTGCAGCACCGCGCATTCGCGCGCCTCAAGCGGCACGAGCGAGCCGCGCAGCGGCGTGACTGTGTGGCCGAGCGCTTCCGCCATGCGGAAGCCGTCGCCCGTCGAGCCCGTCGCGGGATAGGACAGCCCGCCCGTCGCCAGAATGACGGCGGAGGCGGTGTACTCCCCTTTTTCGCCCTTGACGGCGGCGACATGGCCGTTTTCGACCGAAATATCGAGCGCGCGGTCGCGCACGAGCTTGACGTGCAGACGCTTGAGCTCGCGCTCAAGCGCCGCTGTGATGTCGAATGACCGGTCGGACACGGGAAACACGCGCTTGCCGCGCTCGACCTTGAGCGGCACACCGAGCCCCTCGAAAAAATCGATGGCGTCGTGCCCGTCGAAGCGGGAAAACACGGAGTATAAAAACCGCGGGTTCTGCGGCACGTGGGCGAGCAGCTCTTCGCAAGTGCTGTCGTTCGTTACGTTGCAGCGGCCCTTGCCGGTGATGTTCACCTTTTTGCCGAGGCGCTCGTTTGGATCGAGCAGCGTCACGTGCGCACCCTTGCGCGCGGCGCAGATTGCGGCCATCATGCCGCTCGCGCCGCCGCCGATGACAACGATCGCCTTATTCATCTTCGATCTTGCCGAAAATGTCGAAGCGCTCCCAGATGTGCTCGAGTTCGGAGAACGTCGCGGAGATGTCTGCGCCCTTCTTGTTGGCCACGGCCAGAATGAGCGCGTTGAGCATGCTCATGGGCGCCGCCAGCGAGTCGACGAACGAGATCATCTCGCTGCGCACGAGCAGCGAATTGCTGGACATCTGGTTGATGGGCGACATCTCGCTGTCCGTCACGCCGACGATCGTCGCGCCGCGGTCGCGCGCAAACTGGATGGTCTTGAGCGCAAGCTCACTGTAGCGCGGGAAGCAGATACCAATGACCACATCGTCTTTGGAGACGCGGAAGAGCTGGTCGAACGAGCCGGCCGCGCCGCCGTTGACCAGAGTGACGTTGTCGAAGATCAGGCGGAAGTAGAAGTTTAAGTACCCTGCCAGAAACGAGGACGAACGGAAGCCCACGATGTAGATGCGGCGCGCGCCGATGATCGTGTCGACCACGCGCTCAAATTCCGCGCCGTCGGTCTGGTCGATGGCCATGCGAATCTTCTCCATGTCGCGCTGCAGGACGTTCGTCATCAGATCGGACCCTGCGAGCTCGCCGTCCGACGCCTGAATGCGCTGGATGCTCGTGAGCTTGCCGCGAATCATCTCCTGCAATGCACGCTGCATGCTCGGATACCCCTCGTAGCCGAGCTGGGTGGCAAAGCGCACGACGGTCGACTCGCTGACCTGCACGGTCTTGCCGAGCTTGCTGGCCGTCATAAACGCGGCCTTATCGTAGTTTTCCAGAATGAAGCGGGCGATGAGCTTCTGCCCCTTGGAAAAGCTGCTCATGTTCTTTTCGATATTATGTAAGATATTCTTCGTCATAAAATCGTCCTCTGTTACTTTGATTTTGTTGCTTGGAGCTCCTGCTCCGTAAGATCGCGCCACGCGCCGACGGGAAGAGCCCCGAGTTTGAACGCGTGCTCCTGCACGCGCTTTAGGCGCTTGACGTGTAATCCGGCGGCGGCACACATGCGCCGGATCTGCCGGTTTTTTCCTTCATGGATGGTGATGGAGAGAACGGCGGTGTCCCTCCCCTGCCGCAGCACGCGCACCTGCGCGGGCCGGATGGGCTCGCCGTCGAGCTGTGTCATGGAAGCGAGCGCTTCTGCCGCTCCCCTGACCTCGCCCGCGACGCTGACCTCGTAGACCTTGTTGACCTCGTAGCGCGGGTGCAGAAGATGCTGCATCCATTCGCCGTCGTTCGTCAAAAGCAGCAGTCCCTCGGAGTCGAGGTCGAGCCGACCGACGGGATAGACGCGCTCGCCGCAGTCTTTGACGAGCTCGGCGACGGTCTTTCGCCCTTTTTCGTCAGAGAGCGTGCAGACATAGCCGCGCGGCTTGTTGAGCATCAGGTAGCGCTTCTGCCCCTCCAGCGCGAGCGGCCTGCCGTCGACGGTAATTTCGTCGACTTCGGGGTCGGCCTTCTGCCCGATGAATGAGGTCTCGCCGTTTACGTGCACGCGCCCAGCGGCGATCCACTGCTCGGCAGTGCGCCGGGAGCAGAGCCCCGATTCGGCGATGAGCTTTTGAATTCTTGCTTCGGCCAGGTCGATCCCTCCTTTACTTTGCCGACAGAAATTGCCAGAGCTTTTCCGCCAGCGACTTATTTTTGCTTGTTTCGCTCTTTGTTTCCTGCGCCTGTACGCTGCGTGCGCTGACAAGGTCGATCCTTCCGACATCGGTCTCGCCGCAGGAGATGACGAGCGTGCCGAGCGTTTGTCCCTTCCGCACGGGGGCGGAGACGGTTTGCGGCAGCTCGGCGCGCACGCTCAACGATTCACTCTCCGAGACAGGATAGCGGAAGCTCTCCGCCGCCACGGCGGACACACTCTGCCCATCGACGCTCACGCTGCCGTAGACCTCGCCCTTTTTCGCGCCGCTTGAGAGAGCATACGCCGAAAATCCATAATCGTAGAGTGCCGCGTGATCCGCCCAATCGCTGCCGTCGTGCAGCGTGACGGCGATCAGGCGCATCCCGCCGCGCTCGGCACAGGTGACGAGCGTGCGCCCCGCGTCGCCGGTGTAGCCGGTCTTGAGGCCGACGCAGCCGGAATACGACGCGAGCAGCTTATTGTGGTTCGTCATCGTGCGCGTGCCAACGCTCGCCGTGCGCGTTGAAACGATGCGTGCGAACGTCGGGTTCTGCATGGCGTAGGCCGCAAGGCGCGCCATATCGAGGGCACAGGAGCCGTGCCCCGCTTCATCGAGCCCGCTCGGGTTCATAAACGATGTGTGCTCCATGCCGAGGGCTTTCGCCTTTTCGTTCATCCATCGGACAAACTGCGCGCTGCCGCCGTTTCCGCCGCAGTGGGCGGCGATGCACTCTGCCGCGTCGTTGCCGGACGGCAACATCAGACCGTAGAGGAGTTCTTCCATCGTGAGCGTTTCGCCCTCGAGAAGGTACATCGACGAGCCCTCGCGTAAATGCTCGCGTTTGACCGTGACTTGCTCCGTGAGCGCGCTGTGCTCCAGCGCGACCAAGCAGGTCATGATCTTCGTCGTGCTCGCGATGCTGCGCTCCTGCGTTTCATTGCGCGACGCCAGCATCCGCCCGCTGCCCGCCTCCATCAAAATGAACGCGGCGGCGGCAGTTTCAGGCGCGGCAGCCTGACAGGTCAAACTGCTTGACAGGCAGGAAACGGCAAGGAAAACGGCAAATACGCATCGGGCAAAACGCGGCATGGGATCACTCCTTCATTCGGAATGCCCCTATTATGCCCGAAATCAGTAGATATCTTTCTCTTCTCTCTTCTTGTCCACGAAATTCTGCACGCGGTCGAGCACTTCCGGCACAAGATCAAGCACTCGGTCGACCGTTGCCGCCGCAGGGATGGCCACGGGCATCACGCGCGTCAGACCGTCCTTGACGACGAGGAACGCGACGGGGTCGACCTTGACGCCCGCACCCGCGCCGCCGCCGAAGTGTGCGGTGTCGGTCTTGCCGTAGTCGCCGCCGCCCGCGCCGAAGCCAAAGCTCACGCGGGAAACGGGAATGACGGTCACGCCGTCGGGCGTTTGGATCGGCTCTCCGATGATGGTGTTGGAATCGACCATATCACGGATCTTATCCATCGTGGTGTCCATGAGATCGTTGAGCGGGGTCTTCTTTTCGATATTTTCCATGAGGTTCATCCTTTCTTTTTATGCGGTCAGTTTTTCACTGTGTTCACTGTTTTGAGGTGTGCTCTCCGTTGGTTTTTCCGCGGGAGCGTCGTTTTTATGCGCCTTTTTATAGCGTAGGTACCATTTGAGCATCGGAATGAGCAGCGCAAGTGCGATGTGCAGCCCGTCGCGGATGCGAAGCGACAGGCCAACGGCACCCTCTGCGTGCGTCTTTTCAGAGCTGTAGTCCATGCGCAGGTGCAGTGAGGGATCAGGGATATGGAAGAGGTCTTCAAGGTGCGGCATCACACCCCACATCGCGGCGCTCGCATAGCCGTAGGTCTGCGCGATATCCGCGGGGTCCGTGCCGCCGAAGACGACGAGAATTTCCAGCGGGTCGATGCGAAGGCGCTTGCAGGTGCGTTTCGCTGTCTCCTTGAGCGCCGAGAGCGCCGTCGTGATGAGGTCCCTGAGCTCCTCTTTTGTCGGCTTGGGGAGCGAGGGCTTTTTCTTTTGCTTCGCCTCTTCTCCCTCTGACTTTGGCTTCTTCTCCTTTGCCTTTTTTTTCGGCGTTTCTTTCTTTTCCTTTGCTGGCAGCAGCGTGAAGCGGAACGGGCCGACCGAAAGCTGCACGCGCAGCTCGTCGCCGAACTGCATCAGCGCGCCCACGCGCAGAAAGCCGATCAAAATAAAAATGAGCAGGATGATGCCAATTACCTTCAGCGCAGTCAATCGACCACCTCCCTCTTTTTACGCTTCACGCGGTTTTTATGCTTTACGCGGTCAGTGTTCCCCGTTTTCGGGAACGCTGCCTTCTTTTTCCGTCATGGCGCTGGGGTCAAGGATCGTGCCGTCCTCCGTCATGCGGAGCTGACCGTCGGCCTCAAGACCCGGCATCTCCGGCAGCTCCTCGAGCGAACCCAAGTGGAAGTCGCGCAAAAACTTTTTCGTCGTGCGGTACAACCTCGGCCGTCCGGGGACCTGCAAACGTCCGCACTCTTCGATAAGCCCGCGCTCAAGCAGCAGGCCCACGGTGTACGAGCTGTCCACGCCGCGCACCTGATCGATGTAGGCGCGGGTCGTGGGCTGGTAGTAGGCGATGATCGTCAGCACCTCCAGCGCGGGCTGAGAGAGCTTGGCGGTCTTGCGGATCTCAAACGCCTTGCGGATGACGTCGGCATAGTCCGGCGACGAGCAGAGCTGATAGCTGTCCTCCATGCGGACGAGCCGGATGCCGCGGCGCTCAAAGGCGTAGTAATCGCCGAGCTTTTGCAATACCTGTTCCGCGGTCGGACGGTCCAAATCGAGCGCAAGGCAGATGCGGTCGATGGGAAGCGGTTCGCCGCTGGCGAACAAAATGCCCTCGATGGCCGACTCGACCTCGCGCAGATCCAAAGATTCCAAAGACATAGCATTCCTCGCTTTTTACAGATTGATACGGTCGGGGGCGTCGTCCCCGCACTCCACGGTGCAGTCCGTGTCAGAACCGGCCAGATGGATGACCTTTTCGCGGCAGAGCTCCAGAACGGCGATGAACGTCGCCACGATCTCGCTGCGGCTGCGGCTGCCGCGGAACAGCAGCTTGAAGCGCGTCATGCCGAACTCCTTGAGCCGGTGCAGAATTTCCTCCGCCTTGCCCTTGACGGGATACGGCTCGCGGCGCACGATCTCGCTCAGCGCGGCGCTCGGCGGCGCGGCCAGCTTCTCTCCGCGCTCCATGATCGTCTGCATGGCAAGCACGAGGTCAGCCTTTTCGTGGCTGTACTCGTAAATTTTGCCGCGCTGCATGGGCTCGGGCTGGCGCGTCATGATGCTGCGGCCAAACTCGCCCATCGGGCCGAGCGTTTCGGTCAGCGTCTTGATGCGAAGGTACGTGTCCTTTTGCTGGCGCTCTTTGAGCGAGGCAATGAGCTCGTCCATCTCGCTCTGCGCCTGCTCATCCTCAAGCGAAAGCAGCATGCGCGTTTTGATGTACATTAAATGTGCCGCCATCGTGATGAATTCGCTCGCGACCTCGAGATCGAGCTGCTTTCGCTGCTCGAGATACGCAAGGTACTGGTCCAGGATCAGCGCGATGGGAATGTCCTGGATCTCTATTTTATTTTTCGACAGCAGGAAGAGAATGAGGTCGAGCGGCCCTTCAAAGTCCTGCAGCGTCTCCGCGCTGCGCTCGTGCACCACGCCCTCCAGCTTGAAAACGGGATTGTCCATGACATTCCTCTCACTTTATCAATATACGATCCAGTTGACCAGAAGCTCGTACACGCGGTAGATGCCCTCGCTGAGGATATTGTCTCCCACGCCGAGCCAGACGAGCACAAAAAGAACAAGCATGCCGTATTTTTCATACCGCATCAGCGTCATGTACGCGCGGTCGGGCAGAAAGGCGAAGAGCACCTTCGACCCGTCGAGCGGCGAGATCGGGATGAGGTTGAAAAGCCCCAGACCGACGCTCATGTACGCCGTCATCGCAAGGAAATTCAAAAGGCCGCTGCAAAACGCGGTATCGACATAGTGCGCGATCGTGATGCGCGCGCCGAGCAAGAGCAGCATCGCCAGCAGCAGATTCGACACCGGCCCCGCCAGCGCTGTGATGGCCATACCCTGCTTCGGCTTTTTGAAATACCGCATGTCGACCGGCACGGGCTTTGCCCAGCCGAAGCCGACAAGCAGCATGGCAGCCAAGCCGAACCAGTCGATATGGTGCAGCGGGTTTAAGCTCAAGCGGTGCTCGCGCTTGGCCGTCGGATCGCCGAGGGCATAGGCTGCAAGGCCGTGACAGGTCTCGTGCACCGTCAAGCATAAAAAGACGCCGAGCACACGCAAAAGCGCATCGGTCAGCGAGCCCCAGTCGATGGACTGGAGCAATTCCTGAAAACTGTTCACGCAATTTCTCCGTAAAAAATATGCAAATCGCGAAGACTTGCATTGCATTCTATTCTTATTATAACAGCCCTTTTCCCACATGACAAGGGATTTTGCAATTTTTGCTGCATTTTGCTTTCAAAAATTGACACATTTTTCTCTGTCAAATTGCGAAAAATGACAAAAAGCGTCCCAACCGCATGGTTGGGACGCTTTGCAGGATAGGATATCCGGTTATTTCTTGAGGCGCTTGTCGCTCTTGGTCGCAAGGTGCGTGCCCAAGGACTGGAAGATCTGCACCAGAATGATAAGCAGCACGACCGCCGCAAACATCACAAGGTACTTGTAGCGATAGTAGCCGTAGTCGATGGCAATTTTGCCGAGGCCGCCGCCGCCGATGATGCCGCTCATCGCCGAGTAGCCGAGGATGGTCGTGAGCGCGATAGTGAAGTTCTGGAGGAGTGAGGGAACGCTCTCGGGGATCATCACCTTGCAGATGATCTGCATGGGCGTTGCGCCCATGCTCTGCGCGGCCTCAATGATGTTGGGGTCGACCTCGCGCAGGCTGCTTTCAACAAGGCGCGCGACGAACGGGAACGCCGCCACGACCAGCGGAACGATGGTCGCGGTGGTGCCGACGGTCGTGCCGATGATAAGGCGCGAGAGCGGGAAGACCATGATCATTAAGATGAGGAACGGGATTGAGCGCAGCAGGTTGATGATGACGTTCAGAATGCTCATCAAGGCCTTGGGAAGCGGCAGAACGCCGCCCTTCTCCCCCGCTACGAGCAGCACGCCCAGCGGAAGGCCGATGACGACGGCCAGCGCCGTTGACAGCAGCGTCACATAAAACGTCTCCCAGATCGCCTTGGGGAACTGCGTCTGCATGGCGACGGTGAGCTCCGCGATGGAATCCGGGGAAAAGAGATTACTGTACATCGACGCTCGCCTCCTCTACCTGAAGATTTTCAATGCCTCTTAAAAAGTCCATGGCCTGCTCAAACTGCGCATTCGGCACGCCGAGCAGCATGCTGCCGTACACCTCTTCGGAGAGCTTCTGCGTGTTGGCCGAAATGACCGTCGCGCTGATGCCCTCTTCGGTCGCAAGCTGTGCGACGAGCGGAATGGACGTCGTTTTTGCGCTGCGGAAGATGAGGCGGATGCGGCGTTGCTGCTGGGGGTCGGACACGTCGATGTCCGCGCCGCGCGGGAACACGAGGTGGCGCGCCGCCGCGGACTTGGGCGCGGAAAAGACGGTAGAAACAAGGCCCTCTTCCACGACTTCGCCGTCGTCGAGGATCGCAACGTGATTGCAGACCTCCTTCACCACGCTCATCTGGTGTGTGATGATGACGACGGTGATGCCGAGCTTTTTGTTGATGTCGCCGATCAGCTCGAGGATCTGGCGCGTCGTCTTGGGGTCGAGCGCGCTCGTGGCCTCGTCGCAGAGCAGAACTTTGGGGTTCGTGGCGAGCGCGCGGGCGATGGCCACGCGCTGCTGCTGTCCGCCGGAGAGCTGCGCGGGATAGGCCTTGGCCTTATCCTTGAGCCCCACGATGTCGAGGAGCTCCAGAGCTCGCTGTTCGCGCCACTTCTTCTCTCCCCGCAGTCCGGAAAGCTCCATTGGGAAGCAGACGTTATCGAGGCAGTTTCTTTGCATCAGCAGGTTGAAGCGCTGGAAGATCATCGTGATCTCGCGCCGCGCCGCGCGGAGCTGCGCGGGGGTCATCGTGTCCAGACGTTGTCCGTTCACGATGACCTCGCCCTCCGTCGGGCGCTCGAGCATATTGATACAGCGCACGAGCGTGGATTTGCCGGCGCCGCTCATGCCGATGATGCCGTAGACGTCGCCGTCTGGAATGGTCAGGGAGACGTCCTTGAGCGCGTCTACCCGTCCGCCGGCTGTTTCAAAGGTTTTGCTTAGATGCTTCAGTTCGATCAAGAACGCTCCCTCCTTTCTTTCTTACTTGGCGCTCAGCGCATCGAGCGTGGTCTGCTTGCCGCCGTACAGGCCCATGGGCTCGACGTGGATGGCGGCAACGGAGACGATGTGGGTGTTGTTCTCGGCGTTGAAGTCGTCGAGGTAGGGCTTGTGCTGGAAGTAGTTGGCGTCGACAGTGCCGTCTTCGACAACGGTGTTGGGCACGACATAGTCATTATAGACCTGAATGTCGAGGGTGATGTTCTTTTCGGCAAGGATGCTCTTCACGACCTCGAGGATCTCAGCGTGCGGGGTCGGGGAAGCGGCGATGGAGATGGTCTCGCCAGCGAGAGCGTCGTAGTCGACCGTGGCGTCAAAGCCGTCGGTGGGGTTCTCCACGGTGCTGACAACGGAGCCATCATACTTCTCGTTGATGTAGTCGACGACCTGCTGGCTCTCCAGAGCGGCGATCAGGGCGAGGATCTTGGGGGAGGTCTCGTTGCCTTCCTTCACGGCCAGAATGTTGGCGTAAGCGGAGGAGGAGCCTTCGATCACGAGGGAGTCGGCCACGGGGTTCAGGCCCGCGTTGATGGCGTAGTTGGAGTTGATGACGGCGTAGTCAACATCCTGCAGGATGTTGGGGATCTGCGCGGCCTCGGTCTCGACGATCTCGACGTTGTACGGATTCTCGACAATGTCGTTCTTGGTGGCGGTGATGCCGGCACCGTCGGCGAGCTTGATGATGCCGTTGTCCTGGAGCAGGAGCAGCGCGCGGGCTTCGTTGGTCGTGTCGTTGGGGACGGCGATCTGGATGGTGGTGGCACCGTCGGAGTCATCGCTCTTGGAGCCGCAGCCGGTCAGGGCCAGAGCGGCAGTGAGGACCAGTGCAAGGACAAGTGCGGTCAGCTTGATAGAATGCTTTTTCATCGTTTTGTTCTCCTTATTTATTTTATAATAGCTTCTTTTTGGAACGGACAGACCGCGGGGAGTGTATGCTGTTCGAGCAGTAAAAAACAGCGGGAGGTCATTGACCTTCCGCTGCCGCTTCGCTGTTTTTCTCAGACAGTTTCTGAAAGGAAATGACCATTTTCTCCATGGCAAAGCATGCACATGCTGAACATGCGCATCATCGGCATCATCATGCAGTTGGCAGAGTACGAAGTCATCATGCCAATGGATCCTTTCCTTCGAGCATTCCCCACAGGGTGGGTTCCGTTTCAATGTGCGTATCGTAGCACCGACGATTCCGCTTGTCAACACCAAATGCGCACTTTTGTATGATTTTCCACTTTTTTGGCGTTTTCTACGGGAATTTTTATTTATTGCTTTCTCTTTTCGAGCACACGGACGAGGTGAATGAGAAAATCGGTGTCCTCCATGTCGCCCAGCGCTTCGACCGCGCTCTCGCTGTGCGCCTCGATGACGCGCTGGCAGCCGTTGAGACCTAAAATGTCGACAAACGTCGTCTTCCCCTCTTCCCTGTCCGAGCCGATGGGCTTGCCGAACGTCTTTTCATCGCCGATGACATCGAGCATGTCGTCGCGCAGCTGGAACGCGAAGCCGAAGTTGTCGGCGTAGCCGGCCGCGGCCTCCTCCTGCTCCTTCGTGCCGCCCGCCGCGGCCACACCCATCAGGCACGCCGCGCGGATAAGCGCGCTCGTCTTGCGCAGATAAATTTCCTCGAGCTCCGGCGCGCTGAGGATCTTGCCCTCCCACTCAAGGTCGAGCTGCTGGCCGCCGCAGATGCCCTCGTGTCCCGCGGCATTAGCTAAGATCTGCGCGCATTTGAGCGCGCGCAGGGCGGGCAGGTCTGCTTTTAAAATCGTTTCAAACGCCAACGCCTGCAGTGCGTCGCCCGCGAGCGTCGCCGTGCATTCGCCGAAGACCTTGTGGTTCGACGGCTTACCGCGGCGCAGATCGTCGTTGTCCATCACGGGCAGATCGTCGTGGATGAGCGAATACGTGTGCAGCATCTCAACGCCGCAGGCCACGGGCAGCGCCTTTTCGACGTCTCCCCCGCAGATGCGGCAGAATTCGAGCACCAGGATCGCGCGCAGACGCTTGCCGCCCGCAGTCAGACTGTAGTGCATCGAATCAGTCAGCTTGTGATAGCTTGCGCACTGCGTGTCCAAAAGGCAGGCGTCAAGGTACTTGTCCACCGCCGACTTATACTCCGCCATGCGGGCGGAAAACAGCTTTTCGTCCATGGATTACTCCTCCGAAATGAATGGGCTCTCGACCGGCGCGCCGTCCGCGCCCTTAGAGAGCTTTGCGACCTTCTGCTCGGCCTTGTCGAGCATCGCGCCGCAGTCGTGCACGAGCTTCGTCCCCTCTTCAAAGAGCTTGAGGGAATCGGCGAGCTTTGCGTCGCCTTTTTCAAGCGCCGTCACGATCTCTTCGAGACGCGCGATATTGTCTTCAAACGTTTTTGCCATCGTCATTTCCTCCCATATTGCACGCGTTCACCGTGCAGTTGAGACTTCCCTGCCCGAGCAGTACCTCGATTTTTTCGCCGGCTGCGGCCTCCTGCGCCGCACGCAGAATTTGTCCCTGTTCATTTCGCGCAACGGCGTAGCCGCGGCCGAGGACCTTGAGCGGACTCAGCGCGTCGAGCTTGGCCGCAAGCGCTGTAAACTGCTGTGTGCGCTGCGCCATCTGATGCTGCGCGAGCGCGGCAAGGTTTTTCTGCGTGTAGTCGAGCAGCATCCGCTTGTCGTCGATAAATGCCATGGGGTCTTGCAGCGCACGGCTGCGGGACGTCTTTTCAAACTGCTCGCGCAGGGCTTTCACGCGCTTTTGCTCGCTCTGCACCATGCGCGTTTGCAGCGCGTCGAGCCGGCGGTAAATTTCGCGCTGGTCCGGCACGGCGATCTCCGCCGCGTTCGACGGCGTCGACGCCCGTGCATCGGCAACAAAATCGGCGATCGTCACGTCGGGCTCATGCCCGACGGCGGAGATGACCGGAATGTCGGAGGCATAAATCGCGCGCGCCACGCGCTCATCGTTGAATGCCCACAGATCTTCGATCGAACCGCCGCCGCGTCCCGTGATGATGAGGTCGGCGACCTGCCATTTGTTTGCGTAGCGCAGCGCGCCCGCGATCTCCGGCGGCGCCTCTGCTCCCTGCACGCGCACAGGCAGGAGCACGACTTCGCTCATCGGCCAGCGCGCGTTCAGGATGCGCAGCATATCGTGCACTGCCGCGCCCGCGGACGAGGTGATGATGGCAATGCGCTTGGGATATTTCGGCAAGGGCTTTTTATGTTCTGGGGCAAAAAGCCCCTCCTTGAATAGCTTTTCCTTGAGCTGCTCGAAGGCGACGTGCAGGTCACCCACGCCCTCGACGCTGAGCTCAGAACAGTAGAGCTGGTACGCGCCGTCGCGCGGGAACACGCCGATGCGGCCAAAGGCGATGACCTTCATGCCGTTTTCCGGGCGGAAGCGGAGCTTTCCTGCCATGCCGCGGAACATCACGCATTTGAGCGCGCTCCCCTCGTCCTTGAGCGTGAAGTAATGGTGCCCGGAGGGATAGAGCTTGTAGTTCGAGATCTCGCCGCGCACGAAAATGTTCTGGAGCTGCGGCACGGTGTCGAGCAGTGCCTTGATGAAATTGTTGGCCTCGGATACGCTGAAGATCATCTGCTCCTGCGCCACGCCGCGTCACCCCTCTCTCAAAACAAAATGAAAAACGGAAGAAAAGCAGAGCGCCTGTCGGTACTCTGCTTTTAAGAGCATTTTTTATTCAGCGCTGATCTCGCCGCGCACGAAGCTGCCGAGAATGCCGTTGATGAACTTCACCGTCTCGGGTGTTTCGTATTTCTTGGCGATCTCCACGGCCTCGTTGACGGCCACGCGCGTCGGAATGTCGCTGCGGTAGAGCGATTCGTACATCGCAACGCGCATGATCGCCGAGGCGACGAGCGGGATGCGGTCAAAGCTCCAGCCCTTGGCGTACTTGGCGATGTAGCCGTCCAGCTCCGGCGCGTGCTCGGCAACGCCGGAAACGATGGAGCGGATGTATTCCGCCTGCGCGGCGCCGGGGGCCTTTTCGTAGATGTCGTCCTCGTCCTTGAGCGTGTCGAAGTATTCCTTCGTCAGCCGCTCGTCGAGAAGCTCTTTCACCGTCTTATCCGTAAAGCTCAGTTCATATGCAAGATGCACTGCGATCTCTCGCGCTGTATTGCGAATCATTCTCGTTTGTTCCTTTATCTGTTGATCTTATCTTTCTTTAGTTGAAGCTGATCCCGCCGACGTGGACGTTGACCGCATGGACGTTGTAACCCGTCATGCCGCTCACGGCGGCGGACACACTGTCCTGCACCTTGCGCGCGGTCTCGGGGATGGCGTAGCCATAGCGCACCATCAGGTAGACGTCGACGATGATCTCGCCGTCCTTGACCTCGGCGCGCACGCCGCGCAGGCCCTTTTTGCCCGTGAACTGCTCGGTGATCTGTTCGGTCATATTCTGGCACATGGAGCCAACGCCTTCGATCTCGCCGATGGCGTCGGCGGCGATCGCGGCGACCACGTCTTCTGCGATGTTGATGCTGCCGTTTTCCTCGGCGCGGGTCAGATACTCTCGATTCTCAGCCATTCAGATATCCTCTCCTTGTTTGTGAATGCTCATATCGAGAGTATTTTATCATCTTTTTCCCAAAATTACAACAGCTAATTTACTTCCATGATCTTGATGCTCTCGGCGCTCAGCCCCGTCTCCTGCTTGACGATGTCCGTGATGCGGGCGATGTCCTCGGTCTGGAGCCCCTCTTCCCCCGTCGAGACGACCACGCTCACACCGTCTTCGGACATGAAGACGACGCAGTCCTCATAGCCCTTGGCCGTGACCATGTTTTCGATCTGCGCCTCGCTGAGCGTATAGGAAGCGAGCGTTTCGATGCTTTTTGCCGCCTCGCTCGCGGTCTCGGCGTCCACGTCCTGGTTTTCGCTTGCCTCCTTCAAGAGCGACAGCGCGCTGTCGCGCGCCTGCTGGCGTGTCAGGCGGGCCGAGGCAAAGTAGTCCTTCCCCTCCGCGTTTGCCGAGACCTCGGCGGCGTCGCCGTCTGTGCTCACAAGCTCGGACTGACCCAAGACCTTCGTGGGCTTGTCGACCTTTTCGGCGTACTTTCCGTTCAGAAAGATCGCCGCACAGACAAAGACCAGAATTGTGCCGACCACTGCGTTCCGCTTCCATAATTGCTTCATAGCTGTTTCCTCCCTGCGTTTTGCATAATAAAAATATTGTAGTCTCATGGCGTTCCCTTAACAACGGAGATGCGCTCGGACGAAAGCCCCGTCAGCGCGCTGACGGCCTGCGTCACCTTGAGCTGGACATCCGCGCGGTCTCCGCCCTCGCACACGATGAGCGCGCCGACAAAGCGCGGATAGCGGCTGTGGGTCACGACAACCTCGGCGCTCGTGCCACTGCCGAGCACAACGGTCTCCGTCTTTCGCGTCTGCTCGTCGACCTCATCTCCTCGGGCTTTGAGCGACGAGGTCTCATCCTGCGCCAGCTCGTAAGCGCCGCCGCCCTCGACCGTCAGCATGAGCAAGAGCTTCCCGACGCCGTCGAGCGAGGAAAGAATATCCTCCATCTCGTTTTGCAGCGCCTCACGGTCAAAATTTTCCGCGGCGGGCGGCGTCGCGGAGCCTGAGTCTGCCGCTTTCTCGTTCTGCGGCAGCAGCAACAGCAGCACGCCGAGCAGCGCTGTCAGGAGGACGTATTTGTACTTCTTGATGCCTTGCAGCGCCTTCTGCACGGGCGATGCGTTCATTTCGGTTCGATCCATAGCTGCTTCTCCTCTGCAATGCCGAGCTCCTGCGCGATGTACGCGCTGAGCGCCGCGCTGTTTTCTCCGTACAGTGTGACGCTGTCCGGAAACGGTACGCCGTCGCGTAAAGCGGTCTGCACTTCGGCGCGCACGCTCAGACCTAAGGAGCTGGCTTTGTCCTCAATATATGCCTGCGTCCGCGCAGCTATGCTATCACCGAGCGCACTGTTCTGCTCGGCGTTCAGCGTTTCCTTCAGCGCTTCGACCGCCTCGCGGTAATGACCGCCGTCGAGCTCCGGCAGGTTGAACGTGAGTGAGAGCAGTGGGCGCAGCATCGCAAGCATCAGCACCATCCCGCCGACAAAACGCACGATCTTTTTCATCGCGCCGCCGTCCGTGAGCTGCTGGACGATGCTTACCAGTACCGCGCAGGCTGTCACGCTTAAAAGCCACGAGCGAAGAAACGTCATACCGTCACCACCATCATCATTGCGATCAAAAGCGACACGAGCAGCAAAAACGCCCCGCCCGCCGTCATCGCCAGCATCAGTGAAAACGCGGAGGAGAGCTGCTCTAAAAACTTGCTGAGTGATTGTGACCCCACCATGCCGCTGAAAAACGCCGCGAGCTGATAAAAAAGATACTGCACCGCCATGCGCAGCAGCGGCACAAGGCACAGCGCCAGCACCGAAAATACGCCCAGCACACCGAGCGTCCCGCGCAGCGTGAGCGCGGCGGCGGCGATGGCCTCCGTCGCGTCGGACAATATCCCACCGACGACGGGTACCGCGCCGGAGATGACGGTTTTGCCCACCTTGACCGCGAGCCGGTCGGCAGAACCGGCCAGCAGGTTCGAGATCGACAAAAATGCGGTAAATACGATCAGAATCGCGCTCAAGCCCCACGAGAGCAGCTTGCCGATGCCCTTGGAGAGCAGCGATAAGCGGCTCTGTTCCAAAAGCGCTCCCGCGGCCGCCGTGCCGATCATGCAGTAGAGTACCGGCACGAGCACATCGCGCATCAGCGAAAGAAAGACGTCGCTCAGCATCAGTGCGCCGACCTGCCAGACGCTTGCCGAGCCCACACAGCCCCCGCCCGCCATCGCTGCGGCGATCGTCGGCAGCAGGAGCTTTGCCATCACCGAAAGCTCGTCCATCGTCTCGACGCCAAGGCCGATGAGCGCGCTTAAGTCCCCTGCCGAAAGCGCCGCCGCACCCAGCACGCCGAGATAGCCCGCGTATCGCGTGGGCGTCTCCCCCGCGCTCTCCGCCGTGCTCTCGACGAGCCCGCACAAGAGCGAGAGCAGCATCAGCGCCATCGCGCCGCGCAGCGAATTTGCCACCGCATCCTGCAGCGCCGAACGGAAGCGCAAGAAAAGGTACTGCCCGCCGCGCAGGAGCAGATCATCCCCTGCCTCGGCGCTGTCGATGAGCTCGCGCGGCACGGTGCCGTCGAGTTCTGACGGCAGTTCGAGCGCCGAGGCGCTCACGCAGAGCAGCAGCGCGGCAAAAAGAAAGCAGGGCAGCCTTTTCATAGAAATCCCTCCACCATCTCGAGCAGGGCTTCCATCAGCGGCAGCGCGCAGACAAGCGCGCACAGCGTTCCCGCCGCGGCGAGCAGGCTCGACAGCGCGCTCTGCCCCACGTCCGCGCACAGCGCGCAGGAAAAGCGCACCACGAGCGCGATGGCCGTGACTTTGACGACCGGTACGAACAGCGTGAGCGGCAGATCCGTGAGCGATAGCGCCCGCTCGCAGAAGTCGAATAGCTCGGAGAGCGCGGGCAGCAGCAGCGCGCAGCCGACGAGCACCGCCGCGAGCAGCAGAAGAAGCGAGAGCGCTTCGTCGCTCTTTTTGAGCAGCGCCGTCACGGCGCTCACGCACAGGCTCAGCGCCGCAAGCTTGATGAGCAGCTCCATCTTAAAACCCAAAAAGGCTCTTGATGAGATCAAAGAGCGAGCTGATCTCCCGCACGAGCAGCATCATCGTCGTGATGAGACCGGCCAGGCTTACGAGCATTGCCTGATCCGGACGGTCCGAGCGCACGAGCAGCTGGTTGAGCACGGCGACGACGATGCCCACCGCTGCGATCTTGAACACGAGGTCAATATCCATAGACGTCTTCCTTATGTAAAGCGTTTATCCTTTTCAATAACGTTATAGCAGCAGAATACAGAGCATTGCCCCGCCTCCGAGGCACAGTGCCGCCGTGATGCGGCCCGTTTCGCGCTCCCTTTGCCGCAGCTCCTCTTCAAGTCGCGAGAGCTCGCTTGCCGCGAGCGTCAGCGCGGCGCAGACGCTTTCCTCATCCCCGCCGAGCGCGTGTCCCAGCGCCGATACAGTCTCCCGCTCCCGCGCGGCGATGGGCAGAGTCTTTGCGGCGTGCTCCCATGCAGAGGCAAGCGGTTCGCCGCGCGCAAGATTGGCGGTCACACTTTCAAAAAAGCCCGCGGCTTCCGGTTCGCAGCTCAAGTGCCGCAGCAGCGCGGGCAGCGGCGTCAGCGTCAATCGGACGGCGCTCTCGAGTGCGAGAAACGCACCGGAAAGCGCGCGAAGCGTCCTTTGCCGCAGTAAAGTACGTAAATGGAAACTCCTTTGCAGCCACAGCGCCGCACCGAGGATCAGCGCGCTGCCCGTCAGTTGGAGCATGGCAGGTCACCCACTTCGTAAGAACGTGCACCGCCGTTCGAGCGGATGACGATGCAGCGGCGAAACACCCTCGCGCGCAGAAGCTCCCGCCAGAGCGGCTTCTGGTGCAGCTCGTCAACGCTCGCGGCGTGGATGCTCGCGAGCAGCCCGACGCCGCAGTTCGCGGCCAGGCACATTGCGCGGATATCCTCCTCCGCCGTGATCTCATCGACCGCGATGACCTGCGGGTTCATGCCGCGCAGCACCATCGGGATGCCGACGGCCTTTGGGCAGAGCGAGAGCACGTCCGTGTGGTTGCCGAGCTCCATCTGCGCTCGCCCCTTGCAGCACACGGCGAGCTCGCAGCGCTCGTCGATGACCGCCACGCGCAGCGCGCGGTGTTCGGCATCCCCGAGCGACAGCACGCGGATGAGGTCACGCAGCAGCGTCGTTTTCCCGCCGCCAGGCGGCGAGAGAATGAGCGTGCTCAAAAAACGCCCGTCAGCGCTGAAGAGCTGCGGCGCAATGTCGCTCCCGAGCCCGATGTGCTCGCACACGATGCGCAGCGCGAGCGACGAAATGTCCTTCAGATTGCTCACCTCGCCGTCGCGCACGACGGCGCTGCCGCACACGCCGAGGCGGAACCCGCCCCGCAGCGGCAAAAAGCCCTGCCGCAGTGTTTCGATGCAGGCATAGCGCGAATACTCCGTCACCGCGCCGAGCATCTGTTCGAGGTCTTCCGCCGTCACGAGCGACGCACGCCCGTCCGGCGCGGCGTTCAGCTCGCCCTCCAGTGTCAGCACCGTCAGCGGGTGCATCACGCGAAGGCGCAGCTCCTCGACGCGCTCTTTCTGCTTGTCCGGCAGCGAGAGCGCAAGGCTCTTCAGCCGGTGCGGTAAAAACTCGCACGATTGTTCGTAGCGATAGATCCGTTCCAGACGTTCCACCGTTCCCACTTCCCTTCTTTGGTGTTAGTCCAATCTATGAGGCGGTGGACACGCTTATGCCGGTTTGTCCCGTTTCGGGCAAAAGAAAAAACGGGGAAATTCCCCGTTTTTTCGCGCTTGATTTTTTACTGGTTACCGCAGGGGCACGCGCAGCCGCAGCCACCGTTGGGCATTGCCGCGGGCGGGAAGAAATCGTCCATCGGGAACTCCACCGCATCGAAGACCTTGCACGGGTCCTCGCAGCTGCAGTCGCCGCCGGCAAGCGTGCACTCGTTGGACGGAATGCAGTAGTCGTACACGGGGATGAGAAGCTGCGTGTCGCGCTCTAAGCGCACAGTCGAAAACTGGCCGAGCGAGATGCACACGCGGCGAATCGCGGACTCGTCGAAGATGATTGGCTCGTCGAATGCTGCCAGAATGCCCGCGGGCACGCCGCCGAGCGTACCGCGGTCACAGCCGCAGCGGCAGTTGCAGTTGTCGGCAAAGTGCGCGCACAGCAGCATCGGGTCGACGACCTCGACCACCGCGGTCGGGAGATTCGCCGTCAGGTTCAGCGGCGCATCAATGGCGTTCGCCTCGGGGATGGAAGAATAGATTTTCGCGCCGCTCTCGCTGCCAAAGAGCACGACGCGCTTATCAAAGGTTGCAAGACCCTCAATCTCCGTGTAGCGCGTGCTGCCGTTGAGCGCCTGTAAGGTGATGCGGTAGAAAAAGTGCATGTCGACGGTGTAGTACCCGCGGTTGAAGTTCACGGGCTCGACGTCCACAAAGGTGTAGATCAGCTCGGCGCTGCCGCCGCGCAGCCCCTGCGCCGTGCTCAAAACGCTCTGCGCCGTGGCCGTGGGGTAAAAGCGCAAATCCTCAATGCAATCCTTGTCGCGGCAGGATGAATAGATCTTTTTCGTATGAATACAGACCGCCTCGCGCGCGCCGTTCGCACCGCCGACGGGGCCTGCTGCTACTTTATCAGCCATAAAGCAAGAATACCTCCTATTTTAAGTACTGGAAAGTCGGGCGCGACCGCGCCTTTCTTTCACCCCAGTCTATGCCGTACGCGAAGATGGGTGTGCCGCGTTTTTGCCGATTTTGAAAAAGACCTATACAAGCGAAAAAAGGTGTGCTATACTAAATATAGTTTTTGACCGACTGATACCGACAACTTTTTGTGGTATTGGCAGTCATTTTGTGTTATGATCGCTGTAAATTCACCCGAGGAGGTGCGCTATGGGGCGCGTCGGTTTTATCCAGGACAAACTGGAGATCAAATTTCTCATTCTGTATGTTGCTGCCCGGCTCATCGAGCCGGTCCCGTTCGAGGCCATGCAAGAGTTGACGATGTGCGACGACGGCATCGACTTTTTTGACTTTTCCGAATGCCTGAGCAATTTGGTCGAGTCGCAGCATTTGACGCTTTCGGACGACGGGCTCTACGCCATCACGGAAAAGGGCCTGCACAATGGCGCGATTTGCGAGTCGAGCCTTCCCTACTCTGTGCGCCTGCGCGCCGACAAGAACATCACGATCTTCAACCAGAAGCTCAAGCGCCGCGCGCAGATCCAGTCCGACATCGCGCCGCGCCGCAACGGGACCTACACGGTCACGCTCGCGTTCAACGACGACGAGAGCCAGCCCATCTTGAAGATGGAACTCATGGTTCCCAAGGAGGTCATGGCCAAGGATCTCGCCGAGCGCTTCCAGAAAAATCCCGAGCAGCTCTACACCGGCGTTTTGAACACGCTCTTCTCCGAACCCGACGAGGGAAAATAACGTACATAATGAAAAGAGACAGCCGTTCGGCTGTCTCTTTTTTGCTTCAATCTTCGCTTTTCTCATCCTGCGTCTCATGCAGCAGTTCTTCGACCGGTATGCCGTAGAGCTTCGCGAGCGCGCAGAGATTCGACGTGCTGGGGTCGGATGTGCCGTTCTCCCATTTGCTGACCGCCTGACGGCTGACGCCGAGCGTCTCGGCAACGAATTCCTGCGTCATCTGTTTTTCCGTCCGGTGCGCCTTGAGCGCTTCGCCGAGCGAGCGGCAGACGGCCTTCTTCTCCTCGCGCACGTCTTTGGACTTGATGTACTTTCGCAGTGCCTTGACGAGCAGCACGAAGAGGTAGATGATCGCGCCGTAGATCGCAAGCGCGATTGGGAATAAGATTAGAGTGAGTTGCATAGTTGTTCTCCTTTTCGTTTGATGCGCTCATCATAGCGAAAAGCAGCGGTTTCCTCCACCAACTATCGCGCAACTTCGCATTGCGATGGGCAGATTATCACTTTACCACAACGTTTTCCTTGCCGAAGCGCTCTTCCAAGTCGCACACAAGCGAGGTGTGCAGGTCGCAGGTCGTGCCGATGAGCTTGCCGGTATCAAGCACGCGGATGCGGACGTTGTTCTCTTTTCCCTCGAACATATAGAGGATTTTGCGGAGGATCGCCATCTCCGGCCCGTCAACCGACGGCAGGCGCAGATAGAGCGTCTGCCCCGTCCGCTGCTGCGGCGCCTGCGCAGGCGCAACCGTTCCCGTCGAAAAATTGGCGTTCAGTGGACGGGCAAAGTCACACATGAGCTGCGGTGCCTTTTCATCGCGCACGGACAGCGTACCCGTGACATAAATGACCTGTCCCTCCTGTAAGTAGCTTCCGTACTGCTCGAGCGCGCGCGTGAAGCAGAGCATTTCGATGGCTCCCGTGCCATCTTCGAGCGTCACGTAAGCCATGAGGGTATTTTTCTTCGTCATCTTCGTCTTGCTCGCGGTCACAACACCAGCGAGTGAAATTTTCTGCCCGTCGGAGAACGTCGTCGGCCCCGCCTCCTGTGAAAAGTCCTCCATCACGCGGCCGATAGCGGCCGCACCGGACGAGCGGACGAGCGAGCGGTAGGCGTCCATCGGATGGCCGGTGAGGTAAAGCCCTGTCGTGGCCTTTTCCATCGCCATGAGCTCCTGCGGCGTAAACTCGGGAATGTCGGGCAGGACGAGCGCGGCCTGCTGCGCGGTCTCCGCGCCCATGCCGAAAAAGTCGATCTGCCCCTCCACGTTCGTGCGGTTGCCCTCGGCGATGCCGTCCATCACCTTTTCGTAGACAGCGATGAGCTGCGAGCGCTTCGCGCCCGTCGAATCGAACGCGCCTGCGCGGATCAGGTTCTCGACCGCACGCTTATTGATCTCCATGCCGTCCATGCGGCGGCAGAAATCCTGAAAGTCGATGAACGGGCCATTGAGCTCGCGCTCCTGCATCATGCGCAGGATCAGCCCGCGGCCAATATTCTTGATGGCGACGAGACCGAAGCGGATGCCCTCGGGCTCGACCGTGAAGCGGTCGGCGGAGTGATTGACGTCCGGCGGCAGGAGCTTGATGCCGCACTCGCGGCACTCATTGAAGTATTCGCCCACCTTGTCGGACGAGTCGAGCACGCTCGAGAGCAGTGCCGCCATGTATTCTTTCGTATAGTGGCACTTGAAGTATGCCGTCTGATATGCGACGACCGCATAGGCCGCGGCGTGCGCCTTGTTGAACGCGTAGTTCGCGAAGGCGTAAATTTCCTCGTAAATTTCCTGCGCGGCCTTCTCGTCGATGCCGTTTGCCACGCAGCCGGAGATATTGCGCGCGGGATCGCCGTGCAGAAACGCCTCGCGCTCGCGCTCGATGTCCTTGACTTTCTTCTTGCTCATCGCGCGGCGCAGCATGTCTGCCTGGCCGAGCGAGTAGCCCGCGAGCTGCTGGAAGATCTGGATGACCTGCTCCTGATACACGATGCAGCCATAGGTGATCGACAGGATCGGCTCAAGCTGCGGAATGAGGTATGTGACCTTTTTCGGGTCGTGTTTGCAGGCAATGAATTTCGGAATGGACTCCATCGGCCCCGGACGGTAGAGCGCGATCAGAGCCGTGATGTCTTCGATGTTCTGCGGCTTTAAGCTGACGCACACGCCCGTCATGCCGCTCGATTCGAGCTGGAAGACGCCCGACGTCCGCCCCGCGGCCAGCATTTCGTAGGTAGCAGCGTCATTTTCAGAAATACCGGCAAGAGTAAAGTTTTTATCCTCTTCACGGATCGTCTTGACTGCGTCATCCAGAATCGTGAGGTTGCGCAGGCCAAGGAAGTCCATTTTGAGAAGGCCCAGCTCTTCGAGCGTCGTCATCACGTACTGGCAGACGATCGTGTCGTCGTTGCGCGCGAGCGGGACATAGTCGACGACAGGCCGCTTCGTGATAACCACGCCGGCGGCGTGCGTCGAGGCGTGGCGCGGCATGCCTTCAAGGGCGCGTGCCGTGTCGATGAGCTTTTTCACCTGCTCGTCGACCTCGTACTTTTCACGCAGCTCGCGCGAGATGCGCAGCGCGTCGTCGAGCGTGACGTGCGGCCCTGCGGGGACGAGCTTGGCGATGACGTCGCAGTCGGCATAGCTCATATTGAGTGCGCGTCCCACATCGCGGATAACGCCGCGCGCGGCCATCGTACCGAACGTGACGATCTGGGCGACATGATCGTCGCCATATTTGCGGCGGACGTAGTCCACGACCTCGCCGCGGCGCGTATCGCCGAAGTCCATGTCGATATCAGGCATGGACACGCGCTCGGGATTCAAGAAGCGCTCGAAGAACAGGCCGTATTTCATCGGCTCGATGTCTGTGATCGACAGGCAGTACGAAACGATACTGCCCGCCGCGCTGCCGCGGCCCGGACCGACGGGGATACCGACGCTCTTGGCGTAGCGCACAAAGTCGGAGACGATCAAAAAGTAGTCGACAAAGCCCATGCGCTCGATCATGTTCTGCTCGTATTCGAGCTGCGCGCGCTGCTTGTCCGTCCCTTCGCCATAGCGCTGGGCGAAGCCGTCGGCGCAAAGCTTTTTGAAGTATGTGAGCGAGGTGTAGCCATCTGGCACCTTGAATTCCGGCAGATGGTACTTGCCGAACGTAAACTCCAAATTGCAGCGCTCGGCGATCTTGCCGGTGTTCTCGATCGCCTCGGGATAGTCGGGAAACAGCGCCGCCATCTCCTCGGTCGAACGAAGATAGAAGCGCTGCGGCTCATAGCGCATGCGGTTTTCGTCGTCCACGGTCTTGCCCGTCTGGATGCAGAGCAAAACATCGTGCGCGTAGGCATCTTCTTTTCGAAGATAGTGCGCGTCGTTTGTCACGACGAGCGGGAGACCCGTCTCCTCGTGCAGGCGCAGGATGCCCTTGTTGACGATGGCCTGATCGCGGATGCCGTGGTCCTGCAATTCAAGATAAAAGTGCTCGGGTCCAAAGATTTCAGACAGTGTCAAGGCATATTCCTTGGCACCGTTGTAGTCCCCGTTGCGGAGCCTTCTCGGGATCTCACCGGCGAGACACGCCGAGAGCGCGATGAGGCCCTTGGAGTGCTCGCGCAGAAGATCCAGGTCGATGCGCGGCTTGATGTAAAAGCCCTCGACGTGCGCCATTGAGACGAGGTAGGAAAGATTCCGATAGCCCTCCTCATTCTCGCACAGCAGCACCAGATGACGGGCCTCGCTGTCGAATTCGTGCTGCTTGTCAAAGCGCGTGCGCGGGGCGACGTACACCTCACAGCCGATGATGGGCTTGATGCCCTCGGCCTTGCAGGCGCGGTAAAAGTCGACCGCGCCGTACATCACGCCGTGGTCGGTGATGGCGCAGGCGGTCTGCCCCATCGACTTGACGAGCTTGGGGAGGTCGCGGATACGGCACGCGCCGTCGAGCAGGCTGTATTCGGTATGGACATGTAAATGGGCAAACGACATGGCGCGCTCCCTCCTATTCGTTCTCTTCTTTTTTTGCGATCTCCATGAGCTTTCGAATGCGGTGATTCAAACACGACTTCGTCAGCGGCGGGTCGAATGTCGCCGCCAATTCTGAAAGCGTCAGCTCTGGCTGAAGTAACCGCGCGACAGCGACCTCCTGCAATATGACGGGCAGGTCATTGATCGCACCGGACTCGGTCAAGCGTGTAAAGGCTTCCACCTGTTCACGTGAGGCCAGCACTGCTTTGTCAAGGTTGGCCGCGTCGCAGTTTACGCGCCGGTTCACGGTGTTTCGCATTTCCTTTTCGATTTTGGCCGACATGATCTCAAGCGCGCGCCCCGGCGCGCCGATGAGCGTCAGCAGGTCTTCGATATGGGTGCTGCTCTTAAAATATGTAATGAGGTTATTCTGCCGCATGACATTTTTCGGCTCAAAGCCCATGTCGCGCAGCAGCGCCTCGACCTCGCGCCCCGCCTGCACGTGCGAGGTCGCAAGCTCTAAGTGATACCGCTTTTGCGGGTCGGTCACGCTGCCGCCGGACAAAAACGCCCCGCGCAGGAACGACGCCCGACAGCACTCTTCTTCAAGCAGCGCAAAGTTCAGGTGCAGCGCAAAATGCGCCCGGCGATCGTAGCCGAGCGCGCGCCAGATCGTGTCGAGCTTGTCCTCCTGCGCGATGCGGAAGACGAGCTTGCCGCCGTCCTTCGACTTGTCAGGGAGTTCGTCAAAGCGCAGGGAAAATGCCTTTTGGAAGAGCTTTGGGAGACGCGCGGCGAATTCGTCATTTTCCGTGACGATGCGCACCTCGTTTGCGGTGAATGCGCTGGCGTACAGCAGCACGCCGCAGCCCTCGGCCACGGCGCAGCAGCTCCGGTTGATCGGAACCTTGCAGAGCTCCGCTTTTACGTCATAGGCGAACGACATGCCGCCACCTTCTTTCGTTTCAAAAACTTGCTTCAGCCGCGCGTGATGTCGCGGTGATTTTCAAACGCGGGATAGCCCAGGGCCGTGAGGTAGGACGCGATACAGCGCGCGACGGACACGCTGCGGTGGTGCCCGCCCGTGCAGCCGACGGCGATGACGAGCGTGCTCTTCCCTTCCTCTGCGTAGAGCGGAAGCAGGAATGAGAGCATTCCCTCGAGTTTGTCGATAAACGTCTTCGTCTGCGGGAACGAGAACACGTAGTCATAGACCTCACTGTCCATGCCAGTTTTGTGCTTGAGCTCCGGCACGTAAAAGGGATTGGGCAGGAAGCGCACGTCGAATACCAGGTCGGCTTCCAGCGGGATGCCGTATTTGAAGCCGAATGAGACGACGTTCACGCTCAGCTTGCCGCGCGCGCTCTTGTCGCCAAAGAGACCGTAGAGCTCATTTCTGAGCTTGGCTGCGGGCATGAGCGTCGTGTCGATGACAAAGTCGGCGTGCTCGCGCAGCGGGCGCAGCAGCTCCTGCTCACGGTGCATCGCCTGCTCGATGGTCATGCCGTCAGACATCAGCGGATGGCGGCGGCGCGTCTCCTTGTAGCGCTTGATGATGGTCTCAAGGTCCGCCGTGACGAACAGCAGCCGGCAGATATCGCCGCCCTGCTTGAGGCGCTCCATTGCGTCTAAAATCCCCTGAAAGTTGCCGTTGCCCGAGCGGATGTCGCTCACGAGCGCGACGCGGTCATAGCGGCCGTCGCTCTGCGCGCAGAATTCGGCAAATTTCAAAATGATGTCCGCCGGTACGTTGTCCACCGTATAGTAGCCCATGTCCTCCAGATACGTGGCGGCGCTGGACTTGCCCGCGCCGGACAGACCGGATATGATCAGAATTTCCATCGTTGTCTCTCTTTCTATTTACCGGATGATCTTGACCTCCGGCTCCAGCATCACGCCGTGCGCGTCGTAAACGGTCTTCTGTACCTTTTCGATGAGGGCGAGCACATCGGTGCAGGTCGCGCCGCCGACGTTCACGACGAAACCCGCGTGCTTGCTTGATACCTCTGCCCCGCCGACGCGGCAGCCTTTGAGGCCGCAGCCCTCGATCAGCGGGCCCGCGTAGTAACCGGTCGGGCGCTTGAACGTGCTGCCCGCGCTCGGCAGCTCGAGCGGCTGGCTTGCCTTGCGCCGCGCCATCAGATCGTCCATCTTTGCCTTGATGGCGTCCGGATCACCCGATTCGAGCTTGACCTTCGCGCCGAGGACGATGCCCTCGCCCGCGGAAAACACGCTGTGGCGATAAGAAAAATCCAGCTCCGCAGGTGTTAAAACCTTCACGCCGTCGGGATACAGCGCCGTCACTTCGGTGACAACATCCTTGAGCTCGCCGCCGTAGGCGCCTGCGTTCATCACGACGCCGCCGCCGAGCGTGCCGGGGATGCCGTGGGCAAATTCCAGGCCCGTCAGGCCGTTTTTCCATGCGAACAGCGCGAGCTTCGCGAGCGACACGCCTGCGTCCGCTGCGATCTCGCCCTCGTCCGTCAGCTCAATATGAGAAAGCTCGGCGGACGTGTCGATGACCACAGTGTCAAGGCCCTTGTCGGCGACGAGCAGGTTCGTGCCGTTGCCGATCAGCAGCGGCTTGACGCCTGCGTCCTGCAAAAAGCCCATCAGCACAACGAGCTGCTCGCGCGTTTTCGGAAAGGCCATGCGTTTGGCCGGCCCCCCGATGCGGAACGACGTATGCTTTGCCATCGGCTCATCTGCGGCCCATTTTAGGTCGGGCAGATAGTCATGGATCTGGCGGTCGAGTGCGGTTTCCCAAGACATAGATGCTCCTCCGTTCACGGATTCTGGTTTTTCAGCTCATTTTCGCGGGTCACGCGGTCAATGTGGCCGTCGATCTGCGCGGCGAATTCGCGCGCGGAGTTGAAGCCATGCTTCTTCTGGCGGTTGTTCATCGCTGCCAGCTCCACGATCGCGGCGAGGTTACGGCCCGCACTGACGGGAATGATGATCTGCGGCACGGGCACATCAAGGATGGTCGTGTCGTTTTCGTCGAGACCCAGACGGTCATAGAATTTGTCATCCTCCCACTTTTCAAACTGGATGACAAGGTCGATCTGCGTCGAATCCTGCACTGCACCCACGCCGAAAAGCTTTTCCACGTCGATGACGCCGACGCCGCGCACCTCAAGATAGTTGCGGATGAGCTCAGGCGCCGTGCCGGAGAGCGTCGAGCCGATGCGCGTGATCTCGACCGCGTCGTCGGCGACGAGGCGGTGGCCGCGCTTGATGAGTTCGATGGCCGTCTCACTCTTGCCGATGCCGCTGTCGCCGAGGATCAGCACGCCCTCGCCGTACACGTCGACGAGCACGCCGTGGCGTGTGATGACGGGCGCGAGCGCGTGGTTCAGGTAGTCGATGGTCATGGCGGTGAACTCGACGGACGTGTACTTCGTGCGAAGCAGCGTGCGGCCGTGCTTTTGCGCCATCTCGAGGCACTCAGGGAAAACATCTAAATTGCGCGAGATGACCAGCGCCGGAATCTCATAGCAGAACAGGTCTTCAAAGCGCTTGCGCCGCTCCTCGGCCGAGTAGCCGCGCAGGAACGTCACCTCACTCTTGCCGATGATCTGCAATCTTCTCGGATCAAAATAATCGAAAAAGCCGATGAACTGGAGGCCGGGGCGGTTGACGTCCGTGATGGTCAAGATCTCGGTGTCGTAATCCGTGCCCTTGTTGATGACCTCCATCTGAAATTTTTCTACGATGTCCTTTACGCGGACGGAGCGATTGGTATTCATAGTTCCCTCCATGCGGGCCTTGGCCCGCGTGATAAAATACACTTTAATTATAATCGCTGCCCCCCTTTTTTACAAGCGAAAACGCCCTGCCGCGCCACGCTTTTTTCGCATTTGCGCCACGAGCGGAAAAATTACAGATTTTTTCATCTTTTTTGAAAATAGTACTTGCATTTTGTGATGCAATCTGTTATAGTATCAACTGCTTGTGAAAGACCAAGCCTTGATTTGACTACAGCAAGGAGGTGCAACGGATGGCAAAGTGCGAGTTTTGCGACAAGGGTGTTGCGTTCGGTATCAGAGTTTCCCACTCTCACCGTCGTTCCAATCGTCCCTGGAAGCCCAACGTCAAGCGCGTGAAGGCTATCGTCAATGGTACGCCCCGCCATGTCTATGTTTGTACCCGCTGTCTGCGTTCCGGTAAGGTTACCCGCGCGATCTAAGCGACCAAACAGATTAGAAGCACTGCGAAAGCAGTGCTTCTTTTTTTACTGCAAAGGGTTGCCCTCTCCTCCGCTTTTCTGGTATACTGAATTGCAATTCCTCGACTCAAATAAAGGCGGTGCGATATGAAGACCATCTGCTATCTTTTGCTGGTTCTTACCGTGGTCGCTGCATTCATCTGCACGTTTCTTATCCGGGAAGCGGCGGTAAAGCGGAAGGCACAAATCGTTTTCGACTTGCTTCTCATCACGACAGCGCTCACCATTTGCCTTTATCAGTTTTCGATGCAGAAACCGACAGCATACGCAGCGTCCATTGCGGCAGTATGCGGCTCAGCCGCTTTTCTGGTCGGAGATATCCTTGCGCTGAAGCGCGGCCGGTGACCTTCTATTTTCAAATCATATCCCGGAGGCAAAAATGAAAAAGCTATATCAGATATTAAGGACCGCCATCTTGTGCGTCGTGGGCGTTTTTTTCGGCACGAGCATCTATCAGTACATCGACTACCGCCGTCGTCCGGACCTGTACGCCCTCACCTCGGCCCCGTGGTATACGAGCATCCAGATCGGTGCCATTTTTACGGCTGCGGTCGTTCTGAGCCTGCTTCTCGCCATGAGAATCGTCAAACGAAAGATGAAATAAAAAAGCCGCCCGTCGGGCGGCTTTTTGCTATCTTTAGGCTAATTCCATTGTCATGTACTTTTTCGTTTCTTTGAAAGAGAGCTTTTCGTAAAGACGTAGGGCAGTTTCATTGCGTGATAGAACCTTGAGCTCGACGCGGCAAGCCCCGCTTTCTGCGGCAAAGGCTTTGAATGCAGAAATGAGCTGTGCGGCACAGCCTTTCCGGCGGTATGCCTCCTCAACATACAGTGCATCGAGGATCGCAATCGGCTTTGCAAACATACCTGGAATTTCGTAGAGAAAGCCATACAGGAAAGCGACGATCTCTCCTCCGTCCTCAATCAGCAGAAGCTTATGGCCCTCCAGACCGATGCGGTCGCGGTAATTATCGGTGACAACATACGAGCCGTTCAAATTGGAGTCATACTGTACCTCATCATGGATAAGCCTTGTCAAAAGCGTATCCAAGCGGGCTGCGTCTGCGGTCGTAGCATCTCGAAGCTTCATTCCTGCGCTCTCCCCTTCCGTCCGTTTTCCCTATGAAACTGCTTCATCTTCTCGTTGAGTTTATTGTAGATATGCTCGCGAAACCATTTTTCGCTGCTGGCTTCCACCGCGCCCTCGGGCGTGAACCATTTTACGCCGCTGTTCTCGTCGGGCTTGACCGTGAGCGCATCCGTGTCATCCGCGATGAGAAGATATGTCACGTTCAGATGCAGGTGCGAGGAGACGTACTTCCCTCGCTTGACGTGGCCGTCGACAGTCAGCACCTCAAGCGAGAAAATGCCCTCGCTTGCCGGACGGACGTTTTTGACGCCGCTCTCCTCACGGACCTCCTTGAGCGCGACGGCGAGCAGGTTCTCTTCCCCATCGGCGTGCCCGCCGAGCCACGACCACGAATCGTAGATGTTGTGATACGCCATCAGCACACGGTCGAAGCGCTCGTTGACCACCCAGGCCGACGCCGTCATGTGGCAGAGTGCATTGTCGCGCGTAAACACATCCTCAAACGCGCGCAGGCAGTCGAGGATCAAACCCTTGTCCCGCTCCTCCTGCTCATTGCACGGCCGGTAATTCTCAATTTGCGTCAAAATATCCATCGTTACCCTCAATATATTTTCGCGCCCGCAGGCGCAAATAATCTTAATCGTTTTCCGCCGCGACATGCGCGTGGCGGAAAACACTTCTCAGCCCGCAAACGTGCGCGCCTACGGCGCGTGCGCTGCCGCGGGCTGCAATCTTACTCAAAAAAGCGGCCCTTGGGCCGCTTTTTTGAAAGTCTTATAGCCAGCTGCAATCGCTTTCCTTCTTCGGCGTGCGGCTCATTAGAACGCCGATGAGCGGCGCGGCGCTCTTGCCCTCGTAGAGGACCTCGTACACTGCCGTCGAGATTGGCATTTCCACGCCATAGCGCTGCGCGAGCTCGTGCGCGCTGCGCGCGGCATAATAGCCCTCGACGACCGCGCCGACCTCATCCATGGCCTCCTGCGCGCTCTTGCCCTGACCGATCAGGATGCCCGCGCGATGGTTGCGTGAGTGCATCGACGTACACGTGACGATGAGATCGCCCATGCCGGCAAGACCGGCGAGCGTCTCCTTGCGCCCGCCCATGCACTCAGCCAGGCGCGAGATCTCACTCAGCGCGCGGGTGATGAGCAGCGCACGGGTGTTGTCGCCCATACCGCAGCCGTCGCTGATGCCGCAGCACAGCGCCGCGACGTTCTTGAGCGCGCCCGCAAGCTCCACGCCGACGACGTCGTCGTGCGTGTAGACGCGGAAGACCTCGTTCATGAACGCGCGCTGCACGGCCTCGGCGCTCGCCTGATCGGCGGACGCCGCCACACAGCCCGTCGGCAGACGGCGCGCGACCTCCTCGGCGTGCGAGGGGCCGGAGAGCACTGCGATACGATAGCCCTCGCCGCATTCCTGTGCGATGATCTCGCTCATGCGCAGGTGCGTTCCGCGCTCAATGCCCTTCGTGAGCGAGACGAGCAGCGTGCCTTTTTTCAGGTGCGGCGCAGCCTCATGCGCAACGGAGCGCAGTGCAAACGACGGCGACGCGAAGACGGCCATCTCCGCATTTTGGAGCACCGCTAAGTCGCTCGTGACGGCGATGCGCTCGGGAATGCGCACGCCTTTGAGTAAAGGATTTTCCCTTGTCTTATCCAGCAATTCCGCCTTTTTCGGGTCGTGCGACCAGAGCGCGACGGTATGGCCGTTGTCCGATAACAGCATCGCGGCGGCGGTACCCCAGCCGCCCGAGCCAAGCACTACAATGTTCATTCGTCCTCCCCCGGCTTGGGCTCGTTCACATGGAAATGGAACTTGCTCTCCGTACCGCTTAAGAGTCTTTTGATGTTGCTGCGGTGCGCCCACAGCACAAGAAGCGAAATGCACGTGCCGAGCACTGTGCAGGCCGTGTTATGGAACACGAAATACGTGGTAAACGGCAGGCTGACCGCCGCGGCGACCGAGCCGAGCGACACATAGCGCGTCGTGAGCCACAGCACGACAAACGCGCCCCAGCCGACGAGCGCGATGCGCCAGTCGAGCAGCAGCAGCAGCGTGCCGCTGCACAAAATGCCCTTGCCGCCCTTGAAGCCGTAAAACACCGGAAACATGTGGCCGATGACGCAGAAGAGCGCGCCGAAATACTTGCCCGCGGCGCCCCAGCCGAGAAGATAGCCCAGGAAATAATTGCCCAGCAGCACCGCGCCGACAGCCTTGAGCATGTCGAACGCGATGACCATGGGCGCGCACTTCGCGCCGTAATTGCGGTAAAAATTCGTCAGCCCCGCGTTGCCGCTGCCATGGCGGCGCACGTCGTCATGGTAGAAAATGTGCGACGTTGCGATCGCGCCGTTGATGCAGCCCAAAAGATACGACAGCACCGCAACGGCGACCGGTGCGCCATACAGCACTACTGCTGCGAACGTAGTGACCTCATCAGGATAAATTCCCATCAGTCTTCCTTATCCCCCTTCTCGCGAATGGACATGATGACCGGCGTACCCTCGAGTCCGAAGACGTTGCGGATGCAGTTTTCAAGGTAGCGCTGGTAGGAGAAATGGAAGAGCTTGCGCTCGTTGCAGAACACGACAAAGTGCGGCGGGCAGACGCCGACCTGCGTCATGTAATAGATCTTCAGTCTGCGGCCACGGTCCGTCGGCGGCTGCACGCGCGTCTGCGCGTCGGCCAGAATGTTATTGAGCATGCCGGTCGAGATGCGCATGCAGGACTGGTTGTGCACGTAGTTGATCATCTCAAAAAGGCGCGGCACACGCTGCCCCGTCGCCGCCGAGATGAAGAGAATCGGCGCATAGGTCATGTAGGAGAGGTCGCGGCGGATGTCGTCGCGCATCTTGTCCATGGTCTTGCCATCCTTTTCGACAAGGTCCCATTTGTTCACGACGATGATGCAGGCCTTGCCTGCCTCGTGCGCGAGGCCCGCGACCTTCGTATCCTGCTCGGTCACGCCCTCCTGCGCGTCGATCATGATGAGGCACACGTCCGCACGGTCGATGGCCATCGTGGCGCGCAGCACGCTGTAGCGCTCGATCACGTCGTCGACCTTCGACTTTTTGCGCATGCCGGCGGTGTCGATGAAGACATACTTGCCCTGCTCGTTTTCAAAGTACGAGTCGATGGCGTCGCGCGTCGTGCCCGCGACGTTGCTGACGATCATGCGCTCGGTGCCGAGGATGCGGTTCGTCAGCGATGACTTGCCGACGTTGGGTTTTCCGATGATGGCGACCTTGATGACGTCCTCATCCTCTTCCTCGTCATCCTCGGGCGGGAAATACTGTAAGCACGCGTCGAGCAGGTCGCCCGTGCCGTGGCCGTGCACGGCGGAAACGGCGATGGGATCGCCGAGGCCTAAATTGTAGAACTCATAAAAATCGGGGTCGACCCGTCCGGTCGAGTCCATCTTGTTGACCGCCAGCACGATGGGCTTGCGGGATCGCAGCAGCATATTCGCGACCTCCTGATCGGAAGCCGTCAGGCCGGTCTTCACATCCGTCAGGAAAATGATGACGTCCGCGTGCTGAATGGCGATCTCCGCCTGCTCGCGCATGAACGACAAGATCTGATCGTCCGTGCGCGGTTCGATACCGCCGGTGTCCACCAGACGGAATTTGCGGCCACACCACTCGCTCTCGCCGTAGATGCGGTCGCGCGTGACGCCCGGCGTATCCTCGACGATGGAGAGCCGCTGGCCGATGAGCTTATTAAACAGCATGGACTTGCCGACGTTCGGCCGTCCAACGATCGCAACCAAAGGTTTCATTTCTCTGCCTCCTTTATTCCAAAGCGGCGCGCGATCGCACCGCTCTTTATCGCAAAGCAAAATATTACAAATACAGTATAACCGAATTTTCGAGGTTACGCAAGGCTAACCTTCTCTTGCAGCATAAGAAAAAGCTGAGTGGAGTTCCACTCAGCTTTTCTTAACGATTTTCGTTC